>Ga0134122_10001465_pt1 | contig 17052 bp, 12 predicted proteins | sample KB302_FD_96461 | JGI IMG/M metagenome (GOLD analysis project Ga0134122, IMG submission 96461) | Terrestrial soil microbial communities without Nitrogen fertilizer from Kellogg Biological Station, Michigan, USA - KB3-0-2 | ecosystem: Environmental > Terrestrial > Soil > Unclassified ... | reverse complement strand
GGACCCGGTGAAGGCGTCCACCCCGGAGGCGATCCGGCAGCTCCACGAGGAGGGCGTCCGGCTGGTGATGCTCACCGGGGACAGCCGGACCACGGCGGAGGCGGTGGCGCGGAAGCTGGGGATCGACGAGGTGATCGCCGAGGTGCTGCCGGAGCAGAAGGCGGACGCGGTGAAGCGGCTGCAGGCGGAGGGCCGCGTGGTGGCGATGGCCGGGGACGGCATCAACGACGCGCCGGCGCTGGCGCAGGCGCAGGTCGGGGTGGCGATGGGCACCGGGACGGACGTGGCGATGGAGAGCGCGGGCGTGACGCTGGTGAAGGGCGACCTGCGCGGGCTGGCCAGGGCGCGGCGGCTCTCCCGCGGGACGATGCGGAACATCCGCCAGAACCTCTTCTTCGCCTTCGCCTACAACGCGCTCGGCATCCCGCTGGCGGCGGGCGCGCTCTACCCGGCGTTCGGCCTCCTCCTCAGCCCGATGATCGCCAGCGCGGCGATGAGCTTCAGCTCCGTGTCGGTGATCGGAAACGCTTTACGCCTGCGCCGGATGGCGCTCTAGAGTGCCGCCGGGCTTCGCGCCCGGGAGGGGTCCGCACCATGACGCCGAATCCGCAGTACCCCGGCCAGCCGGCCGGCGGAAGCGTTCCGCAGGGCACGTCGGGGATGGCCATCGCCGCGCTCATCTTTGGCCTCCTGGGCATCTGCTTGCCGTGCCCGCTGGGCGTGGTGGGCATCATCCTGGGCATCATCGCCCTCAACCGCATCGGCCAGACGCCGGGCCTGGGCGGGCGCGGGCTGGCCATCGCCGGGATCGTCGTCCCGATCGTCGCGGGCGTCGTCTCCGCCGGCATCTGGGCGGCCATCGGCATCCCGAACTTCATCAAGTTCCAGGGCCGCGCCAAGCAGATCGAGTGCCAGGCGAACCTGGTGGCGCTCTACACCGCCGAGAAGAGCTTCTTCACCGAGAAGAGCGCCTACAGCACCAACATCGAGGAGATCGGCTTCCGCCCCGAACGCGGGAACCGCTACGCGTACTTCCTCTTCGACGTGGGCCAGGTGGAGGACCGCTCCTCGGCGACCCCGACGTCCGGCCCGGGCGTCACCGGCGTCAACGTCGACACCAACAAGCACCCGGAGGAGCAGCCGATCGCCTACGGAGACCTGCCGCCGGTCGCCGGCAACGTGAAGGCCGGCGTCCACGGCCAGTGCCCCGACTGCTCCTTCGTCGCCGTCTGCGCGGGCAACATCGACAAGGACGCGACCCTGGACGTGTGGTCCATCTCCTCCGCGGCCCGCACCGGACCCAAGGGCCAGCCCGTCCCCGCCGGCATCCCGTACAACGACGTGAACGACGCCACCGAGTAGGCCTTCCGGGGAAACCGCGGCCGGGTGAGCGGCGTACTGGGGGGTGATGCGCCCCCGGACCGTCCTGTTCCTGAGCCTTTGCGTCTCGTTGACGGCGACCGCGGCTGGCGCCGCCTCCGAGATCGCCTGGAAGCCGTGGTCGAAGGAGGTGCTGGACCGGGCGGCGTCGGAGCACCGGTTGGTGCTGCTGGATGTGGGGGCGGTGTGGTGCCACTGGTGCCACGTGATGGACGAGGTGACGTACCGGGACCCCGCGGTGGTGGGGCTGGTGAAGCGCGGGTACCTGCCGGTACGGGTGGACCAGGACGCGGATCCGGCGCTGAGCGCGCGCTACGAGGCGTGGGGGTGGCCGGCGACGATCATCCTGCGGCCGGACGGCGTGGAGCTGGTGAAGTTCAAGGGGTACGTGCCGCCGGAGCGGATGGCGTCGCTGCTGGAGGAGGTGCTGAAGGATCCGACGCCGGGTCCGTCCGCGGAGGTCGAGCCGGAGCCGGAGCCGGCGCGTGACGCCGTGCTGGGCGCGGAGCTCCGGAAGCAGTTGCTGGCGACGAACGACGCCGCGTTCGACGAGCAGTTCGCCGGGTGGGGTGACGGGCACAAGCTGGTGGACGCGGCGCCGGCGTGGCTGGCGCTGTCGAGGGCGGACGCGGGGGATGCGAGGGAGGCGGCGCGCGCGCGGCGGACGCTGGAGATGGCGCTGCAACTGCAAGATCCGGAGTGGGGCGGGTTCTACCAGTACAGCGATCGGCGGGACTGGAAGGGTCCACACTTCGAACAGCTCATCTCCATCCAGGCGGACGCGATCGCGCTGTACTCGAACGCGTACGCGCGGTGGGGCGATCCGGAGTTCGGCGCGGCGGCGAGGAAGGCCGCCGGGTTCCTGGACGGGTTCCTGTCGGGCCCGGACGGCGAATTCTTCGTGAGCATGGACGCGGACCTGAGCAAGCAGGTGGACGGGCACGCGTACTTCGCCCGGAAGGATGCGCAGCGGCGGGCGCTGGGGCCGCCTCGAGTGGATCGCCACGCGTACGCGCGCGAGAACGGGTGGGCGATCGCGGCGCTGGCGGCGCTGCACGACGCGACCGCCGATCGGTCTCACCTGGACCGCGCCGTGAAATCAGCGCGGTGGGTGCTGGCGCACCGGGCGGTGGAAGGTGGCGGCTTCCGCCACGGTGAGCCCGCCGCGGACCCGCTGGCGCTGGGCGACACGCTGGCGATGGCGCAGGCATTCCTGGCGCTGGCGCGATCGACGGCGGAGCGGGAGTGGATGGATCGCGCGCAGCGGTCGGCGGACTTCATGCTGGCCAGGTTCGCGATGCCGGGTGGAGGCGCGGGCTTCATCAGCTCGGAGCCATTGCCCGGACGCGGCGTGTTCGGCGCGCCGGTGCGGTCGCTGGAGGAGAACGTGGCGGCGGCGCGGCTCTTCACCGCGCTCTTCCACGAGACGGGTGGGGTGAGGTACCGCGACGCGGCGGCGAAGGCGCTGCGGTACCTGCTCTCGCCCGGCGTGGTGGGCGAGCTCCACGTCCCGGGCGGGGTGCTGCTGGCGGAGCGGGAGTGGTCCGCGGAGCCGCTCCACTTCACGGTGGTCGGCCCTCGCGGCGACCAGCGCACGCGCGCGCTGTACGCGGCGGCGCGGAAGGCGTCCCCGGTGTCGAAGCGCACCGAGCTGTGGGATCCGTCGGAGGGCCCGCGGCGCGAGACCGGCGTCACCTTCCCGAAGATCGACCGGCCGGCGCTCTACGTCTGCGGCGCCAAGAGCTGCTCGCGGCCGGTGTTCGACGCGGAGAAGGTGGCCGCGGTGGTGCCGCGCTCAGGTTGACGGCGGCGTTGGGTGCTTGGCGAAGAAGAACTGCATGGGGATGTGGAAGCGCATCGCCCAGTTCGCCTCGTTGTGCTCGCCGTGCGGGAAGGCGAGGTAGAGCAGCTCGGTGCCGAACTTCCAGCCGCGCTCGAGGAGCGTGTCGCGCATCGTCTGGCCGGTCTCGTAGTTGTCGTCCGGGTAGCCGGTGTCGACGTAGAGCTGGAGCTGCCGGCGCGGCTCGGTGCGGATGCGCTTGAGCAGGTCGTCCTTGTAGCCGAACGTGCTGGAGAGGCACGCCGCCTTGCCGAACACGTCCGGGTACTGCCAGGCGAGGTACATCGACACCACGCCGCCCAGCGACGAACCCATCACCGCCGTCGTCGCGGGCCCGGTGAGCGTCCGGAAGCTCTTGTCCACCTGCGGCTTCATCCCCGTGGTGAGCATCTTCCCGTACGCCTCGTAGCCGGGCTTGGTGTACTCGTTCATCCGGTCCTCGGCGTAGACCCCCACCACGATGATCCGGTCGATCAGGTTCATCATGTCCAGCGTCTCGAGGGTGTCGCTCACCTCCCAGTCCACCCCCGCGAACGCCTCGTCCGGGAAGAAGAGGTTCGCCCCGTCGTGCATGTAGAGCACCGGGTACTTCTTGAGCGTGTTCTCGCTGTAGCCGGGCGGGAGGTAGACGCGGTAGAGGCGCCCGCCGTCCGCCTCGGGGGCCACCAGCTTCTGGGTGATCTCCCCGTTCATGGAGCCGAAGAAGTGCGGATAGAGGTCGCGCCCCGCCTTCGGAGGGGTGTTCAGCGCCAGGTAGTTGGAGCCCACGGACCAGTGGAGCTGCCCGTCCTGCGTGATCAGGCACGGCTTGAAGTAGAGGTAGGGGCGCGTGGCGTTGATCTGGAACGTGGTGACCGTCCCGTCCGTCGAGGTGCTGGACGGCTGGACGTCCTTGTTCCAGTCCTGCTCGGTGCGCAGGACCATCTTGCTGCCGGAGGGACGCGGGTAGACGACGCGAAGCTCGAGAGGGCTCATGACCCGCGCACCATACAAGGTTCAGCTCTCCAGGTGCGCTCACGCCCTCTGGAGCAACGCCGCGCCCCAGATCGCCCCCCACCCGACGGTGCCGATGGCGCCGAGGACGATCCCCGCGATCGCCTGCCCCTTCTTTCCCACGGGTGGGAACGCCTCCGGGTCCACGCGCCTCAGGCCGATGATGGAGAGCAACGCGGCCAACAACCCGACCCCCGGAACCAGCAGCCCCAAGAGCGAGAGCAGGAACCCGGAGCGGGCAATGGTGTTGTTGCAGTAGAGGTCCCACACCTTCTTCAGCTTGTCCGCCGAGACCGGCACCTGGAAGAAGAGCTGATTGCGCGTGTTGAGGAGGATGCCCAGGCCAATGAGCCCCGGCACCAGGGGCGCGACGACCATCTGGCCCACCACCAGCGACACCGTCCCCAGGCCGAGCCCCGCGCTCGAAGGCAGGATCAGCAACGGGGTGAGCATCACCTCCACCGCCGGCGCGAAGATGAACGCCCGCGCCCAGCGCCATCCCATGAAGTAGCAGACCTGGGCGGCGCCCACGGCGACGGTGAGCGGGACCAGCAGGTACATCCGCGAGGTCGCGGCGTTGATCGTCGACGCCACGTGCGCCAGCGCGGCGATCCCCATCAGCCAGGCCCACGCGTCGCGCTTGCCCCAGTACTTCTGCCGGAGGGCCTCCAGGTAGTTGGCGTCCGGCCGCGCCGCGCACGAAGCGCAGAGCCACCGGCCCGCGATCGCGGCGTAGTCCTCCGCGCACGCGAACGCGCCGCACCGCTCACAGGTGCCCGCGGCCGGGCGTTCGGGATGGGCGGCGCAGCGCGGCTCCATGCCGGGACTCTATGTCCCCACGCGGGGCACAGGTGGTGCAAACTGGAGCGCGGCCGTGAACGTCCATCCCTTCCTCGCCGGGCTCCCGCGGACCGCCTTCATCGCGCACCGCGGCGGCGCGGGCGCCAAGCCGGAGAACACGCTGCTGGCGTTCGTGAACGCGCTCACCTACTGCGGCGCCGACATCCTCGAGATGGACGTGCACCTCACCGCCGACGGCGTGCTGGTGGTCTCGCACGACGACACCGTGGACCGCTGCACCGACGGGCAGGGGTCCATCTCCGGGATGACGCTGCGCGACCTCAAGCAGCTCGACGCCGGCTACCGCTTCACCACCGACGGGCAGGAGTTCCCCTACCGCGGCGTGGGCATCAAGATCCCCACCTTCGAGGAGGTGCTGGACGCCTTCCCGGACGCCAGGCTCAACGTGGAGGTGAAGCCGGACGTCCAGGGCCTGGAGATCCACTTCGCCTCGCTCATCCGCCGCAAGGACGCGCCGCGCCGCCTCTGCTGCGGCAGCGAGAACGACGCGGTGGCGGAGAGGCTCTCGGAGGCGCTCCCGGAGGCGTGCCACTTCTACCCCCGCGGCGCGCTCACCACCTTCGCCGAGTACGTCTGGAGCGGCCGCGAGCCTCCCCGCGACGACCGCTTCACCGTCGCCGAGATGCCGCTCTACCTGGGCGACCAGCGCCTCTCGCAGGGCGCCCTGGCCAACGCGCTCCGCCGCCGGAACAAGCCGCTCTTCGTCTGGGTGGTGGACGACCCCGACGAGCTCGGCCGCCTCTACGGCGAGGGCGTGGAGGGGGTGATGACCGACCGGCCGGATGTCCTCGCCAAGCTGCTCGGGTCCCGGGCCCTGGCCGGCCCCTGAAACGCGGCTACACTCCCGCCGCATGGAGCCGGTGGAGAGCCAGCTCGTCTACGACTGGAACCAGGTCACCCCGCGGGCGGCGCCGGACCACGCCTTCCAACTGCTGGACGAGACGCTGCGCGACGGGCTGCAGTCGCCGTCCGTGTCCGACCCCTCGCTGGGGGAGAAGCTGGAGCTTCTGGAGCTGATGAACGCGCTGGGCATCCACGTGGTGAACGTGGGCCTGCCCGGCGCCGGGCCCCGCGCGCTGGAGGACGTGGTGGCGATGTGCCGCTACATCCAGCAGCGCAAGCTGCGGATCGTGCCCTGCGCCGCCGGGCGGACGGTGGCCGCGGACATCCTCCCCGTCGTCGAGGCCCAGCAGCGCTCCGGCCAGCGCATCGAGCTGTACACCTTCATCGGCTCCTCCCCCATCCGGCAGTGGGCGGAGGCGTGGGACCTGGAATTCCTGCTGAAGACGTCGCGCGAGGCCATCGCCCTGGGGGTGAAGGAGGGGCTCCACACCGCCTTCGTCACCGAGGACACCGTCCGCTCCTCGCCCTTCAACCTGGACCGGCTCTTCCGCAACGCGGTGGAGCACGGCGCCTCCCGCCTGGTCCTGTGCGACACCGTGGGCCACGCCACCCCGGACGGCGCGCGCGCGCTGGTGCGCTGGACGCGCGGGCTGCTCCGCCGGCTGGGCGCGGACGAGGTGGAGATCGACTGGCACGGCCACAACGACCGCGGCCTGGGCGTCCCCAACTCCATCGCCGCGCTGGAGGCGGGCGCGCAGCGGGCGCACGCCTGCGGCCTGGGCGTGGGCGAACGCGTGGGCAACACCTCCATGGACCTGCTGGTGCTCAACCTGAGCCTATTGGGCTGGTTCCACCACGACGTCTCGAAGCTGGTGACGTACGTGCGCAAGGTGTCCCGCGCCTGCCGCATCCCCATCCCGGTGAACTACCCGCTCTCCGGCGCGGACGCCTTCCGCACCGCCACCGGCGTCCACGCCGCCGCCATCATCAAGGCCAAGAAGCGCGGCAACGACTGGCTGGCGGACCGCGTCTACTCCGGCGTCCCCGCGGGCCAGTTCGGCAAGCAGCAGCAGATCGAGATCGGCCCGATGAGCGGGATGAGCAACGTGAAGTACTGGCTGGAGCTGCGCGGGATGGCGGGGAACGAGGCGCTCTGCAAGGAGATCCTCCAGCGCGCCAAGTCCGCCAGCTGGACGCTCACCGACGAGGAGATCCTGGACGTGGTCTCCGCCTGGCGCGCGCGCAAGGAGAAGCGGCGCTCGCGACTGTTGTGACAACTTCAGCCAAGAACCGATGTGAGCGGAACCCTGGCTCCTCTACGAGTCCGGGTTCGAAAAGGACGGGCTTTCCGCGAGTCCTTTGAGCTTGGGGATCCCAGCAAGGACGAGGTGGTGGCCGAAAATCTCGTGGAGGGGAACATGGGGCACGCGGTGGCACGCCGCCCATCGACCTCTCCAGCTTCTTCGGGCTCAAGACCGGCACACAGATCGATCGCAAGCGAGGCTGAAGTTTCCCTGGACGTGGACTCACAGGTGGCCTTCGACCTGATTACCGCGTTGGAGACCCACCAACTCGTACGCCTGCGTCTCCCCGGCCTTGCAACCATCCTCTCGCAGGCGGCGGAGCAGCTCCAGCGTCGGTAACTCCGGCTCGTCCGTCAGCCCGCCACCTGCGACGGCCGCCCGACGCCTCGCCGCCGTCGTTCTGCTGCGTCGTCCAGGTCCGACTTACGCCGGCGAAGCTGGACAGGAGGCGGTCACGTAAGGCAGGAACACGACGTCACGTGTGACGGGACCAGGGGGGAATGCTCGTCAGAACGAGGGGTCCCAAGCAGGTGAGATTCGACAAATGGGAGTCGAAGCGCTGGTTTCAAGATCCGCTCGGCGCCACCCTCAGCTTCGAAGCACGCGGGCGAGCAGCTCGACTCTCTCAAGAGTTTGAAGCGGCTCTCCACGTCTCCACAACTCTCTAGAGTTCGATCTTCACTAAAAGTTTGATTTGCATCAAAATTTGATCGGGCTCATCCTCCGCCCTTTCCACGACCCGCCAAGAGGAGTCCGACCGTGAAGAGTCGCCTGGCAGCCCGGATGCTCGGAATCTTGGCCCCAACCGTCCTCCTAAGCGGGATACTGGCAGGTTGCAGTTCAGATATGGAACTTGGGCAGAGTCAGCAGGCCGCTTCGAGCCACAAGAGCATCGTTCTTGTCCATGGCTCCTGGATGGGCGGGTGGGTGTGGGCCGATGTGGCTGCCAAGCTTCGTAACCAGGGGGAAAGGGTGGCGGTGGTGACCCTCCCGGCGCACGACGCCGATCCGACGCCGGCCACTTCCGCGACCATGGCTGGCTACGTCTCCACAGTTTCTACCGCCGTGCACTCCCTTCCCACCCCGGTTTATCTGGTTGGTCACAGCATGGCGGGAATGGTGATCTCGCAGTTCGCCGAGAACGAGCCGAGCACGGTGAAGCAACTCATCTATTTTGCCGCCTTCTTGCCGCAGAATGGACAGTCCCTCAACGATCTGGCCCAGCAGGACCCGAACTCGCTCATCTATCAAAACCTGACCATCGACCAGGTGAATGGCGTCGCGATCCTCCCGATCCCTCAGCTTCCCGCGATCATGTGCGCCGACTGCAACACAACCCAGGCGGCGAATCTCCAGAACCATTACCGCGACGAGCCGCTCGGACCGTTGGGGACCCCGGTGACCCTTACGCAGGCGAACTGGGGTTCACGCGACAAGAGGTACTTCTTCACGGTCAACGATCGGGGGGTCACCTACCCGCTGCAGCAGACGATGGCGGCCTCGACGTCGCTCACCAAGACCATCAGCATGGACAGCAGCCACTGCCCTCACCTGTCGATGGCTGCGACGTTCGCGGACAGGCTCGAGACGCTGATGAAATGACGGACCGGGAAACGGCTCCGTTGACTCTGCTCACCGTGGGCCGGGTCCTGCATGGGCGTTCAGGTGCCCTGCCCTTGGTGAAGGGAGGCGGCTCCGGCAAAAGCCGGGGGCGGCCGGAAGGTGGAGAGGTAGCAGGTCCGCAGCATAAGCTGAGCTCGTGACCCCCGCGGGGCGCATCCTTGCCTTCGACCAAGACGCTGCGTTCCTCAAGGGAGCTGGTGATCTGCTCACCAGGGCGGGGTTGCAGTTCTGCGGCGTGAGCGTTCCTGCCCAAGTGGCGGCGCAGGTGGCGGCGTTCAAGCCGGACCTGATCCTGCTGGACCGCGGCTCGCCCGGGACGGCTACCGGCGAGGTGATCACGCTGTTGCGCAGCTCCGCCGTCCCGCTCGTCCTGCTGCTGGCGGACTCCAGCGGGCGCGAGCTGATCCGGGCCCTCCAGGCCCACGCCGTGGAGGTGATGCACCGGCCGTTCGGCGACCCGGAGCACGTCACCCACATCACGAACCTGCTGAGGGAGCTGGCCTCCCGCACCCGCGTCGGGAGCGCGACCTGGGAGGACCAGGTGGCCCAGAACCTCCTGGACCTGGCGCGCCGCCACAAGCTGCAGGGCACCTTGATGGTCAACCGCGGCACGCCCTTCGAGGGCCGGGTGGTGTTCAAGGCCGGCCAGCTCCAGCGCGCCGCCTACGGGCCGCTGCAGGGCTTCGAGGCCGTTCGGGAGATCCTCCAGGCCGAGGACGGCCTGTTCGAGCTGGACGACTCCCTCAACGTCCCGCGGCCGCGGACCGCCAAGAGCATCACCCAACTGGAGGACGGGCAAGCCATCCACCTCAGCGCGGCGGACACCGCCGACATCCGGCCCAGGCTGCTCGCGGTGGACGACGAGCCGGACATGCTGTTCCTGATCTCCAAGCACCTGGAGCGCGCCGGCTTCGAGGTCACCACCGCGGTGGACGGGAGGGACGCGGTGGAGAAGGCGCTCCAGTCGCCGTTCGACCTGGTGGTGGCGGACCTCAGCATGCCGCGCATGGACGGCTGGGCGATGCTGAAGACGCTCAAGGCGGACCACCGCACGCGGGAGGTGCCGGTGGTCTTCGTCTCCGCGCACGACGACTACCGCGAGTCGCTGCGCGCCGCCCGCGCCGGCGCCACCGACTACCTGGCCAAGAGCGGCCGCTCGGAGATCCTGGTCTCCACCGCGCTGAAGGCCATCACGCCCCGCCTGGAGGCGCTCTTCCACCTGCTGGTGAACGAGCCGGTGGAGGTGCGGACCCAGACCGTGGGCCTGCAGTGGTTCCTCCGCGCGCTCGCCCGCCTCAGCTCCAACGGGGTGCTGGAGCTGAAGGACGACTACGGCCACTACTGGGTGCAGGTGAGCGAGGGCCAGCCGGTGGCCGCGGTGTCCGAGGTGCAGCAGCGCCGGGTGGGCGGCGTCCCCGGGTTCGCCCGCGCGCTGGTGGCCAGCACCGCCCACGGCACGTTCACCCCCGGCACGCCCGAAGGGGAGGCGCCCCTGCCCATCGCCGGGTCGATGGAGGAGCTGATCGCCCGCACCTGCGAGGGCCTCAACGCCGCCGAGGCGCGGGCCACGGAGGCCAGGCTGGCCTCGGCCGCAGACTTCGACGTGGATCCGGAGCTGTTCGATCTGTACTGCCGCGTCGCCCCGGCGAGGAAGGTGGCCTTCGCCCAGGCGCTGCGCGAGAAGAGGGCGACGCCGCCGGAGGTGGCCGCGCAGCAGAAGCTCACCCCCGAGCAAGGCCTGGAGTGGACCCGCGAGCTCCTCCGGCGCGGCGTGATCCGGTTCCGCGGCCTGTAGTCGCCCGGTGGACGATCACCCGGGCCCGGCGCCTTCCGCTGTCCGACCCTCCTGGACTACCGTCATTCGCCGTGACGCAACTGGAGGCGTTCCAGGTCCGGCTGGGCAATTACCGGTTGGCCAAGCTGATGCCGGCGCTGTGCGAAGGGCCTCACGTCTCCGGGACGCTGATGCTGGAGCGGGGGCGCATCAAGCGCGAGTTCACCTTCCGGGACGGGGACCTGGTGACGGTGGCCTCCTCCTCCCCGCGCGAGCACCTCTCCCAGGTGCTCACCGACCTGGGCATCCTGGACGCCGCCGGCGCCGCCTCCGCCTTCGCCGCGGCGGAGACCTCCCACACCCCCTTCGCCCAGCACCTCCTCCGCGCCGGCCTGGTCCCGCGCGAACGGCTGCTGGAGGCGCTGGAGCACAAGGCCCGCGAGTGCCTGTTCGACTGCTACGCCTGGGAGTCCGGCGACCTCTGGTTCCTCCCCCGGCGCACCCCGTACTCGGGGGTGGAGATAAGGCTCGCCATGCCGGGGCTCCACCGCGACGCGCTGGTCCGTCTGGAGGAGTGGAACGACTTCCGCGGCCAGCTTCCGGACCTCAAGGTCACCTTCGAGGTGAAGGCGGAGGCGGTCCCGCCCGGGGCCGCCCCCGAGACCCAGGCCCTCCTGGCGGAGGCCGCCGCCGGCAAGCGGCTGCAGGAGCTGTTGGAGCTCTCCCGCGAGAGCACGCTGGTGGTGGCGCGGCGGCTCCTGGAGCTGTACCGGCTGGGCGCGCTGGTCCCCGCCCAGGAGCCGCCCCGGCCCGCCCAGACCGGCACCGAGGCGGAGTTGGAGGAGGTGCGCCGCGCGATCTCCACCGGCGACTATGAGCGCGCGGTGGAGCTGGCGCTGAAGGCGCTCAGCCACAGCAACGCCCTCGAGGCGCACGATCTGTACCGCAGCGCCGAGGTCCACCTGGCGCGGCAGCTGGGGCAGCGGGTGGCCGCCCTGGAGGGCCGCCTCTCCTTCCGCCCGGTGCCGGCGCCTCCCCCACCCGAGCTGACCTCGGACGACCTGTACCTCTATTCGAAGCTCAAGGGCTCCCCCAGCGTCGTGGAGGCGGTCCGCCGGGCGTCCGCGGGGGAGCTGGCGGCGGCCCGCTCGCTGTTCAGGCTCATCTCGTGCGGGGTGATCACCGTTTCACCATGAGTCCGGAGGGTCCCCTTCCCTGGAGGACCGGCCAAGGAGTTCACATTCAGACCGGTGAGGTGGCATACTGGGTCGAGGTCGACGAACGGCCCATTACGTTGGTTGCGAGCCCGGTTGGGCGCGAGGACGAGGGCGATGAAGACGTGCCCATTTTGTGCGGAGCAGATCCAGGAAGACGCCATCAAGTGTCGCTTCTGCGGTGAGTTCCTCCAGAAGGCGGACGCGCCCGCTGACGCCACCGCGACCGCCGAGCAAGCGCAGGCCGCCGCCAAGGCGGAGGCCCAGTCCGAGGCGGAGCGGGTGACCAAGGAGCTTCTCCACAACTGGAAGTTTGCCCGCTGGTTCCCGTGACGGACGACAGCCCAATGATCATCCGACTGTCAGGGACGCTCCTCCGGTTCGTGGACTACCAAAAGGAGCTGCGCATCGACGCGCCCACCGTGAAGGCCGGGATCGAGCAGCTCGCCGCGCAGTACCCGGAGGTCGGCAAGGCCCTCGTGGACAACGTGGGTCAGGTGCGCTCCACGCACCGCATCTTCGTCAATGGCGAGACCCTGGGCAGAGGTCAGATCAACCAAGCCGTAAGCAGCGAGGACGTGCTTGACATCCTGACGGGAATCACCGGAGGCTAGCGGTTGCGAACGCTGCGCTTCGACGTGTTCCCGGACGTTGGCGCGTTCACTCCCCTCCAGCTGAAGCCCCACTTCATCCTCTCGGTTTGCTTCAACGGCTCCGAGCGCTGGTCGCGGGAGTACGGCGTCCCCCACCAGACGGCGATCCGGGATCTCCAGACCGCGTTCGTGCTGCAGGTGGCCCGCGTCAGCTACCACGATCGATACACCTACACCGACGCGGATCGGCTCAGCATCGCGATCACCCGCCAGTCGCGCCGGAATGGAAGCCAGGTGGAGGTGCGCGCCAGCTTCGAGACCCCGGGCGGGAGCATGGTGGCCGAATCCAGCCTCTGCATCGTCCCGCTCTCGCTCTCCGACGCGAGCGGAGAGCTGGCGGGGCTGCCGGCGCCCATGCCGCCTTCCTACATGAGCACGTTCGAGCCCTCGGAGCGGCTGGAGGAGCCCTACCCGTCGCCGTTCCCGGGCATGCTCAACCAGATCATCGAGAGCGGCGAGCTGCTCTCCAGCTACCAGTACCCCCTCTTCATCAACCGACACCAGTGCGAATTCGTCGACCAGTGGTTCTTCGTCGAGGCGGGCAACCTCGCCGCCGCCAGCCGGGAGCACATGGTGTTCGAGCAGGGCGCGAGGCTGCCGCTGCTGCGCCGCGGGCTCAGCCTCCCGGTGCGGGAGCTGAACCTGCTCTACTCCCGCCCGTTCTACCTGTTCGACGTGGGGAAGGTGCTCACCCGCGCCTTCCGCAGCCACGAGGGCGTGGTGTTCGTCCATGAGCTGATCAAGGACGACCCCTCGGAGCTGCACGCCCTGGTGCTGGAGCGCTTCTAGCCTCCGCCCAGCACGTCCATCACCGCGAAGGTGATGTCGTCCTCCTGGGGCGTGTTCTCGCGGACCACGTCCAGCTGGCTGGCGAGGGCGGCCACCGCCTCGATGGTGGGCACGCCCGCGGTCTGCAGCAGGAGCCTGGAGAGCTTCTTGAACCCCAGCTGCTTCTTGTTCGGCAGGTTCAGCTCGCTCACCCCGTCCGTGAAGACGAGGATCCGCTCCCCGCGGGCCACGGTCGTCTCCACGAAGCCCGGCGGCGCCCCGGACGAGCCCAGCGGCGCGCCGGGGAGGTTGATGACCTCGATCTCCCCCGTGCGGCGCCGGACGAACAGCGGCGGCGAGCCCGCGTTCCACCAGCGGAGCTTGCCGGCCACCCCGTCCAACTCCACCGCCGACAGCGTCATGTAGTAGGCGCCCTCGGTGGTGTTGCGCAGGTGCTGGCCCAGCTCGTGGACCAGCTCCGCGGTGTTGCGGCCGGTGGCGGTGCGGCGGAGGAACTGGAAGGCCGAGGCCACCGAGGCGGTCACCATGGCGGACGCGGCGCCGTGGCCGGTGACGTCCCCCAGGAAGACGCGCATCCCGTCCTGGCCCAGGGGCTCGTACCACCACCAGTCGCCGCCGCACTGCGCGGCCGGGCGGTAGTAGCCCGACACGCTGACGCCCGCGTTCTTCGCGTTCCCCTCCTTGGGGAGGAACAGCGACTGCACCGCCGCGGTGAGCGCCATGTCCTTCTCCAGCGCCTTCTGCGTCGCCTCCACCCGCGCCATCCGCCCCGTCTGGAGCGAGATGGCGATGAAGTTGCAGATCGGCTGCAGGATGCGGAGGTGCTGGCGCCCGAACATGCCCTTGGCCAAGCGGCTGTCCAGGTAGACCACGCCCAGCTTCTGGTCGCGCATCATCAGCGGCGCGGCCATGATGCTGCGCAGGTTGTGGGCCACGGCGCTCTCCGAACCGAGCGCCTCGCCCTCGTCGGTGCCGGAGACCACCAGCGCCTCGCCGGAGGCCCAGACCTTGTTCACCACGGTGCTGGAGAACCCGGAGAGCGCCATCAGGTCCTTCTTCTCCGCGTCGCGCCCGGCCTGCATCTCCAGGGCACCGCGCTGCGGGTCCATCGCGAAGAGGAAGGCGCGCTCCGCACCCAGGAGTTGCACCAGCTCGTCCAGCGCGTTGCGAGCCTGCTCAGCCGGATCCAGCGAGGAGGCGGTGGCGAGGCTGACCTGGAGGAGCGTCTCCATCTGGCGCTCCACCTCCAGCATCTTCACCTTGGCGCCGGTGCGGGAGGAGAACCAGAGGCTCCCCTCCCCGGAGGAGGCGTGGCCGCCGGCGGTGGCGATGGATTCCGATCCCTCTGATGCCACCGGAGCGGGCCGGGCCATCGCGCCGAACTCGCGCTCCAGTGCGGTCACCCGGCCCTGCCAGCCCTCCCGGCGGGCGATGTTGATGCTTATCTCCACGGCTCGGCGCAGGGACGCCTCGTCGCCCTTGACGGAAGCGATGCGCGCACGCTCGCGCGCGATGGTCCACTTGGCCCAGATGCTGTCGGTCTCGTTGGCCATCTGCGAGGCGCGGTCCAACATCGCGCGCGCCTTGCGATACCTCTTGTCGATGCGGGCGATGGCCGCCTCGATGACGACGGTGTGGACCCAGTACACCATGGCCTTGACCGCCGGCGGCCCGCTCTTGAGCTCCTTGAGCGCCATCATCAACTGGGCCTTGGCCTTCTTCTGCGCCTGGTGACCCTGCGCGCGCTGGAGTTGCTCCAGGCGTGCATAAGCGGCCGCCACGTAGCCCTGTCGGTTCTGGTACTCGTCGATGTTCAGCTTGAAGAATTCTTCGATCGCGTGGTCGATCTCGGGGCCGTAGTCGGCCTGCTCGTGCAGGGCCCACACGTGCGAGTAGGCATTGTGCATCTTTGCGAACACGCTGGAGGACGCCAAGCGCTTGCACTGGTCGCGCGCCTTCAGCGCGTCCGGGATGCGGCCCAGCAGCGTCAGCTGCGAGTACAGCGAGCCGTAGAGCGCCGCCTGCATTCCCTCGTGGCCGCTGCGGTTGGCCACCTCCAGGTTGTTGAGGATGTAGTCCACGGAGTCGCGCGACCGGCCTTGGCCGGTGAGGGCGAGGGAGTGGTGCGCCAGCAGCGAGACCGTGTCGAAGCTGGTCCCGTAGCGGATGACGTCCGGCAGGACCTCATCCTGCGCCCGCTGCCCGGCCTTGATCTCGCCGATTATCTCCAAGCCTAGCGAGGAGCACTGGGCGGTGTAGGCGAGCGCCTCCGGGTCCCCCAACTGGCGCGCCATGGCCAAGCCGACGTTCCGGTGGTGCTTGACCGGTCCCTTTGCCTGCAGCACCGCCAGGGTCAAGGCGTGGAACCCGTGGGCCCTGGCGTTCTCGCGCGAGGTCCCCAGGAAGTGCCCGTTGTGGATCTCCCGGAACGACATCAAGATCAGCAACAGCGGGTCGTTGAGGAGGAGCCCCAGGAAGCGCAGCGCGTTCTGGATGTTGCTCACCGCGACGCGCCGCTGGCGCTCCTCGCCCTTCGCTGAGCCGTAGCCCCAGCCAGTCTTGGAGCGGATGACGGTGGAGATGAGCACGCGCAGCAGGTTGAACACCAGCGCCGGCTTGCTCTTGGACACCGGGGCGCCCTCCATCCGGCACGCGATCTCCAACTCGCGCTTGGCGTCCACCATCGCGCCTTTGGAGGCGAAGGCGTTGCCGACGAGGAAGTGCAGCCGCGCCCGGTCCTTGGGGGTCTTGGCCTGCGCCAGCGCCGCCCGGAAGTGGTTGGTGGCAGCGTCGACCTTGCCGGTGCGCGTGCACGCCACGCCCAGCAATTCGCTGACCATGGCCTTGCTCTCGGCGCTGATGCCGATGATCTCGCCCGCCCGGTAGGCGCGGCCCAGGAGATCCACCGCCTCGGTGTTGGAGAACGCCTCCAGCGCGTTGACGCCGGCGCGCAGGCTGGTCTCGTAGATCCGGTCCTGGTGCTTCTCGGCGTGCCCGCGGGCGTAGTGCCGGGCCAAGGCGTGGAGTGTGGGCCCGGATTGGTCGCCCATGCGCTCCAGCGCCTCCGCCACGGCTTGGTTGATGTCGCGCGCCTTGGCCACCTCCAGCCGGGAGAGGATCGCCTCGTGGACGCGGTCGTGGATGAACCGGTAGCTCACATCCACCCGTTCGATCAGGCCCACGCGGAGCGCTTCCTCAAGCCCCCGGCGGAGCACGTCCGGCCTCCCGCCCACCGCGTCCGCCAACAGCGTGTTGCCGAACTCGAACCCGATCACTGCCGCCACCGACAGGATCTGGCGCGTCCCTTCCGAGAGTCCCTCCACCCGGTTGACCAGGAGTTGGATGATGTCGTTGGAGATCGCCGCCTCATGGAAGCGGGCGGCGTCCACCATCCAGGACCCGAAGGTCGGGCGGATCATCCCCTCGTCGAGCAGCGCCCGGACGTACTCGCCGATGGCGAACGGGTTGCCGCGAGCGCGGGCGTTGATCTTCTCGACCACGGACGAGTCCAGCCGCTTGCCGCCCAGGTGCGCCGCGATCAGCTCGGAGACGGACACGCCATCCAGGGGCGCCAGCGGGAAGCGCTCGGTCAGCCCGGCGCCCATCCTCTTGACGAACGCCTGCCGGGCCGCGTCACTCTGCGGATCGTTGCGGGCCGCGGTGACGACCAGCAGCGGGATATTGGAGAGCCTGCTGGATAGGTTGCGCAGGATCTCGGTGCTGCCGTCATCCATCCACTGGATGTCGTCCATCATCAGGACGGTGGGCCCCACCGCCT
>Ga0134122_10001464_pt1 | contig 17059 bp, 13 predicted proteins | sample KB302_FD_96461 | JGI IMG/M metagenome (GOLD analysis project Ga0134122, IMG submission 96461) | Terrestrial soil microbial communities without Nitrogen fertilizer from Kellogg Biological Station, Michigan, USA - KB3-0-2 | ecosystem: Environmental > Terrestrial > Soil > Unclassified ... | reverse complement strand
CCGGAGGCCGCGCTCGATCGCCTCCAGGCGCTCGATCCGAAAGTGCTCGTTCGCCTGTTCGACATGATCAGCACGCTCGATCCCCGCTTCACCGCGGTGTACGAGTTCGCCGCGGTCGTGCTGCCCGCGGTGGACGTGCCCGCCGCGGTGGCGCTGCTCGAGCGGGGCATCCAGGCCAACCCGTCGGAGTGGTATCTCCACCAGCAGCTGGCGTACATCTACTGGCAGCGCGGCGACAATCTGGCCGCCGCCGACGCCTTTCGCCGCGGGGCTCGCATGACCACGGCGCGCTGGATGGAGCACATGGCGGCGAACGTGGAGTCCAAGGGCGACGATCCGCAGGTAGCGCGCGCGATGTACACGCGGATGTACGAGCAGGCCCAGGACGACCAGGTCAAGCAATGGGCGCTCAAGCGCCTGATGGAGCTGCGCTCGCTGGAAGAGCGCGCCCAGATCCGGCGCGTGCTCGCCGCCTTCGTGGCGGCGCAAACGCGCTGCCCGGGCGCCTGGACCGATCTGACCGCGCCGCTGCGCGCCGCCGGGTTGCGCACCGACGGGCGCGGGCAACCGCTAGACCCATCGGAGACGCCCTACTTGCTGGTCGTGAGCCCGCTCGGCTGCGACGTCACGCTCCATCCCGCCTCCACGGTGCCGCGCGGATGAGCGCCATCGAGATCACCGGTCTCAGCAAGGACTATCCGACCGGCTTTCTGCATCTGAAGCGGGTGCGGGCGCTCGACGGGCTGTCGCTCACGGTGGAGCGCGGCGAGATCTTCGGCTTCCTCGGCGGCAACGGCGCCGGGAAGACCACGGCCATCAAGATCCTCATGCGCCTGATGACGCCGACGGCGGGGGCGGTGCGCATCCTCGATCACGACACCAACGACCACTGGGTGCGCGCGCGCCTCGGCTACCTCCCCGAGCAGCCCTACTTCTACGACTACCTGACCGCCCGTGAGCTGCTCGAATACTGCGCCGAGCTGTTCGGCTACTCGCGCGCGGACCGGCGGGCACGGGCGGTGGCGCTGCTGCGGCGCGTGCACCTCGACGAGGCGGCGTGGAATCGCCAGCTGCGGAAGTTCTCCAAGGGCATGCTGCAGCGGGTCGGGCTGGCCCAGGCGCTGGTGAACGATCCCGAGCTGGTCGTGCTCGACGAGCCGATGAGCGGACTCGATCCGATCGGCCGCCGCCAGGTCCGCGACCTCATCGCCGGGCTGCGGCACTCCGGGGTGACGGTGTTCTTCTCGTCGCACATCATCGCGGACATCGAGGTGCTGTGCGACCGCGTGGCGATCTTGCAGAAGGGACGACTGGCTCATCTCGGGCGTCTCGACGAGCTCCGCAGCCACGAGGACAGCGGCGGGCACCTCGAGATCACGGTGGAGGGCGTGGCGCTGCCGGTGCTGGAGGACGCGTTGCGTAAGGTGGAACGGGCCCTGGTGACGGCGACGCCGTCCGGGGCCCGCATCGACGTGCCGTCGGAAGCCCTGGTCGATCAGGCCCTCGAGGCCGCGCGCGCCTGTGGGGCGCGTCTGGTGTCGGTGCAGCCGGTGCGGCAATCGCTCGAGGACCTCTTCGTCCCCGAGGGGCCCCGCGCGCTGCACGCCGACTGAGGGCACGCCATGGCCACACCCACGTCGATGCCCACCGCCTCGCAGGATCCCGTTCGCCGCCGACTGCTCATCGTGGACGACGAGCCGCTCATCCTCGAGGTGCTCAGCGAGCACTTCAAGACCGACTACGACGTGGAGACCGCGCTGAACGGCGCCGACGCGCTGGGCGCCGTGCTGCGCGCGCGGCCCGACGTCGTGCTGCTCGACATCAACATGCCGCGCATGAACGGCATCGAGGTCCTGAAGGACATCAAGCAGATCGACCCCTCGATCGCGGTGATCATGGTCACGGCCAACGAGCAGATCACGCTGGCCGCCGAGGCGCTCACCGCCGGCGCCTTCGCCTACGTCCCCAAGCCGTTCGACTTCCGGTATCTCGACCACATGCTGGCCTCGATCCTCGACCGCCCGTCGCAGCAGCGACGCTGAGCTCCCGCCGCGCGTGAGGCGCTGATGCTCCCGGCGCCTTGGTAGGATAGCGACACTCCGCGATGGAAGACTTCGACCGTCTGTGCGATCGAGCCCGGGCGTGCGCGGTGCGCGGCCGCTACGCGGATGCCGAGCACGCGTTCCGCGCCGCGCTGCAGGCGCGCCCCGGTGACGCCCGTCTCTCGGTGGAGCTGGCCGTCGTGCTACGCCGGCTGCGACGTCCCGCCGAGGCGGAGTCGCGCCTGCGGGAGGCGCTCGCGCAGGCGCCCGGGATCGCGTCGACACACGCCGAGCTCGGTGCGGTCCTCTTCGAGCAGGGCCGCGCGGGCGAGGCGGCCGTCGCCTACGGTGACGCGATCCGCCTCCGTCCCGACTTCGCCCGGGCGCACCTGGCGCTGGGACTGGCCCTGGAGCGGGCCGGCGATTTCACGGGCGCCGAGGTGGCGCTCCGCGAGGCCGCGCGACTCAAGCCCGCCGACCCGCTCGCGCGAGCGAATCTGGGACGCGTGCTGCGACGTCAGCGCCGTCCCGCCGAGGCCGAGACGCTGGCCCGCGCCGCGCTGGCCGCCGCGCCGACCGACGGTGAGGCCTGGGTGGCGCTGGCCGCCGCGCTCCTCGAGCAGGGCCGCCTGCCGGAGGCGGCCGAAGCCTTCCGGTTCGCCACCGAGCACCGGCCCACGGATGCGCGCGCGCATCTGGGACTCGGCCTGGCGCTCGAGCGCCAGGGCCGCGCGGCGCTCGCCACGCCGGCGCTGCGGCAAGCGCTCCGTCGCCGGCCCGACGATCCCGCGCTGCGCCAGGCGCTGGGGCTGAATCTCAAGTCCCGCCATCGCTACGTCGAGGCCGCCGACGCCTTCCGTGAAGCGGTGCGCCTGAACCCGGACGACACGCGGGCGCGCTACCACCTGGGCGTCGTGCTCGAGCGGCAGGGCCGTTTCGACGAGGCCGCGCTGGCCTTCGCCGACATCGTGCGCCGCCGCCCGCGCCTGGCGCGCGCGCACGCCGCGCTGGCGCTGGTCAGCCGGCGTCAGGGCCGGTGGGGCGCCGCGGCCGAGGCGTACCGCGAAGCCATCAAGCTTCGCCCCGACGATGCGGACCTCCACGCCGGGCGCGGGCTGGCGCTGGGGGCGCTCGGGCGCTACGCCGAGGCCGAAACCGCGTTCCGGCAGGCGATCGCGCTCCAGCCGGACGATGGGGATCTGCACTACGAGCTCGGTGTCGCGCTCGGGCGTCAGGGTCGCCACGCCGAGGCGGAGGCCACGTTGCGGGAGGCGATCCGCGTGGACCCGAGTCACCTCCGCGCCCACGCCAACGTCGCGCTCGGCCTCGGCCGTCAGGGGCGGCACGCCGAGGCCGAAGCCGCCTACCGCGTGGCGCTGGCGCTCCGTCCCGAGCACCCCGCGCTGCAGCGCGGGCTCGGCGTGTCGCTGTACTGGCAGCGGCGGCACGAGGAGGCGCGGCACGCGTTCGAGACCGCCATCCGGCTGCGGCCCGACTACGTGCGGGCGCACTGCGATCTGGGCGAGCTCCTTGCCGAGGACGGTCTGCTGGAGGAGTCCGAGGGCGCCTATCGCGAGGCCGTGCGACTGAAGCCGGACTCGCTGGCCGGCCTGGCCGGGCTCACCCGGGTCCTGATCGAGCAGCGGCGCTGGAGCGAGGTCGAGGCCACCTCGCGGTCGATCATCGAGCTCAATTTCGAGAGCGCGCTGGCGCACTTTGGTCTGTGGCGCGCGCTCGAGGCGCAGGCCAAGTGGCCGGACCTCGAGGCCTCGGCCCGGGCGTTCCTCGACGCCCGTCCCGATCACGCCGATGCCCACGCGCGACTGGGCCGGGCGCTGCACGAGCAGGGACACTACCAGGCGGCGGAGGAGGCCTACACGGCGGCGATCCGACTCGGTCCCGACCTGCCACGCGTTCGCGAGGGACTGGCGCTGGCGCGGCAGGCGCGCGCAGTCAGCGCAAAGCCTGACCGGCGGGCGTCGCGGCGGGCGCGACGTTGAGCAGCTGGCGAAATTCCTCGAGCTCGGCCGCGGGCACGTCGGGCCGCTGCCGGAGCTTCTCGATGACTCCAGCCGGATCCGCTTCGCAGGCGTTGGTCGTCTTGGCGAACACGCGTACGAGCCGGCGCCCTTCCTTCTCGCCCTTGCTGGTGGCCGCCGAGGCTGCCACCTTCGTCGCGATGGTGAGCAGTCGGCTGTCGAGCTTGACGTAGCCCGCCACCGTAGGGCTGATGAGGCTCTTGCCCTCGGGGGCCGCCGGCTGGATCGTGTAGTCGATCAACACCACGGCGTCGCCGTGGATGTCGGGCAGGACCTTGTGCTGGTAGATGCCCCGGGCCTGCATCAGGCGCAGGTTGTTGCCGCGATGCACCAGCTCGAACGTGCCGACGGTGCCCCAGCCGTCGTCGATCCCTAGCCCCGTCGGCGTGCGCCAGATCTTGTAGCGGGCGAACTTCAGCGTGCGCGTGACGTGACTGGCGAACTCGGGATGATCCAGCAGGTACTCGAAGACTTCCCGACGCGCCACGAAAGGCTCGCCGGGGACCTTGACGGCCAGCGACGCATTGTCGGTGACCGGCTGGATGCGGGCGCGCACGGCGGTGGGAAGCTGGGACGGCAACTCGGGGCCTCGACCGAGCGCGACGCCGGCCGCGCCAGTCCCAAGCACGACGAGAACCAGCGCAAGCACCCGAGGGGCAGGCCGAAACCTCACGACGGTCGGATTATGACACAGGGCGACGGCGCCCCTCGCCCGGCCCGCATGAGGCCTTGACGCACCCCGGAGCCAGCCGTAGGCTCGGGCCGACTGACCCCGTAGCGTTCGTCCAGACCGTTCGCATCGCGAGTGACGCAGGAGCAAGGATGCCGCGAGTCTCCGCCGGGGCCGCTCCGCCGTGAATCACTACCTCTATGCCGTGGTGGATCGCCTTCCAGCGGCGTGGCAGCGGCCGTCGAGCGGGGTCAGCGGTGCCGCCGTCGTTCCTCAGCGGGTAGAGGATGTCGTCGTCCTCGGCAGCATGGTCGAGTCCGTGCCCCCCGCCACTCCGCGAACCCTGGCCCTGCACCACGACGTCGTCGGCTCCGTGATGGACGCCGCCGCGCTGCTGCCGTTTCCCTACGGCACCACCGTGCCCTTCACCGCGCTGCCCGAGTGGCTCGCCGCGCGCCGGGTCGCCGTGACCGCCGCGCTGGCCGCCGTCCGCGACTGCGTCGAGATGAGTGTGAAGCTCCTGCGGCTGGACCGCGCGATCGACCAGCAGCTGGCACGGAGCCGGCGTGAGGCGGAGCGGCGCGACTCGCCGCCCGGCGAGCACGAGCTGCGGGCTCTGGCCGAGGCGCTCGTCGAGCGCGCCGCGCTGCCGACGTGGGGCTACCGGCCCTCGGGCAGTGGCGGCAACGTGGTGGGCTCGGTCGCGTTCCTGGTGCCGCGGCCGGACCTTACCGGCTTTCTCTCCCGGATTGCCCCGATCGCCTCCCACGCGGTCGGGGTGGCCGTGGTCCCCACCGGCCCCTGGCCGCCCTACTCCTTCATCCCCCCGCTGGACCGGGCCCCGTCCGGCCGGGAGGCGATCCCCCCGGGGCTCAACCCTGCCGACCGGCGGGTGGGCTGAGTTCCTAGCGGCCGCCTTGCCCGACGCTGACAGGTGATATACGCTGTCCGCCACTTTCGGGAGGGTCGGATGACCAGACTGGCGCGTACCGACGTCGAGGCGCTCATGGCAGAGCGTCCCGACACGACTCTGGAGGGCGCGCTGGAGGTGTTCGAAGTCTTCGCCAGTGGGTCGCTGACGGACGAGGTCTACATCTTGGACGACGTCGCCGGCAAACGGATTGCGATCGCACCGACCGCACTCAGAGACAAGTATCGGCGGGGGTGAGCCATGGCCATCATCGTCATCTCTCATCAGATGGGCGCAGGCGGTCCCGAGCTCGGCATGGCGCTGTCCAAGCGCCTTGGCTATCGCTACGTGGACCAGGAGCTGCTGCAGGACGCGGTCCGTCGGTACGGACTCGCCGAGGACAAGCTCTCGCATCTCGACGAGTCGAAGCCGACCTTCTTCGAGCGGTTCGACACGGAAACCCGCCATCACATCACCGTGCTGCAGACGACACTCCTGGAGCTGGCCGAGCTGGACAACTGCGTGTTCATGCGCGGTGGCGGCCAGTGGCTCCTGAGGGGCGTCCCGCACGTCTTGCGGATGCGGGTGATCGCGCCCTTCGAGCATCGGGTCAAGCACCTCGTCAAGCGCGCGGCGGCGATGGGCGAGACCTTCACCCAGCGCAACGCGGCCGAGGCCGTGCGGCGTGACGACCTCGAGAAAGCCGGTCGGATGCGCTACCTCTACGAGGTGGACATCTCCGATCCGATGCTCTACGAGCTGATCGTCAACACCGAGATGCTCCGCTACGACGCGGTGGTCGAGATGATCGAGACGCTGATGCGCCGCCCCGAGGTTGCCACCACGGAGACCGCGCGCGGGGTGATCGCCTCGCGGGCCTTGGCCTCGCGGGTGCAAGTGGCGCTCGCCACGCACCCGGAGACGCGCCGCTACCGGATCACGGTCGAGGCCCAGGCGGGCGTCGTCACGCTGGAAGGGACCACCGCGCTCGAGCGTGCGGTCGAGGTCGCGCGCAGCGTGCCGGGCGTCCGAGACGTCCGGACTCAGCAGGTCGAGATCCCGCCGATTCCGCCCTTCGTGGCTTGATGATTGGACTTGGGGGGCCCCGAGCGGGCCCCCCAAACCCCCCGCGCTTCGCGCCCCGGCGAAGCCGGGGCGCTCCGCGAGCGTGCCGGGGCGCTCCGCGAGCGTGCAGTCGGATATCGGGCCCGAGTCCGCTGACCCCGCGTGCTGCGCGTCCCGGCGAGCCGTGGCGCTCGGCGAGCGCGTTCGGCGGCCCGGTTAGCGGGAGGGGGGTGGGCCTGAGGGGGTGGTGGGGGCGGCGCTGTCGGGAGATTCGGCGATCTTGATCTGGATGGTCTTGCGCTGCTTGGTGCGGACGATCTCCAGCGGGACGGTCTTGCCCGGCTCGGCTTCGGAGGACAGGCGCATCAGCTGGTGGTAGTCGTCGACCCCTACGCCGCCGAACTTCACGATGACGTCCTTCGGCTGCAGCCCGGCGGCTTCGGCGGGGCTGCCGGGATGGATCCGGGCGACCACTGCGCCGTGGTTGTTCTGCAGGCCGAGTGACTGCACGAGCTCTTCGGTGAGCGGCTCCAGCGACACACCGATCCACCCGCGCGTCACCTTGCCCCGGTCGATGAGCTGGTCGGTCACCCGCTTGGCCATGTTCGCCGGGATCGCGAAGCCGATGCCCTGACCGGTGGCCAGGATCGCCGTGTTGATCCCGATGACCTCGCCCCGAAGGTTCACCAGCGGTCCCCCCGAGTTACCCGGGTTGATCGAGGCATCGGTCTGGATGAAGTTCTCGTACGTCGCCAGCCCTACCTCGGCCCGCCCGGTGGCGCTGACGACGCCGACGGTGACCGTCTGGTCCAGCCCGAACGGGTTGCCGATGGCGATCGCCCACTCGCCGACCCGCAGCGAGTCGGAGTTGCCCAGCTTGGCCACCCGCAGCTCGCCGGCGGGCTCGAGCTTCACCACGGCCAGATCGGTCTTGGAATCCGTGCCGACGATACGTCCCTTGAGCTCGGCGCCGGTCGAGAGCTTGACCGTCACGCTGTCGGCGCCCAGGATCACGTGGTTATTGGTCAGCACGTACCCGCGCTTGTCGATGATGACGCCCGATCCGATGCCCGGCCGGCGGAACTCCTCGCGGCGGCCCTGCCCCCCGCGGCCGAAGAACTGATCGAAGAAATCCTTGAAGAACGGGTCGTCGGTGCCCGGCCCCGGGATGGCGGGTGGACGGCGGCCGCTGCGGGCCAGCTGCACGGTGCCGATGTTGACCACGGCGGGCCGGACGCGCTCGGCGACGGCGACGAAGGCGGCCTGCAGGGCGTCGGCCGTGGCGCTGGCGTTCGAGCCGGGCAGGGAGGCGCGGACCCGTCCCCCCGCCATGAATCCGTACACCCCGAACCCGACACCGGCCAACGCGAAAAGAACGCTGGCAATCAGCGCGGTTCGTGCTGTCTGCGCCGTCATGGGCGACGGCTCAGCACGACCCGCGAAAACATTGCAAAACTCCTCAAAAAGTCGGCCTTTTTCCTTGACCCTTTTGTCGTGAAAAAGGGACAATACGCCATTGCGTCGTAATCGTCCAGAGCCTCGTAAGGGTTTGTTTTATCGGGTGTTGAGCCTGGTGCTGAGCGTTTGCATGCTCGGCCCGTCGCTCGCGTCAGGACAACCAGCGGCCAATACGACCACCCAGCCCTCCCCCGCCACGACTGCGGCGCCGTCCGCCACTGCGGCGCCGAGCCAACCCGGAGCACGGCCCAACGTGGGGCCGCCGGCGCTCGGCGGTATCCGAAGCGTCGCGGGTCCCGACTACCGACTCGGCAATGGCGACGTGCTCGAAGTGCAGATCGCCGGCCGGCTCGAGGTCACCCGGATGCAGGTGATCGTCGATCCGGAGGGGGCGGTCAACATCCCGCCGCTTGGCTCGATCCAGGTCGGTGGCCTCACGCTGCTGGAAGCCAACCGTCAGATCGCCGAGCGCGCCCGGACGATGCTGCGGTTCTCCGACGTCAGCGTGGCGGTGGCCGCGCCCCGCGCCTTCGAGGTGATCATCTCGGGGGAGGTCGAGCGGCCCGGCACGGTCTCGGCGATGGCGATGCAGCGGCTGCACGAGGTGATCCTCAATGCCGGCGGCATCACGCCGCGCGGCAGCGTCCGCCGCGTGCAGATCATGCGGGCCAACGAGACACGCGTCGTCGATCTGCTCCGCTTCGAGCTGCGCGGCGATCTCGCCCAGAACCCCTACGTGGAAGACGGCATGCGCGTGTACGTGCCGCCGCGCGGCCCGTCGGTGGTCCTGAGCGGCGCGGTGCGGCGCCCCGGGGAGTACGAGCTGGCGCCCAGCGGCTCGCTGCGCGAGATCCTGGATCTCACCGGTGGCCTGGCGCCGGGCGGCGCCGGCTCGGACGCGCGCCTGACCCGTATCGGCCCGGACGGGCGCAAGGAGACGTCCTCGATCGACCTCCGCACCGCGCTGGCCGCGCCCAACGACGTGCGGCTGGACGGCTTCGACACGCTCTTCGTCCCGTCGCTCGCGATCCTGCAAGACATCGTCGAGGTGCGCGGCGCCTTCATCGGGGTCGCCGACAGCAGCAAGACCCAGACGGCCGGCAAGACCACCATCGTGCAGCGCTTCGAGCTCGCGCAGGGCGAGCGCGTGCGCGACGTGGCCATCCGCGCCGGCGGCGCGGCCGCCTACGCCGACCTGCAGCAGGCCTTCGTCGATCGCAGCAGCCCGACCGGCCCGCGCCAGCGCGTCCCGCTCGACCTGCACCGGCTGCTTGTCGAGAAGGACGAGACGCAGAACATCCTGCTGCAGAACGGCGACGTGCTGACGCTGCCGGTGGTCGAGGACAAGGTCTACGTGGTGGGCGAGGTCAAGGCCCCGGGCGCCCAGGATTACCGGCCCGACCTCACCCCGCGGGAGTACGTGGCGCTGGCCGGCGGTCCCAACAACCGGGCGAAGATGTCCGAGACGATCGTCACGTACCGCAACGGGCGCACCTTCGCCATGGCCCAGGCGCCTCCGCTGGAAGCCGGCGCGGTCGTCACGGTGCCGGAGGTGGCGGTGAAGTGGTGGCAGGACTACCTGCTGATCGCCCAGGTCGTGGCGAGCCTGGTCACCGCGTACACCGGGCTCTACATCATCTTCGGTGGCGGGAACTTCAACAACAACAACGACTAGCGATGTACGAGTCGTACTGGCAGCTCAGTGAACCGCCCTTCGACAACTCGCCGAATCCGAAATTCTTCTACCTCTCGCCCGAGCACGAGGAGGCGCTGGTCCGGCTCGTCTACACCGTGCGCCACCGCAAGGGCTGCGGCATGCTCATCGGCGAGTACGGCTGCGGCAAGACCACGCTGTCGCGCGCGCTGATCCAGCGGCTGGAGGCCGAGCGCTACGAGATCGGGCTGCTGACCAATCCCAGCTGGACGGCGGTGGACTTCCTGCGCGAGATCCTCTACCAGCTCGGCGAGGAGACGGCGGAGAAGAACAAGCCGGAGCTGCTGCACAAGCTCTACGACGTGTTCTACGGCAACTTCCGTGAGGGCCGTGACACGGTGGTGATCGTCGACGAGGCGCAGCTGATCGAAGACCCGAGCGTGTTCGAGGAGCTGCGACTCCTCATGAACTTCCAGACCGACGACCGGTTCCTGGTGACCATCCTCCTGATCGGCTCGCCGGAGCTGGCCGTCAAGGTTCGCCGGCTCAAGCACCTCGACCAGCGCATCTCCATCCGCTATCACCTCAACGCGCTCGACGCCGCCCACACCGCCAACTACATCGCCCATCGCTTGAAGATGGCCGGTCGTACCGCACCGATCTTCACGCCCGAGGCCGTGCAGCTCATCTTCGACTTCACGCACGGCACGCCGCGCGAGATCAACAACCTGTGCGACGTGGCGCTGCTGGTCGGCTTCACCAAGCGCGCCAAGGAGATCGGCGAGAAGATCATCGCCGAGGTCATCAAGGACAAGGTGGGAGTGTCCTGATGGTGCGCATGAGCGACCTGGTGCGCGGCGTGGTACGGGAAGCCCCGCCCCGGCCGGCCGAGCGCGCCCCCGAGACGGCCGCCGAGGCGGTCCCCGCCGCGGCCCCCGCGCCGCCGGTCGCGACGCCGCGCCCGCGACCGGAGCCGCCGCCCATGCCGCCCAACATCGCACCGCCCCTGCGCGTGCGCGAGGAGCCGGTGGTGCCGACCGGGCCCATCGAGGACTCCGAGGCCCTGCTCGGCGAGCTCCAGGATTTGCTCCTCGAGGTCCGCAATCTGATCGGCACCTCGGGCGGCTTTCCCTGGCCCCGCCTCGAGGATCTCATCGACCGCGCCGTCACGTCGCTCGAGCGCTCGCCGGACCTGTTCTGGGTGGCCAACAATCCGGCCGCGCCGCCCGGCGTCGATTACCTGGCCTTCCACCAGGCGCGGGTGGCGGTGATGGCGATCCGCATCGGCGTGAACGTGGGCTACGACCATCGCCGCCTGCACGCGCTCGGTCTCGCCGGCTGCCTGATCGACGTCGGGCTCTGGCAAATGCCGGACACCCTGCTGCGGCGCCTGGACTCGCTGGCCGGTGAAGAGCTGGCCGCCTATCGGGGACATCCGCGCGTGTCGGCGGAGATCATCCGGCGCTGGGGCCCGCCCGACGAGCACATCGTCCAGGCCGTGCTCGAGCACCACGAGCGCGAGCAGGGGCAGGGCTTCCCGCAAGGCCTGGCTGCGGCCGCCATGAACCCCGAGGCCAAGATCCTCGGGCTGGCCGACACGTACACGAGCCTCACGCTGCCGCCGAGCGCCCGCCCGCGCCTGCGCCCGCACGAGGCGGTGCGGGAGATCGTCAAGTCGCGCCACGAGAGCTTCCCGTCGGCCCTGATCAAGGCGCTGCTCTCCGAGATCTCCGTGTTTCCGCCCGGCACCGTGGTGCGGCTGAACACCGAGGAGATCGGCCGCGTGGTCGCGGTCAACCGCAACCATCCGCTCCGGCCCCGCATCGAGGTGGTGGCCGACTCGCGCGGCAACCGGCTGCAGACTCCCAAGGTCATCGACCTGTCGGAGTCGCCGTTCCTGTACGTGACCGGTCCCGTCTCCGAAGGCAGCCGCTAGATGGCGCAATTCGAACCCAATCTCCGGGACTACTGGCAGATCGTCCGCCGCCGGCGGATGATCATCATCGCCTCCACCTTCCTGGTGGCGCTGTTCAGCTTCTGGTTCGCCAACCAGAAGGTCCCGGTGTACCAGGCCACCGCCGCGGTGAAGTTCGAGCAGTCCACCGCGCTGAGCGGCCTGCTGGTGGAGGTCCTGTCCTACTCGGGCGCCGACAACATCGAGACGCAGGCCACGCTCATCAAGAGCTATCCGATCCTCGAAGAGGTGGCCCGCCGCCTCGGCCGTCTGCCGCAGACCGCCGCCGGCGAGGCGCTCCGCGAGTCGCGCGCCTACACCGCGACGCTGGAGAGCCTGGCCGGCAAGATCAAGACCAACCGCGTCGGCGGCACCAGCATCCTGGAGATCACCGCCACCTCCACCAACGCCGCCGAGGCCCGCGATCTGGCCAACACGGTGGCCGAGGCGTACCGCGACTACAACAAGGCCAACCGCAACTCGCGCATCATCGAGGCGCGGAAGTTCATCGAGACCCAGCTGAAGGAAGTCGAGGGACGCGTCCGCCGGGCCGAAGAAGAGGTGTGGGCGTTCCGCGACGCCAACCGCATCATCTCGCCGGGCGCCGAATCCTCGATGCTCCTGTCGCTGTTCACGCAGGTCCGCGGCGACATCGAGAAGACGCGGCAGCAGCGGGTCGAGCTGGAGCAGGTGAAGGCGCGCCTGGAGAAGACCGATCCCATCAGCGGCACCGAGCGCGTCTACATCGACACGCAGAACCCGGCCGTCCAGCGCCTGATTCAGACGCAGACCGACCTGATCCTCGAGCGCAACAACCTGGCGCTGGAGGTGACCGACCGGCATCCGCGGCTGCAGGCCATCGACGATCGGCTGCGCGAGGTGCGGACGGAGATGCGCCGGGAGCTGACCGCCCAGATCGCGCTGCTGCGCAACCGTGAGGAGATCCTCAATCGCCAGATGGGCGATCTGCTGCAGCGCAACCGCGAGGTCCCGGCCGTCGAGCTGAGCCTGCAGCGGCTGCAGCGCGACGCCAAGGTCAACGACGACCTCCTCACGCTGCTGAAGACGCGCCACCAGGAAGCGCTCATCAAGGAGTCCGAGGGCGTCGAAGAGGTGCAGCTGGTTCGCCCGGCCACCGAGCCGGCGGCGCCGCTGGGCGGCGAGGTGTTCAACAGCATCCTGGTGGGCGCGCTCCTGGGCCTCATGCTGGGCGGCGTGCTGGCCTTCGTGCAGGAGACGCTCGACACCTCCATCGGCACCATCGAGGACGTCGAGTCCTACCTCGAGGTGCCGGTGCTCGGCATCGTGCCGCACATCGATCCACGCGAGACGATGCAGCGTCTCATCGAGCGGCGGCCGGCGCTGGCCCAGATGGATCCGGAAGCGCTGCAGAGCCACGCCCTGCTCATCACCCACTTCGATCCCAAGTCGCCGGTGGCCGAGGCCTACCGCACCCTGCGCACGAACATTCAGTTCGCGCGGCTGGAGCGCGGCGGCAAGGTGCTGGTGGTCACCAGCCCCACGCTGCAGGAGGGCAAGACCACCACCATCGTCAACCTCGCGCTGACCATGGCCCAGAACGGCCAGAAGACGCTGCTCGTCGGCGGCAACCTCCGCCGCCCCAGCATCTATCGCTTCTTCGGCATCGAGCGCGAGCCGGGCCTGAGCGACATCCTGGTGGGCAACGCGCGCTGGCGCGACTGCATCCGCGGGGTGGCGGACATCCTGATGGGCCGCTTCGAGATGGAAGACATCATGGCGGCCCCCGGCCTCGACAACCTGCACATCATCGAAGCCGGGCCCATTCCGGCCAACCCGTCGGAGCTCCTGTCCACCAGCGCCATGAGCGAGTTCCTGCGCGCGGTGAGCGCCGAGTACGACGTCGTGCTGATCGACACGCCGCCGGTGCTGCCGGTCACCGACTCCGCCATCGTCGCCGGTCAGGTCGACGGCGTGCTGCTCGTCTACCAGGCGGGCAAGGTCGGCCGCCTCGTGCTCAAGCGCGCCAAGGCCCATCTCGAGTCCACGCGGGCCAAGGTGTGGGGCGTCGTCCTCAACGACGTGCAGACGGAAGTCTCCGGCTACAACTACACGCACTACTACACGCACTACTACGGCGAGGAGTCGACGGCGCCGCGCGAACGCAACACCGTGCAGCGGGTGTGGGACAAGATTCGCTCGCGCGTGGGCGGAGGCGGGAGCGGCGGGGCGACGGCCGCGGTGTCGACATCGTCGCTCGACATCGAAGGGACGCCGCGCAAGGCCGCCGCGTCCACCGGGCGCACGGCGCGTGCGGAGCGACCGGCGCGGTACCGCAACGCCTGGGTCGGCGTCGGGGTGGTCGGGGGCCTGCTCGGCGTGCTGGCGGTGGTGGCCGGCTGGCAGATGGGCGTCTTCGATCGCGGCGCGCAGCCCCTGGCCACGCTGCGTCAACGGCTGGGCATCGGTCCCGGCGCGAGCGCGCCCGGCAAGCCCGGGACGCCGGTGAAGCCACCGGCGCCGGCGCAGACGCCGACGTCACCGGCGAAGCCGCCGGCCGGGACCGCGACCACGCCACCCGTCAAATCGCCGGCTGCGACGGCGGCGCCCACAGCACCGGCGACGCCAGCGGCCCCCGCGGCGCCCGCCGCGCCCGCGTCCACCGCGACACCGCCGGCCGCGCCGGCGCCGGTCACACCGCCGGCATCGGCCACACCCCGAGAGCCCGTCACGCCTCCCGCGCCCGGCGTCAAGCCCGCCACGCCGCCGAGCGTGACGCCGCCGCCCGCGAAGGAGGCTCCGAAGTCGCTGGCCGCGCCCGTGGCCTCGCCGACCTCGCCGCGGACCGTGGGCTCGGCCGTCACGGGACCCGCGGTGCCGGCCACGCCGCGGTTCGCGATCGAGTTCGGTCCGTTCGTCACGACGGCCGATGCCGAGCGAGTCGAGCGCCAGCTCACGCAGGCCGGCTTCCAGACCGCGCGATTCCGCCAGCAGAACGGCGCCGGGCTCTACGCCGTGCTCCTGGAGCGCATTCCCAGCACCCGCGAGGCCCAGACGCTGGTCACGACGCTGCGGGAGCAGGGATTGACGGAGGTGAGCCTGATCAGCTCGGAGCCGCCCATCGTCCGCGCCGCCGAGCCCACGCCGCTGCGCAGCGCGGTGGAGATCGCCGAGAAGCTACGCGCCACCGGCCACCACGTGCGGGTGGCGGCGCAGCCCGGTGAGGCGGTCGCCTACATGATCCGTCACGGCAACTTCACCAGCCGCACGGAGGCCGAGACCAAGGCCGGCGAGCTCGACCGCCTCGGGCTGACGCACCAGGTGATCCAGGTCCGCTAGGGCTTCGATGCGACTGGGAACATCCGGCCCGGTCAGCACGCCGGCCGTCGGCAACCTCGTGGTGCTGGGTCTCATCGTGGTGGCCGCCGCCTACGGGCTCTCGCACGGGCTCACCAGCGTCTCCTTCACGTTCGCCGCCGGTGTCCTCTTCGCGCTCACGATGTTCGGCCTGGTGTTCCTGCGCAGCGACTGGGGCGTCTACCTCGTGATCGTCTCCATGCTCCTGTCGCCCGAGTTCGGCGCCGGCGGCTCCGGCGAGACCATGCGCGGCAGCATCACGCTGCGCACCGAGGACTTCGTGCTCATCGTCATCGGGCTCTCGTGGCTGGCCAAGACGGCGGTGAACAAGGAGCTGGGGCTGATCGCCAAGACGCCGCTGAACGTCCCCATCGTGCTGTACGTGACGGCCACCATGCTGGCCACGCTCATCGGCTACCTCACCGGCACCGTGCGCACGCAGTCCGGCTTCTTCTTCGTGCTCAAGTACGTCGAGTACTTCGTCGTCTACTACATGGTCGTCAACAACCTGCGCGACCGGCCGCACGCCTGGCGGATGGTGGCGGTGGCGTTCACCACCGCGGCCATCGTGAGCGTGGTGGGCATCGCGCAGATCCCGTCGGGCGAGCGCGTGTCGGCGCCGTTCGAGGGCGAGGTCGGCGAGCCCAACACCTTGGGCGGCTACCTGCTCATCCTCATGGCCATCGCCGCCGGCATCGCGCTGGAGACTCGGCGCTTCCGGCTACGCGTGGCCATGCTGGGCCTGCTCGCGCTCATGACGATCCCGTTCGCCTTCACGCTCTCGCGCGCGTCCTTCCTGGGCGTGGTGCCGGCCATGCTGGTGCTCACCGCGCTCACCTCGCGCCGGCGGTTCATGGTGGGAATCCTGTTGTTGGCCCTGGTGTTCTCGCCCGTGATCGTCGCGGTGGCGCCGAGCAGCGTCACCAAGCGCGTCCTCTACACGTTCGAGCCGGAGCGCGGGCAGCCCACCGTGCGGGTAGGCCGGGTGGGCCTCGATCCGTCCACCTCGGCCCGGCTGCTCAGCTTCCGGCAGGCCATCGAGGGCTGGCAGAACCGGCCGCTGTTCGGTTACGGCGTCACCGGCTTCGGCTTCATGGACGCGCAGTACGCGCGCACGCTGGTCGAGACCGGCGTGATCGGCTTCGCCGCGTTCCTCTGGCTGCTGTGGTCGATCTTGCGGAACAGCACGGCGCGACTGGGCGAGCTGAAGGACCCCGACGATCGCGGAATCACGGTGGGGTTCGTGGCGGGCATGGTCGGGCTGCTCGTCCACGCCATTGGCTCCAACACGTTCATCATCGTGCGGATCATGGAACCGTTCTGGCTCTTCGCCGGGATCGTCATGATGCTGCCGGTGCTGGAGCGCCCATCCGAGCCGGTGCCCGCCCCGCTGCAGGGACCGGCGTGGACCGCGAGACGGTTGCGCTGAGCGCGCCGGCGGCGGGCGCGGCATCCCCGCTGCGCGCCCGCACGCTCCGGGGCTTCCTGCTGGTGGGCAGCCAGCGCGCCCTGTCGCTGGCCGTCACCGCCGTCGGCGGCATCGCGCTGGCCCGCCTGCTGCTGCCCGACGTCTTCGGCGCCTACGCCCTCATCAGCTTCGCGGTGGCGCTGGGTGTGGTGTTCAGTGACGTCGGCCTGGGCGCCGCGCTGATCCAGCGTCGCGAGCTGGCTGGCGACGCGGGATTGACCGCCGCCTTCGTGGCGCAGCTGGCGCTGGCCGCGCTGCTGGGCGTAAGCCTCGTCGTGCTGGCGCCGATGGTCGTCGCCTGGCTGGGCGCGCCGGCCGCCGCCATCGACGCGCTGCGCGTGCTCGCGCTGCTGGTGCCGCTGGCCGCGCTGCGGATGCCGGCGGCGGTGGTGCTCGAGCGCCGGCTCGTGTACCTGCCGCTCACGCTGGCCGACACGCTCGACACCGTGCTGTTCTACGGCGT
>Ga0134122_10001463_pt1 | contig 17060 bp, 20 predicted proteins | sample KB302_FD_96461 | JGI IMG/M metagenome (GOLD analysis project Ga0134122, IMG submission 96461) | Terrestrial soil microbial communities without Nitrogen fertilizer from Kellogg Biological Station, Michigan, USA - KB3-0-2 | ecosystem: Environmental > Terrestrial > Soil > Unclassified ... | reverse complement strand
GCCGGGCGGCCTGCAGGTGGTGCAATGGATCGACGAGGCCGAGGGCGTGTTCCGGCTGGTCGGCAGGCCGCACGAGTACCGGGTCGAAACCTTCAGCCGCGGCTACGCGGTGTTCCGGATCGGATGACCATGGACCGCAGGATCGCACTCGAAACCGTCCGGGCCGCCGCCAACTACCTGCGCGCGATCGCGCTGGAGCCGCTGACCCTGCTCGACGGCGAGGCGTTGCCGAACGCCCTGGCGGGCCGGCTCGTGAACGTGGCCATGTGGATGGGAGGGCAACCGGATGGAGCGACCGATTTGCCGGCACTGCACCAGGAACGCAGTCAACCGGCCGCGGGGGCTGTGTTGGTCGTGTTACTACAGCCCAGGGGTGAAGGACCTGTAGCCGATCACCAGCAAGTATGCGCGGCGGGGAGTGGCGAACTTCCACCATGCGGCACTGTCGACGTCCCCGGTCGCCTGGCGACCGGGGACGCTGGAGAAGATCGAAGCAATGGAACGGCGAGCCGAGTCGGGCGAGGAACTGCACCATCCGATGGACGGGAGGGTTGAAGCGTGAACCTGACACAAGCCAAGCGACTGCTCAAACTCGCCGACTACTTGGCCGCTCACCGCGAGCCTGGCGAGGGCGAAGAGGGCGTCGGGTTCGACATGAACATCGTGTTCTCGTCGGATCACGACCTGCTGGAACTGAAGCAGTCCGAGTGGCGACAACGGCACCCGTGCGGGTCTGCGGCGTGCGTCATCGGGCACGCGGGGCTCATGCCGGAGTTTCAGAAACTCGGCCTCGTCGCCAATGGCGCTGGGCCTGGCGGCGGTGCCGGCGAGATCGCCCTCAATGGGAACGCGATGAGTCTCCCCGAGGCCGGCCAGATGTTCTTCGGTCTGAGCCAGGACGAGGGGTGCGACCTGTTCCTCGACGGCTTCGACATGACCGCCGCACAGAAAGCCATCCAGATCCGGGTTCTCGTGCGCAACCACCATCCGGACCTCTTCCCGCTTGCGAAGAAGGGACCCCGCTCATGACACCGCTCGAAGAAATCGCAACCGCCCTCGCGGAGCCATTCGACCTCGACGCCGCCCTGGCCGCCGAGTGGAAGCCGCAGAACCCCACGCCCGAATGGGTGCAGCCGCGGGCGTTCGTGAAGAAAAAGCGGGCCAAGAAGGAATGGTTCGATCGGGCGCCGAACCATTGCAAGTGCTACGGGTACGCCAGCACCGGGCAGGGCCGGGTCGCGGTTCGGCCCGAGGTCGCCACGGATCTCTGTCCGTGCCAGGTGAAACTGGCGTTCCTCCGGTGCTACCCGAACCCGATCGACGCCCACGTGCTGCGGCTGCTGTTCCTGTTCGGCGTCCTGGTGAATCCTCGGAGCCCCGCCGAGGCCTTCGCGCCCGCAACGGACGCGGACATGGAGCATATCGCCTGGGTTGTCGAGATCAACCGCGACGCCTGGCTCGAGGAGATGGAGGCGACCAGGTTGCCGACCACGGAGGAGCACAAGGAACTCTGCCGAGGGATCGGCCTGTCCGACGCCCAGTTCGAGTATTGGCATGGCGAGACCGCCAAGCGGCGGGAACTCGCCAAGCATCACACCCACTGACCCTTTCAGGAGCCTCACCATGAGCACCGCAGTTGCCACCCAGCCGAACCAGAACGGCGCCCCGACAACCGAACTCGCCAAGCCCGAGGTGAACTGGGGCCAGATCGGCACCCGGCCGGCGAAGGGGAATATCCCCGACCTTCGCCGGGTGCTGACCACCAAGAAGGCCGAGCTCGAAGCGATCCTCGGCAAAGACGTGGCCGCCCGGCTGTGCGTCGCGATCGTGACGGAAACCGTGAAGAGCGATCGCCTGCTCGAATGCAGCATCCAGTCGCTCGTCTCGTGTGCGATCGAGGCATCCCGCTACAAGCTCGAGATCGGCGGCGTCCTCGGCCAGAGCTACATGGTGCCCTACAACGGGACGGCGACCTTCCAGGTCGGCTACCGCGGCATGGTCACACTGGCCCACCGATCGCGCCGCGTCGCCTCCGTCTGCGCCGTCTCCGTCCGGGCCGGCGACAAGTTCAAAGTGACGCAGGGCACCAGCCGCGGCATCGAGCACGAGCCGTCCGAACAGCTCGGCAACCGGGAAGTCACTCACGTCTACGCGGTCGTGCAGTATCGCGGCGGCGGCACGGACTTCGAGGTGATGACGAAGGACACGATCAACCAGCACCGCGATCGATTCTCCCCCGAATGGAAATACCGCGGCCAGGCCAGCGTCTGGGGCCAGCACTGGGAGCAGATGGCCCTCAAGACCGTCCTCCGCCGGCTCCTCAAGCGGTGCCCGATCGGCGTCGACCTAGGGCCGGAGGAATTCGCCGAAGAGATCGAGGATCCACAGGTGCCCCGGCAGATCGAGACGGACGAGACGCGGCAACTGGAAGCCGGCGACAACGAGGTCATTGACGAGAAGGGCGAGGTCCACCAGAAGCCGGCGGCGAAGACCGAGCCCGCCGCGGACGCCTTCGCGGCCCTGCTCTACGGCGAGATCGAGCGGCTGGCCGTGCAGGCCGCGGGATCATGGGAAGCCGCCCGGAGCGAATACGCCGAGGCGTTCGGCATCACCGGCACGCGGGTCAAGGACCTCAGCCCCGAGCAGGCGTTCCGGCTCCGCGATCAGTTGAAACTCGACGCCGCAGCCAAGGGGGCCGCAGCGTAGGCCCACTCACACGCCTGATAGGAGCTAGTCATGAGCGCCGAACAAGCAGAGTCGGAAATCCAGGCCGCGTTCGACGACCTGGTGCGAGCGGTCCACGCCGGGCCGCTCCAGGAGACTCAATACAAGGAGTGCCGCCGCTTCTTCTTCGCCGGCGTCGTCTGGGCGACGAAGGGAATCACCGATTCGCACTACCCTGCCGCTCGCGCGGAGTCGCTCAACGACGGGGCTGGACTCTTCGGCCGCACGATCAGCCGCGGCGAATCGTAGGCCGCTCGCCCAGACGTCCGCGATTGAGGCCGCTCCCGCGAAGGGGGCGGCTTGCGGCGGTAGAGGGCATGCTGCGGTAGGGAATCGCAGCAATAACTGCGCGGATAACAACACCCCGGCTCTCGTGATGCAGTGACGGCGAGCGTCTTAAGCAACGCGACCCGAACACCTGCACGCGACTGTAGAGCCAGATCGTTGAGACCCCGCGACGTAGGCAAAGACGCTGACCAAACCACCTGAAACGCGCCACAGGGGCCGGTGACGACCGGCAGCGTGACAGCCCGGAGAGACGGGCGATAGGAGAAACCTCAGTGAGCTACCGAATGTGGGCGTTCCTTCGGGTTGCGCTTGCGTCGAATTGCGTTGCGGATTGGGCGAAGGCCGGGGAGTCCGGGCGGCAGCGAGCTTATCGAATCTGCAAGTACCTTGAATCCCGCTTGTACCGATGCTGCCGAAACGCAGTCACCCAGGAGAAACCTCAGTGAGCACCGAACCCGAATTCGTTTCGCTGGCCCTCGACCAGGTGAAGCCGAGCGCGCGGAACCCCCGGAAGACGTTCGACGCCGCGGCCCTCGACCAGCTGGCCGCCTCGATCGCGGCCAAGGGCGTCCTCGAGCCGATCCTCGTGCGGCCGCGGACGCTGTGGCAGCGGGTGTGCGGCTTCGTCATGGGACAGAGGCGGATCCTGGACGTCGGGGACAACGGCTACGGGCTGGGCGTCGGTCAGTTCCAGAGTGCAGGCATTGCCTTCGGCAAGGGCAAGAGCCTCTTCGACGACGTGATCGAGCAGTTGATCGCCGAGGGTCGCGCCGTGGCGTCGAAGGGTGTCAACTTCTCCTGGCATCCCGGACCCAAGGCCCTCGATCCGGTGGTCGACAAGGATCCGCTCGGCCTCGGCATCGATCACTACGAGCTGATCTGCGGAGAGCGCCGCTGGCGGGCCTCGGCGATCGCCGGCAAGGAGACGATCCCGGCCCTGGTCCGCGACCTGTCGGACCACGACGCGGCCGAGATCCGCGTGATCGAGAACGACCAGCGCGAGGACGTGCCGCCGCTCGAGCAGGCCGAGGGGTACGCCGACCTGGTCGCGATGGGCGACGACGTCGAGTCGATCGCAGCCAAGATCGGCCGGCCGGCGAAGTACGTGACCGCCCGGCTGACGCTGACGAATCTCATCCCGACGCTCAAGTCGGACCTCCGCACCGGCAAGCTGCCGTTCGGTCACGCGCACATCCTGGCTCGGCTGCCGGCGGTCGAGCAGACGGCATTCCTTCAAAGCGAGGGCCTCTACGAAGGCTACGGGCAGAACCGCGATCGCGTGGTTTCGATCACCGAGATGAAAAACGACTTGCGGAGGTACACGCCCTGCCTGTCCGGTGCTCCCTGGAAGTGGGACGACGTGACCCTCGTTCCAGCGGCGGGGAGTTGTTCGGCATGCCCGAAACGAAGCGGGGCGAAGCCGACGCTCTTCGACGAGCTAGTCGCCGAGGACGAGCGACCGCTCGATCTGAACGCGAAGCCGAAAGCCGGAAAGCCGGAGTATTGCACCGATCGCACCTGCTACGCCACGAAGCAGACCGCCTTCGTGGAACTGCAACTGAAGACGGTCGCCGCGAAAAACGAAGGGACCGAGCCGCTGAAGATCAGCACCCGGTACATGCCACAGACGGAAGGCGTGATCGGCACGGATCGATACCAGGTCGTCTCGAAGAAGGAAGCCAAGGCCGCCAAGCCCGGCGAGTTGAAGCAGGCCGTCGTTGTCGAGGGCGACGGGATCGGCCACGTCGTCACGGTCCGGGTGCAGAAGCAGACGACGGCCAGGCTAAACGACGGCCACGCGGCCAGGGAGCGCGAGCGACGGGAGACCGCGAAGGCCGAGAGTGCGGCGCGACGCGTGGCCCTCGGCATGGTGGCCGATGGCATTTGCGGGTCCGGGTACACCTACGACATGACCCGCGCGCTCGCCGGGGCCATGGCCAGTGTCGCCGGCAACGAAGTCTGCAAGTGGGTCGCCGATCGCCGGGACGCTCCGCCCGCCAAGGACTCTTGGGACCAGGCCGGGCGAATTAAGAGGATCGCCATGGGCCTGGCCCTTGGCCAGGAGGTCGAAGCTCTCATTGCCGAACTGATCGCGGGCAAGTTCGCCCAATTAAACTGGACCAACCCCGATCAAAAACACTTCTGGGCAGAATTCGGCATCGATCGCGGGAAGCTCGTCAAGGAAGCCGCGACCGAGATGAAGAAGCCCAAGGCCGCGGCGAAGCCGACCACCATGATGGGCATGATCTTCGACGCACTCCAGGAACTCGGCTCGAATGCGAAGCCGCAGGCGATCCAGGAGTTCATCAAGGTCAAGTACGACAAGGAAATCTCGAAGATCATCATCGGCAACTACAAAACGACCCACAACGCCAAGGCCAAGCAGCGGAAGGCGGTGGCCAAGTGAGTGCTGGGGAAACGGGGGGCAGCATGAACTATCCACCGAAATGTAGCGACGCCTGGACGGTTGAAGAACGCACCGCCTATGTGGCGTGGTGCGCTGAAGTAACCCTGGACCGGATCGCGCGGGATCATCGCGATCTTCCGCTTCTCGCCAAGCGTCCCGTCCGGGACTTGTTCCATGCGATCCACGCGGTGTGCACGTGGACAGCCGAGAAACTGGAAGCGAACCGGGCCGCGTTGGAGAAGCCCTACGACTCCGCGCTCGACCACGACGGCGTTGTGCTCCCCCAGGAACTGATCGACCGAATACTGGCCCGTTGATATGACCGCGACCGCCCCCATTGTGTGCAAGCCGCTCGGGACGCTGCCCCTCGCCGAGGTGCCGGCCTTCCCGCCGGCGGCCGCACGCGACCTGGAGCAGTCGCGCGAGGTCCGAACGCTGTCGGATCTACAGCCGCACGTCGAGGCCCAGGGCGGCCACGTGGATGCGGTCCGGCGTGCATTCATCGAACTCGGCGTTCGCAAGGAGCACCTCGACCAGTGCGTCTGGTCGCTGCTCCGGCACCTGAACCCAGGCGGCGTGCCGGAGCCGGTGAAGAAGGCACCGAAACCACGGGCGAAGAAGACCGATCACGGGGAGGGGCTGACGCCGGCGGGGCCAACGGACGGCACCAGCGCACCGGCCAGCCCTTCCCCGACCCGGAAAGGGGAGGGGCCAGTAACCGCGATTCCCCCAGTCGCGGGCGATCTGGATGATGCTGCAGAGTCATCCAGCGCACTGAGCCCTTCCCCGACTTTCACTCCGATCGGCACAGTCGATCACGCCGCTGATATTCGGCAGTGCCAGGACTGCTTCCGGATCGGCGGCGCGCATGAGGGCGATTGCAAGCTGACCGTGGCCTGTCCCATTTGCAAAGCCTTCCCCGGCCAGAAGTGCTTCAGATCGCGGAAGCAATCCGACAAGCCGCACAAGGAGCGATCGGCCCTCGTCTGTGTCGCCTGCGGCGGCACGCGGAAGAACAGTAAGGGCGGCGTCTGCGTCCCGTGCAGGAAACTTCCGCCAGTTTGCACCACTCTGCACCACTCTGCGCCACTCTGCACCACTCTAAACGCCCCTGAACCTGTCAAGCCGCGGACAAACCTCGCCACCGACTTCGACGAGAACACGCCGCCACCGCGGACCCGGCCGACCGGCGTGCCCGTGCAGCGATTCGTGCGGCTCAAGCCCGGCGAAAGCGTCGTGGCGAAGTACCTGGAATGGGACAAGCTGGGCCGCATCCCGGCCGGCTCGGTGCTCTTCGAGCGTGTGTGGTCCGACTTCGGCCTCAGCGATCCCTACATGGTGGCGGCCAGCAGCTGGCCGCCACCACTCGGTGAACCGGGCGCTACGCTGTCCGAGGCGGCACTCGCGGGATGGACGGCGCGCGTGGTGATCGAGCAGCGGGGCCAGCCGACTCACGTGGTGATGAGCCGGGAGGAGGCAAAACCTCATACTGACATCTAATACTGACAGCGTGTTCACTTGAGAATTGAGACCGGATAACGGCAGTTATGTTATTGGCGCTGGGAAACCTAGGGGAACTGTAATGCACTCGATGAACGAACGACCGTGCCGCGAATGCGGTGACTTGGACGGATGCCACTTGAGGGTTCGGCTGAAACGGTTCCGGGATTCGGTCCAAGCGTTTCGCGACGACTACAAGACCTACGGCATCGAGGTTCCGCAAGTCGTCTGCCTCTGTGGATCGACCCGGTTCATGGACGCATTCCAGAAGGCTAAGTACGACGAGACGCTCGCCGGGCGGATCGTGTTGAGCATCGGGTGCGACACGAAGTCGGACGGCGAGTTGTTCTTCGGCCAAGACGGTGAGGAAGTCAAGCGGCGACTCGACACTCTTCACTTGCGAAAGATCGATTTCGCCGATGAGGTGCTGATCCTGAACGTCGGCGGGTACATCGGGGATTCGACTCGCCGTGAACTCGAATACGCCCACCGAACCGGCAAGAAGATTCGCTCGCTTGAGCCACTGTTCGACGCTTCCTGACCGCCACCCCCTGACCCCGCCCAGGAGCGACCCGTGCCGACCGCGAAGCACCTGAAGCCGCTGACCGAGGATGACCTGAACTTCGCCGTAGTCGGCAAGAAGGGTCGGGCGTGGGCTATTGGTATGCTCGACATGGCGAACCTCGTGAACGAAATGTACTCGAATTCGACCGTCCACCTGAACGCCATCGGCGATTGCGGCGTTCGCCACAGCAGATGAAGCCATGACCAGAGGAGAGCGACGATGAGCGACGTGATGACCCTGGAAAAGTGGATCGAACTCGCAAAGGAGCAGTTCAAGGGGAAACCCCCGAAGCTGCATTACGACGAGGACTCCGAAGAGTGGTGGGTCGGATACACGTTTCGCGACCACGGCTTCGCCAGCGAAATGCCGTTGGCTCGCGGGATGATGGAATCGACCGCTCGGTTCTTCCAAGAGAAGATCGCCGAGTTGTTCGTGAGTTAGCAGACGCAGCGTCGCAGAATGTCGATTATGAAGTGTACAAACGGGCACTTTGAGAAATCTACAGAGGCCGCGTGATGGAGCCGAGGTATCAGGACGCCGACCATGCCATCGCACTGCAGCTTGAGTTGATGGCGGGCCTGCTGAACGGAGCGTCGACGCTCGACACCGACGAGTGGTGGGCGGTGCTCCGAAGGCTCAACCCCGCGGATGGCCGCGTGGTGGTGTTGAAGGTGCTTCACGGACTGACGAACAAGCAGACCGCCGAGCGGCTGGAAGTCTCTCACGGCATGATCGACCTGCGGTGGCAACGTGCGATCGGGAAGTTGAACCGCCAGGACGTCGCCGAACTGCTGGAGGTCGCGTGATGAGTCTCACGGAATGCCGGGTGTGCGAGTGCACCGAGGCGAACTGCACCGCGTGCGTCGAGAAGACCGGGCGGCCGTGCCGCTGGGTCGAGGACGACCTGTGCAGCGCCTGCGTGGCCCTGGACGCGGCCCACGCGCTGAAGATGGGACCGCTGCCGCTGAAGCGGCTGGCGGAGTTGGTCGGAGTCAACGCCCTGGTGATCAACAGCGTGCTGCGGGAGTTCGCGGTGCATGGGCCGGCGTTCTTTACGGTGGCCGGCGGCGAGTGGGTGCTGAGTTCGCTGGGATACGAGAAGTTGCTGGAGGCGTAGGATGGCGGGCGCCCGTTCACCCGCACGAGGAACGACGATGGATCCGAAACCGATCGAGACCCGCTACAAGGGCTACCGCTTCCGCTCGCGGCTGGAGGCCCGGTGGGCGGTGTTCTTTGATTCGCTGGGCATGGAATGGGAATTCGAGAAGCAGGGCTATGACCTGCCGAGCGGCCGCTACTTGCCCGACTTTTGGTTGCCGACGTTCGGCCGGGGGACCTGGTTCGAGGTCAAGGGCGTCGAACCCACCGAAGAGGAGCAGAGACTCGCGAGCGAACTGGCGACGGCCACCGATCGCCTCGTCTACATGGCGGTTGGGGAGATCCCCAATCCACACATCGCGATCGATGTGGACCGAAAGTCCTACTGGAAGCCGATCAGCCTTTTCGCCGCAGGAGAATCGCCTCGGGGATGGCACGCCTGGTCGTCGTGCTCGACCGGCAAGCACATCGGCATCGCCTACCTGGGAATTGCCAGCCAGGTTCGCTGCGGCTGCGAAAGGGATTCTTCGAATCACGCGACGCGCATGGACGATCGGCCGCTCGTTGACGCCCTCCGGGCTGCTCGTTCCGCGCGCTTTGAACATGGTGAGCATGGAGACGCTCGTTGACATCGCAAGGATCCGCGATCGACCGCGTCCTGGCCGCCTTGCGCGATCGGGGCGAAGTGAAGGTGCGTGGCAAAGGCTGGAAGGCCTGTTGTCCCGCCCACGACGACACGACGCCGTCGCTCGACATCGACGTCGGAGACGGCGGCCGGGTGCTGCTGATCTGTCGGGCCGGCGGCTGCAAGGCCAACGCGATCGCCGCGGCCCTGGGGCTGAAGATCCGCGACCTCTTCGACGACGATGCCACGGCCGCGAAGTCGTCGCCCGAGGACCGGATCACAGCGACTTACGACTACCGCGACGAAGCCGGAAAGGTGCTGTACCAGGCCGTGCGGTTATGGGCCCCGGCCCCGAAGAACAAGGAATTCCGCCAGCGGCGCCGGGATCCGAGCAAGCCGGGCGGATGGGACTGGTCGCTTGGCGAGACGAGGCGGGTGATTTACCGCCTGCCCGAGTTGATCGCATCCGACAGTGCCAAAACGGTCTACGTGGTGGAAGGTGAGAAGGATGTTGAGAACCTGGCCCGCCTGGGCCTGGTCGCGACGACGAACCCGATGGGCGCCGGCAAGTGGCGCAAGGAGTACGCCCCATGGTTCAAGGATCGAACCGTCTGCGTCCTGGCGGACAACGACGAGCCCGGGAAGAAGCACGCCGAGGATGTGCGGCGATCGCTAGAGGGCACGGCGAAGGCCGTGTGGGTCGTCATCTTGCCGGGCCTGGCCGAGAAGGGCGATGTCTCGGACTGGATCACCGAGCAGGAACAGGGGGCGGCCGAGTCGATCGACCTCGTCGCGATCGCCGCGACGCTGGAGGCGGCCAGCAAGAAGCCGTCGACGTCGCGGTTCAAGTTCGTCGATTCGGAGCAGTTCCTCGCCGGCGACTACCGACTCGAGTTCCTCGTGCCGCGGGTGCTGGTCAAGGGGCAGCCCGCGGTGATCGGCGGACCGAGCAAGACGCTCAAGACCTCGCTGTGTGTCGACCTGGCCGTCAGCATGTCGACCGCGACTTCATTTCTCGGCGCCTTCCCCGTCCACAACCGCCGCCGGGTGGCGATCGCATCCGGTGAGAGCGGCGAATTTACCCTCAAGGAAACGTGTCTTCGCATTCTGCGTTCGAAAGGCCTGGAGCCCAGCCACTTGAATGGCTGGTTAAAGTGGGAATTCACACTGCCGACCTTCAGCGACCTGAGCGTCATGGCGGATTTCGCCCGACGGCTTGCAGACCTCGCTGTTGAAGTAGTGCTGATCGACCCCACCTACCTCGCACTGGGCGACGTGGACGCGAAGTCCGTCTTCGAGATGGGTCGGGCCCTGAGGCCCGTCGCCGAATACCTCCTCAGCCGCGGCGTCACTCCGATCCTGGTGCACCACTCCAACCGCTTATTACCGGTTGGCGAGGTCATGGGCCTGGAGCACCTCTCGCACGCGGGGCTCGCCGAATATGCCCGGCAGTGGTTACTGCTGAATCGCCGTGAGAAGTACAAGGGTAATGGAGAGCACGACCTCTGGGTGTCGATCGGCGGGTCCGCCGGTCACGGCGGCATCTGGAGCCTGCGCGTCGAGGAAGGGGTTCTCGACGAGTCCTTCGGCAATCGCCGTTGGGATCTCACATTACGAACGCTGGACGAGATCGAGGGAAGCACCATCGAGCAGCGGGAAGAGGCTCGACGCGAAACCGTCCGTAAGAAGCATCAGGCCGAGCAGGCTGCCGTTCTGCTGGCGATCGATGCCGAAGTTGCATCTGGGAAAACCGGAGCCACCAGGCGGGCCCTGAGGGATCGCTCGGGCTTTGGCGACCCCAAGATCAAGGAAGTCGTGGAATCGTTGATCGAGGAAGGTGTGATCGAGGAGATCGAGGTCACCTACAAGGCCGGCCGGAGCGAGAAGACGACGAGCGGGTTCAGGAGGATCCCCACATGATGGCGGTAATGGCGGTAACGGTGGTAATACCGCCATCCCGGAATGTGGGTGGTTATGGCGGTAATGGAGGGGGCCCTATAGGGGCCCCTCCGAACATTACCGCCATCCACCTTCGAAAGGTCGGCGATCGTGAGTGACCGGAAGGAACCGCCGATCGTGCTGGTGCTTCGCGACTCGTCCCCTCGAGACGAGCCGACCGAGGAGCAGGCGGCCTCATCGATGAGGAAGGTGCGTTCGCTGCTGAAACACCTGCGGCGCGAATGGCACTACCGGTGCGAGAGTTTCTCGATCCCGAACGCGACCCCGGTTATGCTGACGCCTGGCGAAGGGATCTGATCGATTCCGGCTAAAATGCAGCGACCCAGGACGAGGTTGATCTGAGCAAGGAGGTGCCGGAATGAACACGATTGCGACCGTAGATCCTTACGCGGGCCTGAGTTCCACCGACGAGACCTGGCTTCGCGGGAAGGCCGAAATCGTCGGCGGGATCCTGCGGCGATCCGCGGATGAGATGGTTAAACTGGGTCGGGAATTGCTGGAAGTCCGTAACAGAATTGAACCTGGGAAGTGGGAGGCGTGGATCAAGGCGACCGCCGGACTCACGAAAACCTCGGCGTTTCGGTTCATCCAGATGGCACAGACGTTTGACGAGACGTTCCAAATTGGAACGTTCACCCCCGCCGCCCTCAACATCCTCATCCAGCCCGAGACCCCGAAAGCCGCCCTGGACCTGGCCAAGCGGCTCTCCGAGGAGGGCCACCAGATCACCGGGGAAGCGGCTCGAGGGATCTTGATCCAGGTCAAGCCGGAGCCCAGTTCGAACCCGGCCCGAGTCTCCAGCCGCGACGCGATCCCCCACGAGTTGCTCTACCTGCCCGACGGCGGCGTTCGAACCGCCCGGCTGGTCATCGACGTGCATCCGGATCCTGATGGCGACATGATCGTCGCCGCGACCCTCTACGCCTCGGGAGTGCTGTCCGAGTCGGGCCGAACGATCGGCCACGTGCTCCAGTCGCTGGCCAAGCATGCCGCCGAGACCACGCCCGCCACCGCGCCCGCGATCGATCCGGAGCCCCACATCGCCTGGGCCCGCGCCATCGGCGCCGGGGTCGCCTCGGAATACGAGATCGCGTCCGGGACCCAACAGCGCGCCGACATCGAAGCCGCCGCGGTGGCGGAGCTCGTTGCTGCGTGTCATCGATTCGATGCTGCCAAGGTGCCTCAGGGGGGCGATGCGGGCGGCTTGCTCCGCGGCTACGCCCACCAGGCGGTGCAGAAAGAGTGCCGAAGGGAAGCCCAGCGGCAGCGGAACGGGGGCATGTACCGCACCCGGCGCGACCCCAAGGCCCTCGTCGTGGGCCAGTTCGAGGAGACCAGCGACGATTGAAGTGCCATCGGCCTGGCGTCATGTCGTCGCCTGCCAAGTCACCCCGGCCGCTCACGCCGAAGCAGCTCCGATTCGTCGAACAATACCTGATCGACCTGAACGCCACCCAGGCCGCGATCCGTGCCGGCTACTCACCTAAGACCGCCCGCCAGACCGCCGCCGAGAACCTGTCAAAACCTGACATCGCCGCGGCCATCGCCTCGCGGTCCCAACGGGTCAACACTTCGGCCGAACTGAAGGCCGAGGACGTCCTCCGGGAGTTGCGGCGGATCGCGTTCCTGGATCCGCGATCGGTGTTCGAATGGGGGCCGAGCGGGGTGACCGTCAAGTCATCGAAGGACCTGACGCCCGACCAGGCCGCGTGCATCTCCGAGGTCAGCGAAACGACCACGGCCCACGGCGGCACGATCCGCGTGAAGCTGTGCGACAAGCTGGCCGCCCTGGCGAAACTGTGCGACCACCTGGGCCTGGACGCCCCGAAGCAGATCGAAGTGAAGGCGAACGCGAAACTCGAACTGATCGAAGAGATCGTCGATGGACACCCTCCAGAAAACCATCCGGCTGCACCGGGTCCAGTCTGACTTCCGGCGTTCGACCGCACTCTACCGCGGCTTCGTCGGTGGCCGCGGATCCGGGAAGTCCTGGATCGGCGGCTACGATCTCCTCCGGCGTGCTCGCCGCGGCCGCACCTACCTGGTCGGCTCGCCCACGTCGATCATGATGAACGACACCACGTTCCCGACGATCAAGAAGATCGCCGAGGACCTCGGCGTCTGGAACCCCTCGACGGTCAAGCTCACGCCCTACCCGACGGCCACGCTCTCGACCGGCGCGACGATCCGCTTCCGCTCCTTCGAGGACCCCGAGAAGGCCCGCGGGCCGAACCTATCGGGATGCTGGCTCGACGAGGCGTCCCTGATGGAGCAGGCGGCCTACGACATCGCGATTGCTTCCCTCCGCGAAGGTGGCGAGCAGGGTTGGCTGTCGGCCACGTTCACACCGAAGGGGCCGACGCACTGGACGCACGAGACCTTCAACACCGGCAAGCCCGATACTGCGCTCTTCAAGGCCCGCACCGGCGACAACCCGTTCAACCCGGTCGGCTTCGAGGCGACCCTCAAGCACCAATACGGCGAGACGTCGTTCGCCCGCCAGGAGCTGGGCGGCGAGTTCGTGTCGATCGCGGGCGCCGAGTTCCCCGGCGAGTGGTTCGACTGGCCCGGCTTCTGGTTCGAGGACTGGCCCCACAACCTGGTCTACAAGGTGCTGTACCTCGACCCGTCGAAGGGGGTCTCGGACTTCGCCGGCGACGCCAAGAAGAATCTGGAGGGCGACTTCCAGTGCTTCGTGCAGGCGGGCCTCGACGATCACGGCACCATCTTCCTCGACGCCCACTTCCACCGCGAAGATCCGGTGGCCATGATCGCGCGGGGGATCCAACTCTGTCGCGAGTGGCCGGTGGTGGACTTCTCTTTCGAGGACAACGGCACCATGGGCTTCATGGTCCCCGAGGTGCAGCGGCAACTGGTCGCCTCGGGCGTGCTGATCCCCTGGACCCCGATCGTCAACCGCATTCCCAAGATCCAGCGGATCCGCCACCTGGCCAGCTACCTGTCCCGCCGGCAGGTCCGGATCCGCAACACGCCGGGTGGGAAACTGCTCCGGGCGCAGCTCGGCGACGTGCCGTTCGGGTTCTACGACGACGGCCCCGACGCCGCGGCCGGGGCTGTGGATCGCCTGGAACTGTTGACGCTCGGACCGTCCGCATAGTGCCATCGGCGCACCATGGCCGCCCCGCTGACCCTCACGTCATTCGATGCTGCGGGTGGCGACCTCCCCGTCGCCACCCAATCCCCTCCTCGCGAACTGACTCGCCGCCTCGCCGAGAACTTCAGCGGCTGGCCCATGGCCTGGCAGGTCTGGCAGGACGTCCCCTTCACGCCGTTCGGCTACCCCAATGGCTACCCGTTCGCCCGGGGGGCCTCGGGCACCGTCAACGATCGCCGCGGCGGCAAGGATCTCCCGCTCGTCTGGAGCGAGATCGATCTCCGCGGCTTCCGGGTGCTGTCCCGGTTCCTGTGCGACACCAACCAGTTCGCGATCGGCTTCCTGCTCGCCCTGAAGGGCTACGCGGTCCGCAAGGGCTACGGCTGGCAGGCGTGCCTCAAGGGCGCGAAGAAGACGCCGTACGCCACGGCCGGTGCCGAGGCCGATCCGGTCGTCGAACGCGGTCAGCGGGTGCTCGACCTGTGGCGGGATGCGGCCAAGTGGCCGATCCAGTCCCGCGAGGCGTTCGGCCGGTGGCGCCGGGATGGCGAGGTCTTCGGTCGCCTGTTCTTCGGCGGCTGGAAGCAGTTCCCCTCGTTCCGGTTCATCGAGCCGGAGCAGGTCGGCAGCCCGAACGGCGAGACGTCCGGCCCTTGGTCGTTCGGCATCGAGACACCCGAGGGCGACCAGGCCGGGCCGCCGACGGCGTTCCACCTCTGGGAACTGGACGGCGACGTGGGTATGGGGGACTGGCACTCGGCCGACCGGATCCTGTACCTGAAGAACAACGTCGACTCCACGATCAAGCGGGGACTCCCGGACTTCTTCCCGGTCCAGGAAGCCCTCGACGGCACCCGGCGGCTGCTGCGGAACATGGTCGAGACGGCGATCGTCCAGGCCGGCGTCCCCTGGATGGAGAAGTTCCCGACCGCGACCGTCGACCAGATCCGCAGCCTGATTCCCCAGCGGTCGGTCGACAACCAGCCGGCGCCGGGATCCTATCCCGCGGCGGCCTGGCGGAACATGACCATCGATGCGGGCAAGATCCCGCGGATGGAGGGCAATCGCGAGATCATCCCCGGCCCGGTGAGTGCCGGCATCGTCGGCTACATCGCGGCCGAGCAGGCGGTGCTCCGGGGCGTCGGAGCCCGCTGGTGCATGCCGGAGTATCTCTCCGGCGACGCGTCGAACAACAACTTCGCTTCGGCCCTGGTCGCCGGCTCGCCGTTCTCGGTCGCCGTCGAGGGCTTCCAACTTGAGTACGGCGTCTGGGAGCGGTCGATCGCGCTCAAGGTCCTGGAGTTGTGCCGGGACGCCGGCCTGCTGTCCTGGGACGAATGGCGGGTGCTGGACGTCGAGGTCACCGAGCCCGCGGTGGTGACCCCGGACCCGCTGAAGGACACCCAGAAGCGGCAGATCCTGAACGCCGCGAAGGTGCTCAGCGTGCAGACGTGGCAGATGCAGGAGCAGCTCGATCCGCAGCACGAGGCGGAGAACTGGACCGAGTTCGAGGCCCGTTACCCCGAGCCGGTGCTCGACCCGGACGCCGAGAAGCCGAATCACCCGGGACCGAGGCGACAACCGGAAGCCGCGTGATCGTGCCATCGGCCCGGCATGGCCTGCGTCCTGCTCCAAGAACGGTTTGCATTCACCGGCGGCAAGGTCAAGCGACCCGGCGTCGACGGCTACACCGGCGCGTATCCGATCGTCGAGGGCGTCCTGCTCTGCGGCTCCATCTCCGCCAACAAGCGCCGGTACAAGCCCGAGGCCTTCGCCGGCGATCGCGTCAAGCGCTACAACGATCGGCCGGTGTTTTTCAACCACGGCAAGCGCAACGAAACCCGTGGCTACGAGGAAAAGGGCGGCTCGATCGAGAACGCCCGCCACCGCGCCGACGGCATGCCGATCGGCGATCTGGCCGTCAATCCGGAACACCCGCTGGCCAAGGCCTTCCTGTTCGACGCCGAGCACAAGCCCGGCAGTTGCGGCATGTCGCACGTCGCCCACTGCGAGACGGTGCGGTCCGCGGACGGCTGGGACGAAGTGACCGAGATGGTGGAAGCCGAATCGGTGGACGTCGTCGTCGGCCCGGCCACCACGAAGGGCCTGTTCGAATCCAAGGGAGGGGCCGCAGTGAAGATCACGATCAAGACGCTCGCCGAGCGGATCGTCAAGCACCCGAAGAGCACCACCGAGCAATGCACGCGGATGAAGGCCCTCGCCGAGGGGGAATACGGTCTCCGCGAAGTCGAAGAGCCGGCGGCGGATGCCGAGCCGGCCAGCGAGATCGACAAGGCCTTCGAGTCGCTGATGTCCGCCCACCTGTCCGAGATGATCGCGGGCAGCACCACCGTCGACGACTTCTGCAAGAAGATCAAGGCCCTCGCCAAGGCCCACAAGGGCAAAGAGGAGCCGAAGGACGAGCCCGCCGAGCCGCCCAAGGAAGGCAAGCAACCCGCCGACTATCCGACCATCCTCCGCGAATGTGCAGCCCAGGGCTACGTCGCGACCGCGGACGAGCTCGAGATGCTCGCCCTGCAGCCGGACGCCGCGAAGCGCAAGGCCTTCATCGAGGGCCAGCGGGCCAAGGTGAAGGCGGAAGAGGTCAAGAGCGGCGGTCGCCGGCCAGGGGCCGGATCTCCGCCGGCCGGCAGCACGACGACGGTGACCGAGGAGCGGGCGATCCCGAAGTGGTGAGCATCGTCGCCAGGGTCTGACTCACACGATCACGCAAAGGGGCTCCGACATGGGAATCAAGGGCATGGCCGGTCAGACGGGG
>Ga0134122_10001462_pt1 | contig 17068 bp, 13 predicted proteins | sample KB302_FD_96461 | JGI IMG/M metagenome (GOLD analysis project Ga0134122, IMG submission 96461) | Terrestrial soil microbial communities without Nitrogen fertilizer from Kellogg Biological Station, Michigan, USA - KB3-0-2 | ecosystem: Environmental > Terrestrial > Soil > Unclassified ... | reverse complement strand
TCGCCGGACATGATTGCCAATCTGCAGGATCGTGAACAGGCCGATCATCCGGCCAACTGGATCAGCGCGACGGTCGGCCGGGACGGAAAATTCACCGTCACCAACAGCCGCACCGGCTTCAGCAAGAGCTACACGGCGCGCTGATAGTATTTGCAGTTCATGGACGTGACGGAGACGCCGCGCCAACGCGCGGCGTTTCGCTTTGCCTGAAAAAGGGGAGACACGCTCGCGGTGCTACTGCAGCGCTTCAGCTTCAGGCGGCCACGGGCAAAACGTGATCGAGAAGATTGGAACAAACATGCCGGGCGCTGAATTGAGGAAGCGCATCGCTTCCGGAGGCTTTCGATGAACGACGTTGGACCGCGCCTGTTGCAAATTGTTGCCATCAGTTCGGCGATCGCACTTGGTTCCGCGGCCGCAACCGCTCAAAGCGTCGGCGGCGGGGGTACGGGATCTCAAGAGTGGACCACTGAAACCGTTAAAGCCTCTGATCCCTTCGGCAAGATCGACATCATCGGCGCCGGCACGACGCCGATGAGCGTTGCCAACTGGGTGAGCAGCCGCAGTCCCGCGGAAAAAGCCGAACTGACGAGCCGCTGCAATGTCATCAACCACCCGGCCAACGCAGCTCTCTATGAACCCAACACACGGAATTTCTGCCGCAACTACGTCGCCGCGCTGTACACCAAGCGTTAGCGGTTGAGCTCGGCGATCAGTGCGGACTGGCCGTAGATCTTGTTCAAGGCTTCGGTGATGGCCGCAGTCGAGACGGAAACCGCGCGGTTGAGCGCCGCATCGTAGTAGAAATCGCCGCCGAGCGAATGAATGTTGCCGTCGAAGATGGCGCCGATCACATCGCCGTTGGCATTGATCAGCGGCGAGCCGGAATTGCCGCCGATGATGTCGTTCTCGGACGAGATGTCGAACACCGTGTTCAAATCGAGCTTGCTCTTGCCGTCGACCCAGCGCGGTGCGAGCTCGAACGGGAATTGTCCGGTGGCGCGCTTATACAGTCCTTCATAGGTCGTGAATGACGGGATGACGCGGCCACGATAAGTCCAGCCGGCGATTTTCCCGTATGACAAACGCAGCGAAAACGTCGCGTCGGGATAGACCGATGTTCCGTAAACGGCAAAGCGCGCCCGAGCGATGCGTTCGGAGGCGCGGTCCGTCGGACCGTCGACGCGCTCTTCGAACTGCTTGCGGACCGCGCGAGCCGCCGGATCCGTCTTCAAAACGAAACGGATCATCGGATCATCGGAAGCGGCAACCGCCTTGGCCCCACCGTCCCAAAGCTGCTTGCGCAGCGCCGGGTCGGAGAGCTTCGACTGCGAAAGCGTGCGCGCGAGATTCTCGGGTGACTCCTTGCCCAGGTACAGCGCCGTCTCGGGCGCGTCGGCGGTAAGCTCTTCGCGCAGCTTGGTGAGCCAGAATTCGAGCTGGAGCTGTTCGAGATCTCGCTCCACAGGCTGCGGATCGAGCAGCGTCTTTTGCAAGAGCGGCAGCCGCGCGTCGGCATACTCGCGTAAGCGTTCGCCGTTGGGCTTTTCGCGCTCGGCCGAGGCGCGAACGAGCGTGCGCGCATAGCGATAGAGCGCCCCGCCCCCTGCCCTGCCCTCGAGGAACGAGTATTGCGTGTTGAGTTCGGCGCGCGCGGCTTGTGCCTGCGCGATCTCCGCCCAGGGATCGCCAATGGCAGCGCGCAGCTTCGGATCGGCGTCGACCTTGGCTTTCAATTCCGCATCGGCTTTGCGTTTGGATTCGATGAGTGCCGGTTCGAGCAGCGCCAGTTGCGCGCCGCGTAGCGCTTTTATCGTGTTCTCAGTGCCGAACAGGCTGCGATTGACGATGCGCGCGTGTTCGGCGCTCTCTTCGCCAAAGCGCGTGTAGCGGCCGCGCTGCTCCGACAATTGCATCAGCAGCGGCGGACGGATCACGTCGCGCAGGGTGAGCAGCTGGGATGCGGTCAACTGGCGATCGGTGCCGCCGGGATTGCCGGCAACGAAAACGGGCTCGCCTTCCTTCGGCGCCGAGGCGTTCCACTTCAGGTGCTCGGGTGTAGCGACGGGCCGGCCGTTGTCGTAGAGGCGCAGGAACGAGAAATCGAGGTCGTAGCGCGGGAAGTTGAAATTGTCGGGATCGCCGCCGAAGAACGCGGTGGCGAACTCTACCGCGAAGACGAGACGGACATCGGAATATTTGCGGTAGGTGTAGAGCTTGTACTGGCCGCCGTCATAAAGCGAGATGACCTGGCAGCGATTGGTATTCTCGCGCCCCTGGCAAGCTTGCTTTTCGATTCCCGCCACCGCGCCATCGCGCGCGCGGACATAATCGGGTCCGCTCTTGCCGTTTGTCGCGGCGTTCACCGTGGCGGTGACGTCGCCGATAGTGGCGAGGATTTCCGCCTGCGTCCCCGGGCATTGACGCTCCTCGCTCCGCGAAGCGGTGGAGAAACCCGTTTTGATATAATCGCGCTGCGGCGACGAGAGATCCTGCACGCAGCCGGCAACGCAGTGATGATTGGTCAGCACCAAACCGTCGGAAGAAACGACCGAAGCCGAGCAGCCGCCGGCGAGACGGACGGCGCTGGCGCGCACGTGATCGAGCCATTTCTGGTCGATGGTCACGCCATATTTCGACTTCACCGCTGCCGAGGGAAAATTGTCGAAGGTCCACATGCCTTCGTCGGCAAAAGCGGGTGTGGCGGCGAGCGATAGTGCGATGGCCGGGAGCAATTTAGCGCGCATGAGAGTCCTGATCGGTGGGCAGCGATATTTCCGGCCGATCATAGGACAGTCTGGTCGCGACGGTCCAATCGCCGGGCATCGCGACAGCGTGAACGGGAAGCAGCGGCGGCTATTGCTACTGCGACGGAGCGGTTGCCTGTAACACGGGGACCAAGGGGGCGACCTCCTGGCCGATGGCGATCATGACATCGTTTCTGTTGCCGGTGTTGTACATGACCAGCCGATTGATTCGCGGCGCCACGTCGGCGCCCGCCATGATGAAGTCGATGCGGCAGACGACGCCCCACTCGTCATTATGGGTCACCAGTGGAATGCCCAGCTGCCAATCGAAATAACCGGCGCTGCCGGACGTCGCGCGAAGCTTCTCGCCGAGATCGGAGGCGCGCAGGAGACAGCCGGCGACCAGCGACGGATCTTCCATGGTGGCTTCGCCGTCGGGACTCAAAGGCGGACTGGGCGGATTTTCCGCTTGCGCCAGCGTGGCACCGCACAAGAACAACGGCGTCGAAAGCACCAGCGTGCATAGCAATCGTTGCAGGCTCATGCGCTGCCCCTCTTCGCGCGGTCCCGGATAACGAGCTTGATCCTTGATGATTGCGAGTTCGTTAAGACGAAGCGTTCAGCGTGCCCTGGTGACGAAGATGTCCCGATAGAGTCGAGTCCATTTGGCGTTGTCGTCGAGGTATTTGCCGACATCCATGAAGACGAGATTGATGTCGGCCGGCAGGCGCTGAACTTTGAGGTTGGTCGGAACGACGCTGTTCGCCGCGAGGATTTTTTGCCCCTCTTCGGAAAGAAGAAAATCCACAAACAGTATCGCGGCGTAGGGATGAGGCGCGCGCTTGAACGCGGCAACGGCCGTCGGCATCACGACAGTGGGCGGCGCGAAGACATAATCGACCGGCGCTCCCGCCTTTTTCAACGCGTCAATCTCATCGAGATAGGCGGTGATTGCAACGGGGACTTCGCCGGAGGCGACGAGATTGGCCAGCAATGCATGCCCCTTGCGCACGGAGATACCGTTCTTCGCAACGATGTCGCGCATGAGCTTGATGCTGCGTTCCTCGCCAAGGGTGCCCGTCGCTGTCATCAGCCAATTGTTGTCGTCGGACTCGATGCCGAGTCTGCCCTTCCATTTCGCGTCGAGCAGATCCTCGTAGCGCTTGGGCGCGTCCGCGCGCTTGATGAGGTTGGTGTTGTAAGCGATGACGAAAACCGTCAGACGCGACACGATCCAGGGCCGTTGCGGCGACACCGCTTGCGGCATCAGCTCGGCCGCCGCGGGCGTGACGATGTCCTGAAGCAGCTTCTCGCGATTGGCAGCTTCGATGTTCGGCCCCGCGGTTTCCATCACGTCGGCGAAAGTCCGGCCCGCGCGCGCTTCGGTCTGCACGCGCTGAAAAATCTGCTCGGAGGCGCCGCGCCAGAGGCTGACCTTGACCCCGTATTTCTTCTCGAAGGCGTTGCCGACCGCGGTCATCACCTCAACCTGGGCCGAGGAATAGAGGGTGAGCGTACCTTCCTTCTTCGCGCCGGCGACGAGACGCGCAGTCCGGTCGGCACCGGTAAAATGTCCGGTTTCCGCCGTCGTCACCCCTTGAGCGAGGGCAGGCGCGACAACCAAAGCCAGGAAGGTCATGCCGATGACGGCAGCTCGCAGGGCGCGGCCACGGCCCAGGCCAAGGTGCATTCGCGGACAGAAGGGGAGCACCGGCAAGTGGATAGCGGGCAAGGCGGTCTCCCGTTGGCGCCGGCACTATATCGAGTTCGGCGCCCGTTTCGCCAGCGGCCGATCGGGCGCGACTCAGGAGCTTCGCGCCAAGCATTAGGAATTCTTAGGCAAAATGACGGGCGTTTGAACTGACGCGGTTTGGCGGGGACTTCTATATTATGCCCCGGCTGGCCAAGAGGTACTTCATGCTTCGCAAGATGCTTCCCGTGCGCGCGCTGTTCGCAGCCGCCACCATTGCTCTCCTGTCTCTTCCCGCGCTGCCGGTGCATTCCCAAGCACCGGCTTGGCCGCAGGCGACGAGCGACATTCCGTTTGATCCGGCGATCCGGTTAGGGGCGCTGCCGAGCGGGATGCGCTACGTGATCATGAAGAACGCCACACCCAAGGGTGAGGTTTCGTTGCGTTTGCGCATCGGCGCCGGCTCGCTTCAGGAAGAGGAGTCACAGCGCGGGCTCGCGCATTTCACCGAGCACATGGCCTTTCGCGGAACCACGCATGTGCCCGACGGCGAGATCTTCAAGACGCTGGAGCGCCTCGGTTTGCGCACAGGCGCGGACTCGAATGCACGCACCGGCGAATTGGACACCGTCTATCAATTCGATCTGCCGAACACCGACCCGAAGACCATCGACACCGGCCTGATGCTGACGCGCGACATTGCCAGCGAGCTCAATCTCAGCGCTGACGCGTTCCAGTCCGAGCGTGGTCCTGTGCTCTCGGAGGAGCGGCTTCGCGATGGACCGGGACTGCGCGCGTTCGTCGCGCAGACGCGATTCCTGCTGAAAGGGCAGCTCGCAGCCGACCGCTCGCCGATCGGCAAGGTCGACGTGCTCCAGAATGCTCCGGTATCGCTCGTCGGCGATTTCTACCACACCTATTACCGGCCCGAGCGGACGCAGCTCGTCATCGTCGGCGACGTCGACGTCGATGCGATCGAAGCCAAAGTGAAAGCGCTGTATTCCGATTGGAAGCCGTCGGGTCAGGGCCGCCCCGATCCCGATTTCGGCACGCCGGCGACACGCGGAGAAGAAAGCGAAGTGTTCGCCGAGACCGGCGCGCCGCAATTCGTGACGGTCTCATGGGTTTCCCCTTACGACGCCAGTCCCGACAACCGCGCGCGCAGAACCCGCAATCGCATCGAAGGCGTCGCGCTGGCGATCTTAAATCAGAGGCTGGCGCAGGCGTCCCAAGTGACGGATGCGCCGTTCCAATCCGCGGGCGTATCGCGCGGCAACAGCTCGAAATCGGCCAAAATCGCGACGCTGCACGTCAATTACGCCGCCGACCGTTGGCAGCGGGCCCTGACTGAAGCCGACAAGATCCGCCGGCAGATTTTGCAACAGGGCGTGACACAAGCCGAAGTCGACCGTCAGGTGACGAATGCATTGGCCAATGCGCAAGCCGACGTCGCGGCGGCGCCTACGCGGCAGTCGCGGGCGCTGGCTCAAGGGCTCGTCAACACGATCGCGCGCGACGCGGTGTTCAACGCGCCCGATCGCGGATTGATGCTGCTCGAAGCAGATCTCAAAGGCCTGCGAGCAGAAACCGTCAATGCGGCGCTCAAAGAAGTGTTCACGGGCAGCGGGCCGTTGTTGTTCTTGTCCAGCATCGCCCCCGTTCAGGGCGGTCAAGCAACGCTCGCCTCGGTGTTCCATGATGCGGAGCGCGCCACGATCGCCAATGAAGCGCCCAAAGAGCTGGCACCGTGGCCCTACACCAATTTCGGCACGCCGGGCACCGTTGCGGATACGCGTAAGATCGCCGATCTCGACGTCACCTTCATCCGCTTTGCGAATGGGGTGAAGCTGACGGTGAAGCCGACGAAGTACCGCGCCGATCAGGTTATCGTGGCTGTCAGCATTGCCGGAGGCGAACTCGCCTTTCCGAAGGACCGGCAGCTCATCGATGCGGGCGCGTTCTTGGGCGGCGGACTCGAAGCCATGCCCTTCATCGATATCAGGCGCACGCTCGTGGGCAAGATCTATGGCGTCGGCTTCGACATCGACGACGATTCGTTTTCGCTGTCGGGATCGACTCGCCCCGCGGATCTCGATACCCAAATGCAGGTGCTGGCCGCGTTCCTCACGCGCCCCGGCTGGCGCCAAGAATATTTCCAGCAGAGCATGGCCTCGCTGAAGGACGGGCTCGCCAAGCTCGACATCAATCCGATGTCGCTGTTCGGCGCCAAGCTGCCCGGCTTCCTGCATTCGGGAGACCCACGCTGGGAAACACCGACACTGGAAGAAGTCGAGAAGGCCCGGATCGAAGACTTCAAGACGATCATCACGCCCGCTCTGGCCAGCGGTCCGCTCGAAGTCACCGTGGTCGGCGACATCACCGTCGAACAGGCCACCAAGGCGGTTGCGGCAACGTTCGGCGCACTCCCGCCACGCACCGCGTCGCCCTATCCGGCGCCGAAGGGCGGCGACATCCGCTTCCCAACGGCAACGCCGACTCCGGTTGTCCTCAATCACCGCGGACGCGCGGATCAGGGCGCGGCCGCAATCGCGTGGCCGACGACGGATGTGTTTGCCGACAAGGAATCCGCGGCGCGGCGCCTCCTCGTCAACGTGCTTCAGTCACGGCTGATGGAACAGTTGCGGATGAAGTCAGGCGCGACCTATTCGCCGCAAACGACGGCGCACGCGTCCCTGACCTTCCCGGGCTATGGCTATATCGGCGCCTACGCCGAGCTTCCGCCGGACAAGACGCAACTCTTCTATGACACGGTGGCCGAGGTCGCGGCCGATCTGCGCGAGCATGGACCGACCGCGGACGAGTTCGAGCGTGCCAGGAAGCCGGAACTCGACTCTCTGGAGCGGGCGATCGAGACCAATGCGTTCTGGCGGAGCTATCTCACCGGCGTGCAGAGCGATGAGCGGAGACTGGACCTTGTGCGCGAGGCGAAGTCGCGTCTGGAACAAGTGACTCCGGCCGACGTCCAACGCGTGTCACAAAAATATCTCAGGGATGACAGGGCCTGGAAGCTCGTGGTGGCCCCAAAAACCTAGGGTTTAGGCCGCGTTAACCATTCGCGGGATTTCGCGAGACGGCGGAACCAATCCATCTGCTTCGAGTTTCCGAACCTAATAAGCGGGGCTCGCTGCAGTGGCAGATCCTACCGAAACGCCGGAAAGCCGGCGCGTGCGAAATCTTCGACTTGCTCAAGAGGTCGAGGAACTTGCTTCGCGCTGTCGCGACGCCGAGGTGCGCGAGGCCTATCTCGCCCTGGCGCAGTCGTGGCGCTCGCTCGCGGCAGCGATGGGCAGGCCCAAATCTCCCTAGCGATCAGCGGGTCGTTTCCTTGGCGGCGCGACCCAAGAGGTCGATGACCTCTTCGTCGGTGGTCTGCGTAAAATCGATGTAATGGGCACCCACCGCGTAGAAATGATCCGGCGTGTGCAGTGCAACGACTTCATCGGCAAGCGGGGCCAGTTCGGCAAGCGAGTCGGGCGGCGCGACAGGAACCGCCAGCACAAGCTTCTTGGGTCCTGACTCGCGCAATGCGGTCAACACCGCCTTCATGGTCCCACCGGTAGCAATACCGTCATCGACGACGATCACCGTGCGGTCCTTGACCGCGAGCGGAGGATATCCGCCGCGATAGAGATGCCGGCGGCGCTCGATCTCGGCGAGTTCCCGTTTTCCTTCTTCCATGATGTAGCGCTGACCCGGGTTCACGATGCGGACCACATCGTCGTTCAATACGAGACGCGGATTGGCGCCATCCACCACCGCGCCGATGCCGAGCTCCTTCTGGCCCGGCGCGCCGATTTTGCGCACGAGAACCACATCCAGCGGTGCATCCAGGGCTTTCGCCACCTCGAAGGCAACGGGCACACCGCCGCGCGGCAGCGCGAGCACAATCGGCTTCTCGTCCTTCAAATGGGTGAGCGCGGCGGCAAGCCGCCGTCCGGCATCGGTACGGTCGGAGAAGCCGCTGCGGAGAATTTCGCCGAATGCCGTCATGAAGGCACTTTACCTCACTCGCTCCGCAATTGCGTCCCGAGGCAACGCCGCTTCAAACCCGCGGGTCCCCTCCGTCAAGGTCCGGCTTGAGGCTCCGGATCGAGTTCGAGCGCCTGGAATACACGCACATGCATCGCATAGGTGCCGATGAGCACGGTCAGCTCGACGAGCTCGCGATCGTTGAAGTGTTCGCGCAGCGGCGCGAAAATTTCTTCCGGCACGCGCACGTCGCGGGTCATCGCATCGGTGTATGCGAGCACTGCCCGGTCGCGCGCATTGAACAATGGGGAAGGCCGCCAATCCTTGAGGGCTTCGCATTCGTCCAGCGTCAAGCCTTCGGCGAGCGCCAATTTCGGCACGTGCTGGCCGATGACATAGGGGACGTCGGTGACATAGCCGATGCGGATGATCACCATTTCGCGCAAGCGGCCGTCCAGCCCGGTGCTCCAGCGGACGGCATTGTTGTGGGCGAACCAGGTTTCCGCCAGAGGTGGACTGTGCAGCAGCAATCTGTAAACGTTGATCACGCGGCCGCGGCGGAGCTTGCGGACTTCGGCGGCGAAGTCGGCCAGCTCCGGCTTGCTGTCCGGATCGATGAGGGGAACACGCGCCATATGCAGCCTGAGCGGAAGTGCCGTTAGATGAAGCGCATCCTAATTGAGAGCGATCACTTTCTCAAAATCGTGCCGGTGATACTCGATCCCGGCACCGGCAAAGAGCACGCGCAAGCGGTGGCGGATTTCTTCGCGCACGATCTCGATTTTCCCGCGTGGTGCGAGGAGTTCCGGCGCGAGATCAAGGAGCTCTATCCGGCGCATGTGGAATTTGCCGAAACCCAGGCCGAGTTCGATGCGAAGCTGGAAGACGCCGACGCCGCGGTGGTGGAAAGCTTTGCGGTGACGCGCGAAGCGATCGCGCGGGCAAAGAAGCTGCGCGCGGTGCAGAAATTCGGCGCAGCGCCGTCGGGCATCGACGCCGAGGCGTGCCAGGAGCGGAAGATCGCCGTGCTGACGCTGCGCCGCGTCGTCAATGTTGCGGTCGCCGAGCAGGCGTTTGCGCTGATGATCGCGCTGGCAAAGCGCATCGTCGAGTTCGAAGGCGTGGTGAGCGCTGAAGATCTGGGCAAGCGCGGTTATCCGTTCCGTTCCTACGACCGGCGCCATATCGGCGGCTCGAACTACGGCCGCATTTCCGGCTTGCGCACGCTCGCGGGCTCGACACTCGGCATCGTCGGGCTGGGAGAAGTCGGGCGTGAACTCGCACGGCGTGCCAACGCGTTCGAAATGAGCCTGCTGTATCACCAGCGCCGCCGGCTCGAGCCGTTCGACGAGATGGGGCTGGGCGCGAAGTTTGTGCCGCTGAACGAGCTGATGGCGGGTTCCGACTATATCGTGGTGCAGCTGCCGCTGAACGAGTCGACCAAAGGGATCATCGACAAGCATGCCTTTGCCGCGCTCAAGCCCGGTGCGATCCTTGTGAATGTCGCGCGGGCGCAGCTGATGGATCGCGATGCGCTGCTTAACGCGCTCGATTCAAAGCGTCTGGCAGGCCTCGGCATGGACGTCCACTATGCGGAACCCGTACAACCCGACGATCCGCTGCTGAAATACAAAGACGGCAACGTAATCCTGATGCCGCATCTTGCGATCGGAGACCGGCGGAACGGTCTCGAAGACATGAAGCAGCTCTGCGTCAATCTCTGGCGCGCCACGCTGCCGCCGAAGAAGTAGGGCGGGCCGCTTGTTCCGTGGCCGATTTGCCACTAAACGAAACGTGCCCAAGCACATGAATCCGCGACGAGTTCGATTGTGAAACCTGCTTCCAGTTCAGCCGCATATTCGGAGGCGTCGGTGCACGCCACGACCTTCGTGGTGCTGTTCGCGATCAGCTTCTGCCATCTCTTGAACGATATGATGCAGTCGCTGCTCTCGGCCATCTACCCGCAGCTGAAAGAGGCGCTCGAGCTCAACTTCGCCCAGGTGGGGATTATTTCGGCCACCTATCAGATCACCGCCTCGCTGCTCCAGCCCCTGGTCGGGGCCTACAGCGATAAGCGGCCGATGCCCTTCTCGCTCCCCACCGCGATGGCGTTCACGCTTGCGGGGCTGCTGGTTCTCTCGGTCAGCCATACCTATGGGCTGCTGGTCTTTGCCGCGGCGCTGGTGGGATTGGGCTCGTCCATCTTCCATCCCGAATCGGCGCGCGTGGCGCGCATGGCCTCGGGTGGCCGGCACGGCTTGGCGCAATCTCTGTTCCAGGTGGGCGGCAATTTCGGCCAAGCGCTGGGACCGGTGATGGCGACGGCGATCGTGGTGACCTTCGGCCAAGCTTCCATCGCCTGGTTCGCGCTGATGGCGCTGCTCGCCATGATCATCCTGTTCAACGTGGGGGTCTGGTACAAGCATCACGGCGTTGCACGGATCAAAGCGTCTGCGAAGCTCCATCCCGCTCCCGATCTGTCGCGCGGGCGGATCATCGGTGCCATCTCGGTGCTGCTGGCGCTGATCTTTTCCAAGCAGATCTATTTCGCCGCCATCGGAAACTACTACACGTTCTATCTGATCGAGCACTTCCATGTGTCGCTGAGCACAGCGCTTTTGTTCCTGGCCATGTTCTTGAGCCCCGTTGCCATTGGCACGATCGCCGGCGGCCTCATCGGCGATCGCATCGGCCGCAAGCGCGTGATTTGGTTCTCCGTGCTCGGCGCGCTGCCCTTCACGCTGGCATTGCCGTTCGTGAATCTGTTCTGGACCGGCGTGCTGTCGATTTTCATCGGACTGACCTTGTCGTCTTCGTTCCCGGCCATCGTGGTCTATGCGCAGGAGCTGATGCCGCAGAAAATCGGAACCATATCCGGCTTGTTCTTCGGCTTTGCCTTCGGCCTCTCTGGCATCGGGGCCGCCGCGCTGGGCTGGCTCGCCGACCGCACCAGCATCGAATTCGTCTATCTGATTTGCGCGGGGCTTCCCGCGCTTGGCCTGCTCGCTGTGTTCCTTCCCGACATCGGCAGCGCTTCTGCTCGCGCAAAGTTAATCGCCGCAACCGGTTAGGCGGCGTTTGCCGCATCCTCCCTTCGAGAGTATCGTTTGATTTGCGGGGCTCAGGTCACACAGAGTCGGGAGATCCTTTTGAGCATCAAAACGGCGTGCAAGGTATTGGCTTCGGCGCTTCTGTGCGCGTCCGCGCTGGCTTGGCCCGCGGTCTCGGCGCCCGCCGCCGGGCCTCTCAACGTCGATTTGAAGCTCATCATCGCAACCGACGTCTCGCGCAGCATCAATGACGAAGAAGCCCTGCTTCAGCGTGAAGGCACGGCCGAAGCCTTCATGAGTCCCGAGGTGGTCAAGGCGATCCAGTCCGGCGCTTTGGGCCGCATCGCGGTGGCGATGATCGACTGGTCGAGCCCGGAGTTCGACCGCGTGGTGTTGGATTGGACGGTCGTCTCGGACAAGGCGAGCGCCGACGCGCTGGCGGGGCGCATCCGCAGCGCACCGCGCACGCCGGGCCGGCGTACGTCCATCAGCAGCGCGCTCGAGCTCGGCGCGCTTCTGCTGGAGGCGAGCGAGAAGAATATCCGCGCAACGCGGCGCGTCATCGACGTCTCGGGCGATGGGCCGAACAATGACGGCCGGCAGCTCGGCGAGGTGCACAAGGAAGTCATCGCGCAGAACATCGTCGTGAACGGTCTGCCGATCATGGACGAGAACGCCAACGGCTATTACCCGGGGCTGGATAAATATTACGCCGGGTGCGTGGTCGGCGGCCGCGGCGCTTTCGTGGTGGTCGTAAAAAGCTTCAAGGAATTTGCCCAAGCGATGCGGCGTAAGCTGATTCTGGAAATCTCACAGAACGAGAGCCAGATCAGGCAGGCGGAGAACGAGCCGCAGAGCCGCGCTTTGCTTCAAAACATTGCGGCGGCGCCGCAAAGCGCACCCGCACAGGCACAGATCATCCGGCCCGGAAACAACGAATACTCCGAGCAGTGCGATCGCAACGGCTTCGGTTTCGGCGGATTCTGAGATTGGTCAATAATGAATCGTGAGTAGCGAAGCTATTCGCTATGCCGCGACCGCTTTGATGTCCCGCATGCGGGCGGCGAGATCGCCGATGAAATAGGCCGTGACCCATATGCCTGCGGTCAGCCAGAGCAAGACGCCGATAAAGGGGACATAGGTGATCAGGCTCAGGGCGAACAACAGCAGCATCGCCCACAGGAAGCGCGGGAAATGGGCGATCAACAGCGCAAAATTTTTGAAAAAGCGGAAATAGGAGCTGATTTTTCCGGTGATGACGAAGCGGACCGTGCCCGCAAGAAATAACGGCACTGCAACGCAGAGATAAACAAAGGGGGCGAACAACACGGTCGAGTAGAGTTCGATTTCCTGCACCAGGAAGTTGGCAAAGGTCGGCAGCGGATATTGTTCAACTTGTCCCAGCGACATTGCGGTGAGCACCGTGTTCACCATTTCAATGCCGAAATTCGTCATTCGCGTCGCAATCCATTCATCGACTTGCTGGGAGATCAGCGCGACCTCTGCGGAAAAAATCGCACCGAAGACCAGCAGCGGGATGATGAAGTACAGCGACGACATGACCCAGATCACCAGACCGTCGCGGTAGATGCGCAGGAAATTGCGCGCATGCGGCAAGGGATCGGTGTCGCGACGGGCCCGGCGGGCCGCGGCGTCGATCAGCCACCCGGCGCTGATGGTGAGCGGGAGCGGAAGTGGGAACCAGCCGATCAGGACCATCCAGAGACTTGCGAACCAGTTCGCCCGGTAGAACGGCCAGGTGATCGCGTTGCCACGCGGCTTTTCCGCCTCACCGATGGAAGCCGCTTGCATTGTCATCGCGACCGGCTGGCCCGGCGCCGCAGTGAGCGCAAGCGCGCTGCCGCAAGCCGCGCAAAAATGCGCGTCCGGCGCAACGTTGCTGCCGCATTTCGGGCAGAGCGCCATGATTAATGCCCCCAGCCGGCGGACCGTCCACCCGGTCGCCGACGGTCAAACTTTAATCGAAACGGTGATGCGGCGCCATGTGACTCGCGGTTACACTGTCCTTACGGATCGGACATATTCGGCTGCCCATGAGCGCTGCATCGGATGTCATCGCAGGCGATCCCGCAACCAGACGAGCGGGCACGCTGTCTGCTTGGCAAAAAGCGCTGTTGATCCTTGGCTTGGTCTGGGCGCTGATCGTGGTGGTTCCGGATTTCTATCGGATTTACGGAAACCTCGGGACATTTGGATTTTCGTCGGACAATAACGGCGTCATTTACGACGTCTCCGGTCCGCCCGCGATCACCGTGGGAGGTCTGAAGGATGGCGACCGCATCGACTTGTCTGCCGCGCCCTGCTGGAGCCCCTCGTCCAAGCCCTGCCGCGACTATCTGGCGATTTTCGGGGGCATGGGCGGCTTGGCCTATGTCCTGCCCGGCACGAGTGTGACGCTGCCGATCATACGCGGCAGCGGCGAGCGGACCGATGTGACACTGACCGCGGACCCAGAACCGCTCGGTCCGCTGACGCTGCTCTTCCTCGCCCTCGACGAGCTCGCCGCGGTGATCGTTCTCTGGCGCGCGTTCAAGCTCGCGTGGGATCGGCCAGGCCTGATGACCGCCGGGTTCTTCTTGTTCGCGATGTGGTTCAACCCCGGCCAGTACTTTGCGTTCTATGCCTGGCTTCAGGGTCACCCCGCACTGTTGCTCACGCAGGAAGCACTCCAGTCGCTGGCGCAGGGCGCCGGCTATGCCGGATTTCTCATCTTCGCGCTGAGGTTTCCGCACGATCGCACGGAACCCCAATTCTATGGGCTCGAGCGGTTGGCGCTGGTGCTCGGCGCGGTCCTGGCGCTGCTTCAGCTCGCAAGTTTTACCAATGTGCTTGGCGTGCCGACGGAAATCATCACACGCAGCGCAATTCTAGGCGGCTATGGCGTCGCGCTTTACGCGTTCCGTATTGTCTGGCTGCGCAGCAAATTGCAGTCGCCGGTCGACTTCCAGCGCATTCGTTGGGTGTTGTGGGGTTGCGCCATCGGGCTCCCGGCTTTCATCTTCGCCGACAGCAATGAGGCGACTTCGCTTTGGGACCGCTATGTCTGGAATTGGGGGTTTTGGCCGGACTGGATTTACGGCGAGCAGACCTTCGAATTCGGCTATCTGCTCTGCGGCGTGCTCGCGATCTTCATCTGCGAAGCAGTCCGGCGGCCGCGAATCGTCAATGTTTCCTACGAGCTCCGCGGCTTCGGCGCCGTTCTTCTGACGCTGGTGCTTTTCGCCATCTTTGAAAACTGGATGCACGAGCCGATGGACGGGATGTTCATGTCTGCGGGCGTTCCGCCATTGCTGCTGTTTCCATCCCACGTGGCCATTGCGGTGTTGTGCGCCTTCGTTGCCCATCGCAGCACGCATGCTGCCGATCATCTTCTCAACAGCAGCCTCTATCATGCGTCGACTCACTGCGAGCGGCTGATCCCGCAGGCCAAACACGCAGCAAATGTTCAGGAGATCGACGTCATCGCGGTCAATGGGCCCTTTGAAGCGTTTCGCTTGTCCTCGGCGGCTTTGTTCAGAGACGTCGATGACATCGACGGCATATTCCAGCGAATGCCCACCGCACGGGGCTGGCGCGACGACGACAGGAGACAATTGACCGCGGCGTCCGACAAAAAGCTGCTCGAGGATCTCGCGCGCGGCCGCGCGGTGCGTCTGCGCGCTGCGCCTGACGACGAGTGCGGCCCCGCCGAGCTCGCCGCGCCGACGCTCGCGGTGCCCGCGATCATTGCGGACAAGCTCTATGCGGTGGCGATGTTCGGGCCGCATGAGACCGGGGACGACCTCGACCCCCTTGAAGTCAAAGAGCTGGAAAGGTTCATGCAGCAAATCGGCATTGCTTATGAAACGTCGAGAATGACGTCGCTCGAGAACGAGGTGCATATGCTGCGCCAGAAGCTTGCCGGCGCTTCCGGAGCTGCAGCAACATGAACGAACGCGGCACGGCAGTGTTGTTCGCGCTGGCGGTGAGCGCGATAGCCTCCACGCAGGCGCCCGCGGCGGATGGAATCGAGCGCGAGTTCAAGGAGTGCTCCGTGTGTCCGGTGATGGTCGGCGTCCCCGGCGGGAATTTTGTGATGGGCAGCCCGGCGGGCGAAGCCGGGCGTTTTGATACCGAAGGACCGCAGCACGAGGTTGCGATCAAGGCATTTGCGCTCGGCAAATACGATGTCACCACCGAAGAGTTTCTGCTTTTCCTCAAGGACACCAATTATCAGCCGGAGCCGTGCAATTGGATTCTTAATCTGCGCTGGCGCTCGCAGGGGCGCGGCCTCGCCTATCCGCCTTTCGTCGGTCAGCCGTCACGCTGGCCGGCTGTGTGTTTGGATTGGCGGGACGCGCAGGCCTACGTCGCGTGGCTGAACGCAAAGGCGAAAAGCGAGCGTCCGGCCTTGGCGGGACGTGATGGTCCTTATCGTTTGCCGAGCGAGGCGGAGTGGGAATATGCCGCGCGCGCCGGTACGACAACGGCCCGCTGGTGGGGCGATGCGCTGGGCGCGGGCAACGCCAACTGCAATGGCTGCGGCAGCCGCTACGACAACCATGTGCTCGCCGAAGTGGACAGCTTCGCCGCCAATGCGTTCGGACTGCACGGCATGCTCGGCAATGCCTGGCAGTGGGTGGACGATTGCTGGCATGAGTCCTATGCCGGCGCACCGGGCGACGGCAGCGCCTGGGGCGCGGCAGAGTGCGCCAAGCATGTCGTGCGCGGCGGCTCGTGGAACAATGTGCCGATTTTCGTGCGCTCGGCCGCGCGCAGCGGCAGCGAGCACAACGGCGGCGAGTACGACTATTCGAGCGTCGCCGGATTCCGCATCGCACGCACGCTCCCCTAGCGATTAGCGCATCACGTCGCGCGTGTTGAGATTGAGCGTCAAATCCATGTCGGCGTCGGAGATGCCGGCCGGCAGTGTGAACGGCGAGGCCAGCAGCGCGGCATTGCGCACGGCGATCGCAATCGAACGGTAGCTCTCATCCTTGCCGTAGCGCGTGGCGTCGACGATCTCGGCTTTCATCACCGTGCCGTCACGCGCCAGCACAAGGTGGATGGCGACAACGATATTTTGCTCACCAAGCTCTTCGAGATTGAGGCTCCAGCGGCGCTGCACCTGCGCGCGGATCAGATCCTTGACGCTGTAGGCGCCTTGCTGACCGTTGCCGCTGCCCGCCGCACCCGGACCTAACGTGCCGGTGCGGTTCGGCGCGCGCAGGTTCGCCAGCGCTTCGAGCTGAGTCTGGAGCCGGTCGGGTGGCGGCGGCGGCGCGACATCGGGCGCGGGCTGCGGCGTCGATGGCGCGGCGGGCGGAGGCTGCGGGCTCGGTGCCTGCGCCGGCGGACGCGGAGCGACACTGGCGAGACGGCGCGGCGCGGTCTGAGTCGGCGGTGCGATCGGTTGTGGAGTCAGCGGCGGTACGAGCGTTTCTTCGACCAGCTCCACCAAATCGACGGACACGAGCGAAAGCGGAGTCGCGGGCGTGCCGACGCTGGAAAGCAGAAGCGCGAGAATGAGAGCATGCACCAGAAGCGAACCAACAACGGCCGGGCTGCGCGCAAGCGCAGATGCAGCTCCC
>Ga0134122_10001460_pt1 | contig 17078 bp, 12 predicted proteins | sample KB302_FD_96461 | JGI IMG/M metagenome (GOLD analysis project Ga0134122, IMG submission 96461) | Terrestrial soil microbial communities without Nitrogen fertilizer from Kellogg Biological Station, Michigan, USA - KB3-0-2 | ecosystem: Environmental > Terrestrial > Soil > Unclassified ... | reverse complement strand
TTCGACTGCGGACGTTGGAGCGGCTTCGGCGGGAACCCCGCCCGCCCATTCCGCCGAAGAGGATTCGGCACAGGGCCAAGAGCCCCAGCGCTTGCCAGAAGGTGACGGAGGGCAATCCAAACAGCGACGGCGCCAGCCAGTTCCACAAGTACTTGACGATCTCGCCGCCGAGGAAGGCGAACAGCAGCATCCCCAGAATCGCGAACGGCGCGAAGAAAATCACTCTTTTCAATTTGGGTCTCATGTCGTATCCCCTCATGCCTTCGTGAAGTCGTCGTAAATGTCTTGCAACCGCGCCCGCAGATGCAGCACCGCATAGCGTTTGCGGGAGAGCAGCGTGTTGACGCTCACGCCGCTCTCGGCGGCCATCTCCTTGAAGCTCTTCCCTTCCAGCTCGTGGGCGACGAACACCTCGCGCTGCTCCTTCGGCAGCTCCTCGATCGCCAACTCCATCTCGTCGAGCAGCACGCTCCGGGCATACAGCGCCTCCGGTCCGGCCTCGGGCGAAGGCAGAAGATCCTCCAGCCGCAAACGCTCGCCGTCCTCGGGCTCGTCACCGGCGATCCCGGCCTCGCCGAAACTCTCCGGCTTCTTCTTGCGGAAGAGGTCGGTGATGCGATTTCGCGCCACGCGGAACAACCAGCCGGTGACGTGCTCGATCGGCATCAGTAGCCGGTTCGCCTCGACCAGCTCGTAGAAGACGTCCTGCAGAATGTCTTCCGCGTCTCTCGGGTCGGGCACGCGCTTGGCGATGAAATTCCGCAGCCGGGACCGCTCCCGCTGGACCGCGTTGGAAATCCGCTGGTCTTGTTCGAGTGGCATCGGTTCCAGGCTCGCCGCGGTCTTCATCTACCGCTGTAGACGGATGAGGGGTGGGGATATTGTAGGGCCGGTAAGGTCGGCGCCTTCAAGGGAAGGGCGTGAATCTTGAGCCTTGGAAACAGCTCTGCGTTGGAAGCCGCTTCCTGGACTCGGAAGTCGCGATCCGGAAACGAAAGCCGTCGTCAGCGCGGCGAATTCGCCGGAACCGGCAGGTGGCGTACATCGCCCGGCTCCGTGGTCAGGCAATACGCGCCGAGGCTCACCACCGTCGTAATCACCGTGGCGAGCGTGAAGATCACCAGGACGATCGAGGCGAGCGCCCGCACTCCGCGCGAAACCTGCCGCGGCGCACCGCCGAGGGGGGTTTCGAGGATGCCGATCGGATTGACGCGGGGGATTTCCATGGCGTAGAGATTACGTGCGGCGGGCGGGCGGCGGTTTGGCGTTAGGCGCTGGGAACGGCGAGAATTCTCCGGCTAGCATCAGAATCTCCGGGTCCGGCTGGAAATTTCCTGGCCGCCGGGGAAATCTCCGGGGCGGCGCGGAAATCTCCTGGTGAGCGTCAAAAATGTCCCGGCTGAAGTCTGAAATTTCCTGGCCGCACTTCCACCAGGATATTTCCAGCTCCACCAGCATATTTGGACTGTGGCCAGCAGATTTCAGAGCTTCAAAGGTGTTTTTGGCGGCTCTACCCGAGAAGTTCAGGCCAAAATCGCGAGATTTGAAGTGCGGCCAGCCAATTTTGGCGGCTCACCGGCAGATTTCGCGCTCCGCCAGTGGATTTTGAAGCTGAGCCAGCAGATTTGGAGTGCGGCCAGGGAATCTGGAGTACAGCCAGCGGATTTGGAGTGGAACCAGAAGATTTCAGGCTCGGCCAACGATTTGAACTGCCGAAGGACGCCGCCTTTGACACCGAAGGCGCCTTGATTTAGCGTCCGCATAGAATTCAAATCAAGGAGTCGGCCTTCTTGAGTGGGCCGCAGCTCTGCCACCCGTGTTCAGGTGCTCCTGAGACCATAGCGGATCAGCTGAGCTATGCACCCGAGTGAAGGGTGACGGGGTACTCGGTGGGAGGGAGATCCGAATGCTGAAATCTGACGTTACTTTCGATCGTCTCGTCACGACCTTCGTACCCGGAGCGCTCTTCGTGTCGGGAGCCTTCTATATGCACCGCCCCATTCTCATGAAGTACTTTCCATTTGTCGCGGGTTACGCGACGCAGGTCACCGACGACGCGCTCGGGCCTCAAGCCAAAATCATTTTGTTTTCCCTCGCTGCCATCTGTATGGGGGTGATTTTTGACCAACTCTCCGATCTCGCGGTCATCGCCGTAGTGGACGGCGAGCACGATTCGGGGAGACCACGCCAGAGGAGGCGGACTTTCGCTCGTAAACTGAACCGTCTGTTTACACTCAAGTCTCTCTCGGATATCCGAAGGACTGTTCTCGAGCGTTATTTGGCGTCCAATCGACGAGAGGCTTTTCTGAACATGGTTCAGCGGTGGGCCTACAGCAACGTCGAGGAGATTCAACGGAAGGGAAGCGCAGGGATCATTCACCAGCACATCCTTCTTCGTTTTCGCACTTTGTCCCAGCACTGCAACTCGCTCTACCGAGAGATCTACGCCCCTCTGGCGTCGGCAGCCACCCTGTATTGCTCGCTGGTGGCCCTTTTCGTACTGTCTATTCTTTCTCCATTTTCCGCGATGGCCGTGATGAGAGAGATAAAAATCTACTCTTGGGGTACGTACGCTTTTTTCATCCTTTCCGCGTACGGAGGAGTCTTTCTGACCGCCTATAACTTGAAACGAAGAATCCGGCACTTCTTCAGCCAGTCGGTCACGCTTGCGTTTCAAGCCTTCTGCGCGGAAGCTTCGGAAGACAGGGAGGGCTCGGTAGAACACGCTCGGCCTGACATCGGTTTGCTCGACTAGCGTCAAGGCGGATGGACCCGAGCGGACTTCCTCAACCGTCGCCCTTTGCCGCACAGACTTCCCGGACGTGGTCGCGCAGCCAGCGATGGGCCGGATCGGCATGCAGCCGCGGGTGCCAGAGCATCGAGACCGTGACCTCCGGCGCGGGGAACGGCAGGGGAAAGGTATGCATTCCGGCGCGTAGGATTCCGGTGTGGCGTTCGGGAACGGTCGCGATCAGGTCGGAGGCACGGGCGAGAGCGAGAGCGGCTGAAAAGCCGCCGACGATCGTGGCGATCTGCCGTTCCAGCCCCGAGGGGCTCAAGGCCTCGTCGATCAGTCCTCGGTCGAGACCTCGCCGCGAGACGCAGATGTGCCGGCCGGCCGCATAGCGCGAGGGTGTGATCTCGCCCTCGCAAAGCGGGTGCCCGCCGCGCACGACGCCGACGAAACGATCTCGGAACAGGGCCTGCGCACGCACCTCCGGAGCGGTCGTCTTCTCCACCACGCCGGTTTCCAGATCGACGAACCCGTCGCGCAGCGGCGTTCTCTCTTTGTCCGGCTTCGGCAAGAAACAAAGCCGCACGCCGGGCGCCTGCTCAGCGATGCGGGCGATGAGATCCGGTCCGAAGTTCTCGACGAAGCCTTCGCTGGTGCGCAGCGTGAACGTCCGGACCAGCTGTTGGAGGTTGAGCGTCTCGGCGGGGCGCAAGACCGCTTCTCCGTCCTCGACGAGCTGACGGACCCGCTCGCGCAGTTCGATCGCTCGGGGCGTGGGAACGAGGCCCCGTCCGGCCCTCACCAGCAGCGGATCGCCCGTCGTTTCCCGCAATCGCGCGAGAGCCCGGCTCATCGCCGACGGGCTGAGCCGCAACCGCCGGGCGGCGCCCGCAACGCTGCCTTCGGCGAGCAGCACGTCCAGGGTGACCAGCAAATTGAGATCGGGCACCGACATGCATCGACCATAGCGCAGTGGATCGTGACCTGGCGTCAAACGCACGAACAAAGTGCAAACGGTGCGCCTTCCGCCATGCCGGGCACGGGACTACCCTTCGGCAGCCCCATTTCGGGCGCCGTCAGAAAGGAAGCCCTATTGAATCCAAGCCCTGCAATACCCCTTGAGGCCGTCGCGGTGCGCGCGGAACGGACCCCTTCGGTTCCGTGGGCGCTCGCCAGCCTGTCGCTCTCCATGTTGCTCTCCTCGCTCGGCACCAGCATCGCCAATGTCGGCCTGCCCACGTTGGCTCAGGCGTTCCACGCCGCCTTCCAAGACGTCCAGTGGGTGGTCCTCGCCTATCTCCTCGCCATCACCGCTCTGATCGTCAGCGTCGGACGCCTCGGCGATCTCATCGGCCGACGACGGCTGTTCCTGGCCGGAATCTTCCTGTTCACCGCGGCCTCGGGAGGTTGCGGCGTCGCGCCGACGCTCGGGCTGCTAATTGCCGCCCGGGCGGCGCAGGGCTTGGGAGCGGCCGTCATGATGGCTCTCGCCATGGCGTTCGTCGGCGAGACGGTTCCGAAGGCCCAGACCGGCAGAGCCATGGGGTGGCTGGGAACGACCTCCGCGATCGGCACCGCTCTCGGCCCGGTCCTCGGCGGCGTGTTGATCGCCGGACTCACGTGGCGGGCGATCTTCCTCGTCAACGTACCCCTGGGAGTCCTGGCGCTTGCTCTCGCGCATCGCCACCTGCCCGCGGATCGACCGAGGATCGAAACGACGGTTCGGGCCGGTTTCGATCCTCTGGGCACGCTGCTGTTGGCCCTGACGCTCGCGGCGTACGCGCTCGCCATGACCCTGGGGCGCGGCCATTTCGGTCCACGGAACCTGGCGCTGCTGGCGGCGGCCGTCTGCGGAGCGTGCCTGTTCGTGCTCGCCGAGGCGAGAGCAGCCTCTCCTTTGATCCGCTGGGGCGTGTTCCGCGATCCGGGCTTCAGTGCGAGTCTCGCCATGAGCGCGCTCGTTTCGACGGTGATGATGGCGACGCTGGTGGTCGGGCCGTTCTACCTCTCGCGCGCGCTCGGGCTCGACGCGGCCCGGGTGGGAATCGTCATGTCGGCCGGGCCGCTGGTCGCCGCGCTCGCCGGTGTGCCGGCCGGCCGTCTTGCCGACCGCTTCGGCGCGCAAGCCATGACCCTCGTGGGACTGATCGCGATCACCGCCGGCTGCATCCTTCTCGCCACGATGCCGGCAACGCTCGGCATTCCCGGCTACGTCGTTCCTCTCGTCCTCCTCACCGCCGGCTATGCCCTGTTCCAGACCGCCAACAACTCCGCCGTCATGGCCGACGTCCATCCGGACCGGCGCGGCGTCATTTCCGGCGTGCTCAACCTGTCGCGCAACCTCGGGCTCATCACCGGCGCATCCGTCCTGGGCGCCGTCTTCGCGCTCGCCTCGGGGACGACAGACATCACGACCGCGCGCCCTGAGGCCATCGCCACCGGCATGCGAATCACGTTCGCGGTGGCGGCGATTCTGATCGGGGTGGCACTCGCGATCGGGGCGGGCAGTCAGGCGACACGCCGTTCGCTCGCCAAAGAAGCGTCATGAAACGAGCTCGGCACCGCGGTGCCGAGCGGAAGCTTTCGACGTTCGCTTGAACGGTAACGCAAAGCCCCCCGAGGACGCCTCTCTGACCACGGACATTGTTTAGCGTCCGCATAGAGTTGAAATTCAGGGAGACTGCTCAGCCATGAAACTTCTAGCAGCCGTATTCACCGTCGCATCGTTGCTCGGGATGCCGCCCTACGCCGCAGGTCAAGCCGACTCCGCCGAGGGCGAGATCGCGGTTCCGAAGACGCCGGCATCGATCACCGGAATCCTCGTCGCGCAGAGATTTACGCTCGAAACCCCCTACCCCTACACCTGGACCAAGGAACGCATCGAGGTGGCGACGGGCGTTCTCGTCGTCCTCGCCGTCGATCCGGCCTACGTCGTGCCGCGCAACGCGCTCGAACCGGTGCTCTATGCCGGCGATGTGCCGGTACAGCGGCTCAATCATGGAAATCTTTCCGGCCGCGTCATCGGCATCGTGCCCGGCAATATCGACCTGGCCACGACGCCGATCTGGTTCGGTACCCCGGAGTTGCCGGAACGCATCACGACGGGCATGGCGAAAGCCGAACGCGGGCGCGCCGAGAAAGCCGGCGTCCGCGCGCTTTCCGCGGCCGGAGTCCGTAGCGTCGAGCGCCCGCCGGTGGTCGCGAAGGATCTCGCCGCGCTGCTGCGCGACGTCGCCGCGAAGCTGGTCTACGAGTTTTCGCCGCAGGAAAAAGAACTCGCGGAGGCCTGGCGGCTTCCGGTGGCCGGCGTGCCGCCCGGACGGAATCCCAAGGAGCAGGGGGTGCGCCCATGAACGCCCACCGCCCCACTCTCGCGTCCAGGCTCGTCGCCCTTTGTTTCCTGTTGACGCTGCCGGCATCGGCCGCCATCACGAAAACGGAGCTCGCCGGAAATTCGCTGGGCGCATACCCGTTCTTCGAATACGTGCGCGCGTTCAACGTCAACGCGCCGGTCAAGGTGGCGATCGATCCGACGCGCTTTCCGGCGATCGTCGGCGACACCTGCGACATCTTCGTGGTCAACCACAAGACGGACTGGGCGACGAACCCCGCGCTCGTCGACGTGACGCCGGGCGGCGCGCTCACCCAGGCGTTCGGCGGGGCGAACATTCAAGCCAATATCATCGAGGTGGCGGCGGCCTCCACGTTGAACGCCAACGCCGGAGCCGGCTTGGGAATCCCGTACGACGTCATCCTCGATTGCGATCAGAACGGCTCGTTGAGCGACGGCGATTTCATCGACGGCTTGAGCGGCGAAGCCGGCCTCTACATGGTGAGCGATACCACGGCCGCGGGCCCGCACGCCGTCACCGAGGAGCTCTATAACCTCAACGCCGCCTTCGCCGCGGGCTTCGGCATTCCCGGCGACAAGCTCGGGGAAGATCTCTACTTCCCGACCAACGCCGCGACGATGGGCAGATTGCCGCTCGTCGTGATCAGCCGCGGCAACGGGCACGACTTCCGCTGGTACGACCACATCGGAAATCATCTGGCATCGTACGGCTACGTGGTGATGAGCCACGACAACAATACCGAGCCCGGATCCCTGTTCGCCGCGACCACGACGCTCGGCCACACCGATGCGTTCATCGCCATGGCCGAGGGCGGGACGGTGGCCGGCGGAGCGCTCGTCGGCCACATCGACGCGCACCGCATCGTATGGATCGGTCACAGCCGCGGCGCGGAGGGCGTGGCGATCGCCTATGACAGCCTGTTCGACGGCGCGGTGACGCCGACGAATTACAGCCGCGCCGACATCCGGCTGATCAGCAGCATGCTGCCCACGGATTTCAACGGCACAGACGTCGCGAATCCCCACGACGCGAACTATCACCTCTGGACGGCTTCGGGCGACACCGACGTCAGCGGCCGGGCGGATGCGGACCGGGTGCAGACGTTCCATCTGCACGATCGCGCCACCGGCTACCGGCAATCGACGGTCGTGCAGGGCGCGGGGCACGCCTGGTTTCATGCCGGCGGCGGCTCTCCCGTCGCCACCGGTCCCTGTCTGATCGGCGAAGCCAACACCCATCTCGTCCAGCTGGGCTATCTGCTGCCGCTGATCCAACATTACGTGGAAGGCAACGTGCCGGCGCTCGATTTCCTCACCCGCCAGTACGAATCGTTCCGTCCGATCGGAGTGCCCGCGGACCCCTGCATCGTCGTCACCAACGAATATCGCAACGGGGCGGCAGTCGGCAATTTCGTCATCGACGACTATCAAACGCAGCCCGCGACCGGCACGAGCAGCTCGGGAGCCGCGGTGACGTTCAACGTCGAGAATCTGACCGAGGGGCGTCTCGACGACAACAACTCGGATTTCGCCTGGACCGCGACGGATCCGTTCAACGGCGCGACGCAGGGACAGGCGAGCGATACGACGCGCGGCGTGGTCTTCGACTGGACCGGCGCGGACCGCTTTTACGAATGGCAGGTGCCCGCGGGCACGAACGACTTCACGCGTTTCCTTTACCTTTCATTCCGCGGCGCGCAGGGCACGCAGCATCCGAACACCGCGGTGCTGCCGCTCGGCGATCTCACCTTCTCGGTCACGCTGCGCGACGGCTTGGGGGCCACCAGCCGCATCGGCATCGGCGCCTATGGCGGCGGGCTCGAAGAGCCCTATCAACGCAGCGGCGGCTGGCACAACGAGATGGAGACGATCCGGATCCGCACGACGGATTTCCTCAACAACGGCTCCGGCCTCAACCTCAACAACATCGTCGCGGTGCGCCTCGACGTCGGACCGACGTTCGGTTCGAACGAAGGCCGCATCGTCATCGACGACCTGATGCTCACCAACGATCTTGCGCCCCTGGGACTGCGCATCATCGAGCCGACCACGGCGCGCCCCTCGTTCGCGGGCACGTCGGTGGCGGGCAGCCGCGTTCTCGTGCGGCTGGTGGCCGGCGGCGGACTCGACCTTTCGCCCGGAAATTTGACGATCTCGGTGGCGGGCACCGCCCTCACCGCGGCGCAGATTCCAACGCCGGCCACACCGGTCGGCGGAGAGATCTGGGTGATCATCGCGCCCGGTCCCAAAGCGGACGGCTGCTACGACCTTTCGGTGTCGCTCGCCACTCCGGCGGGGGTCGGCGCCATCCAGCCGCAAAGCCTCTGCTACGCCGATGACGAGGCGCGCGACTTCGACCGCGTGCTCGCGATCGACCAGACGAACAGCATGCTCTTCGACGGCCGGACGGGGCTTGCGAGCCCGGCCAAGATGGAGGCCGCGCGCGCCGCCGCCAAGTTCTTCGTCGATCTGTCCAATCCGAACGACAAAATCGGCATCATCAGCTTCCAGCGGCGCGATCAGAACGGCGACGGCACGATCGTCGATCCGGACGAGCTGGCGGAACCGAAGTTCACGATGGTGACGGCCGGCGAAGGAGGGGGCGACCAACGCCCCGCCGCGCGCGCCGCGATCGACCTCATCGGGCCGGATACGTCCCCGGGATTCGTCGGCCCCGAGACTTCTCCGGGCGCGGGGCTGGTCGAGGCGCGCACCCTGCTCGACGCCGGGGCCGTGGCCGGTCATGAGCCCAACATCGTCCTGCTCACCGACGGGCTGGAGAACTATCCGCCGTTCTGGTCCGCCGCAGGTCCCGGAGGTCCGCTGCGCGCGGATTTCGACGCCGACGACATCCGAGTCGATGCGGTCGGGGTCGGCGGGGATGCGGACGACGTTCTGCTTCAGGACATCGCCGGGGTGACCGGAGGCGAGTTCCGGAACCTGAACGAAGGTTCGGGGTCGTTCTTCCTCTTGAGCCGCCTCGCCGATTGGTACAAGTCGGTGGACGAAGACGTGCGCGGCGAGCAGCGCTTCTTCTACGCCGAAGGGTTTCCCACGGCCACGATCCCCATCCACGACAAGCCCTGGCGCATCGGTTTCTTCGACGTCGAGCCCGCGCTCGACTGGATGACCGTGGCGTTCCACTCCGACCTCGATCACGCGGCGACGGTGCTGTTGTTTGCGCCGGGCTCCCCCGCGCCGATCATCGCCCTTCCGCCGACGATCACGCTACGCGAGGACGCCAAGCACTCCGTCTACCGCATCCGCACGCCCGCGGCCGGACGATGGGCCTATGCCGTTGAGATCAAAAAGCCGGCCGCGGAATTCTTTGCCGTCGCCTCGGCGTTGACCTCTCTCACCGCGAAAATAGGACCGAACCAACTGACGAGGAACCCGGGCGGCGACTACCTGATGCCGCTGCGGGTATGGGTCGCCGACCGGGACTCCGTGCGCGGTGCCGCGGTCTCCGGCTATGTCCGCCGGCCCGATGGAGTGAAAACGCCGGTGACGCTCGCCGACGATGGACTGTCGATGGACGGCGCCGCCAATGACGGCATCTATGGTCTCGGATTCCCGGCAACGATTCCCGGCGCCTACTATGTCCACTTGAAGGCGACCGGAACGTCGAACACGGGGGTTCCCTTCGAGCGCTACCCGTCTACGGCGTTCGTGTTGCCCGGACAGAGCAAGCGGCCGGTTCAGCCGGGAGAGGATCTTCCGAGACCGCCCAAGGGTGTCGGCTGCTCCTGCGAAGCGGAGGCTCGCTATTCCCTCGCGCTCTTCGGCGGTTACACGCTTCCCCACGGCGGCTTCGACGCGATCGCCAACCCGGGGGCGAGCTGGGGGATCAAGCCGGCGGTCCATTTCTCGGCGCTCGGCGGACGCGCTTCACTCGGCCTCTATTTCGGCCGTGACAAATTCGCCAATCCGAATCCGGGCGGCGATTTTCGTCTGACGCACCTTTCCCCGGAATTCGAGCTCGCGCCGTGGACGCACCTTTGCCCGACGCCGTCGCTGCATGTCGGCGTAGGCGCCTACCGGGATGAGAACGGAGACGTCAAGGTCGGCTTCAACCTCGGCACGGGCCTGGCCGTCTGCCTCAACCGACGCATCAGCTTCCTCTCGCGCTACGACTACCGCTCCGTCGCCGGGTTCTCTCGCGATTACTCGACGATACAGATCGGACTGCGCGCCAGTTTCTGACCCTCGCCCGCGATGAGGCGCCCGGCCTGTTCCAGATCTTCTGGCCAGGCCGGGCGCCCGTTTACTCCCCTTCCCGCCCCATGTAGTCTCGGGGGCGACATGCTCGCCGCCACGCAAGTCTTTCGCAGCCGGACGTTGTCGGTCTTCGACTTCCGGTGCAGCGCCGGGCCGGCGGACGAGCCGTTCGTCGAGCGGCATTCCGGGTTCACCGTCTCCTACGTGCGGCGCGGTACTTTCGGCTATCGGACCGAGGGGCGGTCGTACGAGCTGGTCGCCGGATCGCTCCTGGTCGGCCGGGCGGGAGACGAGTTCGTCTGCTCCCATGACCATGTGGAAGGTGGGGACGAGTGCCTTTCGTTTCATTTCACCGAAGAGGCTGTCGAGACGATCGGCGGACGGAGCGGGATCTGGCGCTCCGGCGGCGTCCCTCCCCTGCCGGAGCTGATGGTGCTCGGCGAGCTGGCGCAGGCGGCGTCCGAGGGGCGCAGCGACGTCGCGGTGGATGAGGTGGGGCTGCTGTTCGCCGGCCGAATGGTCGAGAGGGTCTCGGGCCGGACGCGCGAGCCGGAGGCGGCGCGGGCGCGCGACCGGCGCCGCGCGGTCGAGGCCGCCCTCTTTCTCGACGAGTGCGCGCACGAACCGATCGATTTGGAAACCACGGCGCGCGAAGCGGGCTTGAGTACGTTTCATTTCCTGCGCCTGTTCTCGGGCGTGCTCGGCGTCACTCCCCACCAGTACCTGGTCCGCTCCCGATTGAAGCGCGCGGCGCGCCTGCTCGCGGAAGCCGATCGCTCGATCACCGACATCGCCCTCGACGTCGGTTTCGGCGATCTCTCGAACTTCGTGCGCACGTTCCACCGCGCCGCCGGAGTTTCCCCCCGCGGCTTCCGCCAAGCAGCGCGCGGCGACCGCAAGATTCTCCAAGATCGGATCGCGCGCTGACTCTCCGCCCTATTCGCAACGCAGCGCCAGCGTCGGCGCGATGCGGGAGGCCTTCCGCGCGGGGACGTAGGCCGCGAGCAGGGTCACGAGCAGCATCAAGGGGACGATCACGAGATAGGCCACGAAATCGACGCCGCCGGTGTTGAACAGCATGGAATTCATCAGCTGCTCGACGGCGAAACCCATCGCGAGACCGATTCCGGTTCCTATGCCCACCAGCGCGAGCCCCTTGCCCATGACCAGGCGCAGGACGGCGAATGGTCCCGCCCCGATCGCCATGCGAATGCCGATCTCGCGGGTTCTGCGGCTCACGTTGTAGGCCACCAGTCCGTACAGACCGGCGATCGCCAGCAGGAGCCCCACCCCGCCCATCGCACCCACGAGCCGGATCGCGGCGCGCGGACCGTCGATGGCGTGGTAGTTGTAGAGGTCCTCGTAACTCCGGGTCTGGACGATCGGCAAATTCGGATCGAGCGCCCGGACGATTCGCTTCAGCGGCTCGACCAGTTGCAGCGGATCGTCGCTCGAACGCAACAGCAGGACCCTTCGCTCCCGGGGGTGCTGGGCGAACGGCAGGTAGACGAAATCCATCGGCCGCTCGCCGGTCTCCCGATATTGGATCGTCTGCGCGATCCCGACGATTTCGACCGGCGTACCGGCGCGGCCATCGAGCCGGACCCGCTTGCCCAAAGCGTCGCCGTCCGGCCAGTAATGTTTCGCGAACTGCTCGTTGACCACCGCGACCCGCGGCGCTTGACCGCGATCCGACGTCAGGAAACCGCGGCCGCGGAGAATCCGAATCTCCATCGTGTCGAAAAACCCTTCATCCACGGTGTCCATCGTCGAGGTGAAGCTCGCGCGATCGCGCGGCATTTGAAACCCTTCCGGAACGAAGGAGAAGGATTCGAAACCGTTCAGGCTGAGCGGCGGGCTCGCGGTGAACGTCGCGCTCCGGACCCCGGGCGTTTCGCGGACCCGCGCGGCCAAGAGGTCATAAAACCGTTCGGTTTGCGCCGCGTCGTACTGCGCCAGACGCGGATCGAACCGGGCCATCAGCAGATGATCCTTCGCGAAACCGGTGGCCTGGATCACGCTATGTTGGAAACTCCGGGCCATCAGGAAAGTCGCCGTGAGCAGCATCAGGGACATGGCGACCTGGGCGATCACCAGGACGTTCCGGCCCCATAGGCGCTTCTTCCCCGGCAGGTCAACGTCCGCGCTTTTCAACCCGTTCGCCAGATCCGCGCGCGTGCTCTGTAAGGCCGGCGTCAAGCCGCAAAAGAACGCGCTCGCAAGCGATACCGCGAGGCTCGCCAGCAGCACGCGCGTATCCATGCGGAACGGAATCGTGACCGGCAGCTCGGTCGGCACGCTGAATTTGCTGAACAGTTCGATGCCAACGTAGCCGACGGCGAGCCCGCCCAATCCGCCCAGGAAGGCGAGGATCAGGCTTTCGGTGAGAAGCAGCCGGATCAGCCGAAACCTCCCGGCGCCCAGCGCCAACCGCACGGCGATTTCGCGCGTTCGCGTGCGGGCACGGGAGAGCAGCAATCCCGCGACGTTGGTGCATGCCACCAGCAGCACGGCCAGCGCCAAGATCAGGAAGATCACGCTGAATTTCCACTCGACGTCGTTAGCGGTCGTCCGCATTTCGAACTGTGTGCGGACCGAAGCGCCGCGGTCGCGATTCAACGCCGGAAACTCCCGTTCGAAGCTCTGTGCGATCCCGGCCAGCTCGGTGCGGGCCTGCCCGAGCGTCACGTCCGGTGTCAAGCGCGCCTTCACGCTCAGCTCGCGATCGTCCCGATCCTCGAAGAAATCTTTCTGCGGATGGGTCGAAAACACCCGCGCCATCGAGAGCGGCACGTAGAAATCGGGACGCGAGAAGATCTGCATTCCCGGAAAGGAATCCGGCGCGACGCCGATGATGGTGAGCTCCGTGCCGTTCAGGCGAATCCGCCGGCCGATGACCGCGGGATCGCTCGCGAATTGGTTCTTCCAGAAGCCCGGCCCCAGCACGACCACCGCATCCCGGCCGGGCACCTGGTCTTCGCTCGCCCGAAAATCGCGCCCCAACTGGGGCTGCACGCCCAGCACGGCAAGGTAGTTGGCGGACACCATCATGCCGCCCTTGACCTGCGGCGTGGCGCCGGGCTCGGGGGTCACCCCCACGGCCTCCGTGTCCGAGTGGGCGATCACGCCGTCGTAGCTCTTCGCCTGGTCGCGGATGTCCAGATATTCGCGGTACGAGAACGAGCCGAGGCTCTGGTCGCGGGAGGTGCTCACCAGCGTGACCACGTCGTTCGGATGCGGCACCGGGTAGGGCCTGAAGATCAGCGCATCGACCATGCTGAAGGGGGTCGTGGTCATCCCGATCCCGAGCGCGAGGGTCGCGACCACCAAGGCGGCGAGTCCGGGCGTGCGGCGCAGGCTCACGACCGCGTATTGGACGTCGTCGAGAAAATCCGTCAACCAATGGACGCGTCGCATCTCTCGCATCTCCACTTTCCGTTGTTCGAGGCCCCCCATCGCGCGCATCGCCCGGGTCCGCGCCTCCTTGGGGGAAAGTCCCGCGGCAATGCCTTCCTCGATCTTGTGCTCCAGGTGAAACTGAAGCTCCTCGGCCAGCTCCCGCTCCACTTGATTGCGCCGGAAGATCGAGCGGAGCCGCAGCGGCGCCGTAAACCACCAATGTTCGATTCGCATGAGGTTTCAAGCCTCCTGAAGCTGAACGACGCGCGAAATGGCGGAGGAGAGCCGTTCCCAGTTCGCGGTCTCCGATTCGAGCTGGCTTTTACCCAGGCGCGTGAGCGAATAGAACTTCGCCCGCCGGTTGTTTTCCGTCTGCTTCCACTCGGCCGTGATCCACCCTTCCTGCTCCAGCTTGTGCAGCGCCGGATAGAGGGAGCCTTCGCTCACCTGGAGCACGTCGTTGGAAATGGATCGCAGGCGCAGACCGATGGCCCAGCCGTGCATGGGCTCCAGTGCCAGGATTTTCAGCAGGAGCAGATCGAGGGTACCGAGGACAAGGTCGTTGGGCTTACTCATCTCGGTTACCGAGGGTACGACAACTCCCCTCGGTAAGCAAGGGGAAAGATTCGGCGAGAATTTCCCGCGGGTTCAGCGTACGGCGCGCAGCCGAATCGCGAGACCCGAAATCGGCACACCGCCCACCCGGACCCTCGCCGCCGGGTCGGTCATCTCGTAGCCGGCGGCGGTGACGGAGAGGCGATACTCCCCGGGCGGCAGGTCGAGCGAGAAAGTGCCGTCCGCCGCCGTGCGGGTGCCAAGGGTGTTGGTGAAGCCGGGTTTCAGCTCGGCGATTAGGTCCACCGTGGCGCCCGCGATCGGATGGCCGTCCGCATCGGTGACCACTCCGGAGACCGCGCGCTCCGTGGAGGCCGCCAGCTGTAGATCGATCCGCCCACCGTCGGCCCCTACTTCGACCGTGCCGTGCGCCCGGCCGAGCGCGTTCTTCGCGGTGATCTCATACGCTCCCGGTTCGAGGCCGGTGAGTTTGAATTGTCCGCCGCGATCGGTCACGAAGGAGCTTTGCGGCGGCAGAAACCACGCGACCGCGGCTTCCTTGCCGGCGGGCCTTACCTTTCTCGCTTCGACGGTGACCCCCGCGGCGGGGTTGCCTTCCGGATCGCGCAGCCGCCCTTCGAGGCCGAGTCCGCGCGAGAGCACGATCTTGAGAGCGGGCAACCGACCGCCGGCCGCGAGCTGGAGTCCCGGCAGCCGCCCGGGAACGAAGCCGTTCGCGCGCGCTACGAGATCGAAAGTTCCCGATTCCAGGCTCCCCGCGTGAAAACCGCCATGGATGTCCGAGGTGGCCAGCCGCTGCTCTTTGCGGTTCGTCGTCCGTACTCCTCCGACCGCGCTTTCCGTCTCGCGCACGGCGAAGATTTCCGCTCCGCCGACCGGCTGCCCCGCTTCGTCGATCAGAATTCCGGTGAGACCGGCGGCACCCTCCGGATCGGACCGATCGAGGCGAAGCAGGATCGGCAGATCGCGCGGACCCGGCACCGCCGCTGACATCTGGCGCCAGGCGTGGCCCGCCGCCGCGGCGCCGAACGTCGGTTTCCCTGAGCCGGCGACGGCAATCTCGAAGTTCCCCTGGGCATCGGGATGGACCACGCCATCGAGCGCGAGGCTCTCCCCGCCCGCCCAGACCAGGGCGTTCGACAATGGTTGGCCGGAAATCGATTCGAGCGCCCGGCCGCGCGCCTTCCGCGGCGGCCCGAGGCGGATCGCGATCGGCTTGCCGCCTACCGGCGGGCCCTTCGCGGGAGCGCGAACCTCGCCCCAGGCTCCGCCTTCCGCCACGATCAGCAGAGAAGTGCCGGGCGCCGGAGGGAGAACGTCGGCGCGGCCTTCGTCGTCGAGCACCGCGACCGCCGTTCCCAGCGAATAGACCAGCGCGCCGGAAGCCGGCCGGCCCGCGGCGTCGCGCGCCAAGATCGAGAGGGGGGGCTGGTCGGTCAGTCGGACCACGGTCCAGGGAGCGTCGGCTTCGACGTCCGTGAAACCGACTCCTGCCTCGGTCTCGACCTGAACCTGGATCTTTTCGCCCGCGCTGCGGTTCACGATCGCCCGGCCCTGGCTGTCGGTGCGGGACCTCTCCTTCGCGGGACGCCAGGCGCCGGGATCGTCCGAGGACGGGGCGCCCGCCGAAGCGATCGAGACGGCGCGCACGGCGGCTCCGGCGACCGGCTGCCCGGCCGGATCGATCACCGTCACCGAGAGAGGCCGAAGGCCGGCCGGCACGATCGGCGGCAATTCGATCGGTTCGACCAGCGGCAGGAGAGGAATTTCGAGCGTCCGGAAGCCGCGGGCTCGAAAGGTGACCGAATAGCAACCCGGCGCGGGAACGGACAGCGCGAACGTGCCATCCCCCACCGCCTGAGCCGACGCGACCACCGGGGGCTCGTCGCCGCCGAAAGCCGCCCGCCGCGCGGCAAAGCTCAAGAAAGCCGGCCGAAGCTCGATCACCGCGGACGAGGGCGGCGCACTCGCGCCCTGGAGCGGCAGCACACGTCCGCGCACTTTGATCGGCTCGGATGCCTGGGCGAAAACTCCTCCTGCGAAGACGAACAGGAGAACCCCAAGCCCCACGGACGAGGGTGCGCGGTGGGAAGCCGCTTTGGAGATCGACATGAAGAAGGCCCCTTTCCTGGGGGTAACCTCGGGAGACCCCTCGGGTCCCGCGAGCGGCTGGATTGTACGGGAAGCGCACCGGGCAGCCGAACTCCGTCGCTCAACGACGAAAAGCCGGGCTACGGTAGGGTAGGTTATCTTGACGCTCACATCTTGACCGTCAAGAGGTAGAGCGCTATCGTTCCCGGCATGGACGAGCCCAATACCGACGTCATTCAGGGCACTCTCGACATGCTGATTCTGAAGACTCTGAGTCTTGAGCCGTTGCACAGCTTCGGCATCGGCCGCAGGATCGAGCAGATCTCGCGGGGGGTCTTCAAGGTCAACCCCGGCTCGCTGTTGACCGCTTTGCAGCGGCTGGAGCGGGCCGGCTGGCTGGACGCCGAGTGGCGCCAGACGGAAAACTCGCGCCGTGCCCGGTTTTATTCGCTCACCCGCGCGGGCAAGAAGCAGCTCGAAGCCGAGACCGCCGATTGGAGCCGTCGCGTCGCGGCGATCTCGCGGCTGTTGAAGGCCGAAGGCTGACCGTCATGTCCCTCTGGCGCCAGCTCACGCACGGCCTGCGCGTCTTGACCGATCGAACCGGCGCCGACCAGGAGCTGGGCGACGAGATCCGGCACTATTTGGAGGAGTCGGCCGCCGCGCACGTGGCTCGCGGGCTTTCACCGGAGGCGGCGCTGCGGGCGG
>Ga0134122_10001459_pt1 | contig 17080 bp, 14 predicted proteins | sample KB302_FD_96461 | JGI IMG/M metagenome (GOLD analysis project Ga0134122, IMG submission 96461) | Terrestrial soil microbial communities without Nitrogen fertilizer from Kellogg Biological Station, Michigan, USA - KB3-0-2 | ecosystem: Environmental > Terrestrial > Soil > Unclassified ... | reverse complement strand
GCGAAATCAGATACAGCGCAACACCATTGGTGCGACCCATTGGGGCCGAGGCAGACGCGTCCGAAGGCGCCATGGAGCACGGCCACGGCTTCACACATTGTCCTCCCATCGGCATTCTTTGCTGTTGTTTAGCCAGGACTATATTGCATTGGGCCTGGGTGGCAAGCGGCCGCGGTTGGCGCGTGAAAAATGTGCTTAACAGATGGCAACGGCTCGTTTCCTCACCCACGACACGGTCGCGCCATGCAAGGGGACCAAGGTCCAGCCGCGGGCCAAAAAACAGAGGCACGAATAGCGGCGCGGTTGGCTGTTTCGCAGCGGTATGATGTAATCGCGCGCTGGTGCGGGTTATGGGCTAGAGTGTAGGGACCGTTCGCGGCGGGTCATCTGGCGGGTGGAAAGCATGGTCCAGCGAGCCACGGACAATCATCAATCCATGGGAGGATTTGGCATGAAACGACTCATCGGGGCGGCTGCCGCCTTGGCGTTGATGCTGCCCGGTGCAGCAGTCGCGCAAGACACCATCAAAGTCGGCATCCTGGTTGCTCTCGAGGGAGCCTTCGCGGCGGGCGGCGCGGACGGCGTGCGCAACGTCGAACTGGCACTCAAGCTGGCCGGCGGCAAGGCCGGCGGTAAGAAGATCGAGACGGTCGTTGCAGCCACCGACACGACGCCTGCCACCACGACGCGAATGGCGCGCAAGCTCATCGAGCAGGACAAGGTCGATATCATCGTGGGCCCGCTTTCGGGTTCGGAGGGCATCGCCATGCGCGACTACTCCAAGACCATCCCAGACAAGACCGTGATCAACGGGATTTCCGGCGCACTGGAGACCACCTGGGTCGATCCGTCGCCGAACTTCTTCCGCTTCAATCTGGACGGCGCCCAGTGGGGTTCGGGCCTCGGCGCCTATGTCGTCAACAAGAAGGGCTGGAAGCGCGTCGCGACCATCTCGGCCGACTATTCATTCGGCTACACCAACTTCCTCGGTTTCGCGGTCGACTTCTGCAAGGCTGGCGGCGAAATCGTCGAGCGCCTCTGGGTTCCGCTCGGCTCCGGCGACTTTGGCGGTGTGATCGCCAAGTTGCCCGATAATGTCGACGCCATCTACCTCGGCGTGGGCGGCACGGATGCCATCAACTTCCTCAACCAATACCAGCAGGCCGGTGGCAAAGCCAATCTGATCGGCGGTACCATCATGGCCGACCAAACCGTGCTGAGCTCCAAGGGCAAGGCCAAGGACGCCCTCGTCGGCACCCCAACCTCGGGTCCGTTCGCCGCCGATAACCCAGCGCCGGAATGGACAAGCTACGTCAAGGCCTATCAGGACGCGTTCCCGGCCGACCAGAGGTTCCCCTCGCCGTCGCTGTTTGGCATCGGCTACCATGTGGCAACGCAGGCCATGATCGCCGCATTGAATGAGGTCAATGGCGACCTCAGCGGCAACCAGGAGAAGTTCCGCGCCGCGCTGTCCAAGCTGAAGCTGCAGACCCCGTTGGGCATCGTCACGCTCAACGAGAACCGTCAGGCCTCGGGCTCGGTCTTCATCAACGAAGTGACCGCCAACGCGGACGGCACGCTGTCGAACAAGATGGTCGGCCGAGTTGACAATGTAGGCCAGACGCTCGGAATGACACCCGAAGCCTTCCGCGCGATGGGTCTGCCGTCGCGCACGACCCCGGATTGCAAGGCGCTTGGCGGCAAGTAGCCCGGCGACCGGCGTCCTCAGACAAGTGCCGGTGGACGGCTCTGGCCCAAATCCGACAACGAGCCCGGGGCTTGAACCGCCTGGTTCCAACCCCGGATCGCTTGCGTCCAGGCCCGCCGTCTTGGTCTAGCCGCATCTTTCGAGTGGCGGTCCATCCCCGGAACATGGTCGAGCAGCCGACCGCGGGAGCTTGACAGCTTTGTTGGGAGCTGACTGATCGCCAGCGTCATGCTCCCGCTCATGCTCGCCCTGGCGCTGGAAGTCTGTCTGCTCGGCTTGATCGTTCATCACAGCCAGGCTGCGAGCGACACAATCGCCTGTACTGTCCTCCTGGCGTTCGCCGGACTGTGGTTCGGCTTCCCCCTCGCCGCCCGATCACAGCGTCGGTAAGCGCTCTCACTGTCGCGCCTCCGAACGCCAGCGGTGCGCAATCTGAACCGATTTGTCTCCACGCCGTTTCCCGCGGAGGAGGATCGCGGATGCCTCGCCTGATACCTGCCTGGCGCAAGGTGAAAGCCCAACCCGGGCGCTTTACTTTGCAGGTGCTGAGGGCCTTCCAGAAAAACCAGGGACTGCTGCTGTCGGGCGCGCTGGCCTATTACATTCTCCTCTCCGTCGTACCTCTGTTCACCTTCCTCTTCCTCACACTCTCGCATGTGGTCGATGCAGCGACGCTGATGGCGACCTTGCGGCGTTACATCGGTCTCATCATTCCGGGTGATTCCGAAGCCATCCTCGCGCAGATCAGGAACATCCTGGAACACCGCGAAGTCGCTGGCTGGGTCGTGCTGGCTGCGATGCTGTTCTTCAGTTCGCTTGCGTTCGGCGTGCTCGAGAGCGCCATGTCGATCATTTTTGTTCACCGGGTTCGCTACAAACCACGGCCGCTGATCGTCTCCTTGCTTCTTCCCTACCTCTACATTCTCTTGCTAGGCGCTGGCTTTTTGATGATGACCGCCATTGCGAGCCTGCTGCAATCAATGAGTGACGACCAGCTCGTCCTGCTCGGGCGCGGTTGGTCACTGGATCGGCTTTCGGTCGTCCTCCTATATCTGACCGGTGTTGTGGGTCTGATCCTGGTGCTCGCCTCCATTTATCTGGTCATGCCGCCGAGGGGGCGCATCTCTCCGCGCCATGCCCTTGTCGGCGGGATTGTGGTGGGGTTGTTGTGGGAGATTACCCGTCACATCCTGCTCTGGTATTTTTCCACGCTATCGGTGGTGGGCGTGGTCTATGGCTCACTCGCAACCACAATCATCGGCTTGCTGAGCCTGGAGATCGCCAGCATCATTCTATTGCTTGGGGCGCAGGTGATTGCCGAGTACGAACGCCTTCAAGACTGCGACACGGCGCCGCCCGGTGAGCTGAAAACGGAGGTTGCAGGTGCGGAGCTGAAGTGACCGGCGGACGTTGCAGCATCGACCCTTACACAGCGCCTGGGCCTGGCCACGGCAATACTGACGCCGATTTCAGTGTGGCTGTATGCGCACGGACGCGTTTTTGCCTCGCCGCACTGGGCCTGGCAATCGGCGCACGGGACGTGAGAAACAATTAGCCCCGAAGCTTCGTTCAAGCGAGACAGCAGGCGTTGGCGCCGAACACACGCATCTGACAGGCCGATGGCCATCACCCGTCTACGGCTCTTGACCTTCTTGTCGTTGCCGCTCTTGAGCGCACCACGTTTGCGCTTGCCCATCGCTCCACTAACGTCTGTCGACGCCGAGCGTGAACAGTCGGCCCTGATCTACTCTCAGAGCACGCTCTACAAAGCACAACCGATGGAGAGTTTGCCAGTTCCCATCGGAGGCCATGTGCAGCAGCGTGGGGTGAAAGTGAGACGCGCGCACAATGAGTAAGCCTCATCCTAGGCGGCCAATTTAGATTTCACCACCGACTAAGCTTATGAGCCCTTCCGGACTCGGGCTAAGTGGCTAAGAACTTCCAGACCCGGAACCCATAATCCGACCAGCAGTTACTTAAGCAGTAACGAATTGACAGTCCCGCATTTGCGGGAGGAGGCAATATGAGAGCATCGAACATAGTCTTGATGACATGCGTTTCTTTGGCCCTCGGAACTGCCAACGCGGGTGCGGGACCGTGCAACCAAGAAATCATGGATGTGACCAAGAAGCTGGCAGCGACCGATGCCGGTACTGGCCCCAGCAGCGGCAACTCCGGGCGGATGGCTGGCGAGCAAAAAGGTCAGCATCCAGCTACGTCCGTGATCAGCAAGGAAACTGAGGGTAAGGCTACGTCTCCCCAAGATGTGCAGCGTCAATCCGGCGCTAAGACTGAAGCTAGCCACGCCCTTGAGCGCGCTCGTGCGCTCGACGCCCAAGGCAAAGAAGCTGAGTGCATGAATGAGGTAAGGAACGCGAAACAGCTGGCTGGAGGTTGACGCTTTGGCGCGACCACGAGCTGAGGAGTTACTGGGCACCTCAGCGTCCCCGGAACGTAGTCCGATATAGGACAGCCAGCCCCCGGGCGCAGCAACCGAGATCGCGGCCACGGCTCAAACCACACCAGGCACGACAACGGCTCCCGGATCGAGCGACACGCAGCTACCGGTGCGGCACCCGGGACACCACCTGCAAGGCCCGCCGAGCGCCCACGCGTTCAGGGCAATGTGCCGCCAACAAGGCCTGGGGGGTGCTGCTGCTCCCGAAACAAGCGGACCGGATCCGGCGCCGCCCAGGACCCCGAGTAGCCCGGATAAGCAGTCGCCATCGCCTCGTTGAAAAACACAAGGGTTTTCTGGTCAAGGCGCGCCATTTCACAGATGGCACGCCTTCACCTAAGGCGATTTGGCCCGGTCGCCCAGCGTAGGAGGCTGGCCACGATACGTGGTCGAGCGCCGGCCCCGAATCGGCGACCTTGCGTATTATTCAACGCCGCGGCGCAAAGTTCTCCGCGACGGCTTCACTAGCCCAAGGTGCGGCGCTCGGTTTCAGCTATGACTATGCGATCCAGCGTGCCGGTGCTCTCAATCTGAGCCAGATGCGCGGCGGCACGGCCGTGGAGAAGCCAAGAACCTTGTGGTGACAACATCTTTCAGTTTCCGCCGCTCGGAAGGTGGCGAGGGCTGCAGGGGATTGCTGAGCGCGTGCTCGAACCTCTTGGCCCAAATCGGCCAGCCGATTTTTGACAGCCTGTCGGCCAACGCATCAACGACCGCCACGTTGGGCTTCGAGATGACCTCCTGAGGTGCCTTTCGGCGCCCACCTGCCGAACTAAACAGTGATTTGGACGTGCATGAGAACGTGCTTTGCAAGTGGGTCCAGCAGCTTGCGGACGACCCGCTGGAGGTTATTCCCTGCTAATGGCAAGGTCTGGTAGTGGCAAGATGAAGGCGGCCACGGACCAGACGTGATGTCTCGAGGACGAGGGCCGCAGCCCTACCCTGAACGCGAAGACTATCTCGCCGATCTGCCGCTTGGATGTCGCGATCGTTGTGACAAAGGGCTCGCAAACTCCCTCTCAACCTTTCGCCATGGTCTATGCGCAAAGCGGCGCGAGTAGCACTCAGCTTCGCTAACCGTTGTCGCCGACGCCGATGGTCCGCCGTAGAGTCCTAGCATTGATCAAGATCGCAACAATGGCTTGTGCCATGCTGATCAAGGTCAGCATAAGAAATTCCGTATTGTTGAAGATGCCCAGGGCTCCGACACCGGCCGCCCCGAGCGCGAAAAGAAGCACCTGAAAGCCTGCTATTGCAGCCATCAAAATTGCTTCAATCGTGTTGTCTATCCCCGGGTGCGAGACCCTCAATTGCTCGGCCATCGCCATCATGGCGGCGCCGACCAAAAGGATTTCAACCCAAGAGAGCTGATACTCGCCCCATTGGACCAGGGTCGCTCTGGGATCAGGGAAGGTGAACTTGCCGGCTATATAGAGAACCAGAATATACGCAAAACCGGGCACGTACTTGAGCGGGCTACGTCTGTAGACACCGTGCACATATGCAGCGGTCGCAGTCTGTGCGATTGGGCCATCAGAAGTTCTTGCTGAAACTCTTGCCATTTGACCCCTCCTTGGTTGGTTCGCCGCTTTCATCGAAAGTGGTCGAGCGCGCAACACTGTCGGGGTGCCGAGTACGTAGGTCGCCGATGGCCTCGTTTCAATGTGGCGACTGTGCCGTTGCTGCCATGTCACAGAAATTGAACAGATGCATCACGGATCCTGCTGGCCGTTTGCCGGGGCATCCCGCAAGGGCGCCAGACCTTCACGCGACCGACGTGCTCTCCCCACGCTCACATCTGCCAGACCGTCGTGCTCAGCTGCCAAGCCGACACGCGTTGTGCAAGCGAAGGGCCCTGCTCGATGAGGCGCTTTCCTTCCGCGTCGATGGCCTAGATGGTACTGATACCGAACACGGGTCATCTGCCCAGTCTGGCAAGACGCTCCTCCGCCTCTGGCTCTCCCAACTCCCGCGCACGCTCATACCATTTGCGCGCCTCATCTCGATCGGCAACCACGCCCTGCAGCTGGAGGCGGCGGAGTTCCGAGGGATCGTAAGTCGCTGCGAGCCTGAGTGCCGCCGGCGCAAAACCCCAGTCTGCCGCGCGGCGAAAGAGCAGCCGCGCGCTCACGACGTCACCCACCGTGAAGAAACGTTCTCCTTGCGCGACGAGCCTCTCGGCCAGAGCGCGTTCCTCCGTCGACGGCCGACGCGACCATGCCCGCTCCGGCCGGCTTGCGGCCTGGGGCGGCACTAGCTTTGGTGGCGGCGGCCCAGGTACCGTCTGGGGCGGAAGCGACCCCGCCGACGTCTGTCCGATGACCAGCACCGTTCCGGTCTCGGCCAGCAGCACGCCATCTATGGAGACGAGGCTGACAGACAATTCCGAGCGGCTGGAAATCCCCGTAGGAATGTTGGCCTTGAGCGCCTGCAATGCGTACAGAGGAACTGCCCAGGACCCGGCGCCGAGCGAATGGCCGCCGTCGAGCGAAACGCTCAAGGGCAGTCCGCGAACGACTATATAGCTTTGGCTCGGCACCGAGCCCACGGGGTCGACCTGAATTGACAACAGTGCCCGCGAAGCCGGGTCGGCGATCACGGTGCTCGGAACGCTGATGCGTGGCGAGGCACGCTGCGCGAGCCTGAGGAGCGACGTCTCGGCAGTGCTCGCAGCACCGGCGGGCGTTCCGAATGCGGCCAGGAGGCCAAGCGCGAGAGCGCTGATGCACTGGCCTGCGCGCCTGCGGCCGTTCGCACGCAATTTGCAACCCTCTACGCCCCTGCTACGCAAGAGCCGTCGTTCCCTCGCTTCCACCATTGGATCCGTCCTCGGGCCGCACCGCTTCAGCTGGAATCGGTATCAATGCTTGCGCTGTTTATCGCGTCCTCGGCAATTCTGTGGCTGCGACCTGCGACGGACGCCCCGCGGGTGACGGCGCCCGGCGCCTCCTATCTGCGCTGCCTCTCGTACCACTTGAAAAATTCCTCGAACAATCGTTCCTGCTCGGCCTTGTCGCCAGGCGCGGCGCGTGCCGCCATTGCTCGGGCAGCCGTCGCATCCAGCGCCGCAACCGGCTTCTGCTCGGGTCGGTGCGAGTCGAGCCATGCCTGAGCCGCGCCGCAACGCTTCCAACCCCGCAATTGCGCGCGCAAATTCACGTCTTGCCATTTGGGATGGCTGCTCTTGCTGCCAACAATCTCCGGAAACTTGGTGAAAAAGGCGCGGGTGAATTTCTCTAGGCGCCGTGTCCGCTCGGGAACGGTTCTCCAGTCGTAGGCAACGAGCACAACTCCGATCGCTACGGTATCCTGCCGGTCCTCGATGCCGAACAATCCGGGATAATCATCCCTCGTGAAAGAGGTGGGGAGGAAATTGTCGACCAGAGCTTCGGAGAAGCGAATCTCGAGCAGCCTCAAGTTGCCGTTGATTACCTGCATCTTGTCGGCGCCGCTGATCGGTTTGCCGCCGATGCGGACCACCGCGTCGACCTCGTCTTTCTTCATCTTGTCGGCGGCGTCGATCAGATTGAGCGGCACCATCTGCTTTGGCTTGATGCCCAATGGCGCAAAAAGGCTCTCTGCTGCGAGCCTCGAACCGGTCCCGTCGAATGCCACAACCTTCCCAGAAAGTTCCTGAACCGAGCTCACCTTGTCGCTGATGATGTGCAGCTCTTCCGGATGGAGGAGCGTGACGTAGCAGATCCGGTCCGCCAGGTTGCTAAAGCCAGGACGAGCCTTGAATTCGACCAAGGATTGCGCGCTGATCATCGCCAGGTCGACGCCCTTCAAATACAGGAGATCGCGAAGGTTTTGCGCCCCGCCCTTGCCGACGATCGGAAGAATGCGCAGGTCGTCGCCATCATCGATGACTTTGGCCATGTCGTCGACGAATCGCATGAATGTGCCATTCATGATTCCGCCGAGAACGCCAATGGTATTGCCGTTGATTTCCTGCCGTAGCTGCGCTTCCGTTGAAACGGGCTGAACCGCCCGCTTGGCCTGTTCCTGGGCTAGAGCATGTGACGTCGATGCGAGCAAGAGCACGAAAAGCGCGAATGCAGGCGCGCCGTACCGCATGGGGACTCTCCATCGTTTGTTTGTTGGTTACGACGGTTCCCGCACGCGCAATGGACACGCCACAATAGGGGCGTCGGCAGGCGATGTTGCAAGTCCATTCGCCGACAGAATACCTGCTCAGCGAGCGGCGCATGTCCGATACCACACTGGCGTTGCCGCAAGCAGCCAGCGTGCACGCTGTATTGGCTATGACAGATCACCAACATGGGTGAGGCGAAATCGGCCCCCGAGCGCATCAACAATCCGCGGTGAAATTCTGAATTGTCGCATTCATGCTTCGCAAACGTGGCAGCGAGATGACAGCGTGCGCGACACCGTCACTCAGTGTCGGCGGCTTGACCTCGCGCGCAAGGCCACCTTATTGTAGCTTTAACGGAGAAGCAAAGCGGGAACCGGCCGGAGCGAGCAGAGTCGTGGCGCACCGCTTTCTCGATCTCTTCCCCAAATACCGGGAGATCCTGAGCCGTCGCATCGAGCGCGAGATGCGCCTTGGCGACCGGGCTGCCAACCGAACGGGAGCTCTGCAAGCAATTTGGCGATAGCCGTAAGACGATCCGGGACGCCTGGTGCGGCTTGGAAGATGACGGTCTCATTTCTCACGCTCGCAGGCACGGAACATTCGTGGTGTGATTGCCCCCTGCCTGCAGAGAAACACCGCGCACGGGCCTCAGAGAAGATTCCACGCGCACGAGGTGTGCCTGCGCCTCGAAGTCGGCGCGCGCGCTGCCGGCGCGACTTGTGCGGCGTGTCGAAAAGTGCGGCAAAACCAGCGTGTGCTCTTCGACTGAGACCTAGTGCCCGGCGCGGGCGAAGGAAAGGCGCGAGATGAGGGTCGCAATACTCGGCGCAGGTAGCGTGGCTCTCGCAAATGCCTGGTTTTTGGCCAACGCCGGCCACGATGTGCGCATCTGGTCTGCGTTCGATGCCGAGCGCAAAACCCTCGCCGAGGCTGGCGCAGTGCGCGCTGAAGGAAGCATGGAAGGTACGGCCAACGTGACTGTGGCCGCGGAGCCCAAGTCGTGCCTCAAGGGCGCGGCGCTGGTGATGATAGCCGCCCCCGCGTTCGCGCATCAGGCGCTGATGGCGGCGGCGGCGCCGCACCTGACGCCGGAGCAGGATGTGCTGGTGCATCCCGTTACGGGCCTGAGTTCTCTGCTTTTATCGCGGATGCTCAAAAAACGAGGCGTCAAGCCCACAATCATCGACGTGTCGACCAGCCTCTTCACAACGCGTAGGACGGGCGCAACGTCGGTGCGCATCCTGAAACTCAAGAACAGCGTCGACGTGGCAACGCTACCTACCGATCGGGTCGGGGATGCGGTGGCTCGTCTGGAGCCTATTTTCGGCACGCGCTTCCGCAGCGAAGCCAATGTGTTGGCCATTTCGCTTAACAATCACAACCCCGTCTATCATGTGGCGCCGATCCTCTGCAATCTGAGCCGCGCCGAGAAAAAGGAGAGCTGGATCTTCTGGGATTTCATCACGCCAGGCATCGCTAGGCTGGTGAAGCTGGTCGACGAGGAGCGGCTGGCGGTCGTCCGCCACTTCGGAATGCCGAAGGTTACCGTCGATGACTACTTCCGGGAAGCGCACGGCGCCGAAGGGGGCAACCTCTACGAAATTTTCCGGTTCATGACGGAAGCGCTCAAAGGCCCGCTCGGACCGCAAGAGTTCAATCATCGGTTCATCATCGAGGATGTGCCGTATGCACTGGTGTTCTACCGCTCGCTCGGCCGCGTCGCCGGCGTCGACATGCCGGTCACGGACAGCCTGATCACACTCGCTTCCGCGCTCTATGAGCGCGACTTCACACGAGAGGGTCACACCGTTGAGAAGCTCGGTCTCCAGGGCCTATCGAGCCACGCCATCCTCGAACTGACGATGACCGGGTTCTAGGAGTCCCGAGAACATGCTCAAGCGCGCCGATGCTGCCGTCAAGCCGTCGCCGGCCATCGAGATCCGCAAGGTCGAGAAGAGCTTCGGTACTCTCAAGGTACTTGATGGCGTCACGCTCTCGGTCGCGCCTGGCGAGGTGACGGTGCTATGCGGACCAAGCGGTTCCGGCAAGAGCACGCTGCTGCGCTGCCTGAATGGCCTGGAGGCGATCGACGACGGCGAGATCCTCTACGACGAGCACCCAGTGTCGGCCTCGCGCTCCCGGTTCCGCCGACTGGATCCGCGGATCGGGATGGTATTCCAGTCCTTCAATTTATTTCCCCATCTCACGGTCGCGCAGAACCTGATCGTGGCACCGATGCTGGTGCACAAGATGGCCCGCGCAGATGCTATGGAACGTGCCAACAGGCTGCTGCAGCGCGTGGGCATCGCCGACAAGGTGGAGTCCTATCCCGACACACTGTCTGGTGGCCAGCAACAGCGGGCGGCCATTGCGCGGGCGCTGTGCATGGAGCCGAGGGTTATGCTGTTTGACGAACCGACCTCCGCGCTCGATCCGGAAATGATCAATGAAGTGCTCGACGTCATGAGAGACCTGGCACGCGACGGGATGACCATGATCGTGGTCACGCACGAGATGGGATTTGCGCGCGAAGTTGCCAATCGGATCGCCTTCATGGACGCCGGCCAGATCATCGAGGTGGAGGCACCTGAGACCTTCTTCGCGAGCCCGAAGGAGGAGCGCACGCGGCGTTTTGTCAGCAAGATCTTGAGCCATTGAGGGTCATCGGCGCGGAAGCGGGATAGCCCAGTCGAGCTGAAGGAGACGGATATGAGGTGGCTAATCCTGTCGGCGCTATGCGCTGCATTCGCGGGCGTGTCGACGCCATCCGCCGTGGCACAAGACAAACCCATGATCGAAGAGGTCAAGGCCCGCGGCATCCTGCGAGCTGGCGTCAAGAACGACGCGCCGCACCTCGGCTTCGTCGACGAGAAAGGAAACCTTGCCGGCTTCGAGATCGATCTGATCGTGGACATCGCAAGGCGGCTCGGCGTCAAGCTCGAGCTCGAGCCGGTCAAAGGCTCCAACCGCGTCCAGCTGCTGCAGCAGAAGAGGTTGGATCTCCTCATCGCCACGGTAAGCCACTATCGATCGCGCGACCGGGTCGTCGATTTCACAATCCCCTATCTCTACACCCCACAGACCCTGCTCGTCAGAAAGGAGAGCGGCATCATGTCTGTCGCGGATCTTGCCGGCAAGCGCGTCGGTGTCGACGCCGGGGCCGGCGCGGTGAAGAAGATCCCCGAGGTGCAGCCGAAAGCCACGGTGCAGACCTTTCAAGGCTGGCCGGAGGCGTTCTTCGCCCTCCAGCGCGGCACCGTGGATGCCGTCGCGACCGACAACATCCTGCTTGCTGGACTCAGAGTGGCAGCACCCAAACCCAACGACTACGTGCTGTTGAAGGAGGGTGGCTTCTACAGCGGGGGCCACTATGCGATCGCCCTGCGCGAGAACGACTCAAGGTCCCGCGACGAGCTAAATTTCCTCTTGCAGGACCAATGGAAGGACGGCACCTGGCAGAAGGCCTTCGACAAGTGGCTCGGCAAGGATTCGGCCCTAAAGATGACGCTAGCCGACTTCGACAACTTCAAAATGCTGATTTGGGACGAGTAGCGCCCAGCCACCCGCATTGTCGCGACAGAAGACGACCGCTCGATATCCTGGCGCCACCGCATGCACCTCGACTGGACGATACTGTGGGGCAATCCTGGCCTTCTGATCCTTCAAGGCCTCGTTGTCACGCTGCAGCTTTCGGCCTGGACCCTGCTGCTTGCGTTCTTGCTCGGGCTGTTGATTGGCACCGTCCGCTGGCTCGGCTTCCGGATCACAGAACCCTTCTGTTGGCTTTACGTCGAGCTTGCACGCAATACGCCCCCGGTCGTCCAGATCCTGTTCTGGTACTTTTCGGCCTCCTACGTTCTGCCGGCTTGGCTCTTCATCGGCATGCGCGACGTGGGCTACGAGTTCGGCGCAGCGGTAGTGGCCTTGGCCATCTATCACGGCGCTTTTGTCGCGGAGGTCGTCCGTGCCGGCCTGAACTCCATCCCGCCGAGCCAATTCGATGCGGCGCGCGCGCTCGGGCTTAGCTTCCCGCACTCGCTGCTCCGGATCCTCGCACCGCAGGCGGCCAGAATCGCCCTGCCGCCGTTCGTCAACGAGGCCACGTCCATCGTCAAGAACACATCGCTGGCCATGGCCATCGGCGTCACCGAGCTGACCTACCAATACAAGCACATCGACTCGTTCCAATTCCGCGGCGTGGAAGCGCTGGCCGCCGTAACGGCGATCTACCTCATGCTGTGCCTCGTTATCGCCGGACTAGGCCACCTGCTGAGCGAGCGTCTGTCGCAGCACGTTGTGCGACGTGATACTCCTTCAGCCCTGACAAGCGAGTAAAGCCGTGGAATTCGAACGGGTCTGGACGATGGCGAATTGGGAGCGGTTGCTCGTCGGCGACCTTTTCAACCAGGGCGTCATTGGTGGACTTCTGATGACCTTGCTGCTCGGCACTAGTGCGATCGTGCTCTCGACCGCGCTCGGCGCCATAGTAGGGGTCATGCGCACCTCGTCCTGGCGCACCATCAGCGCCGCCTCGGCGGTCTACGTGCAGGCGTTTCGCAATGTGCCGCTGCTAATCCTGGTGTTCTGGGCTTATTTCTTCCCCACCGTCTTCGGGTTGCAGCTCTCCAAGTTCGCGAGCGTTCTCATCGCCCTGACGCTGTTTACGGCCGCCTACATCGCCGAGATCGTCAGCGGCGGCATTCGCTCAGTCGGCCGAGGGCATGTCGAGGCGGCGCGTGCCCTGGGACTGAGCCCGATCGAAGTACAGCTCTGGATCGTACTGCCGCAGGCCTTTTTCAACATGCTGCCGGCGCTCGCCGGCCGCTACGTGGTTGCCATCAAGAATACCTCGCTGGCATTTCTCATCGGCCTTGCCGACCTCACCGAGATCGGCAAGCAGATCGGCGCTCGGCTCATGACGGCGCCGATCGAGGTCTACCTCACGCTGCTGATGATCTACTTCGTCGTTAACCGCGGCCTCTCCATGCTGCTGCGCGCGCTCGAGGACCGCCATCGCTTCAATCGCGTGTTCATGCGCATGTGAAATGCGCCTCGATCACCCGAACTCGCAAGGAGACATCCAATGGACCGCATCAAAGCCCGCGAGATTGCCGATACCTGGATGTTCCCGACGGAGAAGAAGAGCTACATGGGTGGCCTCGAAGACCGCCCCATCCTCGCAAAGTCCCGCGGCACGAGCGTGGTCGATACGGAAGGCAAGGAGTATCTCGACTTCCAATCCGGGCAGATGGGAGCCGCGCTTGGCCACCAGCACCCGCGCATCGTCAAGGCGATCACCGAGACGATGCAGAACCTCCTGCACGCCTCCAAGGCGATGCTCACCGTGCCGCGGCTGAGATTGCACGAGCGGCTGGGCAAACTTCTGCCCCCACCCTTGCAAAAATCATTGTTCCTGGTCAGCGGCAGCGATGCCATCGAAGCGGCGGTCGACCTCGCGCGCAAGGCAACCGGCGGTCTCGACGTGATCGGACTCCACGCCGGTCTGCATGGCTCAACCTCCTATCTCACGCGATCCCTGTCGTTTGCCTGGAAGCGCAGCAAGCATTCGGTCGTCGCGCCGGCCACCAGCGCGATCCTGACACCGCATTGCTACCGCTGCCCACTCGGGCTGACCTACCCCAAGTGTCAAATCCAGTGCCTGAAAACGAGCCTCGAGCTCGCTGATGCCAACTTCACCTCCAAGCCTGCTGCCTTTATCGGCGAGCCGATTCTGAGCGCGGGGGGCATCATCGTTCCGCCACCGGGCTACTACCGGGCGCTGCGCGCCGAGCTCGACCGCCGCGAGATGCTCATGATATTCGATGAATCGCAGACCGGACTCGGCAAGACGGGCAAACTGTTCGGCTTCCAGCACGAGGACGGTGTCCAGCCGGACATCATCACGATCTCCAAGCATTTCGGCGGCGGCCTGCCCATCAGCGCAGTGTGCACGACCGCCGATATTGCCGGGCGTGCCGTCGCAAATGGCTACTTCGCCACGCGCTCCCACGCCGCCGATCCGATCCTCTGCGCAGCGGGCGAGGAGAGCATCAATATCGTGGTCGAGGAAGATATGGCTGGCAGAGCAGCCCGCATCGAACAGCGCATTAGGGCTGCGCTGGCGGAGATGGCGGGCGAATCGGAACTGATTGGCGACGTGCGCGGTCGCGGTGTGCTCATCGGCATCGAGTTGGTCTCCGACCGGCAAGCGAAGACCCCTGCCAATGAGGCTGCGCGGCAGATCGCCAGCTATTGCTTCGACAAGGGCCTGATTTTCCAGCTGCGCGGCGCACAAGGCGACCTCAATGTCATCCGCCTCGTGCCGCCGATGGTCGCCAGCGATGCCGAAGTCGACCGGGCGATGTCGATCCTCCGCGATGCCGTCCTAGCCACCTCGCGCAATCGCACTGGCATCGCCAGCGCGGCCGAATAGTGGCGCAAACATCGCGCACACAAAAACCTTCCTGACCTCCGCAAACTCCGCCCCCACCTACCCCCGCCACGTGACGTCGCGGCGTGATAGCAGTTGAACTCCCGGGCAGCCGCGGGTCGGGTGACCGAGGCGCGCAATCTTGCTGACGTGGCCGTGGACGACCAGCTGGCGAAGCCCTTGCGGGGTGTGTCGAACGGTATCTATCGCGCCGAAATGACCGAGAAGTGGGCCGAAGCCGGCGACCATGTTCGGCCTGACGAGGTTGGGTCAGGCCTGCGCCGAAGGTGGTACTGGACCGGACGCTGTCAGGATCGTTTCCGCGCTTGCAGCCCAGCGCCGGCAATCTAATCCGGGCCGTGCGCGGCCCTATGGACCGGTCCCACTGACCGCGTACCGGCGCCCGAACGGGCCTTGGCAGCGTGGTAACAGGAAGCCCCTATTCGGGCCAACTTCCTCCCTATATGCGGCCGAAATGCCCTCTAGCACGCTAGGCGAAGACAAGAGCAGGCTCAAAATGTCGTCACTCCGGTTGCCGCGGGGCGGGCGCACTCTGTTGCTGTTGGGTATGCTCGCGATCGCCGGCGCGCTGCTGTGGTGGCGCTTCGCCCGCGCCTCGGAGGTAGTGGCCATCGCAGCCACCCGCGGCACGGCTGCCGAGATCGTCTATGGCACCGGCGCGGTGGAGCCGGTGCGCTGGGCCAAGGTGGCAAGCCTGATCCGCCAGCGTATCGTCGATCTGTGCTACTGCGAAGGCAAGTCCGTGGCCAAGGGCGACGTGCTTGCGCGTCTCGACGACAAGGAGGCACGGGCGCAGCTGACGGAGCTGCGGGCACGCGAGGACTTCGCCAAGCGGGAGCTTTCACGCGCGACCGAGCTCATGGGGCGCGGAGCTGCCACCACGCAAGCGTTCGAGCGCATCTCCAGCGACCTACGCCAAGTCCAGGGCCTCATCTCCGTGCAGATGGAAAAGCTCGACGCTTATACCATCGCGGCACCGATCGACGGCGTGGTGCTGAGGCGTGATGGCGAGATCGGCGAGATCGTTGAGCAGGGCCAGATCCTGTTTCGCGTAGGCCCACCAAAGCCATTGCACGTGATCGCCGAGGTGAACGAGGAGGACATCCCGCGTGTCGCTATCGATCAGATCGTACTTTTGCGCACCGACGCCTTCCCGGGCCGCCGGCTGGAGGGCAAGGTGTACGAGATCACGCCGATGGGCGATGCAATCGCCAAGACCTATCGCATCCGCATCTCGCTGCCCGACGATACACCGCTCCATATCGGCATGAGCGTGGAGGCAAACGTCGTCACACGCGAGAAGGCCAATGCGCTGCTGGTGCCGGCTGACGCCGTGCAAGGTGCGCGTGTGTTCGTCCTCGATCACAATCGCGTACGGGCCAGGACGGTGGAGGTCGGCATTCGCGGCTCGCGTAACGTCGAGATCGTCTCGGGCCTGAACGAGGGCGAGCGGGTGGCGGCGCCGGCGCTGGAGGGCCTGCGCGACGGCCGGCGCGTGCGCTGGGTCGAGCGCAGGCCAGAGATACCATGAACCTCATCCTCGAGATCGCCCTGACGCACATCCGCGTGCGTGCGCGGCAAACCCTGGTGGCGGTTGCCGGGGTCGCTACCGGCGTCGGCTTCTCGATCGTGATGGCAGCGCTAATGCAGGGCTCGCAAGCTGACTTCACACGTCAGCTGATCGATGCGTTGCCGCACATCACGGTGACCGACGAGCGTCGCCAGGCGCCGCAGCAGCCGGCCGAGGTGGCCTTCGACGCCGTGAGGATCCACGGGCTGACGCCCGAGGTGCGCCGCCGCGGCATCAAGAACCCGATGGCCATTATGGCGTCACTCGAGGCCTGGGTGCCGGGTGCGGTGGCGCCGGCGACCAAGACGCAGGCCCTCATCCGCTATGCAAGCCGGGACGTGGCGGCGAGCGTGCAGGGCATCGACCCGCACCGCGAGCCCAAGGTGTCGATGCTGGCGACCCAGATGCGCCAAGGTACGCTAGCATCGCTCTACCGCGCCACCAACGCCATCATACTCGGAACGCGTCTCGCCGAGAAGATCGGCGCACGGGTCGGCTCCAACATCACTGTGCAGACGACCGATGGCGCCAATCTCAACGCCCAGGTGGTCGGGCTGTTCAGATCGGGCGTGCGCTCAGTCGATGAGAGCAGCGCCTATGTGCTGGTCAAGACGGCCCAGATTCTGGCCCAGCAGACCGGGCTCGTGAACGAGATCCGCGTGCGCGTCAGCGAGCCGATGGCAGCGCAGGCCGTGGCTCAGCGCATCGAGCGGGAGAGCGGCTACAAGTCCGTGTCGTGGCAGGAGGCGCACGAGGACCTGCTTAGCGCCTTCGTGGTGCGCAATATCATCATGTAT
>Ga0134122_10001458_pt1 | contig 17082 bp, 15 predicted proteins | sample KB302_FD_96461 | JGI IMG/M metagenome (GOLD analysis project Ga0134122, IMG submission 96461) | Terrestrial soil microbial communities without Nitrogen fertilizer from Kellogg Biological Station, Michigan, USA - KB3-0-2 | ecosystem: Environmental > Terrestrial > Soil > Unclassified ... | reverse complement strand
TCCCGCCATTCTTACTGGCCAGGGCAAGAATAAGCCCCGGATGATTCTGGGAAGCAGCTTCAGGCAGAACAAAATGCTGGAAAGTGTACAGCAGCCGATGTTGCAGATCGTCTCTTGCCATAGATTAACCCTCCGTCAGAGTTTTCATTTCCGGCTTTCGACCGAACTAGACGGCGCCCGATGTTGAATCATTTCGTGAAGAGGTTATTCGCTTATGTCGTCGGAAGCATAGGAAGCATAAGGGACCGGTAGAGGGAACTCCACCGGAAATGTCGACATGCGGGAGAACGCATATTTCCATTAGAGTACGGAAATCTCATCCTCCGCGGACCCCGGTCCGGACCGCAAACACAATCATGATGTCGAGCGGATTGATGCGGAACGTGAGGCGGGAAATTCCAGCACGCTCGGCAAGATCTTCCGCGGAACGCAGGAAACGGAAATAGCGCGAGAGCCGATTCAGGATCAGCGCGGCACTGGCATGCTTTCCAACTCGAATGATCCGCTCCACTTTGAATCCACAGTCCGAAAGTAGCTTCGTGATCGTGGAGTTGTCGAAGAAGAAGTAGTGCTCGGGAATAAACTGCCGCCATCTGGCTTTCAGAACTCGAAACGGCAGCGAATGGATGTCTGGAGTTTCCAGAACAAGAAGGCCGCCGGGCTTGATTCGTTCCGCCATAGCCGCAACGAATCGCTTCGGTGAATCGACGTGTTCGATCACATGGAAACTCGAAATCACATCGAAATCCCGCCACGGCAGCGTCTCGATCACGTCCCGATGAATTGGAGCCACTTCTGCGGCGCACTCCGCCAGACCCGGATTCGGCTCCACGCCGTAAACTTCAAATACTTCGCGGGCCACACGCAGGAAATCACCGCGGGCACAGCCCACTTCCAGAAGCTTGCCCGCCATGCCTGGTGGACGAAATTGCCGGATCAGATCCAGACGCCAGCGCGCGTTAAGCAGCGCCAGACGGTGTTCTTCCTCCAGCCGGAGATTCCGGAGATTGAAGTTTGCCTCCTGCACGCGGTCGGCCACATCCGACGGGGCCCCCGAGCCTGAACCAAATGTCAACTGGGACCGGCGCCATCCAACGTATTGAAGGCCGCAATTCCGGCACTGCACCAGTGGCCCATCGAGCGAGGCGGATTCCAGAACCGTACGGGGATCGTCGGCGCCGCAGAGATCGCATGCAATCATGAATGGAGGCGGGAAAGCGTGGCGTCGCGATTCGTATACATCCGATCATAGTAGGACAGATAAGACGCGTCCTTGATTTCGCGCATCCAGTCCTGATGGGACTTATACCAATCGATGGTCCGTCCAAGGCCCGCGCTGAACTCCACTTCGCTCGTCCATCCCCATTCGTGCTGAATTCTCGAGCAGTCCATGGCATAGCGGCGATCGTGACCGGGACGATCCTTAACATAGGTGATCAGCGATTCCGGCTTTCCAAGCAATTGCAGTACGTCCCGAACCACTTCCAGGTTTGTTTTTTCCTGCCCGCTGCCGATGTTGTAAACCTCACCCTCCCGCCCACGGGTCAGCGCGAGCCAGACGGCGCGCGAATGTTCGTCGGCATAGATCCATTCCCGGACATTCAGACCGTCGCCGTAAATGGGAAGAGACCGGTCGTTCATCGCGTTGGAAATGAGAACGGGAATCAGTTTCTCCGGAAACTGGCACGGCCCGTAATTATTCGTGCATCGGGTAATCACGACTGGAAATTTGTGGGTTCTGAAATAGCTCAGCACCAGCATGTCCGCGCCGGCCTTGCTGGCCGAGTATGGACTGCTGGGATCCAGCGGCGTATCTTCGCGGAAAGCGCCTTCCGGACCGAGGCTGCCGTATACCTCGTCCGTCGATATTTGCACAAACTTTGAAACCTTGAAACGACGGGCGCTATCCAACAGGCACTGTGTGCCGACAACGTTGCTGCGCACGAACGGCGTGGAGTCCTCAATCGATCGATCGACATGAGTCTCGGCTGCAAAATTAACCACCGCATCCACACGATGGGACTCGAAAAGCTCACTGACCGCCTTGCTGTCGGCGATATCCCCGCGCACGAAGCTGTAACGTGAATCCGAAGCGATTTCCTCGAGATTCCGGAGGTTGCCCGCATAAGTGAGCAGATCGTAATTGACGATCTCCACATCGGGCTGCGTGCCGAGAACATAACGTACGAAGCTCGATCCGATAAATCCGGCGCCGCCGGTGACAAGTATTTTCATTATTACAGTCCCTGGGTACTTTAACTGGAGTGCTTCATATCTTCGAATAGTTTTTCATATTGGTCGGTGATCCCATCCCACGAATACAACGCCCCGGCGCGCGCCTGGGCTTTTTCGCGCAGTGGGTTCATGGCGGCGGGATCGTCAATCGTCCGCTGGATCTGCCTGGTCAGTTCGGCCGTATCTTTGAAAAGGAACCCGCAATCGGCGACGACTTCGCGATTTTCCGGCGTGTCATAAGCAATCACGCAATTGCCGGCTCCCATGGCTTCCACAAGCGCGGGATGGGTGCCTCCAACCTCGGTAGCCTGAATGTAAACGGCGGCGTGAGATTGCAGTTCCCGGTACCCGGTTCCATAAATCCCGCCGGTAAAGCGGACTCTGGAATCGGAAGTGGATTTCAATCGAGCAATGTACTCATGGGCGTACGGAGCGTCTCCCACAATCAACAGCGGCATATCCGTGCGCACGGCGGCATAGGCTTCAATCACAAGATGCGCGTTATTTTCCGGCTCGAGCCGGCTCACATAAAGCACGTAGCCTCGGGGGATGACATGCAGCTGATCCAGCACCTGGGTCGTTTGCTCGCGATCGCAGCGGGTGCCGTAGGCAATCATGACCGAGGGCGCCTGGTAGCGCTGCATGTAGTAATCGCGAATGACCGACGCATCGGTGACAATCACATTGGGAATGATGGTGGAAAGGTACTCGGATAACTCGTAGTACGTGCGGCCCGCAAATCCCCATTTCTTCCGGTTCCGCTCGAGTCCGTCCACATTGAGCGCAACAGGCGTGAAAAAGATTCTCGGAATCGCGGCAAAGATGGCATTGGCGGCGTTGCAGATGAGCATGGCATCGAAGCGCGATGGAATCGCATGGAACACGGAGAGGAAGGAGTGAAAAACCGTATCGAGGTACTTCGTGCCGATGGTGGGGAGAACGACAAGGCTCACGCCTTTATACTTCTTCCCCTTGAATTGAATGTTGTTGGATCGGCAGTAAACCGTCACATCGTGACCGCGGGCGGCTAACCGAATGGAGAGCTCTTCGGCGAAGGTTTCAAATCCGCCGTAGTTTGCCGGAATCCCGCGGGTTCCGAGAATGGCCAATTTCATCTCCGGGAATTATAGACTAGCAGGATGAAGCAACTCTTATCCTACCTGCAGCAGGAATTACCCTCCGGGCTTCAACTCCTCGAACACATGGTCAACATGGAGTCGCCCAGTACCGACAAACTGCTGGTGGACCGGTTTGCGCGATTCGTCGGCTCCCAATTCGAAATTATTGGCGGAGCCGTGGATTACATTCCCTCCGAGCGATTCGGAGATCACGTCCGTGTTCGCTTCGCAGGCCGCTCTGCGAAAAAACTCCTCTTGCTGGGCCATACGGATACGGTTTTCCCCGTTGGAGAAGTTGCGACGCGCCCTTTTCATATCTCCGATGGCAGGGCGACAGGACCGGGTGTGTTCGACATGAAGGCCGGAATTTTTCTGATGTGGTCGGCGTTGCGCGCCTTGATGCATACACAGAAACAGTTCGACAGCTCCATTACGGTATTGCTGACCAGCGACGAAGAGGTGGGCAGCACCACGTCCCGCGCGTTGCTGGAATCGGAAGCCGGCGGGTCGTGTGCCGTGTTGGTGTTGGAGCCGTCGTTGCCGGGAGGAGTTCTTAAAACGGCCCGAAAGGGTGTGGGCCGATTCACGATCAAGGCCATAGGGCGGGCAGCGCATGCCGGCGTCGATCCGGCAAAGGGAATTAATGCCATTGAAGAAATCGCCCGACAGGTGGTGCGTCTTCAGGCGATGGGCGATGCAGACCTCGGCACAACGGTCACGGTCGGTGTGATCCAGGGTGGCACGCGATCCAATGTGGTTCCGGCAGAGTCCGCGATCGAAGTGGATGTCCGCGTTGCAACAACCCAGGAAGCAGCAAGAATGGCCGCGGCGATGCACGCGCTCCAACCTTATCTTCCGGGTGCGCGATTGGAGATCCGGGGTGGAATCAATCGTCCGCCGATGGAACGGACCGCCGACACGGCCAGACTGTTTGAACTGGCTCGGGCGGTGGGTGCGGAATTGGGAATCGGCATTCAGGAAGGATCAACGGGAGGAGCGTCTGACGGTAATTTCACCTCGGCGCTGGGGATACCAACACTGGATGGTCTTGGAGCTGTGGGTGATGGCGCCCATGCCGTCGGCGAGTACGTCGACGTCGAGTCGCTTCCCTACCGGGCTGCGCTGGTCGCAGGGCTGATTGAGCGCCTGGTCCCGCTGTAGGCGCGATCTACGACCGCGCACAAAGTTTCGGCACGCAATCCAAATGGTATTGGACTTACCCAAGGTGCGCGGTCATAGACCGCGCCTACAGGCAGAGAGCGGATCCGCGACTTCGCCAGGGAATTGCTATTTTGGATTCATTGACACGATTCGCCGCAGCCGCCTAGAATGAATCGTTGGTTTACGGTCTACCGGCAGCTCGCAGCACCTTCCGGAAACGAAGGTGCATTTTTTGTTTCTGACCGGCCTGGAAATTTGGCTATGAAGTCGGTCTTTTATGTCGAAGAGGACTTCGTTGCCGGGCTTTTTAAAGAGTATTTTGCGGGGAACGGCGACACCGTCACCCTGGTCCGACGCGGGACAGACGGATTACTGGCGGAGAAGTTATCCAAAGGCCAATTGGACCTTTTTCTTGTACAGTCCGAAGATCCCGAACGGCTGAGCAGAATACTTGAGATGGTCCGGCACCAAGGACGAAAAACTCCTACCCTCGCTCTAACCTCGCAAGCCGCGGAAATCCCCGAAAAGCACAAACGATTTGCCCATTTTGTTTCGCTCCCGGCGCTGCTGGAGACCAGTCTCCGCTGGCACATTCGACTTGCCATCACCATGCGCCATGTTGAGGAGGTCCGCGCACACTTTGAAGATGCTGAATCGGTTGCAATCCTGCTGCAGGACGATCCGGATCCGGATGGGATCGGCAGCGGGCTGGCGCTTCGCCAGGTTCTCGGCCGAAACAAGCAGACGACGCCGCTGGTCTCCTTCGGGGGGGTGACCCTGCCGGAAAATATCGCAATGGTGAAGCTTCTGGAAATCGAAATCGAAAAGATAACCGAATCCCGATTGAAGGAATTCGATCGTCTTGCGGTCGTGGACCTTCAACCGCCGCACCTGTCGCATCCGCCCGAACAGGTCGATCTGGTAATCGACCACCACCCCGAGCAGTTCAACTACAGAAGCCACATTAAGGATATCCGCCCCCGCTATGGCGCCACGGCCAGCATTCTCCTGGAATACCTGGTATGCACGGGAAGCAACATTGGGACCCGTCTCGCAACCGCGATGCTCTATGGGATTAAGACGGATACATTCACACTCACCCGGGAAGTTAATGAATGGGATGTGGAAGCATTCTCGCATCTGTATCCGCTCGCAAATCAGAATCTGCTGCGGCGCATTGAGCGTCCCGAACTCCCGCCTGCGGCACTGGACGCCTTGGGCTGTGCGCTCACCAACCGCCGTATCATCGATAAGGTTGCCTTCGTCCATCTCGGGCGCATTCAACGCGACGATCTCATTCCTCAAATGGCCGATTTCAGCCTCTCCTTTGAAGGAATCGAATGGGCATTTGTCACCGGAGTCTACGATTCCAGCTACATTATTTCCGTTCGAAATGTCGGCTATGTTCGTGGAGCAGGCCGTGTTTTACGGGACGCATTTGGAGATATCGGATCGGCAGGGGGCCATGGATCGATGGCAAAGGCGATCGTTCCGCTGTCGGAATTTGCGCGAAAGTGGAACATCGACCCGCGGAATCTGCAGCTTGTTAATAACCAGGTCCAGATCGAGTTTCTAAGGTCCCTGCATTCGGATAGGTAGACCCCGCCGGGCTCGTGAAGACATTCTGCGGGATCGGCAGTGGAGTCGCAGGGGCAAGCGAAGCAATGTAGTCGAGAAAAAGAAGCGACGCGGAGGGAGTCGCAAGCAGGTAGTTGTAAACGCTCCAGTGACACGCGGATGCGATTGGATGCAGCGGACTGGCCAACCATCCTCGAACCAGCCCGGTGCTGCGATCCTGCAGCAGAGGCTTCGGTACGTCCGGCGACCAGGATGCCAGATTCATGCTTTCCATAGCCAAACGAACATCTTCCCGCGTTTCTATCCAGACCGGTTCATCCTTGGCCGTTGCCGAAAACCAAAACGGGCGATTGGGCCCATCCACCTGCGGTAGATCCGCAGGGTCCGCAGACATGGACAAGTTCGCGCGGCCCTCGACGAGCTGACGCACGCGATGAAAACGCCGCCAGCCAAGATTCTCTTCGGATTGAGGAATTCCGGAGCGACGCATTTCTGCTTCGACGATCTCCGTCAGACCCGCGTCCCAGCGAATTCCGACCTTGATCGCAGTACGTATGGCGCCCTCGAGCGGCATCGCGCCCGACCACACCAGAGCCGATAGCAAGCCCGTGCCAATGACGTGAAACTGCAGTGGCTTCCCGGCAGCATGAACCGTCAACCAGTCCATCAGGGACGACTGAAGCAACAGGTTTTCCACCAGACGAGGTTCAATTCGATGGTAATCGCAGGCTGAGCCAAACCGCTTTCGCGTCTGGACAATTGCGTCCGCATTCAACGCGCCTTCATTCAGCCAGGTTTGCCGCACGGCTTCGATCGTCAGGTTGAAATACGGATCGAGATTGTGGCGGGTGTGGAAAGTGAAAACATCCCAACCAGTCAGCTTCGCGGCAATCATGATTCTGTGACGAATCGTTGCTAGAGAATCGATCTCATTCAGCCAGCCGAGCGCCAATACCTCGGCAGGCATAATGTTGTAGAGGGCCGGTACGACAACAGTAACTTGCCGCCGCGATTGCAGCCTCCGGTCCAGGCGCTGCAAGCCACTGAGCGCCGATGCCTTCAATTGAAAGCTCTTGCGGGATGGTGTGGGCACCACATAGGTTCGTTCCTTCCATGCATACCGGCGATTCACTGCAAGCGGCTGCACGGAATTCCCATGTTCACTTTGTTTGAAGCTTTCTATTTTCATACGATGCCCCATCGTCCCTGTTACCTTTATCGGCATTCAGATAGCAATTCTGAAGCCAGACCCCAAATTTGTTGGAAACAGATAAATTCTAAGCAAGGGTCTTCCAAAATAGAAACCTTTTGTGACGAAATCTGTGCAAAAGCTGTGGGAATCGCCTCCCGAAGCTACAGCCGGTGGAAAAGACCAACCAAGTTCATTATGATTCCGGCCAATGCGTCCTCTGGATGACCTGTTCGTTGTCGATCTTTCGAGAATTCTTTCCGGGCCAATCTGTACGATGATGCTGGCTGACATGGGGGCGCAGGTCATCAAAGTCGAGCCCCCTCCGCTTGGGGACGACAGCCGGCAATGGGGTCCCCCGTTTGTGGGCGGCATCAGCACCTACTTTCATTCGATCAATCGAAACAAGAAGAGTCTGGGATTGAACCTTCGAACCGAAGAAGGCCGCAATATCCTGTGGCGGCTGATCGATCGCGCCGATGTTCTGGTTGAGAATTTTAAACCCGGGGTTCTGGATCGGCTTGGTTTTGGGTACGAAACGGTTTCAAAGCGGCGTGGCAGCCTCGTCTATTGTTCGATTTCCGGTTTTGGGCAAACCGGTCCATATCGGACCAGGCCGGGCTATGACGTTGTGGCGCAAGGGGAGTCGGGGATCATGGATCTTACCGGCTATCCCGATGGTCCACCGGCCAAGGTCGGGACATCGATCTCGGATATTGTGACGGGGTTGTACGCCATGCAGGGAATACTACTGGCATTGCTGGCCCGCTCCCGCAATCACAAGGGTCAGTGGGTCGACATCAGCCTGCTCGACAGTACCGTATCCACGCTGACGTATCAGGCACTGAGCTACCTCATGACCGGCCGCACGCCAAAGCGGATGGGAACCCGTCATCCATCCATCGTGCCTTATGAATGCTTTCCGGTCCGCGACGGATTCGTGAATATTGGCGTGACGAATCAGAAACAATGGATCAATTTCTGTAACGAACTGCGCCTCACCGCGCTTATCGATGATGTTCGCTTCTCGTCTACCGATGCCCGGCTCACCAATTACGCCGAGCTCAAACCCATACTGGATCGAGCGCTCGCGGAGTGGACAAGGTTCGATCTACTTCAGAGATTGTCCGCTGCAGATATACCGGCGGGACCGATCAATACCGTTGCTGAAATTCTGGAGGACCCGCAGATGGACGCGCGCGAAATGATCCAGGAACTGACGCATCCGGAGTATGGGCCAATCCGCGTACTGGGAATCCCCGTCAAGATGTCGGAGACTCCGGGTATCGTGGAAGGCGCACCTCCATGTTTTGGAGAACACAATCACGCAGTGCTTTCAATGCTGGGCTATACCGAAGACGCGATTGCGGGTCTTGTGAAAAATCGAACGGTTGTTTCACGGAATGCGGGGAAATGATGTCCCGGCTAGTTGATCGGATCGGAAGTGATGTCGTCTGCATCGCCAAAGACTGCGGGAACGGGCGTTGCGTCCCATTTCCGTACGATGCCGTCCTTGTCGACATAAAACTTCATCGGAGCGCCGCCCAGTCCATCGAAATATGTGTAGACGCTAAGGTCTCCGGAGGGCACGATGTTGACGGGTTGGCCCAGTCTTTTCACAAGCTCGTTGGAGGAAATGCCGACCCAGCGCTGGCAGGATGACAGGGCAATGCAAGCGGCAAGGACGACGACAACGTAGAGGACTCGCCTCATAGTAGTCTCCTATTGGGCTGGAGCGGATTCGCCCCCCCCATCTCCAGCGTCACCGCCTGAGGTTCCGCCCACTGGAGCTCCGGTCCATTTTCGTACGACGCCTTCTTTATCCACGTAGAAGCTCAGCTGCCCCCCGCCCATGGGATCCCGATAGACATAGATTTTGTAAGCCCCGGACGTCCGAATGGCCTGCGGCGGCCCTCCCATTTTCTTCGCCAATTGTGCCGTCGTGATCCCGGTCCATGGATGGCAAGCCACCACGAACAGACAGCATAAAAGCAAAGCAAGGATTCGTTTCATTCGTTCGCCTCCGAAGTGGTTAGAGTTTACGTTGAGCGCAATGAAGCGTCAAGCCGCAGCCTCTTGATTTCGAAGCATATAACTACTATTCTCAATTGCTGGCTTGCCGTCATTGCCAGCATCCTTACTATGGAAGCTCCAGAAGAAGAACTCATTGAAGAACGCAAACCGACATCTCTGCTCGTTGCACAGTTTTTCCTTTTTCCGCTGATTATCATCGCAATCTGTGTCGGTATTTTTCTGCTTTTTGGATATTTGACGATGGAACAGCGGACCCCCCGCGAATATCTGAGTGTGATCCAGACTGGATCGGATAATCAGCGATGGCAGGCGGCAGTAGAGCTTTCCCATCAGGTTTTTTCGGAGAAGGAAAAGCTGGACCATGAATTTGTCGGCGACATGATTGCGGCATATCGCAACGTTCGCAAAGACGACTTCCGCCTTCGCCGGTATCTGGCATTGGCGATTGGACATACCGGCGACCGGCGGGCCGTGCCCTCGCTTGTGGAAGGGCTGGACGACACGGATGTAGAAAATCAAATTTACACCTTGTCGGCATTAGGCTTGATTGGCGATAATTCCGCCGTCCCTGGTGTCGAGAAACAATTGAAACATCCGGACCCCTCGGTTCGAAAAGTTGCGGCTTACGTGCTTGGGGCGATTCAGGATCCGAGCGCCGCGCACGATCTCCAAATTGCATTGAATGATGTGAAGGAAGAGGTGCGGTGGAATGCCGCAATGGCCCTCGCCCGCATGAATGACCGTTCGGGCGCGGACATTCTGGTGACCCTGCTGGATCGCAGCTACGTGGATAGGATTACGGATATGACGGCCACTCAGAAGGCCGAATTAACGGTCAATGCCGTGAAGTGCCTGGCTCTGCTGAAATTTGAGCCGGCGCGGGAAAAGATTGTCGAGCTCAGCCGGAGCGACTCCAGCCTGGCGGTGCGCGACGCATCATTGGAAGCGTTGAAGAAGTTTTAATTTCATAATTTGAATTACCACAGAGGTTGAGGCATGGCCGATTTTTTGCACGCAATTGGTATCGCCGGAGCAATCCTGCTGCCTGTTGTTTTACTGATTCTCGTGCTCAGTATCACAGCAGTGAAACGCGGCGAAGCGTCGATGGGACACGGTCCCGCCGCACATCATGAGGCAGCGGCGGCAGCCACGCCGGCTGCCGCCACCAAGGCGGCGGGAGGCAAGCTCATTCCGCGCCGCTCGATGATTTCGTGGATGACACTGGCATGGGCGGCATTCAGCGCGTCGATGCTTGCGGCCGCAACGGCAACGGGCCGCTTCATGTTCCCCAATGTTCTTTTTGAACCACCCCCAACGTTCAAGGCCGGGCTCCCCGACGAGCTCCAGACCGGCATCGTCGACGAACGATTCAAGCAGCGATTCGGCGTCTGGCTTGTGAAGGACAACGACGTAGTGACGGGCGCGTTGGGTATATACGCCTTGTCCACCGTTTGCACGCATCTGGGCTGCACGCCAAACTGGCTCGATGGCGAACAGAAGTTCAAGTGCCCGTGTCACGGCAGCGGTTATTACAAAAACGGCATTAATTTTGAAGGTCCCACCCCGCGGCCGCTGGAGCGCTTTGCCATTCGACTGGCAGACGACGGCCAGATCCTGGTGGATAAGAGTCTCAAGTTCCAGTATGAAAAGGGCGAGTGGAGTAATCCTCAATCCTTTCTGAAAGTGTAATCATGGCAAAAATAATTGATCGAATAAAAGCAGCACTCCAAGGTGTGTCCCCCGACGCCGTTGGGAAATACATCCAGGAGACGCAGTTATACCGATCCGTCTTTCGTGTTGGTGTTCCCGACTCCGATCGCAAACGCATGCTCGTGATGCTGGGCAGCGTTTTTCTTCACCTTCATCCGGTGAAAGTTCGCAAATCGGGAATTCGCATGCGCTACACCTGGTGCATGGGCGGTATTACCTTCTTCCTGTTTCTCGTGCTGACATTCACCGGCCTGTTGTTGATGTTCTATTACCGGCCGACTCTCGAATATGCCTACGTCGACATTATTGATTTGCGCCAGCAGGTTCCGCTTGGAATCATGCGCGAAATCCATCGATGGGGCGCGCATGCGATGGTGATTGCCGTCTGGCTGCACATGTATCGCGTGTTCATGACGGGATCCTATAAGCCACCCCGGGAATTCAACTGGAACGTCGGCGTCATCCTGCTGGTGCTCACGCTGTTGTTGAGCTTCACCGGATACCTTCTGCCGTGGGATCAGCTCGCGATGTGGGCGATCACGGTCGGCAGCAACATGGCTCGAGCGACACCGTTCCTCGGAAACGAAGGACCTGGCGCCGCGCTGCTGTCGCTCGGCGATATCCGGCTGGTAACCAACGCCAGCGATGCGCGATTCGGACTGCTCGGCGGGCGGTTTGTCGGGGAGAGCGCACTGCTGCGATTCTACGTTTTGCACTGCGTCGGATTGCCGCTGATCGCCGGTTTCCTGATGGCCATTCATTTCTGGCGTATTCGCCGTGACGGCGGCATCTCCGGACCACTGTAGAAGGAATCTCGAAGATGGAAACCATACAACACATCATCAATTTCATGGTCGCGCCAAAGTACCTCATCGTCATGGCGGCGTTTCTGCTGCTCATATCGCTGAAGTATCCCCGCAAGTTCTACAGCAACATTACGGGCATCGGCGTTTTCTCCGCGATGGCCATCTTCCTTGGCTTGAGCATTTTTAATCCGGATTTTCGTCTCCTTGTGACGAAGCCGGACAACGTGCCGATCGTCGGCATGTTGTTCCTGGTCCCTTTCTTTACATGGTTCTCATTGCGTGAAGGCGTTCGCAACGACCAGAGAAAAGAGGAAGGCAAGCCTCTCATCGAACAGGAAGAAACGGCGGAGAAGGTTCTCACCTGGCCCGATCTGGTTTACACCGAACTGATCTGCATGGTGGTGCTCACGGTAGTGCTCATCGCATGGTCTCTTCTTCTGAATGCTCCAACTGAAGATCCAGCGAACCCTGGCGCTTCACCGAATCCGTCGAAGGCGCCGTGGTACTTCCTGGGATTGCAGGAAATGCTGGTGTACTTCGATCCGTGGCTTGCCGGCGTGTTGTTCCCCGGCCTGATTATTGTGGGTCTTGGCGCTATTCCATATATCGATACGAATCCCAAAGGCAACGGCTACTACACCCTGAAAGAGCGGAAGTGGGAAATCGGAACATTTTTATTTGGATTCCTGATTCTCTGGATTCTGCTGGTGGTTCTCGGAACATTCCTCCGCGGACCCAACTGGAATTTCTTTGGACTTTATGAGTACTGGGACATCCATAAGCTGGAACCCCTGGTAAACGTCAATCTGTCCGAATACATCTGGATCAAGGGACTGCACAGGGCACTGCCCACGAACCCGCTGATTCGTGAATCGTTTGGCTTCATTCTGATCCTGGCGTATTACATTGCCCTGCCGCCGTTGTTTGCGAAGAAGTGGTTCAAGCAGTTCTATACGAACCTTGGGCCCATTCGCTATCAAATCATGATGTTCCTGCTGCTCTCCATGGCAGCGTTGCCGATCAAGATGATTCTGCGATGGCTTTTGAATCTGAAGTACATCGTCGGTATACCTGAATACTTCTTTAATATTTAACAATTATGAGCAGCGAAACGCCCAACAGCGGTCACGCAAAACCGCCGATTCCAACTCCCGCAAAAAAAGTTCCGGCATGGAACATTGAAAAGCGAAACGACCGGCTGTACGAAATTTCCACGCTTCACAAGTGGTTTGCGATTTCCAGCCTGTTGTTCTTTGTCTTCACCGTGATCATGATCATGGCGGACTATTCCCGCGAGTGGAAATACTACCAGCGCGAGTTCGCCAGAATGAGCATCGCACGGGCAAAACAGGACGTCGATAAAGCCGCCGGATCCCTGGATCGAAACAAGCTGACGCAGTACCAGAACGAATTGGCCGAAGCGACGAAATCCGAGCAGCAGAATGCAGCCGCAATCGCGCCGATCCAGAAGAAACTCGACAAACTGAATGCGGATTTCGTTCGCATCGATACCGATTACAAGAACTCCAAGGCAAGCTACGGCACCGAAAAGTATGACCTGGACGAAGCAGTCGCCACCGCCAGGAAAGATCCGAAGAAACAGCCGGAAGCCGACCGCGCCAAAAAGGTGCTCGACGACCGCGATCGGGAAATGAGCAAGCTCGCAGCGGACCGTGAAACGTTGTCGATCCAGATCACCGAAGCCAAGGCGGAACTCGAAAAATTTATCGGCAAGGGAGAAGCAGCTCGCAAGGGGAAGGAGGATGCCCTCGCCAATTACAACCGGGTCAAGACCCAATTGAACGCGTTGGACCCCGGTTTCCTCGTCACGTCGATTCGAAACGCGCCGGTCATGGATATGCTGAACGCCTCGGAAAAGGTGCAACAGATCCTGCTTTCGAATTTGTATAACGATGAACCGTTTAAACAAATCCCGCGCGTCGATCGCTGTACCACCTGCCATCAGGGCATCGACAGTTCAAAAAATGAAAAAAACCCGATTCCATATCGGACGCATCCGAATCTGAAACTCTATCTCGCGTCCGCGTCGCCGCATCCACTGGAAAGCTTTGGATGTACCACCTGCCACGGCGGACTCGATCGCGCAACCAGTTTTCAGGACGCCGGCCATACCCCGCGCAACGAGAAGCAAAAGGAAGACTGGGTTAAGAAATACGGCTGGCATACCGACGAGTTTCTGACAACGCCGATGGCCGCCCTGGATAAGGTGGAGTCCGGCTGCTACAAGTGCCACAACTCCAGTCCCGATGTATCGCAGGCACCGGCGCTCGACAACGGCCGCGACCTGATTCGAATCTATGGCTGCTTCGGATGCCACAAAATACCCGGCTACGATGGGGTTCGAAAAGTCGGCCCGGATTTGGCGACAGTTTCCGGCAAGTTGACCAAGGACTGGATTCGAAGATGGCTGTCGGACCCAAAGGCTTTCAAGTCTGAAGCGCGCATGCCGCGGTTCTGGAACAACAGCAACAACAGCGGACCCGAACATCCCGAATGGGAAAAGCGAAGCGTTGCCGAAATCAACGCCATTACGGAATTCATCTGGTCGAAATCCAAACCCAAGGTTCTGCCCGCGGCAAATCCCAGCGGGAATGCCACTCATGGCAAGGAACTGGTGGAATCGATTGGATGTTTCGGATGCCATTCGGTTGGACCCATCGAACAAAGTCCGACACAGTCCCAGACTCGGCGCAGGCATGGCTTCAACCTGGCCTCGCAGGGAAGCAAAGTCAGTGCGTCCTGGATCTACAACTGGGTGAAAGATCCGAAGCTGGTCTGGGCGGAAACGAAGATGCCAAACCTTCGCCTGACCGATGGCGAAGCCGCCGACATCACGGCCTATCTGACATCGTTGAAGAACGACGCGTGGACGGCAAAGCCGCTTCCCACGGTAGATGAGGCAGCACTCAATACTGTTGTTCTGGAATTCCTTCGAGCCAGTTCCACCAGCGTTGAAGCCGAAGCAAAGCTCAAGAAGATGACTCTCGAGGAAAAGAACCTCATGGCCGGCGAGCGTCTGGTCCGCCGTTATGGTTGTTTCGGTTGCCATAACATTCCTGGAATGGAAAAAGAACAGCCGATCGGAACCGAACTGACCGAGGCCGGAAGCAAGCTGGTGTCTCAGCTGGATTTTGGATTCATTGATATCGAGCACGACCGGGCCGATTGGTATGCTCAAAAACTGACGGATCCGCGCAGTTTCGATGTGGGCCGTGTGAAGACGCCCGAAGAACTGCTGAAGATGCCGAACTTCACGTTTACGCCTCAGGACGTTCAATCCATCACGATGGTGCTCACGAGCATGGTGAAGGATCGTGTGGCGCAGGAAATGCGCGAGAAGCTGCCTGCGGCCGTGATTGCGGGCCGGCAGTTGATTGATGAAAAGAACTGCAAGGGTTGCCACATCATCGAACAGATGGGCGGCGACATCCGTGGATTCCTCAGAGGGGATCCGATCAAACAGGCCCAATGGCCGCCGAATCTGAACACGGAAGGCTTCAAGACGCAGCCGCTGTGGCTTGCAAAATTCGTCAATGATCCCGGGGCGTTGAAACTTCGAGTGTTTATGAACACGAGAATGCCGACGTTCCATTTCACGCAGAACGAAATCAGCACGCTAACGGCCTACTTCTCGGCGGTAGATAAAGTGCCCTATCCGTTTATTTCAACGGTGGTGGACACAACGCCTGAGAAACTTCGCGTCGGAGCCCAGCTTTTCGAAACGCTGAAGTGCATGAGTTGTCATCCCACCAGCGCGGTAATGCCCGCAGGCAAGGAGCCCGCAGATATCGCTCCAAACCTGCAACTGGCTGTGGGCCGCTTGCGGCCCGAGTGGATCCTGGAATGGGTCAAGGATCCGCAGAAGATTTTCCCGGGAACTCGAATGCCGGGATTTTTCCCGGATTATCCGAAGAGTCCACTCCCGCAAGTGCTTGGCGGCGATGCGAAAGCGCAGATCGAAGCGATTCGCGATCATCTGTTTGTGACGGTCGGGGGCGGCCAGAAGTCTGTAGCGGCGGGCAATTGACGTGCGCGACTAACATTTCGCGCGCAGCGCATCCAAATAGCTGTAGGCGCGGTCTATGACCGCGCACGAATTCTCAATCCACGGCATTGCATATTCTGGATTTTGCGCGGTCATAGTTCGCCTACAGTATCTCCTCAAAACTCCGAATCGTGGGATGCGTGCCCGCCGGCTGCGGCTTGTTCCCCGGCCGGATACAAAGCGCCGTTCCCATCCCAGCCTCTCGTGCGGCATCCAATTCCCGCGTGACATCGGAAATGAATAGAATTTCGCGGGTTTCACAGCCAAACGCCCGACCGATCGCAATGTAGCTTTCCGCTTCGGCCTTCGGGCCGGTCGTCGTATCGAAGTATCCGTTCAGCAGCGCGGTGAGGTCTCCGGCCTTCGTGGTGGAAAACAGCAGGCGTTGCGCGAGTTTGCTGCCGGACGAATAAATCCGGACGTCAATGCCTTGCTGCCGCCAGCGCGCAAGCGCAGGAGGGACATCGGCAAAAACCTCGCCGTGCAATTCGCCGCGTTGATAACCGTCGAGCCAGATCTTCCCTTGCAGATTCTTCAGTGCCGTCGATTTTCGGTCCTGATCCATCAACCAATGCACGTAGTCCGCCGGAGGATCCGACCATGGCGGGAGCGTGAAACCGCTTCGAAGATCCCCGTCATACTCCATCCGAAGCGCGCGAACGTCTTCGTCCGATAAATGTTCGCTCACATGAGCGCGCGCAAATGGAAACAGCACGTCGTAGACAAAGGAAATTGGAGTGGTCGTACCTTCAATATCGAGAAGGATGCCTTTCATCGTCACATCAGGGACGCACGAACGCGGGACCGAGGCATACCGGTTCAAACTTTGTTTCCTCACCGCTGTTCGAGTAGACCGGAGTCCAGCCTGCCGGATCCTGAAACAGCCGAATCGCGCGAATCTGCCGGTCCGAGCACAGATCAAACCAATGCCACGTACCACGTGGGACGCGGATCAGGTCTCCCGCTTCGACTTCGATGGCCACCACAGGCGCATTAGCCGGATGGACGTGAAACACCCCGTGACCGTGGACGATGAATCGCACTTCGTCTTCGTCATGCAAATGTTCGCGGCTGAACTTTGCGAGCATGGCGTCAAGGCCCGGAGTTTGGGCCGTGACGTTGATGACATCGGCCGTAACATAGCCGCCCCGAGCCTTCAGCTTGTCGATTTCCGCGGAATAGGCG
>Ga0134122_10001457_pt1 | contig 17084 bp, 13 predicted proteins | sample KB302_FD_96461 | JGI IMG/M metagenome (GOLD analysis project Ga0134122, IMG submission 96461) | Terrestrial soil microbial communities without Nitrogen fertilizer from Kellogg Biological Station, Michigan, USA - KB3-0-2 | ecosystem: Environmental > Terrestrial > Soil > Unclassified ... | reverse complement strand
GGAAGCCGTAGCGCCGCGCGCGCTTCACCTCCACGAACAGCACCTCCTTGAAGTGCCGGAACGTGTAGAAGGCCGTCAGCGGATCGAGGATCCCCTCGCCCGGCCTCGGCTGCGGCGCCCGCCTAAGCGCGCGGAGCTGGAGCAGCTCCGGCAACCGCACCTTCAGGTCCGCCGGGGAGATGGGCAACGGCAACGCCCCGTCCGCGTGCGACGCCTTCTCCGGCCGGCGCTGCGCCTGGAGCACCAGCGCCTGCGGATACCGCTCCCGCAGCCGCCTCGCCTCCGCCGCCTTCCTCGGCACGCCCGGACCCAGCACCACCAGGCCCAGCCGCGCCGGCCCGGCGCCCTCCTCCCTCAGCGCCCGCGCGGACACCCCGGCCTTCCTCAGCCCCTCCAAAAGCTCCCGGAGCACCCCGGCGTCCGGCTCCAGCGCGCCCGCCGCCTTGACCGTCATGCCCGGCCAGTCTACCGCCCCCGGAAGCTTGCGTTTTGCCCCCCTTTCAGGGATACCGCGCCGCCCACACGCAGTGAGGAGGTGACGTCAAGAATGGCGCAGATCCGCGTCAAGGACGGAGAGTCCATCGAGAGCGCGCTCAAGCGCTTCAAGAAGGCCACCGAGAAGGCCGGGATCCTCTCCGAGATCCGCAAGCGCGAGCACTACGAGAAGCCTTCCGTGAAGAAGAAGAAGAAGGCGCTCGCGGCGAAGAAGCGCGCGGTCAAGAAGCTGCGGAAGAACTTCTAGACACTCACCTCTGGGAAGACAAGGAGCGCACGGCCATGGCGACGCTGAAGGAGCGGATCGACTCGGAGCTGAAGGACGCCATGCGCTCCAAGAAGGAGCTGGAGACCTCCGTGCTGCGGATGCTCAAGAGCGCCGTCAAGTACAAGGAGGTCGAGCCGGGGGCCAAGGCGCTGGACGACGCGGGGGTGCTGCAGGTCATCGCCACCCTCGTCAAGCAGCGCCGCGACTCCGTGGAGCAGTACAAGCAGGGCAACCGCCCGGAGCTGGCGGAGAAGGAGGAGAAGGAGATCGCCATCCTCCAGACCTACCTCCCCCAGCAGCTGTCCAGGGAGGAGCTGGCCAAGGAGGTCGCCGCCGCCATCTCCGCCGCGAACGCCAAGGGCCCCAAGGACATGGGCGCGGTGATGAAGGCCGTCATGCCCAAGGTGCAGGGCAAGGCCGAAGGCAAGGCCATCTCGGAAGAAGTGAAGACCCAGCTGGCCAAGCTCGGCGCGTAGGTCGCCGTCAGTCCCGCCGGTAACCTTCAAGCCCGCGCCGTGCAGATCCCCGAGCACAAGCTGCAGGAGGTGCTGGAGCGGACGGATCTGCTCACGCTGATCCAGCGCCACGTCAGCCTGAAGAAGGTCGGCCAGAACTGGACCGGCCTGTGCCCCTTCCACTCCGAGAAGTCCCCCTCCTTCAACGTCAACCCGTCGCGCAACCGCTTCAAGTGCTTCGGCTGCGACGTCAGCGGGGACGCCATCACCTTCGTCCAGAAGTACTTCGGCAAGTCCTTCCAGGACGCTGTGATGGACCTCGCCAGGGAGTGCGGCGTCGACCTCCAGGCCGGGCAAGACCCCACCGCCCAGGAGCGCGCGCACCTGCGCGAGGTGACCGCGCTCGCCGCCACCCACTTCCGCCAGAGGCTGCGCGACGCGCAGGGCAAGCAGGCGCGGGACTACCTCCTCTCCCGCGGCGTCCCCGAAGCGCAGTGGGACGCCTTCGGCCTGGGCTGGGCGCTCCCGGTCTGGGACGACCTGGCGCAGGTGGTGACCAAGGCCGGGATGCTGGAGTGGGCCAAGCAGGCGGGCCTGTGCCAGCAGCGCCAGCGCGGCGACGGCTGCTACGACATGTTCCGCAGCCGCGTCATCATTCCCATCCGCGCGCCGGACGGCCGCGCCATCGCCTTCGGCGGGCGGCTCCTGGGCGCCGACGAAGGGCCCAAGTACCTCAACTCGCGCGAGTCCCGCCTCTACAACAAGAGCGACACGCTCTACGGCCTGGACGTCGCCAAGGACGAGGTGCGCAAGCGCAAGTCGGCGGTGCTGGTGGAGGGCTACTTCGACTGCATCGGCCTGCACCAGGCGGGGGTCAAGCACGCGGTCGCGCTCTGCTCCACCGCGCTCACCCCCGGCCACCTCACCGCGCTCGGCCGCCACGAGGCGAAGGAGCTGGTGCTGCTGCTGGACGGCGACGAGGCCGGGCGCAAGGCCGTGGAGCGGCTCTGTGGACCCATCCTCGCCCACGGCACCGCGGCGCGCGTGGCCGTGCTCCCGGACGGGGAGGACCCGGACACCTTCGCGCGCAAGGCCGGCGAGGACGGCGTGCGCCGGCTGCTGGAGGCCGCGCGCCCGCTCACCGAGCACCTCTTCCTCACCCTCCTCCCCGGCGGCGGCGCCTCCTCCTTCGAGGCCAAGATGCAGGCCCTGGACCGGCTCCGGCCGGTGTGCGCCGCGCTCCCGGTGGGCCTGGTCCGCTCCGCCTTCTTCGGGGCCATGGCCAACCACTTCAAGCTCCCCGCGGCGGAGCTGGAGGCCCAGCTTCGGGGGAAGCAGGCGCCCCTCAAGCCGGTGCCGAAGCCTTCCGCCGCCCCGCCCCAGCAGCCGGCCGAGCGCCCTCCGGACTTGCTGGAAGCAAGCTATGCCGCCGTGATGTTGGTGGACTCGCGCCTCCGGGACGCCGGGCGAAGGGTCCTGCATGACCTCCACCACAAGGGGCTGCGGGCGCTCGTGGAGGTGGTCAGCGACGGGGAGCAGGTGGAAGAAGCGCTCCAGGGGGCGTCTGACCCGGTGCGTAAAGTGCTGGAACAGGCGAAGGGCTCGGTGCCGGCGGCCGAGGCTGATCGGGAGGCCTGGTTCCTGAAGATCTGCCGGAAGGTGAAACTGCGGAAGATTGAAGCCCGGCTGACCGAGATCGCCAAGCTCACCGCCCAGCTCGGGAACGACGTGAACGAGGAGACCCGCCCGCTGTTCGATGAACGGAAGGTCCTGGTCGAGGAGAAGATGAAGGTGCTGGCAGGTCCATAGGCCGTTATTGGCGCGGGGAACAAAATCGGCTGCAGCGCCCTTTTAGTAAGGTTTGTCACCCTCGCCGCTTTGGGGTAGACCCGCCGCTTTGCATCAACCCGGGCCCCTACGGGCAACCGCTCGGAATCCCTCAGGGAGAAGTCGTCGAATGCCAGTCCAGAAGTCCGCCAACACGAAGCATGCCTCCAAGGCCAAGTCCGCTGCCGCGTCCCCGTCCAAGAAGGAGAAGGACAAGGACAAGGACAAGAAGAAGCCCGCCGCCAAGGCAGCGGGCAAGTCCGCCAAGGGCGCATCCGGAAACGGCGCCACCGGGGCCCAGGAGGCCGCGGCCGCCGCGAAGGAGAAGCTGAAGAAGAACGGCAAGCCCGCCACCGAGGCCGGGCCGGACGACGTCGACCCGGAGGAGCAGGCCGAAGAGCTGGCCGCCGCGGTCGAGGTGGATCCGGACGCGGTGGAGGACGAGGTCGAGGAGGAGGCGGTCGCCGAGCGCAAGGAGGTGAAGGACCTCCTCGAGGCCGGTCGCCAGAAGGGCTTCCTCACCTATGACGAGGTGAACGACGCGCTGCCCGCGGACATCGTCTCGTCCGACCAGATCGACGACGTGATGTCGATGTTCGGCGACAACGACATCGAGATCGTCGACGCGCAGAAGGCGGCGCAGACGTCCGAGGCCAAGCCCACCGTGGGCCCCACGGTGGAGGAGCAGCCCAAGGACCAGGAAGAAGAGGAAGAGGAGAAGGAAGAGGAGGAGCCGGGCGGCAAGTCGAACGACCCGGTCCGCCTCTACCTGCGCAAGATGGGCTCCGTGTCCCTCCTCACCCGCGAGGGCGAGGTGGAGATCGCCAAGCGCATCGAGGACGGCGAGAAGGAGGTCCTCCGGGCGCTGTTGGCCTGCCGGCTGGCGGTGGCGGAGATCCTCGACATCGGCAACAAGCTCAAGGCGGGGAAGCTGCGCATCCGCGAGGTGGTGAAGGACGCCCCCGAGGAGCCGCAGGCCGAGGGCGCCGAGGAGGCCGCGGAGGAGCCGGCCGAGGGCGAGGGCTCCGTCCAGCAGCTCAACCAGAGCGAGCTGAACCGCATCGAGCAGATCTGCAAGCAGATCGAGCGCATCCGCAAGCACGCCAAGGACTGCGAGGTCCTGGAGGACGAGCTGGTCTCCAAGAAGAAGGTCTCCGAGGTCCGCAAGAAGGAGATCCGCCAGGAGGTGAAGGACCTCCGGGTGAAGATGATGGAAGTGCTGGAGGAGATGCGGCTGAACAAGAAGCAGATCGACCGCATCGTCTACAACCTCCGCTCCCTCATCGAACGGGTGGACCAGGCGGAGACGGAGCTGCGCGACTTCGAGCGCTCCTACGGCGTGCCGATGAAGGAGCTGCGGCCGCTGCTGCGCGAGGCTCGGGACAACCCGGCCAACGCCAAGAAGGCCCAGCGCCGGCTGAACATCACCCAGGAGCAGTTGGAGGCCCTGGACCGCGACGTGCGGACGGCGGTGCGGAAGATCAAGCGCGTGGAGGAGGAGGCCAACCTCCCGGTGGAGGCGCTGCGCCGCAACTACGAGGCGATCCGGATCGGCGAGCGCCGGGCGGAGCGGGCCAAGGCGGAGCTGGTGGAGGCCAACCTGAGGCTCGTGGTCTCCATCGCCAAGAAGTACACCAACCGCGGGCTGCAGTTCCTGGACCTGATCCAGGAGGGCAACATCGGGTTGATGAAGGCGGTGGACAAGTTCGAGTACAAGCGCGGGTACAAGTTCTCCACCTACGCCACGTGGTGGATCCGGCAGGCGATCACCCGCGCCATCGCGGACCAGGCGCGGACCATCCGCATCCCGGTCCACATGATCGAGACGATCAACAAGCTGATCCGCACCTCGCGGTACCTGGTCCAGGAGATCGGCCGGGAGCCGACGCCGGAGGAGATCGCGGAGAAGATGGAGCTGCCGCTCGACAAGGTGCGGAAGGTCCTCAAGATCGCCAAGGAGCCCATCTCCCTGGAGACGCCCATCGGCGAGGAGGAGGACTCCCACCTGGGCGACTTCATCGAGGACAAGAGCCTGGTCTCGCCCTCGGACGCGGTGATCAACATGAACCTGGCCGAGCAGACCCGGAAGGTCCTGGCCACGCTCACCCCGCGCGAGGAGAAGGTCCTCCGGATGCGCTTCGGCATCGGCGAGAAGAGCGACCACACCCTGGAAGAGGTGGGCCAGGACTTCGAGGTCACCCGCGAGCGCATCCGGCAGATCGAAGCCAAGGCGCTCCGGAAGCTCCGGCACCCCAGCCGGTCGAAGCGGCTGCGCAGCTTCGTCGAGGGGTAGGGCCTAATCAATTCTGAAGGAATCAGCCCATTTCTAATGAATTTGGGAGGATTCTAATTGATTCTGAAGTCGGTCCGTAATCAAATTTGAAGCGGACAGGCCGTTTCTAATAAATTCTGGAGGATTCTAATCAATTCTGAAGCCTCCAGATGCCCCGTAATGAAATCCTGGAGTGGTTCGTTCCCCCACCCGGCACGCAGCCGGTGGGCTACTCCTGGCTGATCCAGGACCTCGGGCTGCGGATTGGTCCGCGGCCCCGCCTGTCGTACGTCGCCTCGCACGGCGCCCGCGTGGAGCGCCGGGAGGCGGGCCGGCTGACGGTCATCTACCCGCCGGCCTACCGGCCCGGGCCGGATCTCCGGGACCACCTCGAATTCGCGCTCAAGCAGGAGGGGGTGGACCTGGGCGTCCTCGACGCCGCGTTCGAAGACCCGGCGATGGGATCGGCCTCCGCGATGGCCATCGAGACCTGGGTTGCCGACTCGCCGACGAGCGCCTACGCGCGGAGGGCGTGGTTCCTCTACGAGCTCCTCACCGGGCGCCGGCTGGAGTTGCCTGACGCCGAGCAGGGGAACTACGTCCCGGCGCTGGAGCCGGACGAGTACTTCGTGGCGAGCCCCGTCCGCAGCCGCCGCCACCGCGTGCTCGACAACCTGCTGGGCCCGCCCGCCTTCTGTCCGACGGTGCGGCGGACCCCGGTCCTCGCCTCGTACGCGGCGGTGGGCCTGGACCAGGAGGCGGCCCATCTCATCGGCGCGTACGACCAGGACGTGATCCGGCGGGCGATCTCGTACCTCTACACCAAGGAGACGCGCTCCTCGTTCGCCATCGAGGGCGAGGTGCCCAACCCCACCCGCACGGACCGGTTCATCGCGGCCGTCCAGGGCGTGGAGCGCCTGGCCGTGCTGGGCCTGCCGGACCTCGTCCGGCTCCAGAACGCCATCGTGGAGCCGAGGGCCGCGGAGCCGGACCTCCGCGCCGAACAGAACTACGTCGGGGAGCAGGTGGACCTCGCGCGGCAGCGGATCCACTTCATCCCTCCCCGCCCCCAGGACGTCCGGCCGCTGGTGGAGGCGTGGCTCCAGTGCGCGCGCCGGATGGCCGAGTCCCGGGTGGACCCGGTGGTGCAGGCCGCGGTGGTCTCGTTCGGGTTCGTGCTCATCCATCCATTCATGGACGGGAACGGCCGGCTCCACCGGGCGTTGATCCACCACGTGCTGTCGCGCATGGGGTTCACCCCTCCGGGCATGCTCTTCCCCGTCTCCGCCGTGATCGACCAGCGGCGGAGCGAATACGACGCCGCCCTGGAGTCGATCTCCCGGCCGCTGATGGAGCTGATCGACCACGAGGAGTCCCAGGACGGCTCCCTCACCGTGCAGGGGGAGACCGCTCACCTGTACCGGTACCTCGACTACACGCGCCTGGCGGAGGACCTCTGGCGCTGGATCGAGCAGACCGTCCGGAGCGAGCTGAAGGAGGAGCTGGAGTTCATCCGGAAGTACCGGCTGGCGCGCGAGCAGCTCGCGGAGCTGATCGACCTGCCGGATCGCCGCCTGAACCTCCTGGTGCGCCTGGTCCTCCACGGAGGCGGCCAGCTCTCGAAGGCCAAGCGCGCCTCCCAGTTCGCGGACCTGGACGACGCGACCGTCGCCCGCCTCGAAGCGGGCATCCGGGACGCCTTCGAGCTGGGGCCTCCAGGAAGCAGCGCCTAGCGGCGGTTTCACGCCATACTGCACGGCGAGGAGGGGGCATGACCCGCTTCGCCGCCGCCGTTCCGCTGTTCGCCGCCGCGCTGGCGCTGGCCGCGTGCGAGGACCGCTCGTCCTCTTCCGCGACGGAGCCTGAGAGACCCCGGACCGCCGGGGCGCAGCCGCTCATCCTCCGCGTCGCCTACGGCAGCGAGAAGAAGAGCTGGCTGGAGGAGCAGGTGAAGGCCTTCGCCGCCACCGCGCCAAAGACGACCTCCGGCCGGCCCATCCGCGTGGAGACCAAGGCCATGGGATCCGGCGAGGCGGCCACCGCCATCCTCACCGGCACCTTCAAGGCCCACGTGTTCAGCCCGGCGTCCGCGGCGTACGTCTCGCTGCTCAACCAGGACTGGCTCTCCACTGCCGGGCACACCAAGCCCATCGCCGCCGCGGGCGAGCCGGTGGTCCTCTCCCCCATCGTCATCGCCATGTGGCGGCCGATGGCGGGGGCGCTGGGGTGGCCGAAGAAGCCCATCGGCTGGCGCGACCTGCTCAAGGTGAACGCCAACCCCAAGGGCTGGGGCGCCTTCGGCCACCCGGAGTGGGGCGGCTTCAAGCTGGGCCACACCCACCCGGAGTTCTCCAACTCGGGGCTCCTGGCCGTGCTGGCCGAGGCGTACGCGGGGGCGAGGAAGACGCGCGGGCTGGACGCGGCGGACCTGGACAAGAAGGACACCCGCGCCTTCGTCGCGCAGGTGGAGTCCACCCTGGTCCACTACGGGAAGTCGACCGGGTTCTTCGCGGAGAAGATGGTCGCGCGGGGGCCCGGGTACATCTCCGCCGCCGTCCTCTACGAGAACCTGGTCATCGAGTCCTACGCGTCCCAGGCCGCCGCCGCGCCCTTCCCGCTGGTGGCCATCTACCCGCAGGAGGGGACCTTCTGGTCGGACCACCCGTGGTGCGTGCTGGACGCGGAGTGGGTGGGCGCCGAGGAGAAGGACGCGGCGGGGAAGCTGCTCGCCTTCCTCAAGTCGAAGCCCGCGCAGGAGCGGGCGCTGGCGCTGGGCTTCCGGCCCGCGGACCCGTCGATCAAGATCGCCGCGCCGGTGGATGCCGCCCACGGCGTGGACCCGCTCCAGCCCCAGACGCTGCTGGAGGTTCCCGCCGCGCCGGCGCTGAAGAAGCTGCTGGAGGTGTGGGCGGAGTCGAAGAAGGGCGCGGACCTGATCTTCGTCTTCGACAAGTCCGGCTCCATGCAGGGCAAGCCGCTGGAGGAGGCGCGGGCCGGCGCGCGCACCTTCCTGCAGCAGCTCAACGGCAGGGACGAGGCGGCGCTCCTCTTCTTCGACAGCAAGGTCTACCCGGTGGTGGGCCCGGTGAAGATGCAGGAGGGGCGGGAGGACCTGCTCAAGCGGATCGACTTCACCGTGGCCGGCGGCGGCACCGCCCTCTACGACGCGGTGGCGGCGGCGAACCAGCTGGCGGCGGAGCGCGCCGCGGCGACGCCGGGCCGCATCCACGCGGTGGTGGTGATGACCGACGGGAAGGACGAGGACAGCAAGACGCCCCTGTCCTCCCTCAAGGCGGGGCTGTCCTCGGAGCACGGCGGCGAGGTGCGCATCTTCACCATCGCCTACGGGCCGGACGCGGACGCGCGGGTGCTGGAGCAGATCTCCGAGGCCGCCCGCGGCGCCACCACCCGCGGCACCGCGGAGAACATCGTGCAGGTCTACCAGGACGTGGCGGCGTTCTTCTGACGAGGACGCGGACTTCGATGGCGGGCGAACGCGCGAGGCGGGCCGGGCTGGGCAAGGTGCTCAAGAGCGCCGGCACGGAGACCGTCAACCTGGTGGTGGCGGGGACCGCGGCGGTGGGCGCGGCCGCCCTCTCCTCCTGGGCGGTGGCCGCGCTGGGGGGGCTGACCTACGCCGCGCTGGTGGCGTGGGACGTGGCCAGCCCGAAGTACTGGAAGAAGGTGCTGGCGAAGAAGCCGCCGCCGCCCAGCCTGCCGGCCGCCGCCCAGTTCCAGACGCCCGAGGTCCGCCAGGCCATCGAGTCGATGCAGGCGGCGCGGGCGCACCTGGACGGCGCGCTGGAGCAGGCCACCGAGTCCGTGCAGCGCTACATCGGGATGTCGCTGGTCTCGCTGCGGGAGCTGGAGCAGCGGGCGGGGACGCTGGCCCGGCACTGCGAGGACATGCGCCGCTACCTGGCCACCGCCGACGCGGGGAAGGTCCGCGACGCCGTCTCCGCGCTGGAGCGGCAGATCGCCGCCGCGCGCGACCCGGAGGCGAAGGCGCAGCTCCAGCAGGCGAAGGCGGCGCGCGAGGACCAGCTGCGGACGCTGGAGGACATCGAGCGCGCCGGCGAGCGCGCGCTGGCCAACCTCTCGCGCATCGCCGCCACCATCGAAGGGCTGCCGGCGAAGGTGATCAAGATGCAGGCGCTGGACGCGCAGTCGCTGGACGCGATGTCGGTCGATCTCAACAAGGAGCTGGACCGGATGAACGGGGAGATCCGGGCCTTCGAAGAGGTGATGGCTGAGCTCCCCCTGGGGGCGGCCGCGTCATGAACAAGGCGTTGATCGTGGTGGGGTTCCTGGTGGCGACGGGCGCGGTGCTCTACTTCGCGCGCCAGGGCCGGGGCCCCTCGGACTCCTCGACGGGGGTCCCGGCGAACGCCGGTAAGCCGGGCGACCGCACCGAGGTGACCTTCCTCTACTCCACGGAGAAGAAGGAGTGGATCGACGCGGCGCTGGAGGCGTTCGCGAAGGAGGAGCCTTCGATCTCGGTGAAGGCGAAGGGGATGGGGTCGCTGAACGCGGCGGACGCCATCCTCAACGGGCAGGAGAAGCCGGTGGTGTTCAGCCCGGCGGACTCGCTGGTGATGAACCTCTTCCAGGCGGACTGGAAGACCAAGTACCAGTCGGACGTGGTGGGCCAGGGCGACGACGGCCCCAACCCGCTGGTCATCACCCCGCTGGTCTTCGTGGCGTGGGAGGACCGCGCCCAGGCGCTGACGAAGAGCACCGGCGGGAAGCTCACCTTCAAGACCATCCACGACGCGGTGTCGTCCCCTCGGGGGTGGCCGGCGGTGGGTGGGAAGGAGGAGTGGGGCTTCGTGAAGCTGGGCCACACGGACCCGACCAAGTCCAACTCCGGCTTGCAGGCGCTGTACCTGATGAGCCTGGAGTTCACCGGCAAGCGCTCCGGCCTGGAGGTGGGCGACCTGCTCAAGCCGGACTACCAGAAGTGGGTGCAGGAGCTGGAGAAGGGCGTCACCACCTTCGAGGCCTCCACCGGCACCTTCATGACGGACATGATCCGGTTCGGGCCGTCGAAATACGACATCGCGGTGGTGTACGAGAACCTGGCGATCAGCCAGCTGGAGAACGCGCAGGGGCGCTGGGGGAACCTGCGCGTCTACTACCCGGCGATCACCCTCTGGAGCGACCACCCGATCACCATCCTCCAGGGGGACTGGGTGACGGAGCCGCAGCGGGCGGCGGCGCGCAAGCTGGTGGCGTTCCTCCGCGGCCGGCGGATGCAGGAGCGGGCGCTGGCGTTCGGCTTCCGGCCCGCGGACCCGGCGGTGCCGCTGAAGACCGCGGACGCCTCCAACCCGTACACCCGGCTCGCCCAGTACGGCGTACAGCTGGACCTGCCCCCCGCCTCGCCCCCGCCGCCCGGCGCGGTCATCCGCAACATGATGACCATGTGGAGCCGGATGGTGGCGCGGTGACCTACGCCACCGCGGGCGCGGGCTTCGCGGTGGTGACGGCCTCTCGCGCCTCGGCGGGCTCTACGAACTGGCGGGCGTAGAGCTCCGCGTACAGCCCGCCCTTGGCCATCAGCTGGTCGTGGGTCCCCTGCTCCATCACCTTCCCCAGGTCGATCACCAGGATCTGGTCGGCGGTGCGGATGGTGGAGAGCCGGTGGGCGATGACGATGCTGGTCCGCCCCGCCAAAAGCTTCCCCAGCGCCATCTGGATCAGCGCCTCCGTGCGGGTGTCGATGTTGGCGGTGGCCTCGTCGAGGATCAGCACCCGCGGGTCGGCGATGACGGCGCGCGCGAACGCCAGCAGCTGCTTCTGCCCCTGGCTCAAGGTGGCGCCGCTCTCGCCGATGGCGGTGTCGTAGCCCTTGGTGAGCGCCGCGATGACCTCGTGCGCGTGGACCGCCTTCGCCGCCGCCTCCACCTCCTCGCGGGTGGCGCCCGGCTTCCCGTACGCGATGTTGTCGTGGATGGTGCCGGAGAACAGGAACGGCTCCTGGAGCACCATGGCCATCTGCTTGCGGAGCGAGGCCCGCGCCAGCTGCCTCACGTCCACCCCGTCCAGCAGCACCGCCCCGGACGTGACGTCGTACAGCCGGGGCACCAGCGCGGCCACGGTGGTCTTCCCCGCCCCCGTCTTCCCCACCAGCGCCACCGTCTGCCCCGCCGGCACGGTGAAGCTCACCCCGTGCAGCACCGGCCGCAGCGGGTCGTAGGAGAAGGAGACGTCGCGGAATTCGATCCGCCCTTCCGCGCGCTGCATCTGCTTCGCCCCCGGCGCGTCCTGGGGCTCCGGCGCCTCGTCCAGGATCTCGTAGATGCGCTCCGACCCCGCCAGCGCGGACTGCATCAGCGTGTACGTCGCCGCGGCCAGCTGCACCGGGCGGAAGAAGTTGTTCACGTACAGCAGGAACGCGGCCAGCAGGCCCACCGTCAGCTCGCCCCTCAGGACGCGGACCCCGCCGTAGCCGATGACCAGCGCGGTGGCGAGGGTGGCCAGCATGTCGATGGTGGGCGAGAAGGCGGAGGTGATGCCGGTGGCCTGGACGTTGGCGTCCCGGTTGGCGGCGTTGCGGTCGCGGAACTTCTGGATGTTGCGCTCGGTGCGGTTGAACGCCTGCGCCTGCCGGACGCCGACGATCTCCTCCTGGAGGTTGGCGGTGACGTCGCCCACCGTCTCGCGCGTCTTGCGGTACGCCTTGCGCGCCCGCGCCGCGAAGAACCAGGTGGTGAGCAGCATGGCCGGGATGATCAGGAAGCACGCCAGCGCCAGCCGGACGTCCTCGGTGAGCATCGCGATCATGATGCCCACCAGCGCGAACATCGCGCCGGTGAGCTGCGTCAGCGCCCCCCCGAAGAGCTGGTTCAGGGTCTCCACGTCCGACAGCAGGCGGGACATCAGGTCGCCGATGGGGCGGCGGTCGAAGTACTGGAGCGGGAGCTTGAGCAGGTGGTTGAACAGCTTCCCGCGCAGCTGCGCCAGCACGTGCTGGCCGATCACCCCGATCCGCCGGACCTGCGCCCGTCCCGAGGCGGCGCCCACCACGTAGACGCCGAAGAGGATGGCCATGGTGCGCAACAGCCCGCGCCCGTCCCCGGAGCCGATGTCGCGGTCGATGGCGCGCTTGACCAGGAGCGGCGCCACCCCGGCGCAGGCCGCCTGCACCACGATGAAGCCGAGGGAGAACACCAGGGTGGGCACGTGCGGCTTCAGCTCGCCCACCAGCCGCCCGGCCACCTGCGCGCGCCGCTTGGCCTTCTCCGGCTCCAGCGAGGCGATGGACTGGAGGTCGCCCGGGCGCCTCATGACGCGGCCCTCAGCGGCACCGCCTCCGGCTTGAGCTGCGACCCGAGGATCTCGTTGTACAGCTCGCTGGTGGCCAGCAGCTCCTGGTGCTTGCCCTGCGCCGCCACCCTCCCCTCGTGCAGCACCACGATCAGGTCCGCGTCGCGCACGGTGCTGATCCGCTGGGCGATCACGATCGCCGTCTTCTGCTCGTGCCGCATCAGGCGGTCCAGCGCGTCCTGGATGGCCGCCTCCGTCTGCGCGTCCACCGCCGAGGTGCTGTCGTCGAGGATGAGCAGCTTGGGGTCGGTGAGCAGCGCGCGGGCGATGGCCAGCCGCTGCCGCTGCCCGCCGGAGAGCCCCACCCCGCGCTCGCCCACCACGGTGTCGTACTTCTGGGGGAGCTGGTCGATGAACTCGGCCGCCTGCGCCGCCTCCGCCGCCGCCCGCACCTGCTCCATGGTCGCCTCCGGCCGGCCGTAGGCGATGTTGTCCCGCACCGTCCCGGAGAAGAGCAGCGCGTCCTGCAGCACGATGCCGATCTGCGAGCGCAGGCTGGAGAGCGTGACCCCCTTCACGTCCTGCCCGTCGATCCGCACCGCGCCGCCCGTGACGTCGTAGAAGCGCGGGATGAGGTTGATGATGGTGCTCTTGCCGGAGCCGGTGGTGCCCAGGATGGCCACCAGCTGCCCGGGCTCGGCGGTGAAGGTGACGCCGCGGAGGATCTCCCGCTCCGCGCCGGCGTAGCGGAACCGGACGTCCTCCAGCGCCAGCCGGCCCTGGATGGGCGGCAGGGGCTTGGCGCCCGGCGCGTCCGTCACCTCCACCGCGGTGTCCAGCAGCTCGAACACGCGCTGGGCGGAGATGTTGGCGCGCGAGAGCATGGCGGCCAGGAACCCCAGCGTCATCAGCGGCATCAGGAGGTAGCCGAGGTAGCTGTTGAAGGCGAGCAACTCCCCCACCGTGAGCTTGTGCTGGAAGATCTGCACCCCGCCGAAGCCCACCACCGTCAGCGTCCCCAGGTTGGCGAACAGGTTCACCATCGGGAAGTTGGTGGAGATGATGCCGATCAGGGACACGCCCTGGTTGCGCATCTCCTCGTTGGCCGCCCCGTAGCGCGCCATCTCCCGAGGCTCGGCGGAGAAGGCGCGCACCACCCGGATGCCGCGCAGGGCCTCCTGGAGCGAGGTGTTCAGCCGGCCGATGGTCATCTGGATCTTCCCGAACAGCGGGCCCATCTGGCGGACGAACCAGCCCAGCACCAGGAGGATGGGGGCGATGGCGCCCAGCGACGCCGCCGCCAGCACCGGGTTGATGGTGAACAGCAGCACCGCGCAGCCCAGCAGCATGGCCGCCGAGGCGCCGAACTGCACCACGCCCTGCCCCACGAAGGTGCGGACCTGCTCCACGTCGTTGGTGAGCCGGGTGAGCAATTCGCCGGTCTGCGCCTGGTCGTAGTAGCTGAAGGAGAGCCGCTGGATGCGGCTGAAGAGCCCCTCGCGCAGGTCGTACGCCACGCCCTGGGACGCGCGCTCCGCCAGGTAGCCCTGCAGGAAGTTGAACAGGCCGCGGCCCAGCGCCACCGCCACCAGCCCGCCCACCGCCGCCAGGACCGCGCGCTGGTCGCCCCTGGTCAGCCCGTTGTCCACCGCGTAGCCGACCAGCTTCGGCGCGGCCAGGTTGGCGGCCGACACCGCGAGCAGCGCGACGAAGCCCCCCGCCGCGTCCAGCTTGTACCCGCGCAGGTAACCGACCGCGCGGCCGATGCTCTTCACGCCCATGGGCGGGCGCCCGGGAGATGCCATGGGAAATGGGCCTACTCAAGACGCGCCGACGCCGCAACTGGCCTCGGCGCTGGACCGGCCGGTGGACCGCTCCGCCCCTTGACCGCCGGGCTGACCGCGGCCATCGCCGTGCCCACGTCTCCGTGGGAGGTGAAAGAGATGACCGTGGAAGGTTTGCTGCTCTGGTTGGTCGTGGGCCTGATCGCGGGTTGGCTCGCCTCCGTGATCGTGGGCGGGCCCGGCGGCGTGATCGCCGACATCGTGGTGGGCATCGTGGGGGCGTTCATCGGCGGCTGGCTGTTCAGCGCCCTGAACGTGCACTCGCCCTTCGGCGGGCTCGCCGGCTCCATCTTCGTCGCCTTCATCGGGGCGGTGGTGCTGCTGGCGATCCTGAGATTGGTCCGGGGCGGGCGGACGCGCTGGCGAGAAGTGTAGCGGCGGAGGCGGATGGGCCGGCCGGCCGGGGCGCTACGTCCAGTCGAGGACGATCTTCCCCGACTGGCCGGTCTTCATCGCTTCGAACGCCTCCTGGAACTTCTCCGCCGGGAAGCGGTGGGTGAGCACCGGCGACAGGTCCAGCCCCGAGGTGAGCATCGCCGCCATCTTGTACCAGGTCTCGAACATCTCCCGGCCGTAGATGCCCTTGAGCACCAGGCCCTTGAAGATCACCGGGTTCCAGTCGATGGAGACCTCCTTCGACGGGATGCCCAGGATGGCCACCCGGCCGCCGTGGTTCATCACGCCCAGCATGGAGCGCAGGGCCTCCCCGTTCCCGCTCATCTCCATCCCCACGTCGAAGCCCTCCGTCATCCCCAGGTCGCCCATCACCTCCCGGAGGGTGCTGTCCTGGACGTTCACCGCGCGGGTGGCGCCCAGCTTCCTGGCCAGCTCCAGCCGGTAGTCGTTGACGTCCGTCACCACCACGTAGCGGGCGCCCACGTGCCTGGAGATGGCGGCGGCCATGCAGCCGATGGGGCCGGCGCCGGTGATCAGCACGTCCTCCCCCACCAGGTCGAACGAGAGCGCGGTGTGCACCGCGTTCCCCATGGGGTCGAAGAAGGCGGCGATCTCGTCCGGCACGCCCTGGGGCACCTTGAACACGTTCACCGCCGGCATGGAGACGTACTCGGCGAAGGCGCCGTCCCGGTGCACGCCGATGCCCACCGTGTTGCGGCAGAGGTGGCGCTTGCCCGCCCGGCAGTTGCGGCAGTGGCCGCAGGTGATGTGGCCCTCGGCGGAGACGCGCTCGCCCTTGGTGAAGCCGGTGACCGCGCTGCCCAGCCGGGCCACCTCGCCGGTGAACTCGTGGCCCACGGTGATGGGCACCGGCACCGTCTTCTGCGACCACTCGTCCCAGCTGTAGATGTGGATGTCCGTGCCGCAGATGGCCGCCTTGCGGACGCGGATCAGCACGTCGTTGGGCCCCACCTCCGGCACCGGGACCTCCTCCATCCACAGCCCCGGCTCCGCCTTCTTCTTCACCAGCGCCTTCACTTCACCACCCCCAGCTCGCGGCCCACCTTGACGAACGCGTCCACCGCCCGGTCCAGGTGCGGCCGTTGGTGCGCCGCGCTCATCTGGGTGCGGATGCGCGCCTGGCCCTGCGGCACCACCGGGTAGCTGAAGCCGATGACGTAGATGCCTTCCTGGAGCATCCGGTCCGCCATGGCCGACGCCAGCTTCGCGTCCCCCAGCATCACCGGGATGATGGCGTGGTCCGCGCCGGCCAGCTTGAAGCCGGCCTGCTGCATCCGGGAGCGGAAGTAGGCCGCGTTGTCCTTCACCTTGGCGCGCAGCTCGCCGCTGGACTCCAGGAGGTCCAGCGCCTTCACCGACGCGGCGGAGATGGCCGGCATCAAGGAATTGGAGAACAGGTACGGGCGGGACCGCTGGCGCAGCCAGGTGACGACCTCCTTGCGCGCGGAGGTGTAGCCGCCGCTGGCGCCGCCCAGCGCCTTGCCCAGCGTGCCGGTGAGGATGTCCACCCGCCCCATCACGCCGCAGTGCTCGTGGGTGCCGCGGCCCTGCTCGCCCATGAAGCCCACGGCGTGCGAGTCATCCACCATCACCATCGCCTGGTGCTTGTCCGCCAGGTCGCAGACCGCCTTCAGGTTGGCGATGATCCCGTCCATGGAGAACACGCCGTCGGTGGCGATGAGGCGGAAGCGCGACCCCTTCGCCTCCTCCAGCTTGGCCTCCAGGTCCGCCATGTCGTTGTTGGCGTAGCGGAGCCGCTTGGCCTTGCAGAGGCGGATGCCGTCGATGATCGACGCGTGGTTGAGCGCGTCGGTGATCACCGCGTCCTCCTCGCCCAGCAGCGTCTCGAACAGCCCGCCGTTGGCGTCGAAGCAGGAGCCGTAGAGGATGGTGTCCTCCATCCCCACAAAGCGCGACAGCCGCGCCTCCAGCTCCTTGTGGACGTCCTGGGTGCCGCAGATGAAGCGGACGCTGGACATCCCGTAGCCGTGGCGCTCGAGCGCCGCCCGCGCCGCCTCCACCAGGGCCGGATGGTCGGACAGGCCGAGGTAGTTGTTGGCGCAGAAGTTGAGGACGGGGCGCTCCCTGCCCTTGACGCGGATCTCCGGGCCCTGGTGGCCGAGGATGGGCCACTCCTCCTTCCACAGCCCCTGCTCCTTGATCTGCTTCAGCGCGGCGGAAACGAAGTCGGCGTAGGTGGAGTCCATGCGTTCCCTCGCCAGGGATTCTATGCGAGC
>Ga0134122_10001455_pt1 | contig 17111 bp, 14 predicted proteins | sample KB302_FD_96461 | JGI IMG/M metagenome (GOLD analysis project Ga0134122, IMG submission 96461) | Terrestrial soil microbial communities without Nitrogen fertilizer from Kellogg Biological Station, Michigan, USA - KB3-0-2 | ecosystem: Environmental > Terrestrial > Soil > Unclassified ... | reverse complement strand
GGCGTGGCTGGAGCAGAAGCTGGGCAGCGCCGGGCGCCACCTGTGGGAGCTGGCGCACGGCCTGGACGACCGCGCGGTGGTGCCGGACGTCCAGGCCAAGAGCATCGGCTCCGAGGACACCTTCGACGAGGACCTGGAGGGCGAGGAGTCGCTCCGCCCGCACGTGCACGCGCAGGCGCTGCGGGTGGCGAAGCGGCTGCGGCGCGCCGGCCTGCGGGCGCGGGTGGCGCAGCTGAAGATCAAGTTCGCCGACTTCGAGCTGGTCACCCGCCGCCACACCTTCCCCGAGCCCACCGACGACGGCCAGGCGCTGTACCGCGCGGCGATGGACCTGTTCGCCCGCGTGGACCTGGCGCGCGCGGTGCGCCTCACCGGGGTGAGCGGCCAGGAGTTGGTGGGCGAGCGCGACCAGATGGAGCTGTTCCGCCCCGAGCCCGGCAAGAGCCAGCGCCTCAACGCCGCCCTGGACCGCATCGCCTCCCGCTACGGGCACGCGGCGGTGACCACCGCGGACCTGGCGGAGGCGGGCGAGGACCCCGAGCCGCGCGGGCCCGGCCGGAGGTGACGGCTACCGGCGGCCGGTGCCGTCCTTCTCCGGGTCGAACTTGCCGTAGCGCCCGGATTCGGTGAGCTGCGCCACGCCCAGCACCTGGATGCTGCGGCGCGCGTCGCTCATGGCGTAGCTGATGGCCACCCCTCCCACCTCGAAGTGCATCGCGCTCCGCATGTCCCCGGTGTCGGGCATCCACGCGGTCAAGGAGGCCGCCGCGTAGGCGATCTCCGCCAGCCGCCGCAGGACGGCGTTGCGCGCCTCGGGGCTCAACCGGGAGAGGGCCACCCGCACCTGGAGGGGCAGGTCGATCTCGTACCGGTCGCTGATTGGGTTGGAGGCGGCCCTCATGGCATCCGTTTGCCCGCTGGGGGCGCGAACGGGAATGCAGCGCTCATGCCGCACCGGCACCACGCTCGTCACGCGCGGTTGCACCGGATCGGCGCGCAACTTCGCTGTACGAATTGCAGTGCTCCGCCGGACGCCCGGAGACATTTTTCAGGCCCGCTCGCAGCGGAATTCGACGCTGTCGCGCAATGCCCGGAGCGCATCGTCGGCCCGCGGACGCTTCAGCTCGACTAGGCTGCCCGCCCGGCATGCGGACGTGCTCGGCATTTCTGGTCCTGGCCATCGGCGCGGGAGCGTCGGCTGCTGAACCCTCCGACCGCGCGGACGCCACCTCGCCGAAGCCGCCGGAGCGGGTCTCCACGGCCCCACCCGCGGCGGCCGAACCGGCGCCGGACGCGACGTCCTCGGCGCTGTCGGTGGACGGCGATCTGCTCCACGCGGTCCCCGGCACCTGGGGCGACCCGCTGCGCGCGCTGGCCCGCTTCCCCGGCGCGACCTCCGTCATCGGCGGGATGGGACCGGCGGTGGTGCGCGGGCGGCTCCCGGACGCCACGCCCACCTTCTTCGACGGGGTGCGCGTGAGCTGGCCCTTCCACGCGCTGGTGGGGCCGGCCTCCTTCTCGCCGGAGCTGATCGCCCGGGCCGACTACTACCGGGGCGAGGCGCCGGCGCGCTTCGGCTTCCTCACCGGCGGCGCGGTGGACCTCCACCTCCCCGAACGCGTGACCGGCACCACCGCCTTCGCCGACGTGGACCTGCTCACCGCGCGCGGCACGGTGCTCTCCCCGGTGGGCCCGCTGGGCACCAGGGTCATGGCCTCCGCCGGCGTGTTCTGGACGCCGTGGCTCCTCTCGCGCGCGACCGGGGGCACGGTGGACGCGAACCTGGCGGACTGGCAGCTGTCGGTGGCGCAGCCCTTGGCCACCGGCGAGCTGCGGCTGCTGTGGCTGGGCGCGTACGACGGGGTGGCGCTCGCGCAGGGCGAACCGGAGTCGCCGCCGCCCGGGCTGCCGCAGTACTCCTTCGCGCGGCCGCTCTCGCAGATGCAGCGGGTGGACCTGCGCTGGCGGGACGCGAGCGGGCTGGAGGCGTCCGCCACCTACGGCCTGGACCGGCTGGCGCTCACCGCGGGCGGGACGGTGAACGACACGGTGCTGGAGGCGGCCGAGCGCACGCTGCGGGCGCAGGCGCGGTGGACGCGCGCCATCGCCTCGCGGGGCCGGCCCATCCAGCTGGAGCTGGGCGCGGAGGTGGAGCGCCGCCAGGCCGACTTCGAGCTGGCGGCGGTGACGCGGCCGCAAGCGGGCGACCCGGCCACCACCTCCGAGTACCGGGCGCAGGCGGTGGGCGTGTTCGCCGGCGCCTGGGCGCAGGTCTCCGGCACCAACGGCCCGTTCACCATCACCCCCGGCCTCCGCCTCTCCACCGCCCACCGCGGCTTCCGCGAGGGCACCGAGGTCGCCTTCGAGCCGCGGGTGTGGATCGACTACCGCGGGGGAGAGCCGTTCGAGGTGCACGGCGGCGCGGGCTGGTACCACCAGCCGCTCACCACCCTCGTCCCGCTCCCCGGCTTCTCGCTGTTGCACCTCCCCGCCGGGATGAGCTCCGTCATCCAGACCACCGCGGGCGTCACCTTCCACCCGCTGCTCGGCCTGGACCTGGGCGTGGACGCGTACTGGGACCCCATGGTCCGGACGCTGGAGCTGCCGGTGCTGGACCCGGGGGTCTACGGCGCGGTGTTCGCGGACTCGGCCACCTCCGGCGCGCTGGTGCTCTCCCGCGCCACCACCGGCTCGGCCCTGGGCGTGGAATTCCTCCTCCGCAAGGCCGTGGGCGACCGGCTCACCGGCTGGCTCTCCTACTCCGTCCAGCGCAGCGCGCGCGTCGACCCGGCGCTGGGGAAGGAGCTGCCGTTCGCCTACGAGCAGACCCACGCGGTGAACGCGGTGCTCGCCTACCGGCTCCCGGGAGGTTTCACGCTCAGCGGGGCGGTGCTGCTCCGCTCGGGCGCGCCCGAGGTGGGCTCCTTCTTCACCTCGCGGACCATGCGCGAGGGGACGGACGTCCAGGGCGCGCCGGCGTGGACGCCGGTCCCGCTGGACCAGGTAGATCGGCTTCCGTGGCTGTTCCGGCTGGACGCCCGCGCGTCGAAGGCGTTCGACTGGGATCGGCTCCACATGGAGGTCTGGCTGGACGTCTACGACCTGGACCTGCAGCGCGACGTCGTCGCCAACTCCTACGGCGCCTCGATGGACGCCGCGGGAGCGCGCACGCTCACCCGCGGCCAGACGGGCCTGTGGTACCCGCTGCCGATGCTGGGCGTGCGCGGCGCCTTCCGGCCATAGCCAGCAAGCCCAGCGCGAGCAGCGCCGCCGTGCCCGCGCCGGCGGACGCCGCGCTGCAGGCGCACCCCTCCCCGGAGAGCGCGGCCCGCGGCGCCGGAGATGGGTTGTTGGCGCAGCCGGTCCCGGCGGTCTTCGCCACCCACAGGTAGCTGGTGAGGGTGCGCGGCCGCCCGTCCACCAGCACCTCGGCGCGGAAGCGGTCCTCGCACTGGTCGGGCGGCGCGACGTCCAGCGCGGTGACGAACGGGTCCGAGTCCACCGGCAAAGGCGGCAGCGGGACGCCGTCGTGGACGAAGCGGACCTGCAGGCCCTTCCCGCCGGTGACCACCGCGGTGAGCGCGATGGGGTCGGGGGAGATCACCGTGTCGCCGCCCATGGCGCTGCCGGAGGCGCTCCCCGCGCGCAGCTCCACCATGGGGTCGGCGATGCCCTGCGCCTTTACCACCGTGTGCCCGCGCGCCACCGCGTCCACGATGGCGGCCGCGGACAGCTCGCTGGCCCACACCATGGTGGTGGGCTGGCCGATGGAGCTGCCGTACGGCGAGTCCGGGTGCCCGGCGCGGTGGTCGTCGCTCCCGCCCACCGCCGCCACCTTCATCCCCTTGGAGATCAGGCTCTCCCAGAAGACGACGGAGGGGTCGTTGAAGAGCGCGCCCAGCTCCTGGTAGCCGGCGTTGCTCACCTCCAGCCCGTCCACCGCGGAGGGGAACGCCAGGTGCCAGGCGCAGCCGATGCACAGGTCCCCCACCTCCTGCACCGGGTGGTTGATGGCGAACAGCGCGCCCGCGGCGTGGACCTGGTCGGCGACGGCCTGGATGGAGGGCGCGGACGCGTCCAGCCGGAAGTCCACCCAGCGCGTCATCCCGTAGGCGTTGGCGTGGCCCCAGTAGGTGGTGATCTCCAGCCCGGGCACGAAGAGGAAGTCCGGGTGGCGCCCCTGCGCGTCGGAGACGAAGTCGAGGTGCGAGACGGTGTTGTGGTCGGTGATCACCGCGAAGTCCAGGCCCGCCGTCCCCCGCGCGTACGCGGCGATCTCGTCCAGCGTGGGCCGCGCGTCCCCGCTCTCCCGCGAGTGCACGTGGAAGTCGCCCGCGTACCAGCGCGCGCCCCGCTGCAGCGGCGCGGCCGGCGTGTACGGGCGGCGGTCCTGCTGCCGCGCCAGCGTCGGGGCCGCGCGGAGGATGACCTCCACGTGGTAGCGCGCGGGGCGCTCGCCGATCTTGGCCGTGCCCACGATGACCTTCCACGTGCCGGGCGGCAGTGGGCCGGCCAGGTAGCTGCGGGAGGCGGCCTGCTCGCCCACCACCGCCGGCTCCTCGTTGCCGCCGCCCCAGCCGCGGAAGCGGTCCGGGTCGAACAGCCCCCAGTCGAGGATGTTGGCGGAGGAGAGGTCGGAGTGGCGGACCTCGACCTCCTTCGTCCCCGGCGGCACCTCGAAGGTCAGCTCGAAGAAGCGGGAGCCGTCCTCCGGCACCAGGCCCTCCAACACCAGGGGCGCCGGGTCCGCCGCGCGCGCCGGGAGCGACGCCGCGAGCGCGGCGGCGGCCAGCAGCGCCCGGGCCCGGCTCATCGGCGCGATCCGCCCTTGTTGGCGGCGCCCGAGGGGTGCTCGACCTGCCACCGGGCCACCGCCATCACGCGCTCCTCGTCCTTGCTGGTGGTGTAGCCGGTGCGGGCCAGCTCGGCGAGGGCGGCGGCGCGCTTCTTGTCCTTGCCGGCGTCCCACAGCGCGCGCGCCAGCGCGAAGCGCGCCTCGGCCATCTCCGGGGCGTCGTGGCTGTTCTTCTCGTGGATGGCGATGGCGCGCTCCAGGGCCGTGACGGCGTCCTGCGGCTTGCGCATCCCCAGGTACGCCTGGCCGATGTTCTCCAGCGAGAACGCCAGGTCGCCGGAGGTGGAGGAGAGCGTCTTCTCCTGGATCATCCGCTCCCGGATGGACATCGAGTGCTGCGCCTCGTGGAGCGCCTCGCCGTACTCGCCGTCCGCCAGCAGGGTGATGGCCAGCCAGTCCAGGTCGTACGCCACCTCCGAGCTCTCCGCCCCCAGCGTGCCCTTGTGGATGGCCAGCGCCTTCTGCAGCTCGTCGTTGGCGTTCTTGTAGTCCTTCATGTCCAGGTACACCTGGGCCAGCACCCGGCGCTGGCCGCCCACGGTGGGGTGGTTGACGCCCAGCTTCTTCTCCGTCGCCTCCACCGACTTGGTGATCAGCTTGAGCGCCTGCTCCGGCTTGTGGCCGCGCTGCAGCGCCGCGGCCCAGTTGGAGAGCAGCGCGTTGGTGCGCTGGTCCAGCGGGCCGAACTCCGGGAGGGCGACGTTGTAGCCCTTCTCCAGCACGGCCGCCGCCTCGGCGTTGCGGCCCTGCCGGATGAGCACGTTGCCCCAGAAGTTGGCCAGGTCCGTCTCCGCGGTGGTGGTGGCGGCGCGGCGCACCGCGGCGTCCGCCAGCCGCTTCCACCGGGCGGCGTCCTCCGTCCGGCCCTGGAGGTAGCCCACCACGAAGACCAGGCGGGCGAGCGCGCGGGCCTTCTCGTCGTCCTTGCGGCCCTCCTCGCCCGCGGCCACCGCTTCCTCGAGCACCTCCTCCGCCTTCTTGGTGTCCCCGATGCGGGCCATCCAACCCGCGTAGTCGAGCACCTCCGCGCGGATGGGCGCGTAGTGCACGTCCTTCAACCCGGCCATCGCCTCGTCCACCACCTTCTTGGACTTGATCGGGTCTCCGGAGTCCGCCAGCGCCTTGCTCTCCGCCAGCTTCCGCTCCAATTCGTCCACGCGGGCGCGGGTGGCCTGGTCCTCGGGCAAGGGGATGGGGGACTTGAGCGCCGCCACGTCCGCGCACGGGCCCAGCCCGGGCAGGGCCAGCGCCGCGTCCAGGGACTTCTCCACGGCCTTGGCGTCCGCGGCGGCGAGGATGCGGGTGAGCGCCCCCATCGAGACCAGCCGGCGGTCGAGGCAGGCGATGCGCAGGGTGAGCACCTCGTCGGTCTGCTCGCCGCGGAGCCGGGTCGCCTCGCAGGCGTCGGTCCGCATCGCCGCCCAGGCCTTGCCGTACTCGTCCAGCGTGGCGTCCACCTGCGGCTTGAGGTGGTTGGCGTACGGCGACGCGGAGGCGGCGAACGCCTTCTCCATCTGCTCCTTCACGCCCGGGTTCCACACCGTCGCCAGCTTGGTCTCCGCGCCCTGGCAGAGCTGGGAGTGGCGGCTGATCGCCCGCTGGTACGCGACGCCCACCACCACCACCGCCGCCGCCGCGCCGATGCCGATGGCCCACCGCCGCTGGGCGACCTGGGGGTCGTAGGAGAGGTGCTTGAGCAGCTCCTCCATCGACGGGTAGCGCCCGTCCGGGTCGAGGGAGAGGCCGCGCTGCAGCGTGCGCCGCACCGAGGCCGGCAGCCGCGGCTCCTTGGGGAACTCCTTCACCAGCGTGGGGCCGTCGTCCTGGGCCCCGCTGCCCACCGTGTCCACCGTGCTGGTGTGGTCGTCGTCCTGCTGCTGGTGGCGGCGGAGGTAGATGCGCTCCAGCCCCAAAAGCGGCGAGCTGCCGTAGATCGCCCAGTAGAGCGAGGCGCAGAAGTTGAACTGGTCGCTCCGCGCGTCCGGCGTCTGGCGGCGGTGCTGCTCCGGCGACATGAACAGCGGCGTGCCGACGATCGCCCCCGCCTGGGTGAGCCGGGAGCCCAGCGCGGGCGCCGGCACGCCGGGGGCGGTGGGCCCCTCGCCGGGGAGCTCGTGCTCGTCGTTGGTCAGCCGCGCCAGGCCGAAGTCCGTCACCCGCACCCGCCCGTCCGACCCCAGGAGCACGTTCTCCGGCTTGAAGTCGCGGTGCACCAGGCCGGCGGCGTGCGCGGCGGCCAGCCCGCGCCCGGCCTCGATGAACAGCTTGATCACCTCGCGGACGGTGCGCTTCTGCTTCACCAGCCAGTCGTTGAGCGTGCCGCCGTCCACGAACTCCATGGCGACGAACACCTGGTTCTCGCCGAGCGCGCCCACGTCGAAGACGGAGATGACGTTGGGATGGGAGATCTTCGCCATCGCCTGCGCCTCGCGGAGCAGGCGCGCCGTGGCGGGCGAGGCGGCGCCCCGGACGGACGGGCGCAGGAGCTTCACCGCCACCTTGCGGTTCAGCTCCGGGTCGTAGGCGGCGTAGACCAGCCCCATCCCCCCCTCGCCCAGCTTGTCGAGGACGAGGTAGCGACCCACGGACGCGCCGCGCTGGAGCGCGTCGTGCGCCTGGGGCATCTCGCGGGTGGGCACCTGCCCGGACACGGGGCCGAGCGCGGGGGGTTCCGTGGACAAAGCGGCCACACCATAGCCGCACGGGGAGCCTCAGGGCACGCTGTCCGCAGCGCCCTGGCTCCCCGTCGAGCTACGAAGCGTCGTGTGAAGGGCTTACAGCTTGGAGGTCGCGACCACGCCGCCCGGCAGGCCGCCGCCGCCACCCTGGTTCAGGAAGCTGCCGCCGCCGGCGACCACGCCGCCCGCCAGGCCGCCACCACCCCGGATGCTCAGGACGTCCGTCGGAACCGGAGCCGCCGCCGGAGCCGGAGCGGGAGCCGACTGGAGGTGAGCCTGCGGGGCCTGGGCCGGGGCCGCGCCCGCCTGGTTCAGGAACAGGTCCGAGCTCCGCGGGCCCACCGCGTTGGTCAGCGTGCTGGGGGCCGCCTGCATGCCCGCCGGGGCCTGCTGGCCGTTGAAGGAGTCGGTGTGGAAGTTGGCCGCCAGGCTCTTGATCGCCTGGTCCAGCGCCGCCATGGCGGCGTTCATGTCCGGCTGCTGCGCCTGCCCAGCCTGCGCGGCGGGCGTCGACGCTGCAGCTCCGGCCGGCGCCTTCTTCTCGCCGGAAGCGCCCTTGGCCGCCGCGGCGCCGTGGTTCCCATGGGCGTGCAGCCCGTTGAGGTGATGATGGCCGTGATTGTGAATGCCGTGGCTCATTGAAAGAACCTCCAGGATGCTCAGGTAGCCGCCCCGATCACATTCTCGGCGGATGGGGTCGGGGAGTTGTCTCGAACTTCCCAGATTCTAGGAACTTGTCGGCACAGGTAGGCGCATGGCGCCCATTGGAACCCCTTTGACGCACCAATGCGTACATATTTTTCCACTCCATCCGTGCTCGTACGGGCTGGTACAGTCGGGCCGTACGAGCGGGAACGTCGATCAGGGGCGATTCCCTTGCGCTCGCGGCCTTAGCGGGCGCACGCCGCATGCAGGCATGGCCGGGCGGAGGTTCCCCATGAAGGCCACCATCACCGCCGCTCTCTTCGCTCTGGCCGCAGCCCTGATCCCGGCGCACGCGAGGGCTGAAGACGCGACCTCCGCGCGCGACGAGATCAGGGAAGCCCTGGAATCCCAGGCGCGGCTCCCGGACGTGCGGCCCACCTTGCCGGATCAGGCTTCGGACCGGGCCCGGGAGGTCCATGCCGCCATCGCCTTTGGTCAGAAGGGGACCGCCGAGCGCGCCGCGCACCAAGCCGCCAAGGCCGCGGGGGACGCCAGCGCCACGGCCGCGGCGCGCAAGGCCGCCGAGGTGGCCGCGGACCGCGCCGGGCAGAAGAGCCAGGCCGCCGCCAGCGAGCACCGGGCGGACGAGGTCCGCAAGGGATTGCCTCCGTCGAAGCCGAACCGCGGGAAGCAGGACTAGCGGTTTTCGGAGGTGGGGATGGAGGGGGTTTGTCCAAGCTGCTGACGGTCATCGTCGCCTCCCTCCTCGCCGCAGGTCCCGCCGATGGCCACCTCCTTCAAGGCGCCCGCGCCTTCCGGGCCGGGCGGTACGCCGAGGCGCTGGTGGAGTTCAAGGTGGCGGAGAAGCTGGGCGCCGGTCCGGACGCCCGCGCGTACGCGGCCGCCGCGCTGGTGAAGCTCGACCGGCCGGAGGAGGCGGTGGAGCTGTTCGGGCCGAAGCCGGCGTCCGACCCGGTGCTCGAGTTCTACCGCGCCCTCGCCTGCTACCAGGCCCGCCTCTTCACCTGCGCGGACCGGGCGCTGGAGGGGGCCATGGGGCGGTTCGGGCGGCGGGTGGAGGAGGAGGCCAGGGCGCTGCGGGCGCAGATCAAGCGCACGCTCTCCGCGGAGATCCAGCCCGAGGCGGTGGACTGGTACCTCCGCCACGGCGAGGAGGCGCTGCAGGCGGGCCAGCCCGTGCTGGGGCTGCTCTACGCGGCGGAGGCGCGCGCGCTGGGCGGGCGGCGGAAGGACTGCCACCGCTGCGCGGACGCCGACGCGCTCCAGACGAAGGCGAAGGCCGCCGCCGGGGCCGGGGAGGCGCCGCGGTGATCGCCGCGTGGGCGCTGTCGCTGTGGGCTTCGGCCGCGGGCGCGGGGCCCATCGACTGCTCGAAGGTGGAGCCGGCCCGTTCGCCGGACCCGGCCGCGGCCCAGGCCTACCTGGAGGTGGGCGACGCGGAGTCGCGCCAGGGGCGGCCGGACACCGCGGCGGTGGCCTTCCGCGAAGCCGTCCGCCTCGACCCGGCCAGCCCCGCCGCCCGCGCGCGGCTGCTGAACCTGTGCCGCGAGTCGGGCGAGGCGGCGGACGAGGACTTCGACCGCGCCACCCGCGCCGTGGAGGAGGGCCGCTACGAGGAGGCGATCGCCGCGCTGGGGCCGCGCTTCGCCGGCGAGGGGCGGCCGGACGCCGCCGCCGCCCTCCTCTACGGCATCTCGCTCTACGAGCGCGGGGACGACGCGCGGGCGAAGCAGGCGCTGCAGCTGGCGGCGCAGTCCCCCGGGACGGCGGACGCGGCCTCGGTGTTCCTGGGCCTGCTGGCGCTGCGGGCGGGGAGCTCGGACCAGGCCGCGGCGCTGTTCGACCGCGCGGGCGGCGGCGCCCAGGGCGAGCTGGCCCGCACCGCCCGCGACCTCGCCGCGCTGGCCCGCCGCGACGTGCGGCTGGCGGTGAGCGCGGAGGTGGAAGGCGGCTACGACAGCAACGTGGACCAGGCCCCGGACCGCACGCCGGTGGCGGGGCTCTCCGGCGATCTCCTCTACGGGGCCACGGCCTCCGCGCTGCTCCGCCCCTTCGGGGAGACGGGGCCCTACGCGGTGGCCGGCGCGCGGCTGCGGAACCTCCGGGAGATCGGCGACTACGACCTGGCGTGGGCCGGCGGCGCGGCCGGCTACCGGTTCACCCACGGCCGGGACGAGCTGCGGGTGGAGTACGCCTTCGACGCCATCTGGCTCGGCTACCAGCCCTTCTCCACCGCCCACCAGCTCCAGCTCGACGGCGCGCTGGACCTGCCGTTCGCCCGCGCGGGCGCCCTGGTCTCCGCCCGGGCGGAGCGCTACTCGGCGCCCCAGATCCAGAAGTACTCCGGGCCCACCTTCGACGGGGAGGTGTCGCTGGCCTGGGGCGGGAGCGCCACCGAGCTGAAGCTGCGGTACCGCGGCCAGGGGCACCGCTCCGAGGAGGCCGAGGTCAGGTGGCTGGACCACGGCCCCGGCGTGCGCGCGATGGCGGCGCTCCTGTGGGGCCGGCTGGTGGTGGACGCCCAGGTCACCATCCGCACCTACGGCGCCGAGGACCCGGGCTTCGGCGACGTGGTCCGCCAGGACGCGTACCTGGACGGGGTGGTGTCGCTGGAGCAGGACCTGGGCAAGCAGCTCACGGTCTCCCTCTGTGTGGGCGGGCGGAAGGCGTTCTCCAACGTCGGCACCCTGGAGTACACGCGGCTGTACGGGGGCCTGGGCCTGATCTTCACCGCGGGGCTGTGGTGAGGCGGCCCTCGGCGGTGGGGTGGGCGATCGCCGCCGGCGCGCTGGCGCTGGCCGGCCCGCTGGTCGCCATGTTCGCGCTCTGGCGCGGCGCCCAGCTCTCCCTGGAGCAGGTGCTGGACGCGCGGCTCCGGGGCGCGGGCGAGAGCGCGGCGCTGCTGCTGGAGGACCGCCCGCCCGGGCCGGAGCCGCTCCGGTCCCTGATGGCCGCCCAGCACCTGGACGGCGCGTACCTGCTGGACCGGCAGCTCACCGTGCTCGCGGACGCCACCGGGCCCTCGGGCGGGCGCGCCGACCTGATCCGCGTGGACGCGGACCGGGTGGCCGCCGCCTTCGCCGGCGAGGTCACCGTGGCCTCCACCTACGCGCTGGGCGAGGTGGTGGTGGCCACCGGCTACTTCCCGGTCCGCTCCCGCGGGCAGGTCTCCGCGGTGCTCGCGCTGGAGGCGGGCCGGGCCTTCTCCGACCCGGGGCCCTGGCTGTCGCGCGCGCTGGCGCTGGGCGTGCTGGGCGCGCTCCTCGTCGCCGCCGCCATCGCCGTCATCGGGCGGCGGGCGCTCCAGGGCCAGGCCGCCGCCGCCCGCGCGGACGCCTTCGCCCGGGTGGCGGCGATGGCCGCCCATGAGATCCGCAACCCGCTGGGCGTCATCCGCGGCACGGTGGAGCTGATGCAGGCGCGGCTCAAGCGCACCCTCACCTTGAAGGACGCGGAGGCGCTGGCGGACGTGCTGGGCGAGGTGGAGCGGCTGCGGCGGCTGACCGAGGACCTCACCGACCTGGCCCAGGACCGCCCGCTGGCGGAGGACGAGGTGGACCTGGCCGCCGTGCTGGAGGAGGCGGCGCGCGCGGCGGAGAAGGCGGCGCCGCCGGTGAAGGTGAAGCTGGAGGTGGCCGGCGGCGCGCTCCCGCGGGTGCGGGGCGACCCGGCGCGCCTGCGGCAGGTGTTCGCCAACCTGCTCTCCAACGCCGCCCAGGCGCAGCGCGAGGGCGAGGTGGAGGTGCGCGCCTTCGCCGAGGGCGGCGCGGTGCTGGCGCGGGTGCGCGACCGCGGCCCGGGGGTGCCGCCCGAGTCGCGGGAGAAGCTGTTCGACCCCTTCTTCACCACCAAGGCCCAGGGGTCCGGGCTGGGGCTGTTCATCTCCCGCCGCCTGGTGGAGCGGCACGGCGGGAGCCTGAAGCTCCTGGACGTCGAGGGGCCGGGGGCGTGTTTCGAGGTGCGGCTTTCCGCAATGGAGCGCTGATGGCACGCGTGCTGGTCGCGGATGACGAGGCGAAGCTGGGCAAGCTGGTGGCCGAGGCCCTGGAGCTGGACGGCCACGCGGTGAACCGCGCGCAGGGGGGCCGCGCCGCGCTGGTGGAGCTGGCCGCCCGCCCGTACGACGTGGTGATCACCGACCTGCGGATGCCGGAGGTGGACGGGCTGCAGGTGCTGCGCGAGGCGCGCCGGAAGGAGCCGCCGCCGGAGGTGATCGTGATGACCGCCTACGGCACCGCGGAGAGCGCGGTGGAGGCGATGAAGGCCGGCGCGGCCGACTACCTCACCAAGCCGTTCGCCATGGACGAGCTGCGGATGCGGGTGGAGCGGCTGGTGGCGCGGACCTCGGCGGAGGAGCGGAGCGCGCGGCTCTTGGAGCGGCTGCTGCCGCCCCTGGTGGCGCGGAGCCCGAAGATGAAGCAGGTGCTGGAAGCCGCCCGGCGGGTGGCCCCCACCGACACCACCGTGCTGCTCCTGGGCGAGAGCGGCACCGGGAAGAGCCAGATCGCCCGCTACATCCACTACGCGTCCAGGCGCGCCGCCGGGCCGCTGGTGGAGATCCACTGCTCGGCGCTGCCGGAGTCGCTGCTGGAGTCGGAGCTGTTCGGCCACGAGCGCGGCGCCTTCACCGGCGCGGTGGAGCGCAAGTCGGGCCACCTGGACCGGGCGGACGGCGGCTCCCTCTTCCTCGACGAAATCGGCGAGGTGAGCGCCGCCACCCAGGTGAAGCTGCTCCGCTTCCTCCAGGAGCGGGAGTTCGTCCCGGTGGGATCCACCCAGACCCGCAAGGTGGACGTCCGGGTCATCGCCGCCACCAACCGGGACCTGGAGGCGGCGGTGAAGGCGGGCACCTTCCGGGAGGACTTCTTCTACCGGCTGAACGTGTTCGCGCTCGCCGTGCCGCCGCTGCGCGAGCGGCCGGAGGACGTGCTCCCGCTGGCGGCCGCCTTCCTCGCCACCCGCGGCGTGCCGGAGTCCAAGCTGGGCCCGGACGCGCGCGCGCGCATCATGGCCCACGCCTGGCCGGGGAACGTGCGCGAGCTGGAGAACGCGCTGGAGCGGGCGCTCATCCTCGCCGGGGAGGGGGAGATCGGCGCGGACCACCTCGGCTTCCAGCCCTCCGGCACCCCGCGCGCCGGGCGCGCCGAGCCGGTCGACCTGCTGGTGCCCGGCTTCCAGCTGGACCGGTTCGAGCGCGACCTCATCCACGCCGCCATCGAGCGCGCCGGCGGCAACAAGGCGGCGGCCGCCCGCATGCTGGGGATCAGCCGGCGGCGGCTGTACTCGCTGCTGGAGTCCCTGGAGGGGAAGCTCTCCGGGGCCCCGGAGCCGGCCGACCAGGCGGAGCCGGCCGAGGACTGAGGGTTTGCGCGGGGGCGGGGGGAGCGGTCATGCTCTTCCCCGGTGAGTGCCGACGGCCCCAAGAAGATGCCTTCGCAGCCCTGCCCGCACTCCACGAGCTGTCCGCTCTATCCGCAGTTCACCATGGCGTCCTTCCTGCGCTACTGGCGGACGTCCTACTGCGACGCGGACTACACGCGGTGCGCGCGCTTCCGGCTGTCGCAGGAGGGGAAGCCGGTGCCGGTGAACCTGCTGCCCAGCGGCAACCTGATGAAGCTTTCTCCGAAGTGATGTCCGGAGCGATGGAGGTGGAGCGGTGAATCTCGAGGTCCTCAATGGGCGTTGGCCGTTCTGGCTGGGCGCCGTGGCGCTGGCGGTGACGGCGGTCGGGTACGCGGCGACGCTCGGGCGGCTCCTGGGCGTGTCCGGCATCTACGAACGGTTGGTCCACGCCCGGGCGGAGCTGGCCACCGAGCGCGAGGAGCGCGCGTTCCTCGACCGCGTGGCGCTGGAGGAGGCGCTGCGGCGGGAGACGCTGGCGGAGATGGAGAAGCAGGGCGTCCAGGTGCCGCCGGAGGAGATGGCCGCGCCGGTGAGCACCGCCGTGGCCGGCCCGGCGATCGCGCCGCGGGTGCCGCTGTGGGGGCAGCTGGTGTTCCTGGTGATGATGTTCGTCGGCGGCGCGCTGGCGAAGGCGCTGGCCGGCGGCCTCACCTTCCAGTCGCAGCCGGACCCGGCGCACGCGCACCTCTTCGGCCGGGCGGCGCCGCTGGCGCTGCTGTTCGGCGGGGTGCTGGTGGGCTTCGGGACGCGGATGGCGGGCGGGTGCACCTCCGGCCACGGGTTGTCCGGGTGCGGGCGGCTGCAGCCGGGGAGCCTGCTGGCCACGGCCTGCTTCTTCGGAAGTGGCGTGGCGCTCTCCATGGTGCTGGCGCGGGTGCTGGCATGAGCGCGCGCGTGATCGGGGCCAACGCGGTCTTCGGGCTGCTCCTCGGGTTCTCGCTCAGCCACATCGGCTTCGGCGACTTCGGGGAGGTGCACCGGATGTTCACCTTCGCCGACCTGCGGCTGGTGCTCACCTTCGGCGGCGCGGTGGCGCTCTGCGCGGCCGGGTTCGCGCTGGTGACGCGGCGCTGGCGGTTCGTCCCCCGGCCCGCGCAAGCCGCGTCGGCCGTGGGCGGCGTGGTGTTCGGCCTGGGGTGGGCGCTCTCCGGCGCGTGCCCGGGGATCGTCCTGGTGCAGCTGGGCGAAGGGAGGCTGATGGCCGGCCTCACCCTGGGCGGCATCATCTCCGGGACGTGGCTGTTCGGGCTGGCGCAGCGGCGCTTCGGGATCGGCGCCGTCGAGAGTTGCTAGGCGCCGCTGGACTGACCGCCGCCGGAGTGCCCACCGCCACCGCCGCCGCCTCCTCCACCGCGGCGGCGTCTCCGCCTCCGGCGCCGGTTCGGGGGCGCCTCGGCGTCGGGCTTCACGTGGGGCGAGCCGCCGGAGCGCCAGGCCTCCAGCGCCTCCCGCCCCTCGCCGGTGGCCTCCACGCCCATCTCGAAGACGACGAGCGCCTCGTTGAAGAGCGGGTGCCTCCGGAAGGACGAGAGCGAGCCGCGGCGGCGGCGGTCGCCCGCCAGCGTGCGCTGGGCCAGGAGCACCATGCGGGTGCGCTCGGCGATGCGGCGCGGGAGGCGGGCGGTCTGGACGAACTGGCGGAGCAGCTCCTCAATGGCCTTGGCCACCGTGGGCCGCTCCTCCTCGGCGGCGTCGCCCGGAGGCGGGGCGGGCGCGGCGCGGGAGAGCGGGAGCAGGAGCGCGGAGAGGAGGATGGCGTCCTCCATCCCCTCGGGCGTCGAGGCCACCTTGCGGTCCAGCGCGGCGGCCTGGGCGAAGAAGGTCTCCTCCGCCGCCTTGCCGCCGTCTCTGAGGAAGCGGTCGATGGGCGGCAGCAGGATGCGCAGCGCGTCCAGCGCCGCCAGCAGCTTGAGCGCCGGCGCCGCCACCCCGCCGCGGATCAGCCGGAAGGTCTCCTCCAGCAGCCGGGGGGGCGCGCAGCGCGGCAGGTCCTCCACCACGCCTTCCATGGCGGCGTAGGTGCGGGACTCGATGTCCAGGTCCAGCTTGCAGGCGAAGCGCACCGCCCGGAGGATGCGCACCGGGTCCTCGCGCATCCGCGTCTCCGGATCGCCGATGGTGCGGATCTGCCGCAGGTCGAGGTCGCGCCGGCCGCGCACGTAGTCCAGCACCTTGCCCTGGAAGACGTCGTAGAAGAGCCCGTTGATGGTGAAGTCGCGGCGGCGCGCGTCCTGCTCCGCGGTGCCGAAGACGTTGTCCTGGGTGATGAGCAGGTCGTCCCGGTTCTCCGCGTCGCCGTCCTCGCCCTCGGCGCCTCCGTTGGGGTTGGGGGGCTCCAGCTCCTCCAGCTCGGTGGGGTTGGCGCGGAAGGTGGAGACCTCCACGATCTTCCCGCCCTTGAAGTAGACGTGCGCCAGGCGGAAGCGGCGGCCGATCAGCCGGCAGTTGCGGAAGATGCCGCGCACCTCGGACGGCGTGGCGGAGGTGGCGATGTCGAAGTCCTTCGGCTTGCGGCCCAGGAGCAGGTCGCGCACGCAGCCGCCCACGAAGTAGGCCTCGTGTTCGAAGGAGTGCAGCCGGTGCACCACCTTGAGCGCGTCCACGTCGAAGCGGCGGGGGTCGATCTCCGCCGGCGCGCCCTCCGGGGTCTGGAGCGGGAGGTCGGGGACGGGGGAGACGGCGATGGTGGGGGTGTGCTCGGGGATCTCCTCGTCGATGGCGGACATCGGCGGGGGCGGCGGGCCCACCGCGGCCTCGGAGGCGAGCGCCGCCTGGACCTCCGGGTCCACCTCGTCGTCGTCGCCGTCCTCGTCCCCGTCCTCTTCCTCGAATTCGTCCTCGGCGGCCGGGTCAACCGGCGCGAGCTCCGCGGCAGGCGCGTTCCCGGGAGCCGCCGCGGCCCCGGACGGGGGCGCTTCCTCGGGCACCTCGGGGTTCGGGTCTTGTGTCATCGTCAACGGGCACCGTATTACCGCAACGAGGCTTGCCGAGACCAGTGATGCTCACCCTGTTGACCGGAGCGACCGGGCTGCTCGGGGCCAACCTCGCCCACCTGCTGTGCAGGCGCGGCGACCGGGTCCGCGCCCTCGTCCGGGGAAAGTCGGACCGGCGGGGCCTCCGGGGCCTCCCGCTGGAGGAGGTGGAGGGCGACGTGCTGGAGCCGGGGTCGCTGGACCGGGCCATGGCCGGCGTCCAGCGCGTCTACCACTGCGCGGGGGTGGTCCGGTTCGACGCCGCCTCCGCCGAGCTGGTGCGGCGGGTGAACGTCGAGGGTACCCGGAACGTGGTGGAGGCGGCGCGGCGGATGGGGGTGGGGCGCGTGCTGTGCGTGTCGTCCGCGGCGGCGGTGCGGCAGGGGTCGCTGGCGGAGCCGGGGACGGAGGAGCTGACGCCGGAGGGCCCGCCGCGCTCGCCGTACCACGAGAGCAAGCTGGCGGGTGAGGCGGCGGCCCGGGAGGCGGCCGCGGGGCGGGTGGAGCTGGTCACCGCCAACCCGTCGCTGCTGCTGG
>Ga0134122_10001453_pt1 | contig 17148 bp, 17 predicted proteins | sample KB302_FD_96461 | JGI IMG/M metagenome (GOLD analysis project Ga0134122, IMG submission 96461) | Terrestrial soil microbial communities without Nitrogen fertilizer from Kellogg Biological Station, Michigan, USA - KB3-0-2 | ecosystem: Environmental > Terrestrial > Soil > Unclassified ... | reverse complement strand
GGTGCGGTACGGGCTTCCACCGGTGAGGCCGCGGCGGCAAACGGTGACAGCGCTGTGGGGCGGGGAGACCTCCGACAGCACGGCGCAATAAAAGATGAACATGTGAGCGGCATAGTGCTTGATGAGCGCCGGCGCGGCGACGACCGCGCACATGATGTAGGAGCCCGTCACCGGCACCGCGAGCCCGACCACCCAGATGATCGCCGAGTGCGAAGGTGGCAACGGCAAGTAGGATGGTGCGCTTCAAGCGTTTCAACTCCCTAGCTAGGCGGGGCCCAGAAACTTGGCTCCGCCGCGGCCTCAGATCCGAAATGCATCGAGGGGGAAGGCCATGCGCCAGCAGCAATATCTACGCCGGCAGCTTGTCGGGGGCGAGCCGCAGGCTTAAACCGGCGTTGCCGATAGGGTCTCATGTCATGGACCAGCCAGTACCGCCGCTGCCCGCCCGGGGCTACTTTGCCATTGGCGCGGAGCGTATCTCGAAGGCCTTGAACCTCGGCAACATGATGCGCTCCGCACACGGATTTGGCGCCAGCTTCACCTTCACGATCGGCGCCAGCTACGCGGCCCTGGAAGCGCGATCAGATACCTCCAAGAGCAGCCAGCATTTGCCACACTACAACTGGAGAAGCGTCGCCGACCTCGCCCTGCCGGAAGGCTGCCGTCTTGTGGGGGTGGAACTGCTCGATCGGGCCATCGAGCTGCCAAGCTTTCGCCATCCGTTGCGCGCCGCCTATGTGCTCGGGCCCGAACGCGGCAGTTTGTCGGCGGAACTGGTCGCGCGCTGCGACTACCTGGTGCGGATTCCCTGCCACTTCTGCATCAACCTGGCGATGGCGGGCGCCATCGTCATGTACGATCGTGCCCGCTCGCTTGGGCGCTTTGCGGAACGACCCCTCCACGAGGGCGGGCCGGAAGGTCGCCACGCCCCCAACATTGCGCGAAAACGCAACCGCGCGGGCTCAGGCTGAGCGCGTCGCTTTGCGCAAACGCAGATAGAAGGCGCCCGCCCCACCGTGCCGCGTTCCCGCCGCGCCGTAGCTGAGCACGATCTGGCTGAGATCGGGTTGCGCCAGCCAAAGGGGCACACTGCGGCGCAGCACCCCACGCTGTCGCTCGCCCATGGCGGTGCCCAGGGGATCGCTGCGGTCCTCCTCGCGGCCTTTGCCGGTAATCACCAGCACGGTCTTCAGGCCGCTGGCGTAAGCGCGCTGCAGGAAGGCGCGCAAGCGGGCGTGCGCCTCGGCCTGGTATAGTCCATGTAGGTCTAGGCAGCCGTCGATGTCCGTCTTGCCCGCAACAATACGGCGCGCCTGGCGGCGATCGAGCACGTCGATGGTCGTCACGGCCACCGGCCGCGCTACCGAGGCCGCGCCGGCAGCCCCCCCCTTGGGGGTGGCCTCGGGTCGGGGCTTGGAGCCACGCCCGAGCGGTGCGGCGGCATTCGCCGTCGCCTTTTGCGGCAAGGCGGCGGCCGCGACGCGCGATTTGCGTTTGAGTGGCACTGCCGTGCGCGTGGCTGCTTCCCAAAGCTCCGCCTCGTCGGAGCTGACGAGCCGGCCGCTGCGGCCCGAGCGGTGGCCGGCTTTGCTCATCGCGGTGTTTTGACGACGGTCGTCAGTCCGAAGCCTCCGGCGTCCGCCTCGACGGGTACTGCCTTCGGCAACAGCACGATGAACTTGCCGACGTGCTTGGTAACGCCAGCAAGCCGCCCGGCCGCCGTACCGGAGCCAAAATAGATATCGCCGCGCTCGGGGCCTTTGATGGCGGAGCCCACGTCCTGAGCGATCATCAGGCGGTTGAAGGCACCGGCTTTGTCGACATGGGTCATGTCGGTGCCCGTGACAAAGATCGGAGCGCCCAACACATGATAAGCGGTATCGACGGCAAGGCTTCGACCAGGGGTCAGCGGTGAATTCATCGCCCCGCGCGCCGCACTGGCTTCGGCGCCCTGCAGTTCACGGAAGAATACGTAGGAGGCATTCTGCCACATGACTTGTTTGCCGCGCTCGCGGTCAGCCTTGAGCCAGCTCGACAGTGCGCCCAAGGAGACTTTATCGGCGGCGAGCAAACCCTTCTCGATCAGGTAGCGCCCGATGGAGCTGTAGGGATGCCCATTCTTGCCGTCGTAGTGCAGCCGAATGTTTGATCCGTCGGTGAGCTTCACACGGCCTGAACCCTGAATTTGCATGAAGAACAGGTCGACGGGATCGGCCAGATAGATGAGCTCCAAGCCTTTGCCTTTGAGGGCACCGGATTCGATCTCGGCCCGCGTGGCGTAGGGCTCGGTGCCGGTTGCGGTCTTGCGCGCGTGGGTTAGCGTTTGTCCGCTCTGGGCGCGCTGCGTTTCGTCGACCAAATTCACCAAATCCGGCGGGCGCCGGTAGACCGGCGTCTGAAACGGGCCTTGCGGGCTGCGTGCGCCTTCCAGCACGGGCTCGTAGTAGCCCGTGAGCAGACCTTGCGGCCCCGAATGCTGCAGCGCATTGGCGATGAAATGCCGTTCGAAGAACGCCTTTGCCTGTTCCTTGCCGATGTGGGCCGTCAGCTTACCGGCCGCCGTGCAAGCCTCGATCAGTCCCCTTGGTGGGCCGGTAAGCTTGTCGCTGGCGGCACGCTCGCGCCCAGCCGCCAGCACGCGATCGCACGATTTCAGGAAGGCCTTGAACGCCGCCGCATGATCGTCCCGATCCCAGCCGGGGACCTGCGAAAACGCGAGCGGTTGGTAGGATAATGCCGGTGGCTTCATGCTGGCAGACTGCTTTTGGGCGGACGTCGCCTCCGCCTGCGCCGTAACGCCGACCACAAACGAGGCGAGCAGGAGATTAAAGGCCCGAGAGCTCGCACGCGTCGGCAAGCGGCAGTTCCCCCCAAAAGCCAAACTCTACCTGCTTGCCCGGCGGTTGCGGCTAATTTGCGGCCTGCGTTGCGATCAACTTCCAGTTCGGGTTACGCGAGGCCACCTCGCGGGCAAACGTCCAGATATCGGTCACCTCTTTGATCCGCTTGGGATCACCGCCAATCACCTCTCCAACCCGGTCGCGGGTGGCGGAAATCAACTCGCTCACGAATTTCACGGTCAATTGCGCGACCCCGCCCTTGAGCTCGGCTTCGACAATATCGGCCGTCTTGATGCCGACAAAACTCTGGTCGACCTGCTCGCCGCGCGCCTCGCGTTCGGCGATGGCACCGACAAAACCATCGTGCACGTCACGGCTGAGCAAATCCCTCAGGGTCTTGCGATTGCCTTCGGCAAAAGCCGTAACGATGATCTCGTAGGCGGCCCTCGCACCCTTGAGAAACTGATCGGGGTCGAAGGCTTGATCCGCGCGCGCAATATCGAGCAGCCCGGTCGCCATCCCGGCATTGTCGCCCGCCAACCCCTTGACCCGCTCCTCAAGATCGGTGCGCACCTTGCCAAGCTCGGCAACCGGCGCCGTCTCGACCTCCTCGCGATCCCGCCGCGGCAAGGTGACGACCTTTTCCTGCGGGGCAACCTTGCCGTTGCGCTGGCTGGCCTCGCGCTGGGCGCGATAGCGCTCAAGGCGCGTCTCCTCCTGCCCCGTCCGACGTCCAAGCACACTGCGCAGCTTGAGGAAAACCACCACTGCCAAGACGAGAAAAATCAATGTTATCGCGTCGATTTTGCCGTCCATTGCCAAAGCTTTCGAGCCAGTGCCTCAACCCGTTGATGTAGGTTGCCAGGCCTGCGACAACCAGACCCCGGCTACTCGGTTCCGGTGAAGCGCCAAGTTCCCGCTGCCGCGAGCTAAATCTTAGGACATTGCGCGGTTGAAGCCAACCGGCTCGGCCTTTCGACTATGGTGCCTTGACGACGTGGTCCTCTGCGTGCTGTCAGGGCGGGGCAAGACGGGATCGCAGGTTTCGCCCGGCAGGCTTGCGGAATAACCCCCGCCGATCACTGAGAGGCCGCCTAACCTGAAGGGAAGATTTCATGGCTGAGAATCCTGAGGCCGGTAACGGCAAGCCTGCGGGCGGCGCACCGGGCCAATCGGTCCAGGTGCGGGTGCTTGGGCAATACATCAAGGACCTGTCGTTCGAGAACCCCAACGTCGACAAGCTTTTGACCAACCCGCCCGAAAAGCCCAATCTACGCGTCGAGGTCAATGTGAACGCGGCCAAATTCGGGGACAAGGCCTATGAGAGCAATATCCACTTCAAGGCCGAAGCCACCAGCAACGACGCCGTTATCTATGACATGGAGCTGTCCTACGCTGGCTTGTTCCAAATCGAAGGCATGCCGGAGGACGCGCTCGAGCCCTTCCTGTTGGTAAATTGTCCCGCCCTGCTGTTCCCATTTTTGCGGCGGCTGGTGTCCGATATCACCCGGGAGGGTGGATTTCCGCCGTTGTTGCTCGATCCGATCGACTTCGCTAGCCTTTTCATTGCGCGCAAGCAAAAGGAAAAGGAAAAGACCGGTCCGCAGGCCAACACCAACTGAAAAAGCGACCTCGGGCTGGGCCGCATCCGAGCCGGGCAGCCGGCTAGGAGACAACCATAAACTGCAGCCATAGGGCCTGCGGCCCCAAGGTCTTGATGAACTCTTGATGCCGGATTTCCCCATCCCTGTCGATCCGGGGAGGCAGCGGCGCGGGCCGCTGAGCGGCCTTACCCGCGCCAGCGCCGACGGACCGATCGCTGAGCGCGGACAGCTCCAGGCCAAGTGTCGCCTGACGCTCGCCCAGTAACTCGACATAAACGGCAGCGAGGAGGAGGGCGTCGAGCAGGGCTCCGTGATGCGTGCGCTGAGAATTGTCGATGCCGTAGCGCTTACACAAACTATCGAGGCTGTTTGGACCTGCGGGGTGCTTGCGCCGCGCCAGCATCAGGGTATCGACCATGCGCTCGCCGGCCAGTGGCGAGCGCGACAATCGCCCAAGTTCAGCATTGATGAAGCCCAAATCGAAGCTGGCGTTGTGCGCCACTAGCGCCGCATCGCCGAGGAAAGCCAGAAATTCGGCGGCGACGTCCTTGAACAAAGGCTTGTCTTTCAGGAATTCCGTGCTGAGGCCATGCACCGCGACGGCTTCGCGATGAACCTCGCGTTCCGGATTGAGGTAATGGTGGAATTCTCGGCCGGTCGGAATACGATTGATGATTTCGACACAGCCGATCTCGATCAATCGGTCCCCGCCGGCAGCGTCGAGACCGGTGGTCTCGGTGTCGATCACAATTTCGCGCAGCATTGTCGACCCCCAACGACCCTACGCGTACCGTTACGCCCAGAACGCCTGGAAAGCGGTGGCCTTGCCATCCTGCAGTGATTCGACGATTCGATCGACCTGTGCATCGGTCTCGGCAAATGTACCGCTGGTATCCACGACATAGTCCCCCCGCGCGCGCTTCTCGGCATCCGGCATCTGGCGTGCCAACATCTGCTCGAGCTTCTCCACGCTCATCCCCGGCCGCCTCAGCACGCGTTGGCGCTGTAGATCGGCACGCGCGCTGACAACGATGATGGCGTCGACCCGTGGTTGCCGGCCGCTTTCCAGCAATAGCGGCACTTCCAGGACAGCGAATTTCGCCCCGCGCTCGGCCTGCTCGCGCAGAAAAGCACGCTCTGCGGCAAACACGAGCGGATGCACGATCGCCTCGAGGCGCTGAAAATCCCGCGGTTTGGCGAGCAGGGCTGCGGAGAGCTTTTGCCGGTCGACGCGCTGCCCATCGGTGGTGCCGGGAAAGGCCGCCTCGATGGTCGCCACCGCCGTACCTTCGTAGAGCCGGTGCACCTCAGCATCGGCATCAAACACCGCAATCCCCAGGACGCGCAGGCGGGCGGCAACGGTGGATTTGCCCATCCCTATCGAACCTGTGAGGCCAATGACCAACATTAGCAACGCTCAAGGTCGGCGACCAGCAGGTCCCGAAGCTCCCTCGTAACCTGCGGGCGCACGCCAAACCATTTTTCGAATCCCGGCACAGCCTGGTGCAACAGCATGCCAAGCCCATCAACGGTGGTAAGCCCACGCGCTTTGGCGGCTGCTAGAAGTGGCGTAACCAGCGGAACGTAGACGAGGTCGGCCACCACGCAGGAGGCATTGAGGACCGCAAGATCGATTTCAAGCCGACCGCCGCCCCCCGCCATACCGAGCGTGGTGGCGTTGACGAGAATGCCGGCATCGGTTGAGCAATCCATCGCCCGGGTCCAGTCGTAGGCCTTGACGCGCGGTCCGAAAAAGGCAGCGACCTCATCGGCGCGCTCGCGCGTGCGATTGAAGAGGCGCACCTCCTGCACGCCCACGCCGAGAAAGGCGTGCACGATCGCCCGGGCCGCACCGCCGGCGCCGAGGACTGACGCCACCGCACCATCCTGTGCCTTGAAGCCAGGGGCGGAGGCGGCAAGATGGCTCATGAAGCCAGCGCCATCGGTATTGTCGCAGGCCAATGCGCCATCCTCATACCAAAGCGTATTGGCGGCGCCGACCGCCCGTGCCCCGGGGGTCTTGCGCGCGGCCGCGGCAAAGGCCGCCTCCTTGTGAGGGAGAGTAACATTGCAGCCCGCAAGGCCCAGGGCAGGCATGCTGGCAAGGAACTGGCTGACCTCGGCGGGGCGAACCGGTTGTCGGTCGTAACTTCCCGAGATCGCGTACTTGCGCAGCCAATAGCCGTGTATGAGCGGGGAGCGCGAATGTGCAACCGGCCAGCCGATGATGCAGGCCTTGCTCATGGCCGGGTCACTCCGCGTGCCCGCAGTTCGGCTAAGAGCGGCAGCATAGTAAGGCCGATAATAGTGGAGGTATCGCCGCTCACCGATGCGAAAAGTTGAATGCCGACGCCCTCGATCTCATAGGCGCCGACGGTTCCCCAGATAGCCTCGCCCGCTTGCAGGAGATAGCTTTCCAAAAAGGCATCGCTGAAGGGGCGCATCTGCAGGCTGGCCGTATCGGTATGATGCCACACGATTTCCTGGTTGTAGGCCAGCACCACGCCGGTATGCAGATGGTGGGTGCGGCCGCGCAGTCGCCGCAGTTGCAAGCGCGCGGCGGCAAGATTGCCAGGCTTATCGAAGAGCTGACCTTCGCAGGCCAAGACCTGATCGGCGCCGATCACGAGGGCTGCAGGGACCTTGGCGCTGACCAGAAGCGCTTTTTCGCCCGCCAAACTGCCCGCGATTGCCGGCGCATCGGCGCCCGCACCCACAAGCGCGCACTTGCTGGCTGTTTCATCGACCGCGGCCGGCACGACGTCGAAGACGAGGCCCGCCGCCGTGAGCAATCGACGCCGATGCTGGCTTGCTGAGGCCAACACGAGACGCTGCGCTGGCGCCCACTCATTCATCGTCCATTCCCGCCTCGGCCTGCGCCCGCTCTTGGCGATCGTGCAAAAGGCGTATGATCGCGGCAGCCGTCTCCTCCACCGAGCGCCGGGTCACGTCGATGACGGGCCAGCCATGGCGCGCACACAGCCGCTTGGAATGTGCGATCTCGTTGGCAATCTGCGCCCGGTCTACATAGTTGTCGAGGTCACGGTCAGCCAGAAAATGCACACGATTGCGCCGAATTTCGGCGATGCGCTCGGGGCTGGCGACCAACCCCACGACGAAGGCGGTGTGCGGTTTGGTCAGCGCGGTGGGGAGCTCGATGTCAGGCACCAGCGGCAAGTTGGCGGTCTTATAGCCTCGCTGGGCCAGGTAGATACTGGTCGGGGTCTTAGAGGTTCGCGAGACGCCGAGGATGATAATGTCGGCCGTGCTCAAGTCTTCCGGCAGCTGGCCGTCATCATGCGCCATGGCGAAGTTCAAAGCATCGATGCGGCGAAAATAGTCCGCATCGACGAGGTGCTGACCGGCCACCACGGGCGTCTGTGGGGCGCCAAGGTAGGACTCAAAGACCTTCATGATCGGCTCGAGCACGTGAAGGGCAGGCACTTTGAGCACACGGCAACGCTGCTCGATCGCCTCGATCAATTCCTTCTTGACGATAGTATAGAGCACGATGCCAGGCGCTTGCTCGACCTCTTTTAAGACGCGCTCAAGCTGCTTGGCGGTGCGCACCAAGGGATGAACGTGCTCGATCGGCCGCACCTGGGCATATTGGACCGCCGCGGCTTTGGCCATGGTGGTCAACGTCTCGCCCGTCGCATCCGAGATCAAATGCAGATGGAAGTAGGTCGGGACCTGGTTGGACATGTGTGGAAAAGATCAGAGTTCTCAGGCCGTGCCAAGCGTGGAGCCGATCTTTCGCCACCAGCGCTCCGACGCCATCAACAGATCCACCCACAGGAAGGACGGCAAGAACTTCAACGCCGCGGCGTTGGAAAAGGTGGCCACTCCACGCCGACCGACCGCTGCCGACAGGGCTATGCAGAGGCCTTCAACATGTTATCAGCGATCCGAGACCATTGGTGAGCCGGATTTGGCCCATGCCGTGCAAGGGCCTCGGCGTGCTAGTGGCACCGCTAGGATGATGACGCTAGCCATGGCGCTCGCCTAAACCTGGCGCCCACAACCTGTGAAGATGCCAGGCTTGGCAAAAGAATATGCGCAATCCAGTACCTAAGAGTCATAATAACAATGTTTAAAAATTAGATATTTGAATTTAGATGCTAGGCATGACCGGATCGTCCACGCCGCACCGACGTCTCCTGCGCACCCTTGGCGGGGAGCCGCTGTCTCCGCCGCCTATCTGGCTGATGCGCCAGGCCGGACGCTACCTGCCCGAATATCGCGCCACGCGCGCGCAAGCGGGAAGTTTTCTCAACCTCTGCTACGATCCGGCACTGGCCGCCGAGGTGACCCTGCAGCCGATCCGGCGCTATGGTTTCGACGCGGCAATCCTATTTTCGGACATTCTGGTGGTTCCGGATGCGCTCGGCCAGTCCGTCAGCTTTCTCGAGGGCGAAGGTCCTCGCCTCGACCCGATCCGGGCGCCATCGGATTTGTGCCGCTTGCAGGCCGCTGCGACTCGCCCCAAGTTTGCTCGCGTTTTCGAAACGGTGGCGCGGCTGCGGCAGGACCTTCCCCGTGAGACGACCCTTATCGGATTTTGTGGTGCCCCCTGGACGGTGGCGACCTACATGGTGGCGGGCCGAGGTACCCCCGACCAGGCCGATGCGCGACTGTGGGCCTACAGGGATGGGGCGTCCTTTCAGGCCTTGCTCGACATCTTGTGCGACGTTTCAATCGAGTACCTTTCGGGCCAAGTCAGCGCCGGTGCCGATGTCTTACAGATTTTCGATAGCTGGGCCGGGAGCCTGCCCGACGATGAGTTCGCGCGCTGGGTCGTGGCGCCCACCAAACGCATGCTCATCACCCTTAAGCAGCGCCACCCGACGATCCCGATCATCGGTTTTCCGCGCGGGGCAGGCACGCGGACCACCAGCTATGTTACCGCGACCGGTGTCGATGGCGTGAGCTGCGACACGACCACACCGCTGGCGCTGATGGCCGATCAGCTCAGCGCACGTGCCACCGTGCAGGGCAACCTCGATCCGCTCCTGCTGGTGGCGGGTGGCAAACGCCTCGAGGCGCGTACGCAGGAGATCCTGACGGTGCTCAGCGGCAAACGCTTCATCTTCAACCTTGGTCACGGCATTGTGCCGGAGACCCCGCCGGAGAATGTCGGCGTGCTGGTTGACTTGGTGCGTGGGTCTCGGGCGACCTAAGGTGCGGCCGCGAAAGGGCGATGATGCTGCAGTGGCTCAAGGCCGTGCACGTGATCGCCGTCATCTCGTGGATGGCGGGTCTTCTCTATTTGCCCCGTCTGTTCGTTTATCACTGCGAGGCGGAAGCTGGCTCCAAGCAGTCCGAGACCTTCAAACTGATGGAGCGGCGGCTGCTCAGGGGAATCATGAACCCCGCCATGGTCGTGGTTTGGATCACGGGACCATGGCTTGCTTGGCAGGCCAGCATGTACCGGGACGGGTGGTTGATGGCAAAGTTTGCTTTGGTGGTCTTGCTGACGGGCTACCACCACGCCCTGGGAGCGTGGCGCAAGGCGTTTGCGGAAGACCGTAATCAGCGTGATGCACGATTTTATCGACTCATGAACGAGGTGCCGACCGTGATCATGGTCGCCATCGTCGTTCTGGTGGTTGTCAGGCCGTTCTAGCCGAGCGCAAGCCGCGCCGGCGGGCGCCGCCGCGAGCTCGACGGCCAGCAACGCCGCAAGACCTCGGGGATGCACGGGCCTGAGCCTGCCACCCATCGATCGAGGCCCACCCCCGCGGCAAGCCGCTGCGGGTGGCGTTCCAGTTGTAAGAGCAACAATTGGTTATGGGGTGCGGCAATGCACCGGGATCGGACGGCGTGCTTTGTCGGCCTCAGCGCGAGTGCCGGATGGCGGCTGGGCCTTTTCCTTTATGCGCCGACCTGCTATATAGGAGCTGTCACTGCTTGGCGCCGCGTTTGGCGCGGGTGGGGTCTTCGTGAGCGCGTGCGCCACCGAGGGCCAGGACGTTTTTCCGGAATTGAACTTCCGCACCCCTCCCCTACTGGCTCTGCGCTTTCCGTCATCCCGCCGCATCCGCGCTGAGCCCTTACCCAAGAGTTTCCCATGCAAGACATTGTCAAGGAGATGAAGCTCCAAGACCTCAAGGTCAAAACCCCGACGGAGCTGCTGAGCTTCGCCGAGGAGGCCGGGGTCGAAAATGCCAGCGCCATGCGTAAGCAGGAGCTGATGTTTGCCATCCTCAAACAGCTCGCCGCCAAGGAAACCGAAATCATCGGTACCGGCGTGATGGAGGTGCTGCAAGACGGCTTCGGTTTCTTGCGCTCGCCCGATGCCAACTATCTGCCCGGTCCCGACGACATTTACGTTTCGCCCTCGCAAATTCGCCGCTTTGCCTTGCGCTCGGGGGACACGGTGGAAGGGCAAATTCGCAGCCCGAAAGAGGGTGAACGCTACTTTGCGCTGTTGAAGGTCAACAAAATCAATTTCGAGGATCCCGAGAAACAGCGCCACAAGGTGCACTTCGACAACCTGACGCCGCTTTATCCCACCAAGTGGCTCAGGATGGAGATTGAAGACCCCACCATCAAGGACCTCTCCGCGCGCGTGATCGATATCGTCTCTCCGCTCGGGAAAGGCCAGCGCGCCCTGATCGTCGCCCAGCCGCGCACGGGCAAAACAGTTCTGTTACAGAATATCGCCCACTCCATCTCCGCCAATCACCCCGAGTGCTACCTGATCGTCCTGTTGATCGACGAGCGGCCGGAGGAGGTGACCGATATGCAACGCTCGGTGAAGGGTGAGGTGATTTCCTCCACCTTCGACGAGCCGGCCACCCGCCACGTGCAGGTGTCCGAAATGGTGATTGAGAAGGCCAAGCGGTTGGTTGAACACAAGCGCGATGTGGTGATCCTGCTGGATTCCATCACGCGCCTTGGCCGCGCCTACAACACGGTGGTGCCGAGCTCGGGCAAGGTGCTCACGGGTGGTGTCGATTCCAATGCCCTGCAGCGACCCAAGCGCTTCTTCGGCGCCGCGCGCAATATCGAAGAAGGCGGCTCGCTCACCATCATTGCCACGGCACTGATCGATACCGGCAGCCGTATGGACGAGGTGATCTTCGAAGAGTTCAAGGGTACGGGAAATTCCGAAATCGTGCTCGACCGCAAGGTCTCCGACAAGCGCGTGTTCCCGGCCATCGACATTGCCCGCTCCGGCACACGGAAGGAAGAGTTGCTGGTGCCCAACGATCAGCTCAAAAAGATGTATGTCCTGCGCCGCATCCTCAATCCGATGGGCACCATGGATGCCATCGAGTTCTTGGTCGATAAGCTCCGGTCCACCAAGACCAATGGCGAGTTCTTCAACTCCATGAGCACGGGCAAGAACTAATCGACCTCGGCTGGACGGCCGAGGCTCATTGCCGCTACCTCGGCTGGGCGCGCCCCGGGTGTCCGGCCGCGCGCGGCGCCTGCAAACTCTCGACGTCGCGAGCTAGCCAATGGTTGATCCCGTGCAAGCCACCGGCACGCCGCTGCCCCACTGGATCGTCCGGCCGCGACCGCCACGCGCCCCGATGTACGGCCGCTTCTGTCGGGTTGAACCGCTCGAGCCGGCGCGCCATGCCGATGACCTGTTCACCGCCAACGCCTTCGACCGCGACGGACGTAACTGGACCTATCTGTTTCAAGAGCCCTTCCCCGACGTCCAGTCTTACCGCGCCTGGCTGACGCAGGTGGCCCAGGCCGATGATCCATTGTTCCACGCCATCATCGATTCGCATACCGGCAAGGCCGTTGGTGTGGCGACCTTCATGCGCATCGACCCGGCCCATGGCGTGATCGAGGTCGGCAACATCAACTACTCGCCGCTGCTACAAAGGACGCCGGCCGCGACGGAAGCCATGTTCCTGATGATGCGGCGTGTGTTCGATGAGCTCGGCTACCGGCGTTATGAATGGAAATGCGACAGCCTCAATGCGCCCTCACGCGCCGCCGCCTCGCGGTTGGGATTTCAGTACGAGGGACTGTTTCGACAAGCAGTGGTCTACAAGCAGCGCAACCGCGACACGGCTTGGTTCTCGATCATCGACAGCGAGTGGCCCCGCCTAAAGGGCGCCTACCAGCAATGGCTGGCGGCGGCAAATTTTGATCCTGATGGCAGACAGCTACGCACCTTGGGTGAGCTCATCAAGGCGGCCCGATAGCCGTCGCGGACAAATGCGCGGCATCCTGGTACGCGGTACAGACGCGGAACTCATCCAGGATGCCGCCAAGCCGTTGACCCGGAGGGGCTCTGGTGGGACGGGCTGCCGGCCCGGGTCGCATGCACAACGGCCACGGCCCGATGATATTTCCAGCGCGATCTCAGTTCGCTGTGGATAACGCGCCATCATGGAGCTGGCGCTGCCGGCGCAAAAGCGCCAACAGCAGCTCGGCCTCGGTCACCGGCAAGGAGCATTGCGGGCCGAGACAGGCGAAGGCGGTCGACTTGGAACCGAGCGCCGACTTGTCCGCGAGCGGTCCCACGCGCGGCACCAGGTCGGCCGGCAGGGTCTGCTGCACGGCGCCGGGAAGAGAAAGTCGCAAGGGCGCGCGCGCGAGGCGCTCGGCCTCGGGATCCGATCCAGTCTTGATGACGATCACATGCTGCGGTGCCAAGAGGTCGAAGCAGGCAGCCATTAAGCCGCAATGACTGACCGCTGTCCGTGCGAGATCGGCGGCGAAGGCCTGCGGAATGGCATGGGCGCGCGCAAGAAACGTCTCTTTGCCGGTGAGCAGGAACAGGGCCACGAGGTTGGACACCATCATGGCGTTGGCATTGGGCGTGGCATCGTCATGGGCGCCACGCAGGCGCACGATGACGTCTGGACTATCGTCGGCCGTCAACGCGTAGCCGCCGACGTCGGCAACCCAGTGGTGCCGGTCGAGGGTGGCGCACCAGCGCTCGGCAGCGGTTAGAAAGGCCCCCTCGTTGGTGGCTTGGAACAGGCGCAGCGCCGCCCAAATCATGTTGGCGTAGTCGTTGGCAGTGGCCTGGGCCTTGGCTTGGCCGGCGCGGTAGCAGTGGAGCAGGCGGCCGCCCGCCTCCATGGCCTGCAGCACAAAGTGAAAGGCGCGCGCGGCTGCGGTGAGCCACTCGGGGCGATCCAAGACCTTGGCGGCATGCACGAGCGCGGCGATCATGAGGCCATTCCAGTCGGCCAGGACCTTGTCGTCCCAACCGGGGCGGGTGCGGTGTGAGCGGTAGGCCAGCAACTTGCCGCGCATCTCCCGCAGCACCTTCTCGTCGGCTGGCAGACCTAGCATTGGGTTGTGCAAGCGATTGAGAATGTTGCGGCCTTCCCAATTGCCGGCCTCGGTAACGTCGTAGGCGGCGGCAAAGACGGCGGCATCGGTCTCGCCCAGGACGTCGACAATTTCGGCCCGCGACCAGACGTAGAATTTGCCTTCCTCGCCCTCCGATTCGGCGTCTAGCGATGCGGCAAAAGCGCCGCCGTCGGCGACCATCTCGCGCAGCAGCCAGCCCACCGTCTCATCAATCCGCGCGGCGAAGAGCGGATTGGCCGTTTCACGATAGGCCTCGCACAGGAGGTCGGTGAGCAGCGCGGTGTCGTAAAGCATCTTTTCGAAGTGCGGGACCAGCCAGCGCTCGTCGACGGCGTAACGGGCGAAGCCGCCGCCCAGGTGGTCATAGATGCCACCCTGGCAGATGTGGGTGAGCGTGGTGTCGACCGCATGTCTGGCGGCGGTATGGCCATAGCGAATGGCACCGCGCCAGAGCAACCAGAAGAAACTCCACTGCGGAAACTTCGGTGCACCCTTGAGGCCGCCGCGCTCCCCATCCACGGCACTGGCCAAGCGTGCCGTCAGATCCGCCATGGCGGCGTCGCTGATGGCGGGCGCCCCCGCCGTCTCCTGCCGAGGCTGCAAGGCCTTCAGCAAGAGCTCGGCGTTGTGGCGAACCTTGCCGGGCTCTTGGCGATAGATGCGGGCCACCTCGCGCAGGACGCCGGTAAAGCCCGGGCGACCGTAGCGGGGGGTGGGTGGGAAATAGGTGCCCCCCCAGAAGGGGCGTGCCTCGCCGTCGAGGAACATGGTCAGTGGCCATCCGCCCTGCTCGCCGAGGCTGTGCAGGGCGCGCATGTAGATGGCATCGATGTCGGGGCGTTCCTCGCGGTCGACCTTGACGTTGACGAACAGCTCGTTCATGACCGCGGCGATGGCCGGATCCTCGAAGCTCTCGTGTGCCATGACATGGCACCAATGGCAGGCTGCGTAACCCACCGACAGCAGGATAGGTTTGCCCGTCGCTTTGGCTTCCGCCAGCGCCTCAGGCCCCCACGCCCACCAGTGGACAGGGTTGTCCTTGTGTTGCAGGAGGTAGGGACTGACCTCGCGCGCGAGCCGGTTCTCGCTCATCGTGGGGACTTTCTTAGAAGTGGCCTGTCGGGATCATAGCCGAGCTCAGTCGTTTCAATAAGGCAACCAGGCCCGGGACGTTGGCTCCATGCACGCTCAGCAAGCCACTATCTTTGCGCTCTCGAGCGGACACGGCCGCGCCGGCGTCGCGGTCGTTCGTCTCTCGGGGCCGGCGGCCGGCTCGGTCCTGGACCGCATGGCGGCCCCGCGGCCCAAGCCACGCTATGCCGCTTTCCGACGCCTGAAGCATCCGCACACGGGCGAAGTCTTGGATCAGGCCTTGGTCCTTTGGTTTCCCGGACCCGCGAGCGAAACCGGCGAAGACATGGCCGAGCTGCAGGTCCATGGCGGACGCGCCGTCGTGCAGGGCGTGATCGGCGCGTTGGCGGCGCTGGAGGGCTGCCGGCTGGCGGAAGCTGGCGAGTTTGCCCGTCGCGCATTTGAGAATGGCAAGCTTGATTTGACAGGTGTCGAGGGCCTAGCCGATCTCATCGACGCGGAGACGGCGGCGCAACGGCGCCAGGCGCTGCGTCAGGCCGAGGGTGCGCTCTATCAACTCTACGAAACCTGGCGGCAGGGGCTGCTCGCCGCGATGGCACTGACAGAGGCGGGCATCGATTTTTCCGATGAGCCGGACGTGGCAGTCGATGCGCTCGTCAAAGCCCGCCAAGAAATTGCCCCCATAGCCCAAGCCATTGCTGCGCACCTTGATGATGGCCATCGCGGTGAAGTGGTGCGTGATGGCTTGCAAGTGGTGCTGGGGGGCGCGCCCAACGTCGGCAAATCAAGCCTGCTCAATGCTCTTGCCCGACGCGATATCGCCATTGTCTCCGACGAGCCAGGCACCACGCGCGATGTTCTAGAGGTGAAATTGGAGCTTGAGGGTCTCCCCGTGGTCGTGAGTGATACGGCAGGCATTCGCGCCGCCGCGGGGAAGGTGGAGGAGGAAGGAATCCGGCGAGCCATGGAGCGGATGCGGGCCGCCGATCTCGTGCTGTGGCTGATGGACGCCGCGGACCCGAGCCCTGCCCCACCGCCCGCAAACCTGGCCGTCCGGGCCGATCGCCTTCTGATCGTCCGCAACAAGGCCGACTTGGTCTACGGCAGCTCGCTGCCTGCGCCGTCCGAAGACGCCATCGCCATCTCGGCCTTCAAAGGATTTGGTCTGGAGACTTTGATTGCACGCCTGACGGCGATCGCCTCGGCGCGGGTTGGCGATCAGGACACCCCGGCCCTCACCCAGGCCAGGCATCGCCAACACCTGCTGCGGTGCCGGGCGGCGCTCAGCTCGTTTCTGGCGAGCCCCGACGAGGACACGGAACTGCGTGCCGAGGACCTGCGCCGCGCCGCCCAGTCCTTGGGTCGCTTGGTCGGGGCCATTGCCGTCGAAGATGTCCTCGACCAGGTCTTCGGCCGCTTTTGCATCGGCAAATGACCCGCGCACCAACATGCGCTTTGCTGTCGCCGTCAAACCACCTCGACATCCTTCCAGAAGCCAATCCAGTGATCGACCGGCCGCATGGTGGCCTGCGGAGCCTCGTAGGACCAGGCTGCCCGCTCGCTTGTGGCCCCCCCATCCACGAGGTCGTAGAATTGAACTCCGTGTGGACATTCGAGATCGCGCGACGTTTTGGGCGACAGCCGAAGCAGGTCCATGCGCACGGCACGGCGCGGAAAGTAAACGTAACCGCCAACCGTGTGCACCTCATCGCTATCGGCAATCGCCCGACCCTGCCATTTGGCCTGCATTTGTCCGCCTCGCCGTGCTCGTTTGCCAGTGTCGCGTTGGCCAACGTTTCACGTGAAACAATGTTGGGGGGCGGCCGTCCGTTGGCAACCCTTGTGCGTGCCCACGCTTGCCACCCTGGATGGGGGTCGTGAGACCCAGGTGCGGGAGGCAACTCAGAAAAAAGGACCCGGGCGGACGGGCGATGGGCCTGAGCATTGGGGGCCATCCTTGTCTGTGGCGGCGGGCAGGTTCAGCCCCTAACGGGTCCGCCCCCCTGATGGCTCAACGCCTTGGCCGGCGTTTCGCCTCTAAAGGGGGCTTTGACCGCATCCGCAGGCTCCAGTAGGGTGCGCCCACTGCCAGCTCCCCCCGCGGCCAAGATTGCCTGATTTCCCATGCCCGCCCAAACCTATGACGTCATCGTTGTCGGCGGCGGCCACGCCGGCTGTGAGGCTGCCGCCGCTGCCGCTCGCCTGGGCGCGCGCACGGCACTCATCACCCACAGCTCTGTCACCATTGGGGAGATGTCCTGTAACCCAGCCATTGGAGGACTTGGCAAGGGTCACCTGGTGCGTGAGATCGATGCCCT
>Ga0134122_10001452_pt1 | contig 17156 bp, 12 predicted proteins | sample KB302_FD_96461 | JGI IMG/M metagenome (GOLD analysis project Ga0134122, IMG submission 96461) | Terrestrial soil microbial communities without Nitrogen fertilizer from Kellogg Biological Station, Michigan, USA - KB3-0-2 | ecosystem: Environmental > Terrestrial > Soil > Unclassified ... | reverse complement strand
GATGCCATCACCGGCGGTCCGGAAGTCACCTGGACGCAGACGCCAACGACGTGGAGCAACCTGTTCTTCAAGAACCTGTTCGAAAACGAATGGGAGCTGACGAAGAGCCCGGCCGGTGCCAAGCAGTGGAAGGCAAAAGGTGCGGACGCCACGATCCCGGACGCCTTCGACAAGTCGAAAAAGCACCTGCCGACCATGCTTACCACCGACCTGTCGCTGCGGTTCGATCCGGCCTACGAGAAGATCTCGCGACGTTTTTATGAAAATCCGGACCAGTTCGCGGACGCGTTCGCCCGCGCCTGGTTCAAGCTAACGCACCGCGACATGGGTCCGCGCGCGCGCTACCTCGGTTCGCTCGTGCCGAAGGAGACGCTGATCTGGCAGGACCCGATCCCGGCCGCGGATCATCCACTGATCGGCGAGCAGGACGTCGCCGCGCTGAAGGCGAAGATCCTGTCGTCGGGTCTGACGGTGTCGCAGCTTGTTGCTGCCGCCTGGGCGTCCGCCTCGACCTTCCGCGGCTCCGACAAGCGCGGTGGCGCGAACGGCGCGCGCATCCGTCTCGCGCCTCAGAAGGACTGGGAGGTCAACCAGCCGGCCCAACTCAAGATGGTCTTGCAGAAGCTCGAAGCGATCCAGAAGGAATTCGACAAGAAGACTTCGCTTGCCGACCTAGTCGTTCTCGGAGGGGTCGCTGCGGTCGAGAAGGCCGCAAAGGATGCCGGCGTCGACGTGAAGGTTCCCTTCACGCCGGGACGCATGGACGCCTCGCATGCGCAGACCGACGTCGACTCTTTCGCGCCGCTCGAACCGCGTGCCGACGGCTTCCGTAACTATACCAACAACAAGAAGCTGCAGTTCATGGCGCCTGAAGAGGCGCTGGTGGACCGGGCACAACTGCTGACTTTGACGGCGCCCGAGATGACGGTGCTCCTCGGCGGGCTACGCGTCCTCGGTGCAAACGCTGGCGGCTCCAAGCACGGGGTCTTCACCAAGCAGCCGGAGAAGCTGACCAACGACTTCTTCGTCAACCTGCTCGACATGAACACGGAATGGTCGCTTGCCGACGACAACGTATACGAGGGCCGCGACCGCAACACAAAGGCGGTGAAGTGGACCGGTACCCGCGTCGACCTGATCTTCGGTTCGCACTCACAGCTCCGCGCCTTCGCCGAAGTCTACGGCTGCTCGGACTCGAAGGAGAAGTTCGTCAAGGACTTCATCGCCGCGTGGACCAAGGTGATGCAGCTCGACCGGTTCGACCTTCGCTGAATCTAGCTCGAGCGGTTCCGAAAGCTTGTGCAATGTTGCCACATCAGAATGCTCGCCAATCGCAGGATGAGACCCGACCGTATTGTCCCCGTGTTGCGCGTGCCCGGGCAACCAATAGCCAACTCGACGACCCCGAAATTCCGCGTTCTATATCGGGCGGAGCGACACGCTCGAATGGCATCACTTCTCTGCCATTCGGCGACCTTCTTGCGGTCTGACGTACAACCGGATTGGTGACGGTGCGCGGTTAACCTTCGGGCACGGAGCGATGCCGGCGCTAGTCTGCTGGGTCGGACCCGGCGGCTGCCGTTTGGCGTGACCAGTCGCTGCTGGGGCCGGAACCCCGAGTATGCTGTGCCAGGACCCCGCCTGCGGCCCTTGCTGGTGTCTTCCGACGTCCGCAGGCCAGCTTTGCGGTTGTTGGAAGCCCACCGGGGCTTGCGGTGGATCCTCTCGGCGACGTCGGCGAGCTCCAGGATATCGCGCGCGCCAATGGATTGAACCCACACGCGGGCAGCCTCGGCCGCAGCATCAAAGCACGACGGACAAGAATGCCTTCCTTCGATCGCGGGAGACTGGACCCCATCGCCCGATCGATCAACAGGCGCTCTTAACGATCGCTTCCGCCGAGTGCCATACTCGGGCTGAGCCTATTCTTGTAGATCTTCCCGTCCTTCATGATGACGAGCAGGTTCTTGCCTGGATCTTCGAGCAGCTTGATGTTGGCGAGTGGGTCACCGTCGACCAAGAGGAGGTCGGCGAGCGCACCTTCTTCGACCACGCCGAGTTTGCCTGGATAGGGATTGCGCTTACCGGACAGCGCCAGGAGTTCGGCATTTGTGCCTGTCGCCATGGCAAGGGCTTCTGCCGGGGTGTACCAGCGCACCAGCTTAGCCAACAGTTCCCCCTGACGCTGCGCCAGGCTCGCAGAGAACAGGATGTCAGTACCGAATGCTGTCTTGATTTTGTATTTTTTTGCCAGTTCGAAGGTTCTGTCTGTGCCGGTAAACACCTGAAATGCCTTGGCGCGCTCTTGTGAGCCGGCTGGAAACGCGTCGGCCATCTCGTCAGGAAAAGGCTGGGTGCTGAGCCAGATAGCCTTCTCGGCAATCAGTTTTGCGGTCTCTTCATCCATCAAGTGGCCGTGCTCGATGCATTTCACACCGGCGGCAATCGCTCGCTGGATCGAGGCCGACGTGTAGGCGTGCACGGTGACGTAGGTGCCCCAGTTTTCGGCCGCTTCGACGGCGGACCGTAATTCGGCTTCGGTGAAAGTGGAGGCGTCGAGCGGACTGTGAGGCGAGGCCACGCCGCCACCCGCTGTCAGCTTGATCTGCGTCGCTCCGAGTAGGAGCTGCTCGCGCACACGCACGCGGACTTCATCGGGACTGTCGGCAATCATGGCTGCACCGGTCTGCTCGCCGCGAGACTGCGGTTTGCCGAGAACGCGCGGTAGCTCGAAGGGTTGTCGGAAGTCGCCGTGGCCGCTGGTGACGGTAATTATGGCGCCGGAGGGGTAGATGCGCGGTCCAACGACGGTGCCCTCGTCGATCGCGCGCTTGAGGCCGAACGCCGGCCCACCCAGATCACGAACAGTGGTGAAGCCGCGCAGCAGGGTGTCCCGAGCCTCGGCGCCTGCCAGCAAGTTGAGGTGACCGATATCGCCGGCGAGGAGCGCTGCTGGCGTCGGTCGTACCATCATCGTGTGCCAATGCATGTCGATCAGGCCGGGCATCAATGTGCGCCCGCCCCCGGCGATGACCCTGGCGTTGGCAATGAGATCAGTCGGAGGCGGCGCTTCCGAGATTTTCTCAATCGTAGTCCCGCGGACGAGAACGTTCAGGGCAGAACTTAACGCATCACTCTTGCCGTCAAAGATGCGCACGTTCTGGAACAATGTGACGGGTTGCTCCGCTCGCCCGGCGCTTTGCGCATGAGCCGGGCACGACAATCCCATTGCAATGGCCGCACTTGCGACGGCGAAGGTTTGGCGAGACATCAACATCATGAGGCGCCCAAATTGCGTTGACACGCCGTTATGATCGGCGGCCCGCGCCGAGGGCGCTATCGGCAAAAACCCTCAAGCCACAAGCCCGATCGATGAGGGCACTTTCTTTCGCTTTGGAAGCGCAGCAATCGGCGGCCCCAGTTACTTCGTCCGCCAATTTGACCGCCACGAGCCCTTGCTCCATTCAACGGGGTCGTTCAGAGGTTTACTCGCGGTCAAAAGCAAATAGGCACGCTTACTATGGTTACGTTGCCTTGCGTGCGCTCTCTTACCAATCCGCACGCGGCGCATTGGTTGGTGGGGCGCGGCCTGGTTCGCCAGACCGGTTCTGGCCGCCCTCGATAAGAGCAATGGCCATCGCCAGCTGGTCGTCCAGCAGCGTGGCGGCGGCTCGCACCCAGGTTATGTGCTCGCCCGGTCTCAGTGCTTTCACTAGTAGTGCGCCAGCCGGCTTCGATTTAGGTTCGGCCATATTCGCGCATCCCATGCGTGAAGGCGGCGTCCAACGCTTAGATTGATCCGATCGTCGATGCTAACGGCCTTCCAGCCAATGCTTGGTTGTAGGAGTTACCTCGACTGGAAGGCTGCCATTTGCGCCCTAAGCCTGGCGGCATTATCTGACGCCGCCGCCGCGCAAGCAACTCCACCAGCACCGGCTGTTTCGGTTACTCCGGTGGTGAGCCGGCAGGTAACGGAAACAGGCGACTACATCGGTCGAGTAACTGCGATCGATAAGGTCGACATTGTCGCGCGGGTGCCGGGCTTTATCGAGCAGCGCCAGTTTACCGAAGGGCAGCAGGTCAAGAAGGGCGATTTGCTGTTCCGGATCGAGCAAGCAACCTATAAGGCGGCCGTTGAGCAGACACGCGCCGCCGTCGCCAGGGCCAAGGCCACCGAAGTCAATGCCAAGTTGCAGTTGGAGCGCGGCAAAGAGCTCGTGCGCAATAGCAACATCTCTCAAGCCACCCTCGACCAGCGCGCCGCGGACCAAGAAGCAGCGCAGGCGGGCGTATTGGAAGCGCAGGCGCAGCTCGCGCAGGCGGAAATCAATCTCGGTTATACTGAGATCAGCTCACCGATCGACGGACGGATCGGGCTCGCGACCTTTACCGTCGGCAACCTGGTCCAGCCCTCGTCCGGAAGGCTTGCGACGATCGTCAGCCAGGATCCCATCTACGTCATCTTTCAGGTCAGTCAACGCAATATTCTTGAGTATCGACGCAGGGTGGCCGAATCGGACAGCAACACGCATGTGACCGTTCACATCAAACTGCCCGATGGTAGTTCCTATCCGCATCCTGGTCTAAGCAACTTCCTCGACGTCCAGGTCGACCCCACCACGGACACCGTGGCGGTACGGGCGCAAGTACCAAACCCGGCGGGACTTCTAACCGCCGGTGGAGTAGTCGGCGTCAGCGTGGAACGGGGTGCGCCACGGATGGCGCTGACAGTTCCGCAATCCGCCGTCCTGCTCGACCAGGCAGGCCGCTATGTCTTGCTGGTCGATGCAGACAAAAAAGTCGAGCAACGTCGCGTAACCGTCGGCGTCGAGCAGGGGCGGAACGTTGTTGTGACCGACGGCCTCAAAGCGGGAGAGCTGGTCATCGTCGAGGGGATCCAGAAGGTGCGCCCCGGTCAAGTCGTCACGGCGAACGTCGTGCCCGGAACCTGAGCCGAATGTTCTCCGACATCTTTATCGCTCGGCCGCGGCTCGCTTTTGTCGTCGCCATCGTCATTACGCTCGCCGGCATCATCGCCATCACGGCGATTCCTATCGCACAATTCCCCGATATCGTGCCGCCCCAGGTGACGCTCAATGCGAATTACCCCGGTGCCGATGCGGAAGTGGTCGAGGCCACCGTTGCCCAGCCGATCGAACAGCAAATCAATGGCATCGACAATGCTCTCTATTATCAGTCCGCTAGCGGCGCCGATGGCAGCTACATCCTCACTGTCACCTTCGCGCTTGGCACCGACCCGGACATCAACACTGTCAACGTGCAGAACCGCGCCAGCCTCGCCATCCCGCAGCTGCCCCAGGAGGTGTCGCGATCCGGTCTGACCATTCGCAAGAAATCCGCGGCCCTGCTTCAAGTGATCAACGTCTATTCCCCGAACAACACCTACGATGCCATCTATCTGAGCAACTACGCGACGATCAATCTCATCGATCCGCTGGCACGGATCAAGGGCGTAGGGCAGGTAACTCTGTTCGGACCGCTCGACTATTCACTGCGCATCTGGCTCGACCCAGATCGGCTGACCGAGCTCAATCTGACACCGAACGATGTCATCACAGCCGTGCAAGACCAAAACATTCAGGCGGCGCTGGGCCGGGTGGGTGCGGCGCCGATCACGAGCGACCAGCAGGTTCAATTAAATATCAAAACCACGGGTCGGCTGACGCGGCCGGAGGAATTTGCCGCTATTATTCTGCGCGCCAATCCCGATGGCTCGGTTATCCGTGTTAAGGACGTTGCCCGCGTGGAATTGAGCGCAAGATCGCAAGACCGCTTCAGCCGCTTCAATGGCGCACCAACCTCCGCAATCGGCATCTACCAGACCCCAGGCTCCAACGCGGTCGGCGTGGCGCGTCAGGTTCGCGAGACGATGAGCGCGCTGGAGAAGCGCTTTCCTGCCGATCTTAGGTATGCCGTATTCTTCGACTCCACGGTTTTCGTCACCGCCACGATCGATGAGGTCATTCGCACCCTCGTGATAGCAATCGTACTTGTAGCGGTGGTGGTGTTCTTATTCCTGGGGAGGTGGCGAACGACCCTGATCCCGCTTGTCGCGGTGCCCGTGTCGATCATTGGCACCTTCGCCGTCTTGCTGGTCATCGGCTATACCGCCAATACGGTCTCTCTACTGGCGCTTGTGCTTGCCATCGGCATCGTGGTCGATGATGCCATCGTCGTCGTCGAGAACGTCGAGCGGGTGATGGAGGAGAACCCCGAACTGCCCGTGCCAGCCGCCTGCTCAAGAGCGATGGCAGAAATTACCGGTCCGATCCTCGCCATCACTTTCGTGTTGTTGTCGGTATTCGTGCCGGTCGCCTTTATTCCCGGTATCAGCGGGCAACTCTTCCGCCAATTCGCGGTGGCGGTCTCGGTAGCCATGCTCATTTCGGCCGTCAACGCACTGACGTTGAGCCCCGCCCTTTGCGCCGTGCTCCTCAAGCCTGGCCAAGGGAGCAGCGGTCCGATGCGCTATGTCTTGCGTGCTATCGATCGCGCACGAGACGGCTATGTGGCGGTGGTACGTCGTCTGGTGCGCGTATCGCTGGTCGGCATCGTGGCGGTGGCCGCGACGTTGGCCGCCTCGGTGTGGCTGTTTGGCAAGACACCGCAAAGCTTCTTGCCCGACGAGGACCAGGGCGCAATTTTCGCCGCTCTACGTCTTCCCGAAGGCGTTTCGCTCAACCGCACCGAGGACGTCGTCAAGCAGGTCGAAGAAATTGTCAGGCCGATCGCAGGCGTCGAAGGTGTGCTGTCGGTGGTCGGACTGAATTTCATAGACTACGTCCCATCGGCGAACCAGGCTTTCTTTGTCATCCGGCTCAAGCCCTACGAGACGCGCACCGATCCGGCGCAAAGCGCCGGCGCGATCATTGCACGCCTGCGGCCCCAGATGGCCGCCATCCAGGGTGCCATCGGCTTCCCTTTCAACCTGCCGCCAATTCTTGGCTTGGGAAGTACCGGCGGTTTCCAATACGCGCTCGAAGCGCTGCAGGGCCAGTCGCCGTCTGACGTCGCCGCCGCCTTGCGCGGGCTGATCGTGGCGGCAAACGCGCAGCCTGAACTCGCAGGTGTATACAGCACCTATGCTGCCGACACGCCGCAGCTTTATCTCGACATCGATCGGGACAAGGCGCAGGTACTCGGCGTCAAGATAACCGATATCTTCAATGCCCTACAGTCGACGCTGGGCAGCTACTACGTCAACGACTTCAATGTGTTTGGTCGCACCTGGCAGGTCAACCTCCAAGCCGAGACACCGTTTCGCGACAAGGCCGACGATATCTACCAAATCTATGTGCGCAATGCGCAGGGCGGCATGGTCCCGATCCGGGCTCTGGCGGAGGCAAAGCTGGTACAAGGCCCGCAGACGGTCGTGCGCTACAATGGCTTCCGCGGCGCCATTGTGAACGGCGCACCGAAGCCAGGCTATAGCTCAGGCCAAGCGCTCGCCGCCATGGAGCGCATTTCCGCCACCACGCTGCCGGCGGGCTACAGCTTCGAATGGACTGGGACGGCCTTGCAGGAAAAGGCGGCGAGCGGACGCACGGGCATCGTGCTGGGTCTCGCCATCCTGTTCGCTTATCTCTTTCTTGTCGCACTGTATGAGAGCTGGAATATCCCGGTGTCCGCCCTCTTGTCGGTCAGCGTCGCGATTCTCGGCGCCATCATCGCCATCGTGGCGGCGCGACTGAGCTTCGATGTCTACGCGCAGATTGGGTTGGTGGTGCTGATCGCGTTGGCCGCCAAGAACGGTATTCTGATCGTTGCCTTTGCTGTGGAGCAGCGCCATCTGGGAAAGGATATCCCCACAGCTGCAATCGAGGCGGCAGGCCTGCGGTTTCGCCCGGTGATGATGACGAGCTTCGCGTTCATCTTAGGACTATTCCCCCTTGTTATTGCAGAGGGTGCCGGCGCCGCGACGCGCCATGCCGTGGGCACGCCGGTGTTCGGCGGCATGATCGCTGCCTCGCTATTTGGAATCTTTATCATTCCGCTGCTCTTCATAACCGCAGAACGCCTGCGCCAATGGACGCCGACAACAAAGCGGTCGCCAGCACGCTAACTGCCTCCAATCGCCCGCCCGCGCGCCTTCCGCGGGTGTCCAGCCGGCGTACTCGCTCCGCCATGACCTCGACGGCGTCCCAACGCGGCTGGGTTGGTCTCCTCGCTGCAACCGCACAATGTGCGGCTGCGCCGAGCCATCAGCAACCCTGAGGCCCGGCAACACATCCGCTCTATCCAATCCTGTTCAATCCGCAGACGGCGGGCGGCAACCCTCCCCAGCGATCGCGCGCAGGCCTGCGTCGATGCCCTGTGCCCGGCGCGATAGGCATCGGCGGCAATCGATCGTGGGCAGCATAACGCCGCCATCGGTATCGCAAGCTGCGATCGCGTTGGACCTCGAAGAGGGTCGCGGCGCGCCGCAACGCTCCACGACAAGGTCGGGGAAGGGGCATGCCCCAAGCGTATCAATCCATTCCCTGAGGCTTGGTTGCTATCGTTTTGGCCGGTGGGTTGCGGTGGCAATCTGCGTTCATGCGCCTCGATGGGGAGAATGGGGCAATGCGAGGTATTAACGCGGATGAACGAGAAGTTGCCAAATGCATCCCAGCCGAGCGGGTATGGGCGATCCTTAACCGTTCCGTCCGGTCCGATCCGCAAACGGCGGAGCCATGCGGAAGCGAGCGTGCGCATGACCCACCTGAACGCTCATTTGAAAATTATCTAAAGGGCGCAGGTCCGGAACCCGGAAAAAATGTCATTGCGATCGGGAGGAAAGAAATTTCGGTACCTGGCCCGGGCAATCCGTGCGCTCGTCGCCCAGCACCCGCCGCGCAGTACCTTTCGTCTTCCAAACCACGGCTGCGAATAGTCTTCATAGGGGTCGGCGCTGAATCCAGGAAAGGGTGCGAAATCGGAGGCCGTCCATTCCCACACATTTCCCACCATTTGCCGACAACCGAAGGCGCTGTCGCCGCCGGCGCAAGCCGCAACATCAAGCGGCGCGTCGAACGTAAAGTCGAGGTTTGCACGTTCGCGCGCCGGCGCAGCCTCGCCCCAAGGCCACACACGTTTTACGTCGGCGAGGCGCCTTCGCCCTGCGCCGGGTTCGCCGATTGCCGCTGCCTCCCACTCGGCTTCGGTCGGCAGGCGACGCTTCGCCCAGCGGCACCAGGCCTCGGCTTCGTACCAGTTTACAAAGACAACGGGGGCATCCAACTGCAAAGTCTCCGTTTGGTCATAGCGCCGCCACCGCCAGACGCCGTCCGCTTTTGGCTGCCAGTAAATGGGATGCTCGGCGCCTTGACGCTCACGCCACGCCCAGCCGGCGTCGCTCCAAAATTCCCGAAGGCCGTAGCCGCCTGCTTCGAGGAACGCGGCGAACTCCCGATTGGTGACCGCGGCGCGCGCGATCCGGAAGGGTTTAAGCTCAACCTCGTGCGCCCATTTCTCGTTATCGAAAATGAAACCTTCGGCCTTGGTAGCGCCAAGTCGCCAGATGCCGCCCGGCACCTCGGCATCGCCAGGCAGGGCGCCGGCGGCGGGCGGTGGGCTTTCGCCTAATCCAACGGGCGATGGATAGGCCAGCGTCTCGCGCAGGTAGGCCAGCGCTTCGACGTGCATGTCCTCGTGACGGATCGCCAGGTCGTAAAAATAGCGCGCATGATTTGGAAAATCCTGGCGGGCGAGATGCTCGCATTGGCGCTCCTGTACCTTTGCCAGATACGCGAAGGTATTGTCACGATCGGGCAGGTCGAGCGTCCAGCGCCTGCCGTGCGCGACGGTGCTCGAGTTCCAAAGATCATCGGCGCCTGCGATCAGCGGAGCCTGCCCGTGGCTGAAGCGGAGCGTCCAATATTCGTGGAACCAGCCGACATGGCCAATCTCCCACAACACCGGATTGACGATGTCGAGCTTCAAGCCCATTAGCTGCTCGGACGACAGCCCATCGACCAATCGGTGGGTTCGCCCTCGTACCTCGTGTAGTTGACAAGCGAGTTCCGTGGGAGAGGCGCCGCTGTTGGGCCGCTCTGAGACTGCTGAGGCCATGCACATCGTCCTCGTCACGCCGCCGGGCCCGAGTGTACGCACCGGCAACGCAGTTGCGGCTCTGCGCTGGGCGCGGATTTTGCGGCAGCTCGGCCACCGCGTGACCGTTACCACCGACTATGCTGACGAGCCAGCCGACACGATGGTCGCCATTCATGCCTGGCGCAGCGCCGAGGCGATCTCCCGGTTCAAGACCCGCCACCCCAAGCGTTGGCTCGTTGTGCAACTCAGCGGCACGGATATCTATCAGCATCTAACCACGCATGCCCGGCCGACCCTTCACTCAATGGAGCTAGCTGACCGCCTGGTGGCATTGAATAGTCTAGCATGGCGGGTCGTTCCCAGGCGATTTCGTAAAAAGCTTCGCGTGATCCTGCAGTCGGCGCCTAAACCGGGTGCCCCACGCCGACCCAGTGAACGTTCAATCGATGTTTGTGTGATTGGCCATCTGCGCGATGTAAAAGATCCCCTGAGGGCGGCATTAGCGGCGCGGCTGTTGCCCGCCGCGTCCCGAATTCGCATCGTTCACATCGGCCGCGCTTACGATCCCAAATGGGCAGCCGCAGCGGCAACCGAGATGGCAGAAAACCCTCGTTATCACTGGCGCAATGAGGCTCCGCGCGCCGCCGTGCAGAAGGTATTGCTCCGAAGCCACGCCATGGTTCTGTCCTCGCTGAGTGAAGGCGGCGCCAACGTCATTTCCGAAGCTGTCATGGCCGGTGTGCCCATTCTAGCCTCGCGCGTGGACGGCAATGTTGGGTTACTCGGCACCGACTACCCCGGTTACTTTCGCGCCCGTGACACGCAGGCGCTCGCTCGCCTACTGCAGCGCATCGAAACCGATCGGCCCTTCGTGGGCCAACTTCGTCGCGCCATCGCGCCACTGGCGCCATTGTTTAGGCCGGAGCGCGAGGTCGCCGCCTGGGAACAGTTGCTGGCTGAGCTCTCTGCCCAAGGCGGATCGGCGCCTCCGCGTGGGGGCGGGTGAGCACCCCTCAGGGATTGGGTCGATCCGGGCGCAACACCTGGTGCTCGGGCACAGCCGTTGTCTGCAGGCGATCAGAGATCTGCTAGCGAAGTTAGGTGTCGCAGTTCCGACTGTCGACGAGCGTGCACGCGCCCTGGAAGTTCGCGCCAGAGGGCAGGTTAGGTCTGGGGCTGGCAGTGTTGCGCCGCCAGCCTTCGAAGGCGAACTCCATCTTAGTCTGTCCTCCTCCATCGCCGTGCGTTGCCCGTTCGCGACGGTCGACGCGGGATTTGCCGGCTCAGACTATTTGACGATGATCGGCTTGTCCCTGCGCAAGGCGGCGATCGTCGCTGGATCTAGGTTCAGATGAGCTTCGATAAGTCGCGCCGGGGTCAGCGCCATCCACTGATTGAGCGAGAAATCGGCAAAGCGAGGGCTGCGGAACAACTCCAGGAAGAGTAGCGGCTCATCGCCGAGGTTCTGGACGTAGTGCGCCATCTCGGCCGGGATGTAGCCCACGTCACCCGCCTGGTAGTTGAAAGTGCGCGCCTTTCCGCCCGATGCAAATACGCTCATGCGTCCGTACCCCGAGATATAGTACTGCCACTCGTCGTTTGCGTGCCAATGGATCTCGCGCATCGCCCCAGGCTGGACGTTCACCAACGCAGCCGCGATCGTGCTGGCCGCCGGGAAGTTCGTGGAGTCGGTGATGCGCACCCAGCCACCGTCCACGACCACGGGCTCCTGTTGCATCATTCCGTGCGTGTATGTCTGCGGCACAACGCCTGCGCTCGATGCGACGACATCCTGAACCATCGGACCCGGTGGCTGTGCGGCGAAGATATAGCGTTCATGCTCAACATCCGTCGGGATGTTGGCAAACGCCGCCTCGCCGACGCCGAAGTTCTTCGCCAGGACGTCACGCGGCATATGCGCGAACAGATCGGTGATTAGAAAGGTCTCGTTCTCGGAGAAGTTGCCGTTGTCAAACACCAGCAGGAACTCGCAGCCCTGCTCGAGTCCTTGGATCGAATGCGGCACGGCGGATGGGAAGTTCCAAAGATCTCCTTCGCCGACGTCGCTGATGAAGCTGCGTCCGCGGTCGTCGATGGCGGTAATGCGAGCGCGGCCGGCGAGCATGTAGGCCCATTCCGCCTCCTTGTGCCAATGCATCTCGCGAATGCCGCCTGGCTTCAGACGCATGTTGACGCCGGCGAGTTCGGTTGCCACCGGCAACTCGCGCACGGTGACCTCCCGCGCCCAGCCGCCGGTGAGTAGGCGATTGCGCGCGGCCGCGAACGAGAACTTGAGGTTGGGGATGGTACCGGAATCCGTAAAAGGCGAGGCGAGCAGGTCTGGGTTCTCGCGCTCGACGGGGACATTGCGTGGACCGAGTATGGATGCACCCAAATCGCCACGGATCGGTTGCGGCAGCCTACCGTTGCCTTGCGGTGTCCTTGCCATGGTCGTCTATCCTTCCTCGGTTCAGTCTGGGGCTTTTCCACCAACTCTGGGCGAGCACGTCACAACACGACCCCTGTCACACAAGGCGCACCTCGCTGATAAGCAGAAAAAAACGGCGTGGTGAGATAGGTCGACGGGGCCTCGCTGTCGTAAAAGGCCCGATGCAGTATCCCATGGTCCCGCTCCAAGGCTCACGCGATCGGCCGTGACCGCGGCAGCCATGGGCAATGCAGCGATAGCTGTGCGAGGCCAGAAAGAAGCGTCTGCTGCACGAAGGCGTCGGCGCTGAGCGGCCAGCCGTGGTTGAATACGACGGGCTGTCCCTTGCGCAGATCCTTGAAATAGATCTGGGTGCGCTTTTTGGTGATTGTGCTCACGGAGCCGCTGCTTGGTAGGCGTTCTCGGTTGGAAGCCGGCTGAGAGTGTGACTTCGTCCGATTCAGAGAACGGTCGCGTCGACTTCATACTGAGCTGGCGCAAAGGCTGGACGATATGAGGACAAACCCCGAGCATGCGTTTGGAACACCCGCAGTCATCGATCCTCTGTGCTGCGGCTGATGAAAAGGCACGCGCCGGTATCGGGACAATTTCCGACAACTTTGGGTCGCTGCCCGCCGGTTGCCGGCGCAGCCGGCCTACGAACTCATGGCGGAACCACCTGGTAGGACTGACGAAGGGCTTGAGCTCGTTTTCTCGGGTTCAGGGTTCTTGCTGATTGCCCCTGCTGCGCGCGGATGCGACGACCGGCTCGCCGCACCGCCGTCGCCCCTACCTTTGCTGCTGCAGACGTTCCGTGCGGTGGCGGCACATAGACCAACGCAGACACCAAGGCTTGAACATGCAGAACCGGAGAATCGAGATCGAACGGATCAGCATGACGTCATCCAAGCCGTTCGCGGCGGTCGTGGACGCGCTGGACGCGGCGATCGGGCATCCGGATATTGCCGAGCTCGAGCAGATCCGCGCGGGCGCAGGTAGCTTTGCCGAGCTCGAACGAGCGATCAATCGCGTCCTCGGCAGAAGTGAACTGATGCTCTTCATGAAGCTCGACCTCGGCGCGGTTCTGCGCAAAGAGAGTGGCCGCGACGGCCCGAAGATTGTGCGCCTGTTGCTCGGCAATCCGCTGATCATGAAGGAGCTGGCGAGGCACACTCCCGAGGCCGGCTCTTACGCGCCTGTCACGATCCTGGTCGATGAGCGGCCAGACGGCGTGCATTTGGCGTATGACAGGATGGCAAGCCTGCTGGCCCCATATGGAAACCCGGAGAGTCTCGCTATCGCGCGGATGCTGGATTTGAAGGTCGAGAGCCTGCTTCGCGAAGCGGCTGCCGACTGACGGAGTGGTCCCGCGTCGCCGCCGGGCAAGTCACTGCGGGTGCAGCCTAGCAAACCAGGGGTTCATAGAGACGGCTCGTCAGTAAATCGATTTAGCTTGTTCGCCGACAAGGGACACGATGGTTCTGGTCAAGCGGCTATCTGGCAGGTTTGCGGCTCGCCAAAATACGCGCGAGCGGATTGGGCTGTGCCGGCCCGATCCGACGCAACGTGTTGCGGTCAGTATGATCGAATGTTTGTTTGTCGCCGTGTACCCCAAGACGCGCGTGCGTCACATATGACCAGGAGTCGTCGGCATTGCAGGTAATATCGATTTGATAGGCGTCGGTGCGGAAGGATTTGTCCAGAAAATCGGTCGAGCAGATGCCGTAATCGGTCGCCCCGCGCGTCGATGCGACGGTGAAGCTCTTGTCCTCGGCTTTCGCATGGCCGGCGGCGAGGGCAACTTGTCCGCGTGGAATCGCCAACGTCTGCAGCACGAGGCCGGTGGCCGGCTCCCACAGCCAATAGCCGACCTGCTCGTGGAAGGTAATGTCCTCTTCGGCCGTATTGATGTGAATGTGATAGCGCAGACCATAAAATAACTGCGGGCCGTTGGTCTGTGGATCGATCGGATGCATGTGATTCGTCTCAATAAAGACGCGTCGCTCCGGCCCTTCAGCCTTTGGGTTCACGTCCATGCCTTTTTCCGCGCGCCAGACGCCGGCCAGGGGCCGCAAAGGCCCCAGATTGGCCAGCGTGTCGGGATCGACGTCAGTCGGCTCGGTGAAAATGTCGAGTGGGAAGGGATTCACGAGCATCCCCCTTTCATTGTCCTGGCAACATGCTCCGGCGAATGGTCGCTGTCTATTGGGACTTAGCCGCCACCGGCGTCCTCGGCCGGATATGCGAACCGCGCCCCGGGTCCGACGGGGTCACTATGCCCAATGACCAAGGTCCACGCCACAGCGCTTGCTCGCTCACTCAAGGTGCTGCGGTCCTGAGGGACGACCGCCGCTCAATCCTTAGTGTGTCCACAGATCCGGCCTGCGCCTACCAGGGATAAACCGGATCCAATCGCGATCAACGAATACTTCGCTGGCGTCGCCAGAACAATGGTCTCCTCGACCCTGAGCGCCCCTTGGCGAGCTTGAAACAGGTCCAGATGCGCCGGTCGCTCGACCGCTGCCGCCGAGCGAACTCCGTGCTGCAGCGACGCCGAACGGCACTTGCTGCAAGATTGCTGCAAGATCGCTGCAAAATCTGTGGCCACCTGCCGCTAGAATGGCCTAACGGCTGTGGCTGGCCTGTGGGCACCATCACTGCGTCAACCCGCGGGCTGTGCTTTTTTTCGCCGTTTTGACGCCTCGGCACTATCCTTTCGGAAGGGGCGCGAGCGGGGGCACACTTCGGCCAGAAAATGCACGAGTGTGGCTGCCAGTGATGCTTCCTTGAGCCCGTAGTGAACGTTCATGCCGCGCTTCTCACGCCAAACCAGGCCGGCGTTCTCGAGCACCGAGAGGTGTTTGGAGATGGCAGGCTGCGTCATCATATCAGCGAACCGTTCGGCGATCTCGCCTGCCGTCATGTCCGTCTTCGACAGGAAGGCAAGGATGCGCCGCCGCGGGGCTGACGACAAGGCCTCAAATATTTTGTCTGCCGACACTAACCCTCCTTCGCGTTGATCATTTTGCATCTTGCTATATAACTAAGGAGTTATATAGTGTAAAGCGCAGAAAGCTACGGATCACCTCGAGGCGGAGATGCGCCATGGCGTTGGCGTCAGGACCCAAGTTTGCGACTCTAGATCCGGTCGAAGAAGCCTTGCGCAAATCGGAGGGGTCGTTGCGTAGCGTGCGTATGCGGGATGCCGAGAACACCGATGCGGTCTGCGGTTCCGTCAATTGGAAGCCCAGCAAGTCGGTGTGGATCACCAGCATGACACTCCTCGCACTGATCGGCGGTCCGATCTACTTCACGTGGGGAGCGCTGGCGCTTTTTTTCTCGACCACCGCGGTGACCGTGTGTCTCGGCCACTCGCTCGGCATGCACCGGTGCCTGATTCACCGCGCCTACGACTGTCCACTGTGGCTGGAGCGGCTTTTCGTTTATCTCGGGACGCTGGTCGGCATGGCTGGGCCCTTCGGTATGATCCGGCAACACGACATCCGTGACTGGGCCCAGCGCAAGACCACCTGCCATCCCTATTTAGCACACCGCTCACCGCTTCTGCGCGATGCCTATTGGCAGCTGCACTGCGAGCTGAGGCTCGTCCATCCACCCGATCTAGTCGTGGAACGTCGTGTGTCCGGGGATCTTTTCTATCAGCTCATCGACCGCACCTGGATGCTACAGCAGCTGCCATGGGCAGTCCTGTTCTTCGCCATTGGCGGTTTGCCCTGGGTGGTATGGGGAATTGCTGCTCGCGTAACGGCATCCGTTACGGGGCACTGGCTGGTCGGCTATTTCGCCCATAACCGCGGCGCACGCTCGTGGCATATCCGCGGCGCGGGCGTGCAGGGCTACAACGTGGCCTACTGTGGGCTGATCACGATGGGTGAAGCCTGGCACAACAACCACCACGCCTATCCGGGTTCGGCCCGGCTCGGTCTGAAGCATGGGGAGGCCGATCCGGGTTGGTGGGTGCTGATGGCATTGGCCAAACTCGGTCTCGTTTGGGGCGTCAAGACGCCTGAATTGTTGCCGGCGCGGCCAAATCTCGTTGCTCTCGGCAAATGAGTCGGCCGATGTTTCGATTGTTCTCCTTCAGTGGGCGGACGCGACCGCGTCCTTACGTACTATCGTCTCTGGCGGTGTTTTTCGGCCAGCATCTGATCACCATACTTGTCCTTGCCGCCGAGGGGGCATCGCTTGGGGCGGCTACCAAGGATTGGCAGTTTTATGTCATGCCGTTGCAGACCTTGGCCAGGCACAGCGGTGCGTCTGCCCTGACACTCCTGTCGGCTCTCAGTGGCCTGTTGATTGCGTGCTGGGCCTTGGCGGCGTTGGCTTTCCGCAGAGCCGCTGATGCTGAAGCCAGCGGATGGATTGCGGCTTTCGCAATAGCGCCCGTTGTCCAAATCGCCACTATCGGCCTGCTCAGCGCCATGCCCTCGCGCGCGGTTGTAGGCGATGCCGCTGTTGTTAACAGGCGCGGGCCATTGGATTGGGCGCCGGCCGCACAAGGCCTTTTTCTCGGTGTCGCCGTGACACTCTTTGCGGTCGCAACGGGTGCGCTTCTGTTCGGCTCTTACGGGTTTGGCATATTCGTGGCATCGCCGTTCACGATTGGTGCGACAACGGGCTATTTCGCCAACCGCAAGGCGGACCTGGGCGCCTC
>Ga0134122_10001451_pt1 | contig 17161 bp, 11 predicted proteins | sample KB302_FD_96461 | JGI IMG/M metagenome (GOLD analysis project Ga0134122, IMG submission 96461) | Terrestrial soil microbial communities without Nitrogen fertilizer from Kellogg Biological Station, Michigan, USA - KB3-0-2 | ecosystem: Environmental > Terrestrial > Soil > Unclassified ... | reverse complement strand
GAGGGGCAGGTGGGGCGGGCGGCGCGGGGGGCACCGCCCAGGGCGGGCCGGCGCAGGATCCGGGTGCGGCGGCGCCGAATGCAGGCGCGCCGGTGGACCCGACCACCGGTGCTCCGATGGATCCAGGCGCGGGTGCAACGGCCTCGGCCGGCGCGGGCGCCACGGCGGGTGCGACGGGCGCGGGCACGGGCGCATCTCCCGGCGTGGGCGCGGCGGGTCCCGGGGCTGGTGCAGCAGACGCCGGCGCCGCGGGTGCCCCAGGCGCGGGCGAGGCCGGCCAGGCTGGGGGGCCCGACGCCTCGCAGCCGCCTGCCGGTCCGCAGAACCCGATGCTCCAGGCGGTCTCGCAGGTGATCTCCGCGCTGGGCGATCTCCTCAAGAGCCTGGGCGGCCTGCTGACGAACGGGCTGTCCTGAACCGCGACAGTCGGAGCGACCGCGCGCGTCCCCTGTCACGAAGCCTTCTCGAAACGTAAGAAACTCCGACATCTTCAGGGGCGAAAACCACATCAGGCCCCCGATGCGTCCCGTCTCCCACCAGCCCCACGCAGCACACGCGGCCCAGGCATCGCGTCCTGGTGGAAGCGGCAGCCCATCGGGAGTCGCGCGCGCGGCCGCTCCGGCTCCGCAGGACACCTTCCAGTCGCAGAACCCGCCGGCCGCCTACCAGCAGATCTCCGGCGCGCTCGCGGGCGATGCCGCCGCGCAGCAGTCGCTCCGCACGCTGAACGCGAGCGGCCGGCTCGACGGACCGCTGCTCGACCAGCTCGGGCGGCTCGCGCGGCCGGGCGCGGGGAACGCCGCGATGCTGGGCCAGGTGGTGAAGGACGTCGCCAACCCGGCCGGCATCCGCCAGGGCAAGAACAACGACTTCTGCGCCGCCACCGCCTCGCTCGCCGGCCTCGCCCGGAACGACCCGGCGAACTACGCGCGCATCGCCGCCGACCTTCACACCACCGGCCGCTCCACCATGGTGGACGGCAAGGTGCTGCAGGCCAAGCCGGGCAACGCGCCCGGCATGACCGCCACGCAGGGCCTGATGGCGCCCGCGCTCACCGAGGCGGCCAACGGCAGCAAGTACCGGGTGGACCAGCAGGGCGTCTCGCACGCCGACACCAAGGGCAAGCACGCCCCGAACGACAAGCGGGTGCCGGGCACCTACGCCAGCGGCATGGAGCGGATGCAGGAGATGCTGGAGGGCGGCAACTACCGCTCGCTCTACATCCCCGGCAAGAACGAGAAGGGGAGCCGGTCCGGCGCGGTCAGCCAGGCGGAGCGCCTGCTCACCCGCAACGCCGCGCAGGGCCAGACGGGCACCGTCAACGCGGACGGCCACTGGTACCGCGTCACCGGCGCCGGCCCCGGCCTGCTCTCCGTCCAGGACCAGCAGTCCGGCCAGACCGCGGTGGTGGACGCGCACCAGTTCCTCAAGGGCGCCGAGGCGGTCACCGTCTCCGCGCGGGCCGGGCAGGTGGGGAAGAACTACACCCACCACGGCAAGCACGAGGACCCGGGCAGCGGCGGCAGCGGGGTTCGCTCGCAGAACCCGGTCGAGGACGCCCGCGTCTTCTAGCTGTTGCGGCCTCTCGCGGCGGCCGATGCTCGATGCGCCATCCCGCGCCGGTGTCGACCGCCTCGCGACGGCTTGACGCGGTCACGGCTGCGCCGACAGCCACTCCTCCACCGCGCGCGCCTTCTCCGGTCGGGACGCGGCCTGGTAGTCCGCCACCGCCCGCGTCGCCAGCGACCGCGCGCGGCCGGGGTCCTTTCCCGTCGAGGCCAGGGCGCGGGCGAGCGCGAAGCGGGTGTCCCCGCGCGCGAGCGGCTCCTGCTCCTCCACCAGCGCCAGCGCCAGCTCCAGCTCCCCCACGGCCGTCCACGTGTGGCCCAGCCCCAGCAGCGACTCGCCGATGCCGTCGTGCGAGTAGGCGAGGTCCGGGTCGTCCGGGCCGACCGTGCGCAGCTTGATCTCCATCGACTCCCGGTAGACGGCGATGGCCTCCTCGTAGCGGCGCTCGTTCTGGAGCACGGTGGCCTTGAAGTCGAGCGCGGTGGTGACGCGCTGGTGGTCGGGCCCGAAGCGCGCGCGGGCGATCTCGATGGCGCGGTCCGCGGCGCGCTCGGCGGCCACGCCCTTGCCCAGCTCGGACAGCGCCAGGGCCAGGTTGTTGAGCGGCGCGGAGAGCGTGGGGTGGTCCGGGCCGCGGAGGCGCTCGATGCCGGCGACGGCCTCCTCCAGGTGCGCCGCCGCCTCCTGGAACTGCCCCAGCTTCAGCTCCACCCCGCCCAGGTTCCCCAGCGCCAACACCCGCTTGGAGCTCTCCTTCCCCAGCGCCGACTCCAGGAGCGACAACCCGCGCCGGTAGTCCTCCAGCGCCTCCGACATCCTCCCCTCGCCCATCAGCAGGGTGCCGGCGCTGTTGAGCAGCTCCCCCTCCAGCTCCGGGTTGCTCCCGGATCGCTCCAGCGCCGCGCGCGCCAGCGCCTCCCAGGTGTGCCCCTCCGCGAACCGGAGGTCCTGGGTGGCCAGGTACACCATCCGGGAGGCGATCCGGACCCGCAGCGCGTCGTCCCTCCCGGCGTCCGCGGCGTGGGCGGCGGAGATCAGCGTCTGTTCGCCGTCCTTGGGGCGGCCCACCCGCTCCTCCAGGAGTCCGCGGAGGTACAGCGCCTGCGCCTCCAGCGGCCTCGAGCGCAGCGTGCCGGCGCGCGCGGCGGCCCCCTGCGCGCGGGAGAGCGCGGTCCGGTAGTCCCCCGCCAGCCGGAGCGCGTTCACGTCCGCCAGCTCCGACCGCAGCGCCTCCGCCTCCTTCCGCGCGGCGGGCTCGGTGGGCAGGGGCACCACGTTGGCCAGCGCCGCCACGTCCGCGCAGGCGCGCAGCGAGGTGAGCCCCAGCGCCGCGTCCACCGCCTGGCCCGCCATCGCCTTGTCCGCGCCCGCGAGCACCGCCGTGAGGCTCTGCAGCTCCTTCAGCCGCGTGTCCAGGCAGTCCATCCGGAGCTGGAGCGCGGACTCGGACTGCTCGCCGCGGAGCGCGGTGGCCTCGCAGGCGTCGCGGTGCATCGCCAGCCAGCTCTGCGCGTAGACGTCCAGCGCCACCACCGCCGGGACGGGCTGGGTCCCCATCTGCGCCAGCCGGTACTGGAGCTGGTCGCGGACGGTCGGGCTCCAGGCGGGGGCGAGGAGGGCGGGGCCGCCGGTGCAGCGCTCGGCGCGCAGCGTCCACTGGCGCTGGAGCGCGGCCCCCGCGACGACCGCCACGGCCACCCCCGCCACCGCCACCGCGTAGGCCGGCGCCCGGGCCCGCCGCTGCAGCGTGGGCTCCAACTCCGCCAGGAGGGCGGCCATGGTGGTGAACCGGTCCTCGGGGCGGAGCTGCAGACCCCACTCGATGGCCCGGCGGACCCGCGCGGGGATGCGGCGGTCCGCGGGCATCGGCTGCATCAGGGGCGGCGGCGCGTTCGGCGCGGTCAGCCCCAGCGCGTGGGCGCGGAGCATCTCCGGGACGTACGGCCGCTGCTGGAACAGGCCCCAGTAGAGCGCGGCGCAGAAGCTGAACTGGTCCGAGCGCTCGTCGGGCGGCGCGCCGGCGAACTGCTCGGGCGCCATGTAGAGCGGCGTGCCGATGACGGCGCCGGCGCGGGTGACGTCGCTGTCCAGGGCGCGGATGCGGGCCGGGTCGGCGATCGGCGCGGGCGGGGTGACGTCCTGGGCGTCCACCAGCCGCGCCAGCCCGAAGTCGCTCACCAGCACCCGCCCGTCGCGGCCGACGAGGACGTTCTCCGGCTTGAAGTCCCGGTGCACCAGGTTGACGGCGTGGGCGGCGACCAGGCCGCGCCCCGCCTCCACGAAGGCGCGCAGCACCTCCAGCGGCGGGCGCACCTCGGCCTGGACCCAGCGCTTGAGGGTGGTGCCCTCCACCAGGTCCATGGCGACGAAGACGCCCTCCTCGGTGGCGCCCACGTCGTGCACCGCCACCACGTTGGGGTGGGCGAGGCGGGCCATGGCCTGGGCCTCGCGCAGCAGCCGCGCCTGCCGCTCCTGCCGGAGGACGCCGGAGGGGGTGAGCGCCACCACCTTGATGGCCACCTTGCGGTCCAGCTCCGGGTCGTACGCGGCGTACACCACGCCCATCCCGCCGCGCCCCAGCACGCCGAGGGCGAGGTAGCGGCCGATGGGCTCTCCGCGGACCATCTCCTTGGCGGCGGGCGGCACTGCCTCGGGCGGCTGCTCCGCGGGGTGCTCCCCCTCCGCGCCTGGCAGCGGCGCGGTGACGCGCGAGGTGGCCGGTTCGCCCGCGGGGTCGACAGGCTGGGAGGGCATGGGGGCCGGGAGACTCTACCGCGCCGCGTCTTTGCTGGCCCTCGGGAGGATGTCCTCCGTTTTTGGCCTTTTTCGTCATCCAGGCATGGCGCGGCGATGGACGCCGCCCCCAGACGGAGCAAACGGAACATGGCCAAGAGCATCGAGCAGCAGGTCGTCATCAACGCGGACCCGGCGCGCATCTACGAGGCGCTGATGGACCCCAAGCGGCACGGCGACTTCACCGGCGCCCCGGCGGAGATCGACCAGCGCGTGGGCGGCGCGATGTCCTGCCACGGCGGCTTCGTGACCGGCATCAACCTGGACCTCAAGAAGGGCCAGCGCATCGTCCAGGCGTGGCGCGGCAAGGACTGGACCGAGGGCGTGTACAGCGTCGCCACCTTCGACCTGAAGCCGGAGGGGAAGAACCAGACCAAGCTGGTCTTCACCCAGCACGGCATCCCGGACGACCAGGCGGAGCACATCGCCAAGGGCTGGTACTCCCACTACTGGGAGCCGCTGGCCAAGTACCTGGCGCAGTAGCGGTCGCTGGCAGTAGCGGTCGCTGGTGGTGGAGCGCGCCCGGAAACCGGAGTACACCCGGGGTCCGTGCGCGGGATGAGATGGACAGTCGGCGCGGTGCTGGCGCTCGTCGCGCTGGCGCCGCGCGCGGCGTTTTCGGGCGCGTACTACGTGAACGACCCCAGCAGCGCCGGGGACCGCCCGTTCCCCGGCTGCGCGGTGATGGGGGTGGGCCAGTCCTCCGCGCCGTGCGGGACGTGCGCGCGGCCGTGCGACTCGCCGCAGCTGGCGTACGACCTCAACCCGGTGGGCCCCGGCGACACCATCTACCTCAACGCCGGGCGCTACTCGCCGGACGCGGGGATGCCGGGGCTGGCGCTGGTCGTCCCCGGCAAGGAGGGTGCCCCGGGCGCGCCGCTGGTGGTGGAGGGGTTGGTGGACTCCTCCGGCCGCTGCGCGCGCGACGACGCCGGCGAGCCGCTGGTGTTGATGGTTGGGCAGGACGCGGGATCGGTGGGGGTGTTCATCACGGTCTCGTACGTGACGGTGAAGGGCTTCGGCATCACGGGCATGGCGCCCAACGGCTCCGAGCCCTACGGCAGCGGCGTCCGCATCGTGGGCCCGTACGATGGGCCGGACGGAGGAGGAGGAGGGTTCCCCGATGCCGGACCCAAGGGGTTCGTGGTCACGGGGATGGAGATCTACGGGCTGAACGGTCGGGCCGCCTCGCCGGTGGACATCGACACCTGGGCCCCCAGCTGCGACGGGTGCGAGGTGAGCTGGAACCGGCTGCACGGCTGCGGCTCGTGCAGCGCCGCGGTGTGGATCCAGGGGGTGCCGGCCCCGCGGGTGGTGGGCAACGAGATCTACGGCAACTCCTTGTTCGCCTCCGGCACCCCGGCGCAGATCTACCTGGCGGCCGCCCCGGGCGCGGTGGTCCGCAACAACCTCGTGTTCGCCAACGGGGGCAACGCGTTGTCGCTGCTGGGGTGCGGGATCGTGACGCTGTGCGGTTCGCAGGTGTCGGACTCGGCGCAGGTGGTCAACAACACCTTCTGGCGCAACGTGCTGCTGAGCCGGGGCTCCAACAACGGGGAGATCGCCGTCGAGGACACCTCCGGCGGCACCTTCGAGAACAACCTCGTCGGCTACGACAAGGCGCCGGTGTTCTTCACGGACGGGACCGCGTCTTTGGACAGCGACTACAACGGCTTCCACAACCTGGGGGACGGCGGCTTCGCGCTGCTCGGCGGGGTGGCGGTGGGGAGCTTCCAGGAGTGGCAGTCCACGGGGCCCGATTCGCACAGCATGGAGGCGGACCCGCTGTTCAGCGCCGCCACCTCGGACTTCCACCTCAGCTCCACCGCGGGCTTCTTCGACCCGGCCGGGGTGCTCCACGGCGATCCGATCACCAGCCCTTTCATCGAGCGGGGTGACCCGGCCGCGCCCATCGGCAGGCAGCGGGCGCCAACCGCCGGGCGGGTCAACGCGGGCGCCTACGGCGGCACCGAGGAGGCGTCGCTCACGCCGGTGGGGCTCTCCCCGATGGGCGGAGGCGGGCAGCACGGGCCCGCCGGGTCGGTGCTCCCGATCCAGCTCGGGGTGGCGGTGACGTTCCGGCCCGAGGGCTTCGTCGCCGCGAAGGGCGTGGAGGTGGCGTTCGACGTGATCTCCGGCGACGGGCAGGTGTCTCCGGCGCGGACGCTCACCGACGAGGTGGGGTTGGCGTGGACGCAGCTGAAGCTGGGCACGGCGGCGTCGACCACCGTCCGGGCCTCGCTGCCGAACGTGCTGGATGGCGGGGAGGTGACGTTCACCGCGTTCACCGACACCGTGCTCACCGACGCCGGGGCTCCGGACGCGGGGAAGCCGGACGCCGGGCCTCCCGGCAACTTCGGCGTATGCGGCTGTACCTCCACCTCCACCGGCGCGGGCCCGGTCGCCCTGGCGCTGGCGCTCATCGTCGCCGGGCTACGCCGGGCGCGCGTGCGTCCTTGACTCGCCAGTAGAACCGGCTTCACTGCCCCGCCATGCGACGCGCGCTCCTCCTCACCGCGCTGGTCCTCGCCGCGCACGGGTGCAGCCGGTGCGGCCGAATCTCCACCGGGCCGGGGCCGGAGCTGGCGCGCGTGCTCCCGAGGGACGCGGACCTGCTGGTGCTGGTGCCCGACCTGGGCGCGCTGGGCGACGGCCTCACCCACCTGCAGCAGCTCAAGCTCGCCAGCTTCGCCGCGCAGCTGCAGGGCGCCGCCGGCGCCTCGGAGCTGGTGGGTTCGGTGATGTTCCAGCTGGGCGCCGACCTCCGCTCCCGCGAGTCGATGCAGGCCGCCGGGCTGGACCCGTCCCGGGGAGCGGCGGTGGTGTGGCTGAAGGGCGGTGACACCTACGCGGTCGCGGCGGTGAAGAGCGAGAAAGCCTTCAAGGACCTCGCGCGGCGGCTGGCGCGCGACCGCCTGGGCGCGAGCGTCGCCTCGGAATCGAACGGCGTGCTCACGTTCAGCCGGACCCAGGGCGGCCCGCCCGCGCTGTCCGTGCTCCTCCGCGACGGCTGGGGGTTCGTGGCGCAGGGGCCGTTGGGCGCCCGCTTGCCGGAGCTGGCCTCCGTCGGCGAGAGCGCCGCGCTCTCCACCGAGGCCGAGTACCAGTCCGCGCTGAAGCAGCTTCCGAAGGAGCGGCACCTGCTGCTCCGCCTCCCGCCGACGTCGGCCTACTCCCGGCGCGGCGCCATGCACGGGGCGCTGGCGTCGCTCGCGCTGGGGGCGGACGCCCTCACGGTGTCCACCGTCCAGCCCTGGCCGAACACCGAGACCTCGGTGGAGCTGCTGAAGCCGCAACAGGGCGCGCCGGACCTGTTCGGGATGGCGGCGCCGGACGCATTCCTCCTCGCGCGGTCGACGGGAGATCCCCTCGGGCTGGCGCCCCTGTGGCCCGTCCTCGCCGGGCGGTGGGTGGAGAACGCGGTCAAGGAGTCCGGCTTCGACCTGAACGGGGAGATCCTCGGGAACCTGAAGCCGGGGTCGGTGCTCTCGCTCTCGCTGGCGCCCACGGTGAACCTGGCCACCGGCGTCCCCCAGCTCGACGTGCGGCGCACCAACCCCTTCGGCTACGTCCACCTGGTGGTGGCGGGCGAGGTGAAGGACCCGGCGAAGGCGGCGCGCACGCTGGAGGCCATCCCCAAGGTGGCGCAGCGCTTCGGCGCCACCCTCACGCCCGCCACCCGCGAGGGCCAGCGCGTGTACCTCACCCACTACGCGCAGGGCGAAGGCGCGCACCTGGCGCTGGTGGGCGACGAGGCGTTGATGGCCGCCCCCGTCTCCCGGCTCGACGACTCCATCGCGCGGGCCCGCGAGCACCGGGCGGCCGAGGGGCTGGCGGCGGACGCCGCGTTCAAGCCGGTGTTCGACCGGCCGCTGGCGGTGGCGATCGACCTGCGGCGGCTGGCGGAGTCCGTGCGCGCGCTGCCCTCGTCCGCCTGGGGCATCGGCGGGTTCGCGATGAAGGCCACCGCGCTGCGCTGGCTGGACGCCACCGGCGACCTGAAGGCGATCACCTTCCGGGCCGGGTTCGCCGACGGGATGGTGGAGTCCGAGCTGCAGCTCCGCTTCCAGTCCCCCGCGCAGGCGCCGAAGTGATCGAGGCGAAGGCGATCGTCAAGTCGTACCGGGACGGCGACGCGGAGGTGCGCGTCCTGGACGGGCTGGACCTGCAGGTCGCGGAGAAGGAGCTGGTGGCGGTGGTGGGGCCGTCCGGGAGCGGGAAGTCCACGCTGCTGCACCTGCTGGGCGGGCTGGACGTGCACTACCGGGGGGAGATCTCGGTGAACGGGTCGCGGCTCACCGGGCTGTCGGACCGGGCGCTGGCCGGGCTCCGGGGCGCGCACCTGGGGTTCGTGTTCCAGTCGTTCCACCTGGTGCCGGCGCTGAGCGCGCTGGAGAACGTGCTGCTGCCGTCGTTCTTCGCGCCCCGGCCCCTGGCGCCGGCGGAGGCGAGGAAGCGCGCGGAGGAGGTGCTGGCGAGGGTGGGGCTGGAGTCGAAGCGCGAGCGCGCCCCGGCGCAGCTCTCCGGCGGCGAACGGCAGCGGGTGGCCATCGCGCGGGCGCTGTTCGGGAGGCCGCGGGTGCTGCTGTGCGACGAGCCCACCGGCAACCTCGACGCGCGGACCGGCGGGGAGATCATCCAGCTGTTCCAGGCGCTCAACCGGGACGGGCTGACGGTGCTGGTCGTGACGCACGAGGACCGCATGTCCTCCGCCGCCACGCGCGTGCTCCGGCTCCGCGAGGGGAAGCTCTTCCCGGAGGGCCCCCCCCCATGACCCCCGGCTCCCTCGCCCGCCTCGCCGCCCTCTCGCTCAAGCGCGACCGCCGCGGCGCGGCCTTCTCCGCGTTCGGGGTGGGCATCGGCGTGGGCGCCCTCGTCTTCTTCGTGGCCCTGGGCGCGGGCGTGGGCCGGGTGGTCCGCGACAAGGTCTTCCCCTCCGACGCCAGCCTGATCGACGTCGTCCCGCCCACGCTCTCCCTCGGCTCCATCCTCGGCGGCGGCAAGCTGGACCAGTCCACCGTGGACCGCCTGTCCGGGCTCCCGGAGGTCGCCGCCGTCTACCGCCGCATGCAGGTCCGCGTCCCCGCGGTCAGCCACTACGAGGGCGACTTCTTCGGCTCCCACCTGCGGATGGGCGTGGAGGTCCTCGCCGTGGGCGTGGACCCCGGCCTCGTCCAGGGCGACGTCCAGTTGGGCGACTTCACCGACCCGGGTCCCGGCAAGCCCGTCCCGGCGGTGATGGCCTCCCGCCTCCTCGAGATCTACAACAAGTCCTTCGCCCCGGCCCGGCGCCTCCCCCAGCTCTCCCGCTCCATGCTGGTGGGCTTCGTCTTCCCCGTGGACTTCAACCGCTCCTACGTCGCCCAGGCCGCGCCCGGCCCCAGCACCTCCACCCAGGCGCAGGTGGTGGGCGTGTCCGACCGCGGGCTGCTCGCCGGCCTCACCATCCCGCTGGAGACCGCCCGCCGGATCAACCGCACCTCCGGCGCCGACGCGGAGACCTACACCGGCGTCACGCTCCAGGCGAAGGACCCGTCCCAGGTCCCCGGGCTCATCGACACCGTGAAGCAGATGGGCCTGCAGATCGACGACCAGGAGCGCCGCCTCTCCGAGAGCACCGGCGCCGCGGTGGCGGTCACCACCTCCGCCCTGGCGCTCCTCTCCATCCTCATCTGCGCGCTGGCGGCGGTGAACATCGCCCACGCCCTCTTCGCCTCCGTCCGCGCCCGCTCCAGGGAGATCGGCATCATGCGGGCGGTGGGCGCCTCCCGCGCGGACGTCCAGCGCCTGGTGCTGGCCGAGGCGGCGGCGGTGGGCGCGCTCGGAGGGCTGGCCGGCACCCTGGGCGCCTTCGGCCTGGCCGCCGCGGTGGACGCGCTGGCGGTCGCCTACCTCCCGCCCTTCCCCTTCAAGCCGGACACCTTCTTCCACTTCTCTCCGGCGCTGTTGGCGGGCGGGGTGCTCCTGGGGCTCCTGGCCGCGCTGGCGGGCGCCTTCCTGCCCTCCCGGCACGCGGCGGGGATGGATCCCGCGCGGGCGCTCGCCGGGTAGGCGCAAAGGCCGGATTTCACCTGGCTGCGAGATTGATCGCGCCCGCCGCGGTCTATACGCTCGGCGCCGCCGTCCCTGGAACCCGCCCGCCCCCTACGATCCTGACGTGAGCACCACCGCCAAGAGGCAGCCAGTCCCATTCGGGAAGTACCTGCTGCTGGACCGGATCAACATCGGCGGCATGGCGGAGGTGTGGCGCGGGAAGACGTTCGGCGCCGGCGGCTTCGAGCGCCTGGTCGCCATCAAGCGGATCCTCCCGAACATCGCCGAGGACGAAGAGTTCATCACGATGTTCATCGACGAGGCGAAGATCAGCGTCCAGCTGACCCACGCCAACATCGCGCAGATCTACGAGCTGGGGCACATCAACAACTCGTACTTCATCGCCATGGAGTACATCCCCGGCAAGGATATGCGCGCGATCTTCGAGCGCTGCCGGAAGAAGGGGGAGCCGGCGCCGATCCCGCTGTCCTGCTACGTGGTCGCCAAGCTGTGCGAAGGCCTGGACTACGCCCACCGCAAGAAGGACGGGATGGGGCGGGACATGAACATCGTCCACCGCGACGTGTCCCCCCAGAACGTCCTCACCAGCTACGAGGGCGAGGTCAAGGTCATCGACTTCGGCATCGCCAAGGCGGCCGGCAAGGCCACCAAGACGCAGGCCGGCATCCTCAAGGGCAAGTTCGGGTACATGAGCCCGGAGCAGATCCGCGGCCTGCCGCTGGACCGCCGGAGCGACGTGTTCGCCATCGGCGTCTGCCTCTACGAGATGCTCACCGGCGAGCGCCTCTTCGTGGGCGACTCCGACTTCTCCGTGCTGGAGAAGGTGCGCAAGGCGGAGGTGACCCCGCCCTCCACCTACAACCGCCGCATCCCCGAGGCGCTGGAGAAGATCGTCCTCCGGGCGCTCGCCCGCGACGTGGACACCCGCTACCAGTACGCCAACGAGCTGGCGGACGACCTGCAGCGGTTCCTCATCACCTCCGACTCCATCTTCAGCCGCAAGGACCTGATGCAGTACATGAAGTCCACCTTCGCCGAGGAGGTGGAGCGGGAGAAGATGCGGCTGCAGGAGTACGCGGAGATCAAGCCGCCCGAGGGGATGGCCGCCGCCGCGGACATGGGCTTCGGCGCCACCCCGGCCCTGGGCTCCGCGCCCGCCCGCGCCTCCAACCCCGGCGCCGGCCGGTCGCCCACCCCGCTCGCCGCGATCTCCGCGGCGCCGGCCTCCTCCAAGGCGGTCACCGAGCAGGCGGTGCCCGTGGTCCGCCCCGCCGAGACGCTGCCGCCCATCCGGCGCACCTCGATGCCGGGCATCCCAAAGCTCACCGCGGCCGCCCCGGTCAGCATCGAGGAGCCGGACACCGGGTCGTCCAACGCCACCCAGATCGCCGAGGGGCCCGAGCACGAGGGCAAGCTGCCCAAGGACAAGGGCAAGGAGCGCGACCGCCGCGAGCGCCTGCTGAAGACGCAGGAAGACTCCGGGCCGGGCTCGTTCGCCCTGGAGCCGGAGCCGGCCACCGTGCCCGGGTCGCACCGCAAGGGCGGAGCGCACGTCGTGGGCGCTTCCGAGAATGGCGCCGCCAAGTGGGAGCCGCCCAACATGGCGCGGTCGCGGCTGCGCGGGGACCCGACCGGGGACGACGATCTGGACATGCCCACCGGCCCCGGGATCTTCCTCGGCTCCGGGCGGGCGCGCCTGGTGGCGCTGGTGGGCGGCGGGCTGGCGCTGGTGGCGATCGTCCTGGTGGCGCTGGTGGTGCTGTGGCCCACGCCGGAGGGCTACGTGCTGCTGGAGGCCACGCCCACGCCGCCGAAGGCGCGGGTGCAGATCGGCGAGATCGACCGCGGGGTGCTGGAGGCGAAGGACTGGCCGGTCCTCCAGAAGGCGAAGGCCGAGAAGACGGTGGTGCTGGTCAACGCGGACGGGTACCAGACCTACGTCCAGACCATCGAGATCCAGAAGGGGGCCACCCCCACCAAGGTCCCGGTGACGCTCAAGCGCACCGTGGCGGCGGCGCAGCTGTTCGTCACCACCGACCCCAAGGACGCGCAGGTGCTGCTCAACGGCGAGGTGAAGCGGCCGGAGGGTGACGGCGCCCTGCTCACGCTGGAGGTGCCGCTGGGCGTGGAGGCCACCGTGGAGGCGCGCAAGAAGGGCTTCCGCGCGGCGGTGGAGAAGGTGATGGCGCAGGACGGCCAGGAGACCATCCGCAAGACGCTCAAGCTGCAGCCGGTGGAGATCGTGCTGGACGTGCGGTCCGACCCGGGGGGAGCGGACGTGTTCGTCAACGGCAAGTCGATGGGGATGACCACCCCGGCCAACGTCAAGCTCCCCCCTGACGCGCAGAAGGTGGAGCTGAAGAAGAAGTGCTACGACGTGGCGGAGATCGCCATCGACGGTCAGATCGACCCGTCGAAGCCGATCATCAAGAAACTGGTCAAGCTGCCGTCGTGCGGCAAGTAGCCCAGGCGGCGCGGAGAGGGAAACGATGGCCCGATCGAGGAAGGGCAAGGCGGACCCGCTGGCGGGCCTGCCTGCCTGGGCACAGAAGCTGGCCCAGCGCTACTACACGCGGACGGTCTCCACCTTCATCGTCTACGGGGCGGTGCGCGACCTGCAGCCGGTCACCGCCGAGGACGGCTCGCGCGCCTTCGGGCCGCTGAGGAGCTTCCTGGCCGACGAGCTGTTCGGCGGGCGCGACCACGTCGTCTTCTACGACCGCTCCTCCGGGATGCGCGCCGCGGCGCCGGAGACGCAGACCGACCTGCAGCGCTGGCTGGCGGGGTACGACACGCTCCACGGGACGGACTTCGCCAAGACGATGCCGCGGCTCCCGGGCCCCGCGCTGCAGATCCTGGAGAACTACCTGCGGATGCGGCTGTCGGACGGGAAGTCGCTGGCGCTGGTGATCGACTTCGCGGAGACGCTGGCGCCGGGCGGGGACCTCTCCCACCTGTCCGCCGAGGACCGCTTCGTGCTGGCCACCTTGACCAAGTGGTCGAACGACCCGCAGTTCCTCGCCGGGGACCTGTCCATCGTCCTCATCGTGGAGAACCTGGCGGAGATGTCGCCGCGGATGACGCGCAACCCGTATGTGGCGAACATCGAGGTGCCGCTCCCCACCGAGGAGGAGCGCCTGGAGTACGTGAAGTACAAGCTGGAGGGGCGGAAGCTGTCCTCGGTGTCGGAGGTGCCGCTCCAGGGGTTGGCGAAGATGACCGCCGGCCTGTCGCGCATCAACCTCGACCGCCTCCTCACCGAGGCGGTGGAGCGGGGCGTCACCGTCACCTCGCAGCTGCTCAAGGAGAAGAAGAGCGAGATCATCCAGGCGGAGTGCCACGGGCTGTTGGAGTTCATCGAGCCGTCGCACGCGCTGGACGCGGTGGCGGGGCACCACAAGGCCAAGCAGATGCTGCGGAACGCCTCCGGCGCCCTGAAGAAGGGGCGCATCGAGGTGATGCCCATGGGCTACCTGATCTCGGGGCCGGTGGGGACGGGGAAGACGTTCCTGGTGACCTGCTTCGCCGGGGAGATCGGCGTGCCGTGCGTGAAGTTCCTCAACTTCCGCTCGCAGTGGCAGGGGGTGACGGAGGCGAACCTGGAGAAGATCTTCAACCTGCTCAAGGCGCTGTGGCCGGTGGCGGTGATGATCGACGAGGCGGACGCGTTCCTGGGGAACCGCGACGCGTCGGGCGACTCGGGGACGTCGAGCCGGGTGTTCGCGTCCATCGCCTCGTTCATGGGGAACACGGAGTACCGCGGGAAGATCATCTGGTTCCTGCTCACCTGCCGGCCGGACCTGTTGCCCATCGACCTCAAGCGGCAGGGGCGGGCGGAGGAGCACGTGGCGCTCTTCTATCCGCAGACGGACCAGGAGCGGGACGAGCTGTTCAAGGTGATCTGCAAGAAGACGAAGGTGGAGGTGGATCTGCCGTCCTTCTCGGCGCTGCTGCCGGACCACTCGCGCTCCTTCTCCGGCGCGGACATCGAGGCGGCGATGGTGCGCTCCAAGTTCCGGGCGCTTGCGGAGGGGAGGGACCAGGTGACGCCCCAGGACGTGACGGAGGTCCTCAAGGACTTCGTCCCGCCCTCCTACCCACTGGAGATCGAGCTGCAGAACCTGGCCGCGGTCCAGGAGTGCACCTCTCGGGACCTGCTGCCGGAGCAGTTCCGCACCCTGGAGCGCGACTACGTGACCCGGCGCATCCGGGAATTGAAGATCCTGCTGGGCGAGGCGAAGTATGTCTAGAGCGGTGAAACCTTTCCCCGGGCCAGGTGTTGGACACCGCATGCGGCGCGCCCTCGCGGTTTCGGTCTTCCTGGCCTCATCCTCCGCCCTCGCCGGCGCCGGCACTGTCTCCGAGTTGGAGGGTGGCGCGACGCGCCAGCCGAAGGGCGCCGCGCCGGTGGCGTTGAAGGTGGGAGATGCGGTGGAGGTGGGTGACGTGCTGGAGGTGGCCGCCGGCGGGAACCTGGCGGTCACCCTCACCGACGAGAGCGTGATCGCCCTCGGTGAAGGCTCCCGCCTCCAGCTGGACGAGGCCCGCTTCGGCGAGCAGGGCTCCACCGCCTTCTCCGCCAAGCTCCTCATCGGTTCGCTCTGGGCCAAGGTGACCAAGCTGGCCGCCGGCTCCGACTCCAAGTTCGAGGTCTCCACCGAGCGCGCCGTGGCCGGCGTCCGCGGCACCATCTTCACCGTGGACCTCGCCGCCGCGGACGCGGACGTGGAGGTCGGCGTCGAGGAGGGCGAGGTGGACGTCGCCCACGCGGTCGCGGAAGAGAGGCCCCAGCAGCTCGCCCAGGCCATGGCCCCCCGCCCGCCCGGGCGCCCGGACTCGTTCGACAAGCCCAGCGGCGCCGGCGCCACCCTGCCGCCCCGCTTCCCGAAGATGGAGCGCATCGCCGCCGGCAGCGCGGTGACCTTCGGCGCCCACGGCCTGTCCCGCCACCGCTACGAGATGCGCCGCGCCCGCATGGCCACCTTCATCGGCAAGCACCGCGAGCGCTGGCTCAAGCGCGCCCTGGAGCGCGAGCGCCTCCGGATGGAGAAGCGCGAGGAGCGCCGGGAGCTCCGCAAAGAAGACCGCCGCCGCCGCTGACGTGGCCGCGCGCTACTGCGACCGCGGCTTGATGCCCAGGTCGCGGGCGAAGATCGCCAGCTCCGCCCGGTTCTCGTGCCCCAGCTTCCGGTACAGGCTGGACACGTGCGCCCGCACCGTGCGCTCGGTGATGGCGAGGATGGCGGCGATCTTCAGGTTGTCCGCCCCGGACGCCACGCACGCCAGCACGTCGCGCTCGCGGTCGGTGAGCACGCCCAGCGGGTCCGCGGTGTCCCCGCGCGTGGGCGGCCGCCGCAGCGCGTCCTCGAACGCCCGCCCGTCCGCCATCCGCTCCCCGCGCGACGCCGCCCGCAGCGCGGAGACGATGCTGGCGCAGTCCGCGTCCAGCTTGTGCAGGTACGCGCACGCCCCCAGCTGGTAGGCCCGCTCCACCACCGCCGGGTCGTGCGAGGCGGAGAGCACCACCGCCCGCATCGCCGGCGCCACCCCGGGGAGCGCCTGGAGCGCGGACAGCCCGTCCCCGGTGGGCCCCTCCAGCAGGATGTCCACCAGCGCCACGTCCCCCTCGCCGTGCCGCGCTCTGGCCAGGAACGAGGGCGCGTCCCCGAAGGCGCCGATCACCTGCACGCCGTTCGCCTCCAGGGCCGAGGCCAGACTCTCCCGGACGATCCGGTGGTCCTCCAGCAGCAACACCTTCAGGCGCTGCTCGGGCCTGACCTGCTCCACGACGTCGGTGCTCACGATGGGACCTCCTGGCGGCGCTCGGCCGCGACCTGCAGCGCGGTGGCCGCAGGGGATTCGATGGCGGGAAGCACGAACCAGAACGCCGCCCCCGCGAGCGGTTGGCTCTCCACCCAGGCGCGCCCGCCGTGCGCCTCCACGATGGCCTTGACGATGGACAACCCCAGCCCCACCCCGGCGTGCCTGGCCCTTCGCGCCTGCCAGAAGCGGTCGAACACGTGGGGGACGTCCTCCGGCGCGACCCCCGGCCCCCGGTCCTTGACGAAGAACTGCACCTCCCCGTCGACCCGCCTGGCGCCCAGCTCCACCTCGCTCCCCTCGGGCGCGTGCTTGATGGCGTTGACCACCAGGTTCGAGAAGACCTGGTGGAGCCGTTCCCCGTCCGCCCGCACCCAGGTGTCGCGCTCGGGCGACAGCCGCAACTCGACCCGGCGCTCCGCCGCCAGCGGCGCCAGCGCGTCCCGCGCCTCCTCCAGCACCGCGGTCGCCGGCAGCGGCGCCAGGTCCAGCGGCAGCACCCCGCTCTCCAGCGCGGCCACGTCCAGCAGCTTGCGCACCACGGACATGATCCACTCGGCGGAGCTGCGGATCCGCGACACGTGGCGGCGCTGCTGCGGCTCGGCCGTCGTCACCTCCATCGTCTGGGCGGTGAGCTTGATGCTGGCCGCGGCATTGACCAGGTCGTGGGAGACGATGGCCAGGAAGTCCTCGCGCACCTGCACCTCCCGGAGCGCCTTCCGGTACAGGCGCAGCATCTGGACGCTCTGGCCCAGCCGATCCGCCAACTGCTGCATCACCAGCAGGTCCTCGGCGGCGAAGTCCTGCTGCGGCGACCGCACCGCCGCCAGCAGCCAGCCGCGGACCCCGAGCCGCGACTCCGGCACCGCCATGACCACCGTGGCCGGCGCGCCCTCGCCCCCGAACAGCCAGGCGGAGAGGTCGG
>Ga0134122_10001448_pt1 | contig 17180 bp, 10 predicted proteins | sample KB302_FD_96461 | JGI IMG/M metagenome (GOLD analysis project Ga0134122, IMG submission 96461) | Terrestrial soil microbial communities without Nitrogen fertilizer from Kellogg Biological Station, Michigan, USA - KB3-0-2 | ecosystem: Environmental > Terrestrial > Soil > Unclassified ... | reverse complement strand
CTTAGGCGTCAGGCGGGCGCGCTCGTGGCCGTGCTTCCACTGGCGCGGACTCGAGCACGCTCTGCCACTTTCTCCTAAACGCTGAATCATGAATGCTGAATGAGGAACCGACCCGGCGCGTTCAGTGTTCGTTATTCATCGATCATCACTAATCATTCATCATTTCCGCTGGAGGATGCCATGAATCGAGGACGCTTGTTTGCACTCAGGTTGACCTGCGCGTTTGTAATCGCATGCGCGATGCTGGCGGCATTCACCGCCACGGGTAGCGCCGCCGGACCCGCCTCGCAGAGAAGAGCCAAAGCCAAAACCGCGGCAGCAGTGGCTTCGAAGCTCAACGAAGACTACTCAGCAAAAATCAAAGAGTACACGACCGAGAAATACTTTCTGACCGAGCTCGTGGATCACCTCCCGGCATCGGACAAAGTGCCTTCGCCCGACAAGGTCCTCGGATACGCCGTCGGCACTCCCCACAAACTGACTTATACGAAAGACATGTATCGCTACTATCGCGAGCTTGAAAAATCCACGCCGCGAGTTCGTGTGTTCACCGCCCCCGAACGCAGCGAAGAGGGCCGCGAGCAAATGCTGGTCGTGGTCAGCGACGAGGCCAACATTGCCAAGCTCGATCGCTACAAAGAGATCACCGCCCGGCTCGCCGATCCTCGCAAGACAAACGACGCCGAAGCTCAGCAGTTGATCGGCGAAGGCAAGGCGATTTACTGGGCGTCAGGTTCCATACATTCGCCCGAGCAAGGCTCGCCCGAGATGTTAATGGAGCTTGCCTATCGACTCGCCGTTGAAGACACGCCGTTCATCGATGCGATTCGCAAGAACGTCATTGTGATGATCACGCCGACGCTTGAAGTCGATGGCCGGGATCGCTCGGTCGACGTTTACAACTACCGCAAGGCGAATCCGAACAAGCAGACGCCGCCGCTGCTCTACTGGGGAAAGTATGTTGCGCACGACAACAATCGCGACGGACTCGGGATGGCACTTGCGCTGTCGCGAAACCAGATGAAGACCTTTCTCGAATATCATCCGGTCGTGCTGCACGATCTGCACGAATCTGTGCCGTTCCTGTACACGTCGACTGGAACCGGTCCATACAACGCGTGGCTCGATCCGCTGGTGATCGATGAGTGGCACGTGCTGGCTTATCACGAGATCGAAGAGATGACCAAGCGCGGAGTGCCCGGCGTGTGGACTCATGGGTTCTACGACGGCTGGGCGCCGAATTACATGTTTTATGTCGCGAATGGCCACAACTCGATTGGCCGCTTCTACGAAACATTCGGCGGCCAGGGTGCGGATACTAGCGTGCGCAACGTTGGCCCGCAGTCTCAACGCGACTGGTTCCGGCCAAACCCGCCGCTTCCGTGGGTGAATTGGTCGATACGAAACAACATCAACATGCAGCAGTCGGCGATCCTGTTCGCAATGAACTACGTTGCCAATCAGAAAGACCGCTTCCTGAACAACTTTTACATCAAGAGCAAGCGATCGATTGGGAAAGCGGCGAATGAGGGTCCTTATGCGTGGGTGGTGCCCGGCGACACGACGCGTCCGGTCGAAGCGGCCGACATGATCAACCTGCTGCGCTTAATGGGAGTGGAGGTTCAAACCTCGACGAAGGAGTTCAGCTTCAAGAATGAGAAGTTCCCCGCGGGCTCTTACATCGTGCGGATGGATCAGCCTTATTCGCGAATGGCCGATATGCTGTTTGATACGCAGTATTACAACGTAAATGACCCGCGTCCTTATGATGACACGGGCTGGACGCTGGGCGCATTACGCAACGTAAAGACAGTAAGGGTCACAGATAAATCGGTGCTTGATCTCCCGATGGTGTTGCTGACAAGCGATGCCAGGGTAAAAGGCCGTGTCACAGGATCGGCTTCCACAGCCGGTTTCATCATCAATCACAACGCCGACAACACGCTTGCGACCCTGCGATACAAGCTTGCGGATTTGAAGATCAACGCCGCCGAAGATTCATTCAAGGTCGGCGATCAGCAGTTCAACGCCGGCTCGTTCATCATCAAGACCGAAGGCAATGCGTCTGACTTGCGCGCGAAGCTTGACGCCGCAGTCACGGAGCTTGGATTGACCGCTGTTGCGGTCGAGAAGCTTCCCGAGGTGAAGACTCACGAGATCACCGCGGCGCGCATAGCGATCGTTCACACGTGGACCAACACTCAGAACGAGGGCTGGTATCGAATCGAGTTCGATCGCTTGAAGATTCCTTATTCGTACATCTCGGTTCACGTTCTTCGCGACACTCCGAATCTAAAAGACAAATACGATGTGATTCTTTTTCCGCCGGTCGGCGGCTCTGCCCAGTCGATCGTCAACGGCACGCCGAAGCGAGGCGATCCAGTGCCGTGGAAACAGACGGAGCTGACACCTAACCTGGGATTCTCGCCCGATCAAACCGATGACATGCGAGGCGGCATCGAACTCCGCGGCGTGTTGAACCTTCAGCGATTCATCGAAGACGGTGGATTATTCATCACCATCGCGGGCATCTCGCAAATCCCGATCGACTATGGGATCACGACGGGCGTGTCGATTCAGGACGCGCGGCAGCTCAATGCTCGCGGCTCGGTGTTCAGCGCCACGTTTGCGGATAAGAAGAGCCCGATCGCGTACGGCTACGGAGACTCGCTCCCTGTTTATTTCAGTCAGGCCCCGCTGTTCAACGTCAGCGCGCTGCCGGGCGGCTTCGGCGGCGGTGGTGGTGGCGGAGGCGGCGGCGGGGGACTGCCTCCCGGTCAGCGCCCATCGGGTCGCGGTTCGCTGACGGATCCGGACATCGTTCAATCGATGCCGCAAGCCGGACAACGGCCTCAACAGCAAACGCGCCCCGGGGAAGAAGGCATTCCCGAAGAACTTCGCCAGTTCGCGGCGGCGCTTATTCCTCCTCCAAATATGCGACCGAGGATTGTGCTGCGATTCAACACCAGCGAGAAAGATTTGCTGATCAGCGGAATGTTGGCTGGCGGCTCTGAGCTTGCGGGCAAGCCTGCGGTCGTCGACGTGCCGGTGGGCAAAGGGCACGTGGTGATGTTCGCGAACAACCCGATGTGGCGGCATCAGACTCAGGGTAGCTTCTTCCTGTTGTTCAACGCGGCGATGAACTACAACAACCTCGGAGCCGGTCGACCCGAGCCTCCCGCTCGAAGACAGGACGCGGCGACGGGCAACGATCAATAGTTCGGGCTCGCGAGATTTTAAGAGCGGGTGTTCAGAGTACCGACTTTAGTCGGGGTTTGCGGTGAAGCAGTGTAAGACCCGACTAGAGTCGGTACTCTGAACGCCCGCTTTGAACGCAGGACTACAAATGACGCCGACGAAGACGACCCCAGATATCGATGCGCGGCCGGGCATCCTCGAGATATTCGCGCGAGCGATGGGCCGATTCGTGCCCGACGCTATAACCGCGTCGGTAATTCTCCTTTTGATCCTCGCGGGGATGGCATTGGTGCTCGGCAACTCGACGGGCAAGACTCTCGATGCGTACTACCAGGGTCTGTGGATGCTGTTGCCCTTCACGATGCAGATGACTTTGATCATCGTGCTCAGTTCTGTGCTCGGAGCGACGCCATTTTTCAAAACCGGTATCACGCGTCTTTCGCGTCTACCCAAGACGCAGTTCCAGGCAATCGCGCTCTCGGTGCTGGTGACTGCAGTAGCCGCATACCTCTACTGGGGGCTTGGAATCGCGTTGACTCCGCTGATCGCCGTTCACTTCGCTCGCGAAGCCGAACGCAAAGGCATCAAGCTGGACTTCCTGTTCCTGCTAGCGTTGTTGTGGGCGGCCAACGCGGCCTGGCAATTTGGATTGTCTTCGAGCGCTGCTCTGTTGATGGCGACGCCGGGTCACTTCCTCGAGAAGAACATAGGTATTCTCCCTTTGAGCACGACGATATGGTCGCCGGCCGCGATCATCCTCGAAGTATCATTCGTCGCAATTCTGATCGTAGTGGGTTACCTGCTGATGCCGAAGAACTGCCGGCCGGTCTCCGAGTTCCCTGACGCGTGCAAGCTCAGCGAGGAAGGAAAGCCGATCGATCCGGGAGCGGCGAACTTCTCAGAGCGCCTCGAACGAAATCCGATCGTTCCTCTTGTGATCTGCGCGGTTCTTGTGGGCTGGTTGTACAATCACTTCGGCGCTAAGCACCTTAGCCTCGACATAAACGCACTCAACACGATTCTGTTGTTCACTTGTTTGTTGTTGCACCGGACGATCTACCGCTTCACGCAAACGCTGCAGCACGCGGTCGTGTCCTGCTGGCCGGTGATCATCATCTATCCAATGTACGCGGGAGTCGCGGGGCTCATTCAGTTCACATCAGTTGGAGAAGTTCTGGCGGGTTTGGTCTCATCGGTTTCGACGCCCTATTCGTTTCCGTTTCTCGCGGCGTTTTCCGGGACTATCGTGGCAATCTTTGTTCCGTCGAGCGGCGGGCAATGGGTGATCCAGGGTTATGTGACCTCGGCAGCCGCGACCGCTGCCGGCGTAACTGTTCAGCGGGGGCTGTTGGCGCTGAGCATCGGAGATCACATGGGTAATCTGATCGCGCCGTTCTGGTACGTGATTGTCGCGGGAGTCGCGCGAGTGAATTTCCGTGAGTTCTTCGGCTACGGGTTGATCTTCGCGCTATTGTGGTTTGTGCTGGGAGTTTTGATCTTCACGTTTGCGCCTTGTTGAGCGTGAGGAAACTTTCGAGTTAGGGAAAGTCCGTAGTACACTGCAGGAGCATGTTGCGGTGATCGGAGGTTGATTCCAGCCACAATGAGACGACAGAAATCCATACGCAGCGGTTGGAAAGCGACACTCGAGGCGACGCAAGCTCGCGCGCGCGTAAATCGCGTCTTGCTGTCTGAGGTTGGGACTCAGTTCTGCGCAGGTGATCCCGCACTAGACGTGCTCCACGAGAAGTGGAGCGTTCCGATCCTTCTTGTGACGCCTGGATATGTGGCCGGCCAGGTAGGCGAAGCGACAATCAATTTGAACACAGGTGAACTGCAAGATCATACCGGTATCGAGCAGATCTATCTTTCAGCCGACAGATTGAGGAAGCGCCACCATGCCGCTATTGAGGCCGCCTTTCTACGCGCAAGAGAAGGATAGCTCCTGCCTCGCAGCTTGCCTTCGAATGGTCCTCGCGGCCTATGGAGTAGTGCATTCGGAAGGACACTTGCGCGACTTATGTGAATGGACTCCTCAGAGATCAATTTCTTCTACGGCCGCAGTGGCGGCGGCGAGAGCTTTAGGGTTTATCCATACGCGCGAGGAGTACGACCTGCGACTCCATGATCTTCGCGATGCATTGCGTTCGGGATTGTTTCCAATAGTCGGCGTAGATCTGCGAGTATACGGACAGTCAGGTCAACACGCGCAAGTACTGGTTTCGCTGACCAGCCGCGGCGTACTCATCAACGATCCGTTAATGGGCCAGCTCACGACCGGGCTGCTCGTCTTTGAACAAGCCTGGAGTGAAAGCGATTTTTTGACAATCATCATCGAGTAGAATCCCCCTTTGGAAGATCATGACCTGGCCACGCGATCAACAATCAGCACCCGAGTTGGCATCTCTCTCTGCTTTTCTTAGGCCACATTCGTGCGTCACCAACGTGGCGCTTGATCACCTCTCTCAGTCAGCTATACTAGTTGGCCGCCGGGATTCGCGAAGGACGGCCCGGCTCCCCTTACAGTGGAATCTCTACGCCGCTTGAGGTGCTTATGAACAGGCGCAGGCTTAACCTTGCTCCGGTTATCATCGCCGCATCATTGCTCACCGTCGCCGCCGGGGCACAATCACGGATCACGACGCCGAAGGAACAGCTCGGATTCAACTTCGGCGACGATTATCAACTCGCCAACTACGCTCAGCTCGTCGATTACTGGAAGAAACTAGCCGCGCAGTCGGATCGAATGAAACTCGTCGAGATCGGCCATAGCGCCGAAGGCCGAACGATGATTATGGCCATCATCACCGCGCCTGAGAATCATAAGAAACTCGATCGCTACAAAGAAATCGCGCGGAGACTCGCAACCGCCGAAGGATTGACCGACGAACAAGCAAGAGCGCTCGCCTCAGAAGGCAAAGCGGTGGTGTGGGTCGATGGCGGTTTGCACGCAACCGAAGTCCTCGGCGCTCAGCAACTCATGGAACTCGTCTATCAGATGGTGAGCATGAACGACCCGGAGACTCTGCGGATATTGAAAGACGTGATTCTGCTTGCGACGCCGGTGAATCCCGATGGACTGGACCTAGTCTCCAACTGGTACATGCGCGAGCAGGACCCGCTGAAGCGATCGACGGCCGGGCTTCCGCGGCTTTATCAGAAGTACATCGGGCACGACAACAATCGCGACTTTTACATGTCGAATCAGCCCGAGACCGAAGCCATCAATCACGTGTTCTTTCACGAGTGGTTTCCGCAGATCGTCTACAACCACCATCAAACCGGACCCGCGGGCACGGTGTTGTTTGCGCCTCCGTTTCGAGATCCGTTCAATTACTATTTCGATCCGCTGATCCCGCTTGGAATTGATCTGGTCGGCGCGGCGATGCACAGCCGTTTCGTCGCAGAAAACAAACCCGGCGCGACGATGAGATCGGGTTCATCATATTCGACGTGGTGGAACGGTGGGCTGCGCACGGTGACTTACTTTCACAATATGATTGGCTTGCTGACCGAATCGATCGGCAATCCGACTCCGATCGAAATCCCATTCTTTCTTCAGCGGCAACTCGCGAAAGGAGATTTTCCTTACCCGGTTGCGCCTCAGAAATGGCACTTCCGCCAGTCGATCGACTACTCGATAACCGCTAATCGAGCGGTGCTCGATCTCGCGTCGAAGCATCGCGAAGATTTCCTGTTCAACATCTATCGAATGGGCAGGAACTCGATCGACCGTGGAAGCCGCGACTACTGGACGATCACTCCAAAGAACATCGCGGAGGTGCAGGCGCAGGTCACAAAAGACATCCCGCAAGCGGCGGGCACGGGTCCCGAAGGTCAGGGCCGCCGCGCGGCACCGGCAGCCGGAGATGCTGCGCCTGCGGCTGATTCTCCCCAGTCCTTTGGCGGACAGGGACGCGGATTGCCGATGAAGTACTACGAGATGCTTCACGCGCCCGACAAACGCGACCCGCGAGGCTTCATCATCCCTTCCGATCAGCCGGATTTTTTGACTGCGATAAAATTCATCAACACGCTGGTGAAAACCGGCATCACGATTCATCGCGCGACGAGTTCCTTTACTGTTTCCGGGAAAACTTACCCGGCCGGTTCGTTTGTAGTAAAAACCGCGCAGGCGTTTCGCCCGCACATTCTGGATATGTTCGAGCCGCAGGATCACCCGGACGACATTCCTTATCCGGGCGGCGCGCCGACTCCTCCGTATGACAACGCAGGATACACGGTGGCTTATCAGATGGGCATCGTGTTTGATCGGATTCTCGACGGATTCGACGGGCCGTTTGAGAAGATCAATGGACTGGTCAAACCGTGGCCGGGCAAAGTCAACAACGTTGCTAATGCCTCAGGCTTCCTGCTCGATCATCGAGTCAACGATTCGATCATTGCGGTGAATCGATTGCTCGCGAGCGGCGAAGAAGTCTATTGGCTCAAGGAAGGAATCAAAACCGGGAGCAAGGCGTATGGTCCCGGCGCGATCTTTATTCCGGCAAAGCCTTCGACCCTCTCGAAACTTCAGAAGCTAGCCGAAGACATTGGACTGAGTTTCGATGCCGTAGCTTCAAAGCCATCGGGCGAAGCATACAAGCTTCGCGCGTTGCGAATCGGATTATGGGATCGTTACGGCGGGTCGATGCCGTCGGGTTGGGTGCGCTGGCTTCTCGAGCAATACGAGTTTCCGTTCACGGTCGTCTATCCGCCTTCGCTTGACTCGGGCAATCTCGCCAGCAAATTCGACGTGTTGATTTTTGTCGATGGCGGAATTCCTCTTCGCGATGGACGAGGAGGAGCGGCGGGTGGAGGCGGCGGGTTTGGCGGACCGATTGATCCGCAGAGCATCCCCGCCGAGTTTCGAGACCGGCTTGGCAACGTAACGGTCGCGAAAACAGTGCCGAAGCTGCGCGAATTCCTGGAAGCCGGCGGCTCGATTCTCACGATCGGCAGCTCGACTAGTCTTGGTTACAACACGGGTCTGCCCATCGCGAACGCGTTGATGGAAAAGCAGCAGGACGGCTCAGAGCGCGCTCTACCGCGCGAGAAATATTACATTCCGGGATCGATCTTACAGGTGCGAGTCGATAACACGAACCCGCTCGCTTACGGAATGTCTGAGAAGCTCGATGTGTTCTTCGACAACAGTCCGGTGTTCAGGTTTCGCCCCGAAGCTTCGATGACGGGCGTGAAACCGGTCGCGTGGTTCGACAGCGATAAACCGCTTCGAAGCGGCTGGGCCTGGGGTCAGAAGTACTTGCAGGACGGCGTTGCGGTAGCGGAAGCGAGAGTAGGCAAAGGCAAGTTGTTTCTCTTCGGCCCTGAGATAACGTTTCGCGGCCAGCCTCATGGGACGTTCAAGTTTTTATTCAATGGGATCTACTACGGAGGAGCTCAGTCGACGAACATGAACTAAGCGTAGAAAACCCGGACGCGTTCGAAGATCGCGCCCGGGTTTGTCACTCGCGGCCGCACCTCACTTTATGTTCTTGAGCGCTGCTTTCCACCTCACCCATCCCTCATCGTGGGCCTTCTTGTTTGCTTCGTTTGTGTTCGGAGCTTCGCCGGCTCGCATGAAACCGTGGCCCGCGCCTTCATAAGTCACCGGATCGTACTTCTTGCCCGCTGCCTTCATCAGCTCTTCGCTCTTTGCAACAGTCGAGGTCACGCGCGCATCAGCACCGCCGTAGAAGCCGTAGACCGGGGCTTTGATCTTCGCGATTGCCGCGGGATCATCCGGGCCTGTGCCATAAAACACAAACGCCGCGGCGAGACTCGGTCGGTTTGTCGCGAATCTAAAAGTCTGCGAGCCGCCCCAGCAGAATCCGCCCACCGCGACTTTGCCGTTTGCCGCCGTGAGTTTCGAAACATAATCGGCTACCGCATTGAGGTCGGCGGTGATTTGATCAGGCGGGAGGTCGCGGATTGTCTGCCCGATCGCAGTGTTGTCTTTGAAATCGGCAGTCCCGCCGCCTCCCGGCGCCATGCCTGAAAGAAGGTCCGGCGCGATCGCGATGTAGCCCGCTTCGGCGAGTTGATCGGCGACAGTGCGAACCCAATCGCTCATGCCGAATATTTCGTGGATGACCACTACAGCGGTCGCTTTGTTCTTAACTTCCGGGTAGACGATGAAGGCGTTGACCGTGCGCGCGCCCTGTTTAACCTTGACCCATTCCTGATGACGCGGCGATTTGTCGAGCCGAGCCTTCGCCCAATCCTGCGCGCGAGCGGGCGACGCGAAGAGGGTGAACAGGATCACCGTCATACCGATGCTCAAAGCAATTCTCAATTTATTCATGTCGACCTCCAAAATGAATCGCGACGAATGATCAAACGCGGTGCGAGGTGTCCGTCCACTGTGTGCCTGTCTCAATTCTCCGCGCTGACATTCATCTACTACCGGACTCGGCGAGAGGTCAAGCCGGTCGAGCAGTTTCTGTCCATTCTTCCTTCACGATAATCAGAAATCCTGGTGCTTGAAAGCCCGCGATTGTTTTGATGGCAGGTGCGTTGTAAGCCGAGCGGTGCTTTGTTAAGATGCCGCAAAATTCAGGAGGATCGAGATGAAAGGCAAAACATCGTTGACCAGGCGCGGGTTTATCACAGGCGCGACGCTCGGCGCAGCTTCGGTTAGTGTCGCGTTGCCATCGGCGTTCGGCGCGACCGCGCGCGGCCGTAATAAGCCTGAAGCGACGGCCGTTGATCGCGAGCCCCTGAGGCTTCATCGCAATGAGACTCCGTACGGACTCGCACCGGCGGCGGCGGAAGCCCTGAAGGCCGCCGTCGATTCGAAATCTTATCGCTATCCGATTGAAGAACCGAAAGCGCTCGAGGAAGCAATCGCCAAACGATTTGGTCTCGAGAAGGAAAATGTTCTGCTTGCGTACGGATCGATTGAAGTCCTGAAGATGGCCACCGAAGCTTTTTGCAACTCGAAGCGCGCGGCGGTCGTCGCCGAGCCCACCTTCGAAGCGGTCGCCGGCTACTGCCCGTTCATTCACGCGCGCGCGGTAAAGATAAAACTGAATTCGGATTACAAGCACGATCTGCCGCGAATGCTGCAAGCCAGTCGCGGCGCCGGAATGATTTTCTTTTGCAATCCATCTAATCCGGCGGGGTCGTTCATCGATCGCGAGGCGACCGAGCGATTTGTTCACAAGCTTCCCAAAGGAGTCGTGCTGCTATCGGACGAAGCGTACGGCGAATACGTGGACACGCCTGAATACGAGAGTTGTCTGCGCTACGTCAAAGAAGGAAGGCCGGTGGTTGTCTCTCACACATTCTCGAAAATTTATGGAATGGCTGGAATCAGAATCGGCTACGCGATCGGACGCAAGGATTTGATCGCTCGAATGGCGAAGCGCCGCATCGCCAACAATCCGAATCAACTCGCAGTGGCGGCTGCGATGTCGGCGCTCAAGAGTGACGGAGAATTCATAGCTCGTGTTCGCAAGTTGAATTCGGAAGTGCGCGACTTCGTCACCGGTGAATTGAGCGCGATGGGCTTTAAGCCGATTCCTTCGCAGACAAATTTCGTGATGATCGGGATAAATCGCCCGGCTCAGCCTGTAATCGATGCGCTGAAGAAACGGAACGTGCTTGTGGGCCGGTTGTTCCCATCGATGCCCGAACACGTGCGCGCGAGCTTCGGGACAATGGCAGAGATGAGAACCTTTGTTAAAGAGTTCAAAGACGTGATGGCCGTTCAAGCTTCACGCTGAGCCGCGATTCTCGCCCAACCACGCGAATCAGTCTTTCCGCGCGCTCGAAGCTTCGCGAGCCGGCGCATGATCCGAGGGCGATTGCGCGCTTCTGCCGGCATCGGCCGCCGCCGGCGCCTGGCGTAGCGAGGTTCCAAGCTCTTCCGCAGTCACTTCAGTGCGGCGCGATTTGCGCGACTTGCCCGGCGCCGCGTGCGCTTCTCTTTCAGCAGCCGCTTCCGCCTGGTGAGGCGACCGCTGGCGCACCGCGATTGAGTACTCTTCATTGGCCGCTTCAAGATCGCCCGTCGCGTACAAGACTCGCCCCATATCCTGATGCGCCTCCGGATAAAAGCCGCCGCGCTGTTCAATGGCCTTGCGATAGGCTTCCAGAGCCGCTTTCATGTTCCGCACTCGAACGTGGTCCAGTCCCAGATGGTAATAAGCTTCGGGATAAACTCCACCCGATTGCTTGATCGCCGTCTGGTAAGAATCGAGCGCCGATTCAACATCGCCCTGTCGTGAAAGCAGCAGCCCGATCTGAAAATGCGCTTCCGCAAAGGTCCCTTCCTGCTGCTCGACCGCGGTCTTAAGCTCACTCATCGCCTCGGTCAGTTGTCCCGCCCGGATCAGCGCGCGGCCAAGCTCGTAGTGCGCGCGCGGGAAGACCGATCGCCCGTCGATCGCCCTTCGAAACTCGGCAATCGCTTCGTTGCCCTGTCCGATATCGTAAAGCACGCGTCCGAGATCCAAATGCGCTTCGGGGAAGGAAGGCTGACTGGGGGACGGGGAGACTGGCGGCCGGGGAGACGCGGCGATGGTAATGGTTTTTCCCTTCGCCGAATCGGTTTCGGCCGTTTCACTTCCCAACAATGCTGTCGCCCCCTCGCCCCTTCGCGGCTTCGCCCCCTCGCCCGTGCCCGCGCCGCCTTCTCGTTGAGCGATTGCGATTTCGAATTCGTTGCGAGCTTGCTCGAGATCGCCGCTCTCGTAGAGCGCGCGGCCGAGATTGCGGTGAGCCTCAGCGTCATTTCCGTTACCGATTTCAAGAGCCGACTGAAACTCGCGAATCGCGTCCTCGAGCTGTCCGCGTCCGTAGAGCACCAGGCCGAGATCGTGATGCGCATCGGCGGCGGTATCGCCCTGCGTGATTGCCTGCTTCAACGCGCCGGCGGCGCGATCCAGATCGCCAAGCCTCGCAAGCGCGTTCCCAAGATTGCGATGCGCATCCGGGAAGTTGCCTTGTTGCTGTTCGATTGCCGTCTCGTAGGCGCCCACCGATTCGGCGATCTCGCCTCGCGCGTAAAGCGCATTGCCGAGATTGTAGAAGGCTTCGGCGTAGCGCCCGCCGCGTTGCTCGATCGCGGTCCTGTAAGACTTGATTGCTTCATCGATTTCGCCGAGGTCATAGAGCGTGACCCCGAGGTTGTGCCAGGCGGCCGGGAAGCCGTCCTTGAGGCCGGCGGTCGCGCTGCGAAGACTCGCGGCGGCTTCTTCGAGTTCGCCTCCTTCGTACAACGCGAGACCCAAATCATGATGAGCGATCGGATAATCCGAGCGGTTGCTGATCGCTGATCGGTAAGCCACGATCGCGCCATCGAGATCACCCATGTCGTACAACACGCGCCCGAGATCGCGATGAGCTTCGGCCACGCGCGGGTTCGCGCCGATCGCCGCTCGAAGCGCGCCCACCGAAGCATCAAGATCACCCAGATCATAAAGCGAGCGGCCGAGCCGATGATGCGCTTCCGGAAACTCAGTGCCGTGCCGCGCGATGACTTGTTCGCACGTCTGGACGACGCCCGTCAGATCTCCGTAATCGTAAAGCGAACGCGCGAGATGCAAATGTGCTTCGGGGAAAACCGGCTGTTGGGTAATCGCGCGCCGCAACTCCTGGATTGATTCTTCGAGCTCGGCGGCTTGATAAAGCGCGACCCCAAGACGGTGATGCGCCCAGGGCATTTCGTCGTTCTGAGCGAGTGCCCGGCGCAACTCAGTGATCGCTTCATCGAGCTGACCCGTCTCGAGCAGCGCTGCCCCGAGGCTGTAATGCGCCGCGGGAAAGGTTTCATTCTGCGCGAGCGCCGCGCGATAAGACGATATCGCTTTATCGAGCTCTCCGATTCGCTGGTGCGCGAGACCGAGGTTGTAATGCGCGTCGGGGTATGGACCGCGGCGGCTGGTGATCGCGCCGTTGTAAGATTCGATGGCTTTTTCGACTTCGCCTTTCGCGTTGTAAGCGGTGCCAAGCCAGAAGTACGCTTCGGCGAATTCCTTCGATTGATCGAGCGCCTTGCGTTGCGCGCCGATCGACTCCTCGAGTTGGCCTTTGCTGAAGTAGGCGAGCCCGAGATCGTGATAAGCCTCCGGGAATTCGCCGTCGCGTTGATCTACAGCGGTTCGCAGCGCGGCGATTGAACCATCCAGATCGCTCAAGCGGTAAAGCGTGCGGCCCAGGTTTCGAAACGCGCGGGGGAAAACCGGCTGCTGCTCGATTGCAAGACGGAACTCTTTCGTTGCTTCATCAAGCACGTTCAGATCCGCGAGCGCCAGCCCCAGGTTGTGATGAGCGCGAGCGAAATCTCCGCCTCGCTGCTGAATCGCGGCGCGGAACGAGGCTACGGATTCGGGAAGCGCGCCGTTTCGATATAGCGCCAGGCCAAGCTCGTGATGAGCTTCGGGAAATTTTTCGTTTTGCGAGATCGCGGTTTGAAACGAACTGATTGCCAGATCGAGCCGCTGTTCACCGGCGTAGATGCGGCCAAGCTCATAATGCGCGTCCGGGTAGCTTCCGCCTCGCAGGGTAATCGCCGCGCTGAATTCTTCTGTAGCTTGCGACACGCGGCCAAGGCTGTACAACGCGCTGCCCAGATCGTAGTGCGCGCGCGGGAACCGCGGATTCTGCTCGATCGCTTTTTGATACGCCTCGACGGCTTCTTCAAGCGTGCCCAGTCGAGCGAGCGCAACACCCAGATCGTGATACGCCCACGGGAAATGCTCGCGCTGGGCGATGGCCGTGCGATAAGACTCGATTGCGTCGGTCAGGTCACCCCTTCGAGCGAGAGCGCGTCCGAGTGCATAGTGCGCCTCGGGATAGACAGGCTGGCTTTCCAGGGCAGCGCGCGCCTCGGTTATCGCTTCTTCGAGCTGCCCTAACCCGAAAAGCGCGCGGCTCAACTCGAAGTGAGCCTGCGGAAAAGGAGAGCGTCGCTGCTCGATCGCAGCGCGAATAGACTCAACCGCGCCAGGCAGGTCTCCCTTTTCGACTAAGACTCGGCCAAGCTCGAACTGAGTATCGGGATAATTGCCGTGCCGCTGCTCGAGCGCCTTGCGAAAGGCTCCAGCAGCCTGTTCCAGGTCGCCGCGTCTGGCGAACGCCACGCCCAGGTTGTGCCATGCTTTCGGAAAATCGCCGTGCCGCTGTTCGATCGCGCTGTTGAACGCGTCGACGGCTTCACCGAAATCCCCGCGTCTTAAGAGAGCTATGCCAAGATTATGATATGCCCACGGATGATTGCCGCTGCGCTGTTCGATGGCTTTGCGATAGGCGCCGATCGACTCGGGATACTCGCCGCGCCGGGCAAGCGTGAGACCGAGCGAGTAGTACGCGTCGGGGTTGTCGGGTTGCTGCTCGATGGATGAACGCAGAGCGTCGATCGCGCCGCCGACGTCGCCGGCATCCAGAAGCGCGCGAGCGAGTTGATAATACGCTCGCGGAAAATTTCCGCTGCGCATCTCGATGGCCAAGCGATAGCTGTTGATCGCCTCATCGAGCCACCCCTTGTTATAAAAACTCAGACCCTTGTCCAGATACTGCTGTGCCGTGTTAAGGGAAGCACTCATGAAATTCTCCTTGAGAGCAAAAACTTCTGACTCTCAGTGGAGCTTCTGAAAGTCGGTATGACTAAGTGAGGAGATCCGCCCGAAAGAGTCTCGCCAGTCATGAGCCGCGAGATCGTTGCTCAAGCCGGACATTAATATAGCACGCATGTGCTGAGAGCCAAACGGCAAGGAGCCTGACGAATGCGCGATCAGAGTTTCGCGCATACCCTCCTCGTCAGAGGTGGGTCCTTGATGCTCCAGCCTACAGGGCGAACGGCTGCACCGGGATTACTGCATACCCACCTCATCAGAGGTGGGTCCTTGATGCTCCAGCCTACAGGGCGAACGGCTGCGCCGGGATTACTGCATACCCACCTCGTCAGAGGTGGGTCCTTGATGCTCCAGCCTACAGGGCGCTCGGTTGCACCCCGGACTGCCGCATACCCACCTGGTCAAAGAGTCAGTGAAAAGCCCAGCTAACTGCGTAGCGGCGGCCTCTCGATAGAACGCGGCGATTGGAATGGCGAGGCCGCGTAGCGGTCACCTACCCTCGGAAGTGTGCTGCAATACATTAGGTGACCGCTACGCGGCCAGGCGTTAGGAACGCGCCGTTCTATCGAGAGGTCACCGCTACGCGGTCCGTGGCTTTGACATCAAATATGCTCCTCAGTAATATGTCGCTATGCAATATACCAATTCACCTATGCTCGAGCGGGAGTTGAAGAAGGGAAGCGCCGAGTTGTTGATCCTCTCCCTGGTGGAAGTGCGCGCCCGCCACGGTTACGAAATCAGCAAGCTCATCGACGCGCGATCGGATGGCGTGCTGCGATTCAACGTCGCCTCGCTTTATCCGCTGCTTTACCGGCTCGAGAAACGCGGATGGATTCAGGGGCGCTGGGTTGAGAAGGCGGGGCAGCGCAGGCGGCGTTACTATCGGCTCACGCGTGATGGCAAGAAGGTTCTGGCCGCGCAGCGCAGCGGCTGGGAAGAGTTTGTCGCCGCGATCAATCGCATAACCAGAATTGAAACTGCGTGACGCCGTAAAAGTTGCAATGACCAGTTGGAAAGAAGAAATCAGAAATCGATTGGCCGATCTGAAACTCGATCCGGTTCGCGAAACCGAAATCATCGAAGAGCTGGCCCAGCATCTCGAAGATCGTTACGCGGAATTGCTTTCAACCGGCATGGCGCACCCTAAAGCCTTTCGCGTGGTGCTGTCTGAGTTGAGAGATCGAAATTTATTGGCGGCGGAGTTGGCTCGTATCGAGGGCCCGGCTTCCGAACCCGTTGTGCCCGGAGCGAGGAGAAAGAATATGTTTCGAGATTTATTGCAGGACCTGCCCTATGCGTCGCGAATGTTACGCAAGAATCCGGGCTTCACCGTCGTCGCCGTGCTTTCGCTTGCGCTTGGCATCGGCGCGAACACCGCAATCTTCAGCATGATCAACACGGTGCTGCTCCGTCCGTTGCCGGTAGCAAAGCCCGAACAACTGGTCGCGCTCAACAACACTTCGGACAACCGTACCTTTCCTTCGTTCTCGTATCCAAACTACAAAGACCTCCGCGATCGCAACGACGCGTTCTCCGATCTCATTGCTTATCGTTTCACGCCGCTGAGCCTGAGCCACGACGGCATCAACGAAAGGCTGTGGGGCTTCGAGGTGTCGGGCAATTACTTTTCAGCTCTTGGCGTGAACGCAGCTCTCGGCCGGATGATTTCACTGGAGGATGACGGCGCGCCTGGCGCGAGTCCTTTCACTGTTGTGAGCTACAAATGCTGGCAACAACGCTTCGGTGGTGACCCGGCAATCATCGGCCGCGATGTGATCGTGAACGGCCGGAGCTTCACGATAATCGGCGTGGCCGCGCGTGGGTTCAACGGAACTGAAATCGTCGCCGCGCCCGAGCTGTGGTTCCCGCTATCGATGCAGGCGCAACTCGAAGCCGGCCGAAACTGGATGGATGCGCGCGGAGTCGAAAACATTTTCGTGCAGGGCCGCTTAAAACCTCGAGTCAGCTACGCACAGGCGCAAGCCTCGATGAACGAACTTGCCGAGCAACTCGAACGCGAGTTTCCCAACGAGAATGAAGGCAAGCGAATCACGCTTTCGCCTCCGGGGTTGATCGGAAATTCCATGCGCGGGCCGGTGCTTGGGTTTGCCGGGTTGCTGATGGTGATAGTCGGACTCGTGCTGTTGCTAGCCTGCATCAACCTCGCGAATCTGCTGCTCGCGCGCGCGGCCGAACGACGTCGTGAGATTGCGGTGCGTCTCGCGATGGGAGCTAGCCGCTCGCGGTTGATCCGTCAGCTTCTGACTGAGAGCGTGGTGCTCGCGCTGATGGGCGGCGCGCTCGGATTGGTGCTCGCGCTCCGGCTGACCGCCCTCGTCGTTGCGTTCAAAATCCCGATCGACGTTCCCCTCGCGCTCAACGTAGCAATCGACAGTCGCG
>Ga0134122_10001447_pt1 | contig 17190 bp, 15 predicted proteins | sample KB302_FD_96461 | JGI IMG/M metagenome (GOLD analysis project Ga0134122, IMG submission 96461) | Terrestrial soil microbial communities without Nitrogen fertilizer from Kellogg Biological Station, Michigan, USA - KB3-0-2 | ecosystem: Environmental > Terrestrial > Soil > Unclassified ... | reverse complement strand
GTCTCGGCCGAATGGAAGTGGGATGGTATTCGCGTGCAGGTGGCAGCCGGCAACGGTGAGGTCAAACTTTTCTCGCGCAGCGGCGAGGATATCTCATCAGCCTTTCCGGATCTGGTCGGCGGCTGGCAGTTCGATGCGGTGCTCGATGGCGAGCTGTTGGTGGTGCGCGACGGTGAGGTCGCCCCCTTCAACGACCTGCAGCAGCGCCTCAACCGCAAGCGCGTGAGCAAGCGCCAGTTGGAGCAGTCTCCCGCCCACGTGCGCCTCTATGATGCCCTGCTGATCGATGGCGAGGACCTGCGCCAGCAGCCGCTCCTTGCGCGGCGTGCACGGCTGGCGTCCTGGCACCAGCGCCTTCGTCCCCCCCACAGCGATCTCTCCCCGTTGATCGAGGTCGCAGACAAGGCGGAACTGCAGCGGCTGTGGTCGCAAACCCGCGCCACCGGCATCGAGGGTATCATGCTCAAGCGGCGTGACAGCGCCTACGTCGCCGGGCGACCGAAAGGCCTGTGGTGGAAGTGGAAGCGCGCGCCGCTCACGCTTGATTGCGTGCTGATGTATGCCCAGCGCGGCTCGGGCAAACGCTCATCTTACTACTCGGACTACACGTTCGGCGCCTGGCGGACCGACGCCGAAGGCGGTGCCGAACTGGTGCCGGTCGGCAAGGCCTATTTCGGCTTCACCGATCAGGAGTTGCTTGAGATCGACCGCTGGGTGCGCACCCACACCGTCGAGAGCTTTGGGCCAGTTCGCGCGGTCGAACCCGAGCTCGTGTTCGAGGTGGCATTCGACGCGGTACAAAAGTCCACGCGACACAAGTCGGGTGTGGCCATGCGCTTCCCGCGCATCCATCGCATTCGCTGGGACAAACGTGGCACCGACGCCGACCGCCTCGAGACCCTGCAGGCAATGATCGGCGGCTAGCGGCTGGCGCGCTACAGGGGATCCCAATTGAAGACGTCCTGGGAACGATCGAGCGGATAGAAGGCGCTTTGGAACGCGGGCAGCATGGTCTCGGCGATCGACTGCGGCGTCCAGCCACCGTCCTTGTGCGCGACACGCAGGGGGCGCGACTGACTCATCAGAAAGATTTCATCCTTGCGCACGGCGAAGATCTGCCCCGAAACGTCCTTGGCAAGGTCGCTTGCCAGGAAGACGCAGATCGGGGCGATTTTGGAGGCCGTCATGGTGTTCTGGATCCGCTCCACCCGCGCCTTTTGCTCGGGGGTGTCGACCGGAATGGTGCCGATCAGTCGCGACCACGCAAATGGCGACACGCAGTTCGAACGCACCTTGAAGCGCGCCATATCGAGCGCGATCGATTTCGAAAGCCCAACGATGCCGAGTTTGGCGGCAGCGTAGTTGGCCTGACCGAAGTTGCCGACGAGCCCCGACGTGGAGGTAAAGTGGATGAAGGAGCCCTGCTCCTGCTCCTTGAAGTAGGGTGCGGCCGCTTTCGACATATAAAACGCACCGTAAAGATGCACCTTGATCACCGCATCCCAATCGACGACGCTCATGCGGTGGAAGATACGGTCGCGCAGGATGCCGGCGTTATTCACCACACAGTCGATGCGGCCGAAGTGATCGATCGCCGTCTTGACTATCCGCTCGGCGCCCTGCGGGTCGGCGACGCTATCCCCGTTGGCCACCGCCACGCCGCCGGCCTTGCTGATCTCGTTGGCCACGGCGTGTGCCACGCCGGTGTCGCTGCCGTCGCCGTCGGCCGAGCCGCCGAGGTCGTTGACCACGACCTTGCCGCCCTCCACAGCCGCAAGCATGGCGATCTCGCGACCAATGCCGCGACCCGCGCCCGTAACGACGATGACTTTGCCCTCGACGCACTTACTGGCCACTCGACGTCTCCTCACGTTGTCGCGGCCTTGAGGTCATGGCTGCAGACCAACCGCGACGTTGCCTTTGACCGTTCCTCTGACGCGCGCGCCCCGCGGCCCCTGGCGGACCGTGTTCCCCCCTTTTTCCCACGGGCCCAAGCGAGCTAAGCGCCGTACTTCCCGACGATGGAAATGGCGGCGACGTTGCGCTGTGGAAAACCACCGAGGTTGTGGGTCAGAGCAAACACCGGCTCCTGCGCGCGCTGGCGCTCGCCGGCGCGGCCCTGCATCTGCAGGTACATCTCGTAGATCATTCGCAGACCCGAGGCACCGATCGGGTGGCCGAAGCACTTGAGGCCGCCGTCGATCTGACAGGGAATCTTGCCATTGGCATCATAGAAGCCGTCAAGCACGTCCTTGATGGCGCCGCCTTCGGATGAGATGTGCAGGTCCTCCATGGTGACAAGCTCGGTCACCGAAAAGCAATCGTGCACCTCGATTAGGCTCAGCTGCTCGCGCGGCTTGTCGATGCCGGCCTCCTGATAGGCGCGCTTGGAGGCCACGCGTGTGGTCGCGAAGTAGCTGCCGTCCCAGGAGTTGTGCTGCGCTTCCAGGCCGTTGGAGACGGCCACCTGCAAGGCCTTGATCGAAATTAGGTCCTTCTTGCCAAGGCTTTTGGCGACCTCGGGCGTGGCGACGATGGCGCAGGCCGCCCCGTCGCTCACTCCGCAGCAGTCATAAAGGCCGAGCGGTTCGGCCACGGTCGGCGCGTTGAGGACAGTTTCTATGGTGATCTTGTTGCGCAAATGCGCCTTAGGATTCTTGGCGCCGTTATCGTGGCTCTTGACGGAGATGTGGGCCATCGCCCGCTTCAGGTCCTTGGGCTCGACGTTGTGCTTGGCGCGATAGGCGGCGGCAAGCTGGGCAAAGCTACCCGGCGCCGATGCGTTGGGATTGACCATGTCGTTCAGAGGCCCGCGGCCGCGCTGCGGCAGTCCTCCGTAGCCCGTATCTTTCAGCTTTTCCACACCCAGGGCCAAGGCAACATCGGCCGCACCGGAGGCCACGGCATAGACGGCGCCGCGAAAGGCCTCGGTCCCGCTCGCGCAATAGTTTTCCACGCGCGTCACGGGAATAAACGGCAGCCGCAGCGCCACGGCCAGCGGTGTCGCCGATTTGCCAACGTGCTGTTCCTCGATGGCCGTGGAAAGCCATGCCGCGTCGATCTGCTTGGTGTCGATGCCAGCGTCGGCAATGGCCTCGGCGTAAGCCTCAACCATCAAGTTGTCGGCTTCCTTGTCCCAGCGCTCGCCGAACTTGCAGCAGCCCATGCCCAGGATGACGACCTTGTCCCTGATACCCTTTGCCATGTCTCAAGCCTCCTTGGCTTTGGCCGCAACGGGCGCGGCTTTCCAATAGTAGCGTCTGAAACCCCGCGCTTGATCGATGTCCTTGATGCGGAACATCATCTGCATGGGCTGGCCGACTTTCAGCGCCTCGGCGTCAATATCCGTGAAGTCGATCATCACCCGGCCGCCCTCTTCAAACTCGACCATGCCGTAGCAGGCGGGCGGATCCGGCGAGTAGGTCAGCCGGTCGGCGGTGTAGGACTTGATGCGCGCCCGCTGGTCGGCGAAGGGATACGGGTCTTGCGTGCCGACCGCGTTGCAGTTGGGATTGACGCAAATGTCCGACCTGGGAAACTGCAAGGTTCCGCATTTGCTACATTTGCCGCCGGTGAAACTGGTCACGGTTTCCCGGTTGCGCCACAGCGAGGACAGCGGCGTACCCTTGTCGGTCTCGGAACGCATGCCGCGCTCGAGTTCGATCAAATCGTTGAACGCAAGGTAGCGGCCGTAGTTTGCCTCCTCCTTGCGCCGGGCCAGATGACCGGTTACGCCCAGTCGCTGCGGCAGCGTGCCAATGGCCGGTGTCACCTCGAGCAAGAGCGCATCCGCGCCCTGTCCGAAGCCCACCAGCAGGATCTTCTCGCCAGCCTTGGCCTTCTCCAGCACGGAGACCAGCAGCATCAAGGGCTGCGCCGTGCCCGTGTCACCCAGATTGGCGTGCAGGGGATCGCAAATCGCCTTCTCCTCGATGCCGGCCGCCTTGGCGATCGTATTGGTGATGCGTGAAAGCGTCGCCGGCATGCAAAAGTGCGTCACATCCGTGGCCGCCGCATTGGCCACTTCGAGGCAACGCTTGATCACCGGCGGCACGATCGGCATGTAGCCCGCGTCGCGGATCCACCGTTCCTCCCACTGGTAGTCGAACTGATTGTCGACGGAGCGGAAGTGATCGACGAAGTCGGCGGTCCGCGAGGCCTTGCCCAAGAGCTTCGCCACTGGCTCGCCGGCGCCGACCAGCACGGCGGCCGCGCCATCCCCGCTCGACATCTCGAAGGGACTAGCGGCTTTGGCACCGCGCTTCTCGGCGCCGACGACAAGCGTTTCCGTGCCGCTCGAGAGCGCCTCGATCAGCGCTGAGGTCGCCGCGCGCTGCGTCGCCGCCACGTCGATGGCGGAGACATCGTCAGCGAGGCTCAGCGCCTGTGCGACAATGCCCGAATGGAGGCGATCGAGGAACGGGAAGGTGGTGGAAGCAAAGCGCAGCGCCCCGATGCTCCCCCGCTCACGGCCGCGGAGCGCGTCGCGGGCGGCTTCCACCGCCATGGTCACGGTGTCCTCGTCCCAATTGCAGAACGCACGCTCGCCTTTGGCTTGGCCCTTGAGCGCGGGATTGAACCAGCCGTGCGTATCGGCGATGGCCTTGCGCTGCAGGCGGCGCCAGGGGATGTAGGCGCCGAACGCGAGAATGCCTTGGGTCATCAATCATCCCTGCCGTTGTCCTTAAGATGGGCTATTGAACACGATTGAGGCAGGCTGCGCCATCCTTGTTTGCCGTGCGGACGGGCCCTGGCGCGCTTGGGCCGCCAGCCGCGGCTCGGCACGGCGTGACCGGATGAACCACCACAAAAATGCGCGGCTGCGCGGATGCATGGCACCGCCAGATGGGAGAAGCCGGCCGGGTCGGCGCCGCCCAGGCGCGGGCCGCGTGGCGAAGGAGGGATGACCTATCGAACCTGACGGGTTAACAGTCCTAGACACGGGCAACATCTTGCCCCGCGCGTTGAAGCGCCTGAGGTCCAGCCCACGAGGGACGCACGATGAGCAAGTTCATCTTCGACCACATCCACCTGTTCACCCGCGATCCGGAAGCCACCGCCGCGTTCTATGAGCGAATGTTTGGGGCCGAGGTCATCCGCAGCATGCCGCAGGGCAAGCCGCGCATCGACCTGAAGCTCGGAGGTGCCAATATCTTCATCCTCGACGTCAGCCAGGATCCCAAGGCCGCGACGGGACCTAGCCATCCCCACCAGGGCCTCGATCACTTCGGGCTCGAGGTCAAGGACATCGACGCGGTCTGTGCCGACCTCAAGGCCAAGGGGGCAAACTTCAGCCGCGGCCCCGAAACCATCCGACCCGGCACCCGCATCGCCTTCCTGAGCGGGCCGGAGGGGGTCTCCATCGAGCTCTTGGAGCGAACCGCGGTGGCCTAGCCGCTCGGCCCGGCGCCACAGCACAAAAAAGACTACATCGCCCGCCGCGACACCGACGCCAGGAACTCTTGGACTTGGCTTTTCCAGAATTTGGCCATGCCCGTGGTGCCGTGCCCGCGCGTCTCCTCGCTCGCCGGGATCAGATAAAGCCGGGCGTTGGGCACGCGCTTTAGCTCGCGTTCCATCAGACCCGTCTCGGGCGGATTGCGCTCATCGTCGGCCGAATTGATGGCAAGTAGGGTGGCCTTGATGCGCCCCAGGCCGGGCGATGCGTCGTAGTCGCGCGAAGCGTCCCACTGATAGAGGAAGTCGTTGGCGTCGGCCTTGAAGGGCGCCGCCAGCCGGCCATCGAGCAGCTTGTCGGCAAGCACGCGCGTCGGCGCCTCTTTTTGCAAAGCCAAGGTGCCGCCGCTGGTGGCTATGGCGTAAAACACAGCGGCGGCCTTGAGTGCGCGCGGCTGGCTCGTGTAGTTCCCCTCGTTCCAGTCGGGATCGTTGCGAATGGTATCGATGATCAAGCGCCGGAGCATCCAGTTGCGGCTCGACATCTCGGTAGGCTGGGCTGCCATCGGCACCAACGCGTCCATGAAGTCGGGATACTGCGTGCCCCACATCCAGGTGTGCATACCGCCCATCGAGTTGCCCAACACCAGGCGCAGGTGTTTGACGCCAAGCCCTTCCGTGACGAGCCGGTATTGCGCCGCCACCATGTCCTCGTAGTTGTATTTCGGGAACTTCGCGCGCAAGCCGTCGGAGGGTTTTGCGGATTTACCGTGGCCGATGGCGTCGGGCAGAATGATGAAATATTTAGCGGCATCGAGCGGTTGACCGGGCCCGAACAGTTCGCCGCCGAAGGCCGGCGAGAGCAGGCCCGAACCCGATCCGGTGGTGCCGTGTAGGATCAAGATGGGCTCGCCGGCGGGGTCACCAAGGGTGGTGTAATTGAGGCGCAGCTCGGAGGCCACTTCGCCGCTGTGGAACTTGAAGTCGCGGGCCGTCCAGCTGGCCTCCGTCGGCGCCGGCGTTTGCGCCAGAGCCGACGCTCCGAGCAGCACGAGCACACCCAAGACCAACCCAGCGCGCGCCAGGCAACTTTTATTGTGCATGGAAAACCCCACGAAAAAATTCAGCTCAGGGCCCGCAACCTACCCGCCCCACACCCTACTTGAGGCGGACGGCGGAGGCTATTGGGCGGTGCGGCGCACTCTGTGTCGCTGGCGTCGGCGGCACGCGATGCTAAGCTCATCGCGACCAGGGGAGGTGGCGATAGGGCGATCATGACCAAGCTGATGGGCAGGCTCGCCAGCGGCGAACGCTGCCTTGGACATGCGGATTTGGATCTGCGCCTCAAGCGCATCGCCTCAGGCTTGCTCGCGCTTGGCGTCAAGGCGGGCGATTGCATCGCCATTCTGATGCGCAATGACATCGCCTTCATCGAGGCATCGTTTGCCGCCCAGTTGGTGGGTGCCTATGCGGTGCCGATCAACTGGCACTTCAAGGTCGAGGAGATCGCCTACATCTTGGCCGACTGCAGCGCCAAGGTTTTGTTTGGCCATGCCGATCTGCTGGCCCCGATCGCCGGCGGGCTGCCGCCCGGGCTGGCGCTGATCGCCGTCGCCACGCCGCCGGAGGTCGCGACCGCCTATGGCATCGCGCCGCTTCCCGCCACGGCGGTGCCGGGCGGCCTCGACTATGAGGGCTGGCTCGGCGCCGAGCCGCCCTATCGCGGCCCGGGCGGGGCCCAACCTTTGACCATGTTCTATACGTCAGGCACGACGGGGGCGCCCAAGGGCGTGCGACGACCGGCCCCGACGGCCGCGCAAATGGCCGCCTCCGACCGCCTGCGGCGCGACATTTTCGGCATCGTGCCGAAGATTCGCTCGGCCATTCCCGGCCCGCTCTATCACTCTGCCCCCAACGCCTTTGCCGTGCGCGCCGCCCGCATCGGTGACCTGATGGTGTTGCTGCCGCGCTTCGATCCCGTCGCCCTGTTAGAGCTGATCGAACGCGCGCGCATCGATACCATGTTCATGGTGCCGACCATGTTTGTCCGTTTGCTCAAGCTGCCGGATGCGGTCAAGCGCCGCTACGATGTCTCCTCGCTCAAGTTCATAATTCACGCGGCGGCACCATGCCCGCACGACGTGAAGCAAGCGATGATCGACTGGTGGGGACCGGTCATCCATGAGTTTTATGGCTCCACCGAGTCGAGCGCGGTGACGTTTGCCACCAGCGCCGACACGCTGACCAAACCCGGCACCGTCGGACGCGCCGTCGCCGGCGCCGAACTGCGCATTCTCGACGATAGGGGCAAGGTGCTGCCCACCGGCGAAGTCGGCGAGATCTTCACGCGCTTTGTCGAGTTGCCGGATTTCACCTACCACAACAAGCCCGAGCAGCGCGCGGCCATTGAGCGCGACGGCTTTATCACATCGGGCGACGTCGGCTATCTCGATGCCGACGGCTATCTGTTCCTGTGCGATCGCAAGCGAGACATGGTGATTTCGGGTGGCGTCAACATCTATCCGGCCGAGATCGAGGCCGTGCTGCTGCGCTTTGCCGGCGTCAGGGACTGCGCCGTGTTCGGCATTCCCGATCCCGAGTTCGGCGAGAAGTTGATGGCGGTGGTCGAACTGTCCGAGGGCAGTAGCCTAACGCCGGCGGCCATTCAGGCCTACCTGACGCACCACCTCGCCGGCTACAAGGTGCCGCGCATCATCGAGATCGGACGCGATCTGCCGCGCGAGGATTCGGGCAAGATTTTCAAGCGTCGCTTGCGCGATCCCTTCTGGCACGCGCTCGGCCGCACGATCTGAGCGGGCAAGGGGCGCCGCCGGCGCGCAACTACCAGCTGATCACCCGACTTGGATCGATCAACGGCTCGAAGCCCGGAACCTGGGGCATCTTGAAGTCGGTGGCGCCGGGCCAGTACCAAATGCCCTGAGAGACGAGCACATAGGGCTGCTGCGCGTGAGGTGGATAGCTTCGCGCTGCGGGCGGCAGGAGCGGCGGAGCCTCGGCACGATACATCGTCGGATACCGGTAAACGCGGGGCTCGCTAGGCGAGACCGCGGGCCGCGAGAGGCTTGCCCGCACCAACACTCGCCGTTCGCTCGCCGCGGCAGGGCTTTTCTTCGCCCGCGCCCGGGGCGGCAGCTTGAGCCGTTGCGCGGCGGCCCGCAGGCGCGCCTCTGCGCTCGATCCCGGGCCGCTGTAGCCCGGGCAAGGCGTCTCGGGCCAGCACACCTGCCCCGGATGATAGTTCTGCCCCGCCGCGGGCGATGCCACCGTCATGACCGCCACCAGCAACGTGGCGCCGACCGCCCCAGCCCTGAAAAACTCACTCAACGCTTCGCGCTCCCCAGCCTCCCCGCCTGACCCGACGCTCGCCTTGCCCCGGGCCGCGTTTGTCCCGACGGCGCCTGCGCGAGCGGTCGGATCAAGTTGTACGATCCGCACCGCCCGCTGTCGTGCGTCACCGGGCAGGATGGTTGTCGAAGACGGTTAAGGCTGTGGGCCGCACCGGCGCCTTTAGGTCGGCGTCCACAACGACAGGGTCAGGTAGCGCGTCCACAGAATGGCCAGCGCCGCCCCGACGGCCGCGGCGGCGACCCACCGTAAGGTCGACGCCTCCCGGCTGCCCGGGAGACAGTAGTTGACCAATCCTCCGAGCACGACCCCGCCCATCATGCCGGCAATGAGATCGGCCCCCCGATCGAAGGTGGCACCATGCACCGCTAGGTTTGCAAACCAGCCGAGCACGCAACCCACGCCGAGCATCGTCAAGGCGGCAACGACGGTGCGATCCAAAGTCGGCATTCTCCCCCACACTCGCAAATGCGTGGCATTTGCAAAGACTATACTGCGGGGGGCGCGTAGGCGACAAGCGCTCGATCGGGACGGGCCGCCGGCCGCCGCGACGGCGACCGCAGGGCCGACCGCGATCGGCCAAGGACTTGGCTCGCGCAAGTGCCACCTTAGGCTGGAATTGCGGCCCCGGGCACGGACGCGCGTGGCCCTTAGGCCGCCGTGCGCGCCCTGCCAGCGCCATAATGGCGCCGCTCGGCATCCAACAGAGCAAGCCGCAGCAACAAAGCCTGCAGGTCGGGGGGCAGCCGCTGGGACGGCGCCAAGTGCTCGCGCAGCACCTTGCCAATGAGGCGGGTGGTTTCGTTGCCAGGTTGCATGGCCTTGGTCCCTCTCGTCTTAGCACGAGAACGCCCTGCCACCGCCTGCGTTCCCATGCGAGTGGGAATTTTTTCAACTGAATCAAATAGTTAATGAATGGTTAACGGCGCTGGCAAGCGCCCGCGAGCCAGCGCCGTCAGGCCTCGGCCCAGTCGGCAAGGCGCCGCAAAAACAGCAGGCACTTTTCGAGTTCCTCGAGGCTCAAAAATTCGTTGGCGGTGTGGGCCTGAGCGATGTTGCCGGGTCCGCAGACGATGGCTGGCGCACCGCCGCCTTGGAAGAGGCCGGCCTCCGTGCAGTAGGAGACAGCGTAGGTTTTGTTCTGGCCCGCCAGCTTCAAGGTGAGCGGGATGATCCCCGAGGCCGTATCGGCCGCATAGGCGGCGACCTGGTTGGTGGCCCGGATCGTGATCTCCGCCTCGGGCGCCAGGCGGCGCATTTCGGGGAGACATTGCGCGGCGGCGAACGCCTTCAAGCGGTGATCCAACAACAGCGGATCAAAGCCGGGCAAGCCGCGGATCTCCCAGCCAAACCAGCAGGGCACCGGCACCACATTGGAGGCCGTGCCGCCCTCAATCTGGGTGACCTGGAGCGTGGTGAAGGGTGGGTCGAAGCGTGGATCTTGCTCGCCGGCCTTGAGCTCGTCTTGCATCCGCGACAGTTCGCCCAGCAGGCGGCCGGCGTAGGCGATGGCATTGACCCCATAGTGCGGCATGCTCGAATGGGCTGCCCGCCCCGTCAGTTCGACGCGCCAGCGCACCGGTCCTTTGTGGGCGTCGACCACGCCCATCTCGGTCGGCTCACCGACGAAAACCAGGCGCGGCAAGGGCAGACGCTTGCCGAGCTCGGCAATCATCGGCCGCACGCCGGTGCATCCCACTTCCTCGTCATAGGAGAAGGCCAGATGGATCGGCATCTTAAGCCGGCGGCGCGCGAACTGCGGCACCATCGCCAGCGCGCAGGCGAGATAGCCCTTCATGTCACAGCTGCCGCGTCCGTAGAGCTTGCCGTCGCGCTCCGTCAGCGTGAAGGGGTCGCTGTCCCAGGTCTGACCGGCGACCGGGACGACGTCGGTGTGCCCCGACAATGCTAAGCCGGGCGCATCGTTGGGCCCAATCGTGGCAAAGAGGCTTGCCTTCTCGCCGTCGGGCGTGGGCACCCGCTGGCTGGCAATACCGTGCTGGGCCAGATAGTCCTCAACGAAGCGGATCAGCGGGATATTGCTTTTGGCGCTTTCCGTGTCGAAGGCGACAAGGCGCGCCAGAAGCTCCTTGGCTGCGGCGGTGGGTGGCGTCATGGGCACCTTCAATTCACACTGCGCCGCGCGTGCGGGCTGTCGAGCGAAAAAGCGGGAATTGTCACGTTGAAGAGTTCACCCGCCGCGCTCGTCATCTGGTAGGTACCCACCATGATGCCCGAAGGCGTCGGCAACGGACAACCGGAGGTGTAGCGAAAGGAGGCGCCGGGCGCCAGCACCGGGGTCTGGCCGACGACGCCGGGCCCCTTCACCTCTTGGGTGTGTCCCATCGCATCCGTGATGCGCCAATGTCGGGAGCGCAACTGCACCCAATCACTGCCCTCGTTGAGGATGTCGATGGTGTAGGCCCACAAATAGCGCCCCTCGTCGGGTGCGGAGTCTTGCTCCAGGAATTGCGGTGTGACGCGGATGCGGATGCCGCGCGTAACAGCTTCGTACATGGCAGCACCTGCCATTGCTTGCGACTGCGGCGCTCAGCCGATCCTAGCGGCCGCGAGCCCGCGGTCAATGTCTTGGGTCAGATCCCGGGTCGCTTCAAGCCCGACCGATAGCCGCAGCGTGCCCTCGGCGATCCCAAGTTCGGCGCGGGCCTCTGGTTTCAGGCGCTGGTGTGTCGTGGTCGCCGGATGGGTGATGATGCTCTTGGCATCTCCCAAGTTGTTGGAAATTTTGACCAGTCGGAGCGCATTGAGAAAACCAAAGGCCGCCCGCTTGCCGCCCTCGAGTTCGAAGGTGACGACCTGGCCGAAGCCGGACATCTGTTGCCGAGCCAGCTCGGCCTGCGGATGATCGGGACGGCCGCAGAAAAGCACGCGCACAACACCCGGCTGGGTGGCGAGGTAATCGGCGATCTCGGCGGCGGCTGCGCATTGCGCCCGCACGCGCACGGGCAGGGTCTCCAAACCCTTCAACAGCACCCAAGCGTTGAAGGGACTGAGCGAGGGCCCGGTGTGCTTCAAGAAGTTGTGCAGGTGATCCTTCACGTAGGCCGCCGAGCCCAGCACGATGCCGCCCAGGCAGCGGCCCTGGCCGTCGATGTGCTTGGTCGCGGAATAGACGACGACGTCGGCGCCCAACTGCAGCGGTTTTTGCAGGATGGGCGTGGCAAACACGTTATCGACGACCACGCGCGCGCCGGCCGCGCGCGCGATCTGCGAGACGGCAGCGATGTCGACCAGATCGAGCGTCGGATTGGCGGGGGTCTCGAAAAAGAAGGCCTTGGTGTTGGGTCGAACAGCCTTGGCCCAGGCTTGCGTATCACGGCCGTCGATCAGGGTGGAGGCGATGCCGAAGCGGGGACAGAGATCTTCCACCACATAGCGACAGGAGCCAAACAGCGCCCGCGCGGCCACCACATGATCGCCGGCTTTGAGGCAACACAACAGCGCGGCTGTCACCGCGGCCATACCCGTGGCTGTCGCCCGCGCCGCCTCGGCACCCTCGAGCAGCCGCATGCGCTCTTCGAACATGGCAACCGTCGGATTGGCGTAGCGGCTGTAGATAAAGCCCGCCTCGCTCTTGAAGCGCTCCTCGGCCTGTTCGGCTGACTGGTAGACGTAGCTTTGGGTGATGAACACCGCCTCGGAGAGTTCGCCGAAGCCCGAACGTAGTGTGCCTCCGTGCACCAGCAAGGTTTCCGGGCTCAGCCCTTCGAGGCCGGCGGCAGCTTCGGGAAATGTAGGCATCGCGCTCTCCCTTGCCCGGTCGCAAACGCCGGGGCAACAAAAAAACCGGCTCGAATCGGCGCCGCTGCATGCCGGGCGCTCGAGTCTCGTCGGTCGAATCGCGCACGGCCTTTTAGCGACTTGTTTTACGTGGCTGCAAGCCGGCCGGCCAAATGACCACGTCTGAGACAGCGGGGATTACCGCGACCGGACGCTTGGCGTCAATGGTTCTATCGTCTAGACGGACGTGGAGGTGAGGCTGTCGATGGCAGAAACCCAGGCGAACACGCCGCCCCGTAAGGAGGCGATCGAGGCCGGCATTCTGCCCGTGCAGGCGATCCGCGACCTCATTGCGGCCGGGCACGTGCGCCTCGCCGAGCCGATGGCCGCCGACCAGCTCCAGCCCGCCAGCCTCGACCTGCGCCTGGGCCCGCGGGCCTATCGCGTGCGCGCGTCCTTCCTGCCCGGTCCGAGCCGGAAGGTTGCCGACAAGCTGGCGGACCTGCAATTGCACGCCATCGATCTGGGCCCGGGCGCCGTGCTGGAAACCGGCTGCGTCTATCTGGCGCCGCTGCTGGAGAGCATGGCGCTGCCCGCCGCGTTGGCGGCCGCCACCAATCCCAAGAGTTCCACCGGTCGGCTTGACGTCTTCACCCGCGTGATTGCCGATGGCGTCGGCGCCTTCGATCAGATCCCGGCCGGCTACCAGGGGCCCCTCTACGCCGAGATTTGCCCGCAGACTTTCCCGGTGGTCGTGCGCAAGGGCTCGCGGTTGAGCCAGGTCCGCTTTCGCACCGGCGCGGCCGCCGCCAGCGACCTGGCACTCGTCGAACTCAACCGGCGCGAAAAGCTGGTGTCGGCCGAGCACGCCGACATCGCCTCTGGCATCGCCCTCTCCGTCGACCTGACGGGCGACCGGCACGGCCTCATCGGCTATCGCGCCAAGCGCCACACGGGCCTCGTCGATGTGGACGTGCCGGGCGCTTGTCGGGTGGCGGATTTCTGGGAACCGATTTTCGCCGACGACAGCCGGCGGCTGATCCTCGATCCCGATCAGTTCTATATCCTGGCCTCCAAGGAGGCGGTGCACGTGCCGCCGACGCACGCCGCCGAGATGGTGCCCTTCAACCCCCTGGTCGGCGAGTTCCGCGTGCACTATGCGGGATTTTTCGATCCGGGCTTCGGTCATGCGGCGGCGGGCGGGGCGGGTGCCAAGGCGGTCTTGGAAGTGCGAAGCCACAAGGTCCCCTTCATCCTGGAAGATGGCCAAATCGTCGGCCGCTTGCTCTATGAGCGGGTGACCGCGGTGCCGGAGGTCCTGTACGGCGCCCCCCTGAAGTCGAACTACCAGGGCCAAGGCCTCAAGTTGTCCAAACACTTCAAATAGCTAGAAAACTTGGAGCCAAGGCGTCGCCGGCGAGACGACGCGCCCCGCCCGCGCTGGCCTTTCCTCCCGCATGATCCTGCCTTATTGGAGACCTCAGCGTGTCCTATTCACGTCGCCAGGGACCACCGCCGGCGGCCCGGCGGCCACCAGGAAACTTCAAGAGAAACTCTAACCCTCAAGAGAAACGCTCAAGTTGCCGAAGACGCGGGGAACGGGACGGGTGAAGCGGTTTTCAGGTGTGATCGTTGCGCTGGGGCTGGCCGCGGGGCTGGCGACGGGCGCGCGCGCGGACAGCGCTGCCGATTGCTTCAGCGAGGATCTGGACCGGCGCATCGAGGGGTGCACGGCGCTCATCGAGCAGGGTGAGCAGAACGCCGCCGACTTGAGCTATGCCTATGCCATGCGCGCGCTGGCCTATTCGCTCAAGGGGCGCTATGAAACGGCAATCCGCGACTATGACGTGGCGATCTCCATGAAGCCCGACTTCGCGGTGGCGCTCAACAATCGCGCCTGGGCCCTGTTTCGCTGGGGCAAGGCCTCCGAAGGGCTGCCCGACGTCGAACGATCGCTCGAGCTCGGCCCGACGAGTGCACATTCGTTGGACACCCGCGCCCACATCAAGCAGGCGCTGGGCGATCCCAAGGCGGCGTTGCGCGACTATGACCGGGCGATGTGGTACGGTGGCGCGCGCATGATCCGACTGTATCAGTGCGGGCTGACCGAGCAGAAGCTTTATACGGGTGAGATCGACGGCACCTGGCGGCCGGAGGTGACCAAGGCGCTCGAGCAGTGCGTCTTGGATAAGGCCTGCGACCCATTGCCCGCCGATGAGCAGTGCCGCGCCGCCACGTCTTGAGCCAAGGCGCCAGGTTTCGGGCAGGCGTGCCCGAGCGCCCGTGCGCTGTGGCGAATTATGCCGCCAAATCCGATCAACCCGGCAGCCTGACAGCGCCTTGACGAGACGCGAAAGCTTGGGCGTGCCCCACGCCTTGGAGCGGGAACTTCAGTTGGTTTGACACGTTTAGAACGGGCTTGGTTCCCTAACAACGCGTGTGCCATGAAAATCGCCCAGATTGCGCCGCCGATGGAGAGTGTCCCGCCCCGCCTTTACGGTGGCACCGAACGGATCGTGTCCTACCTGACCGAGGAACTCGTGGCCCAGGGCCACGACGTGACGCTGTTTGCCAGTGGCGATTCGATTACGCGGGCCAAACTCGTTGCCAGCTGCCCGCAGGCCTTGCGTCTGAACCCGGCGGTGCGCGATCCCATTCCCTATTACATGATGATGCTATCGAAGGTGCGCCGCGCCGCCAGCGAGTTCGACATTCTGCACTTCCATATCGATCAATTTCATTTCCCGCTGTTTGAGGAGATTGCCGCTCGCACGGTGACCACCATTCACGGCCGCCAGGATCTGCCGGACCTGCAGAACCTTTATACGGGCTTTCCGAACATGCAGCTCGTCTCCATCTCCGAGGCTCAACGCCGGCCGCTGACCGGAGGGGCTGCATTCGCGGCGACCGTCTATCACGGCCTGCCGCGCGACCTTCTTGCACCTTCGCTGATCCCGCGCGGCGGCTATCTGGCGTTCCTCGGCCGCATCTCGCCAGAAAAGCGGGTCGATCGCGCCATCGCCATTGCCCGTGCTGTTGGCGTACCTATCAAGATCGCCGCCAAAATCGACCGCGTCGATGAGGAGTACTTTCGCGCCGAGATCGAACCACTGCTCGATCAGCCCGGGGTCGAATACATTGGCGAGATCGATGATCGCAGAAAGTCGCGCTTCCTGAGCGATGCACGCGCGCTGCTGTTTCCGATCAACTGGCCGGAGCCCTTTGGCCTCGTGATGATCGAGGCCATGGCCTGTGGCACGCCGGTGCTGGCGTTCGAGGCCGGCGCCGTGCACGAAATCATCGATGAGGGCGTGACCGGACACATTGTGCGCAGCGTCGAGGAAGGCATTTGCAAGATCGGCGCCGTGATGGCGCTTGACCGCGGTCGGGTGCGGCGACGTTTCGAAGAAAGGTTCACGGCCACGCGTATGGCCAACGACTATGTTAGGGTCTACCAGGCTCTGATTGGCGCGGAGGCGAGGCCTCAACCGGGCTGGGAACCGGCGGAAGCCGCCAGCGTGGTGGAGCCCGTGGCGGCCGTGCATTGAAACGAGGGGCAAGAGGGCAGCGCGAAGAAGTGGTCGTTTCTCACTCCAGCAAGCCCAACGCAATCCCGATCGCGCCGACCGAAGCGCCGTTCTACATACCTGCCACGAACTCCCCGTCGCGCCCGCGCCGAACGCTGAAGCACGACGATACGTTTGCCGTGTTCGACAGCTACGGGGATATCGGGGCGAGCGCCGGCGGGGCCGACGGCCTGTTTGACCACGACACGCGCTATCTGTCGCACCTCGAGCTGTTGATCAACGGCACCCAGCCGTTGCTGCTGCACTCGGAAATCAAGGCCGACAATCTTAGCTTTTCTGTCGACCTCACCAATCCCGACATCTACCGGGACAGCAAGCTGTGGCTGCCCAAGGACACCGTGCACATCGCGCGGGCGATCTATCTCTACAACGGCTCGCTGCGCGAGCGGATGTGTATCACGAACCACGGCTCCGACGAGATCAACGTGACGCTGTCGTTGGCCTTTGCCAGTGATTTTGCCGATATCTTCGAGGTCAGAGGCATCCGCAGGGAACGACGCGGCGACAGCTGGGCACAGCTGACCAGCAAGAGCAGCGTAGTTTTGTCCTATCGCGGCCTCGACGCGGTCGTGCGCGAAACCAGCCTGAGCTTCGAGCCGCCGCCGAGCCTGTTGCAGAGCGGCATCGCCAGCTACGGCTTGAGCCTTGCTCCCGGCAGCAAGCGCGCCATCTTTCTGACGGTGGCCGGCAGGGAACAGTTGCCCAAGTCCACTTTCTCCTTCTTTACGGGGCTGTTGCGCCTCAATCGCGAACTTCGGATCGCAACCGGCGGGGCGGCGAGCGTGGAGACCAGCAATAGCCTGCTCAACGAGGTGCTGTATCGGTCCAGAGCGGACCTGCATATGCTGATGACGGCGACCCCGCAGGGCCATTACCCCTACGCCGGAATTCCCTGGTACTCGACGACGTTTGGTCGCGACGGCATCATTGCGGCAATGCACATGCTGTGGCTCGATCCCAGCATTGCCGCGGGCGTGTTGCGCCGCCTTGCCTATTTGCAGGCCACCGAGGTTGACAGCAGGGCCGACGCCGCGCCCGGCAAGATCGTGCACGAGATGCGCGGCGGTGAAATGGCGGCGCTCGGCGAGGTTCCCTTCGG
>Ga0134122_10001446_pt1 | contig 17196 bp, 14 predicted proteins | sample KB302_FD_96461 | JGI IMG/M metagenome (GOLD analysis project Ga0134122, IMG submission 96461) | Terrestrial soil microbial communities without Nitrogen fertilizer from Kellogg Biological Station, Michigan, USA - KB3-0-2 | ecosystem: Environmental > Terrestrial > Soil > Unclassified ... | reverse complement strand
AACGGGCCCAACCGGCTCCGGCAAGACCACTACGTTGTATGCAGCGCTATCGCGGCTGGATGCCGCCACGCTGAATATCATGACAGTGGAAGACCCCATTGAGTATGACCTTGACGGTATCAGCCAGACGCAAGTCAACGCGCGCATTGAAATGAGCTTCGCGCGAGCGCTGCGTACTATCCTGCGCCAGGACCCGGACGTCGTCATGATCGGAGAAATTCGCGACCTGGAGACGGCACAGATCGCGGTACAGGCCAGCTTGACCGGGCACCTGGTGTTTGCGACGTTGCACACGAACGATGCCGTAAGCGCCGTAACGCGTCTGGTCGACATGGGTGTTGAACCGTTCCTGCTCGCGTCCAGCCTGATCGGCGTGATCGCGCAGCGCCTGGTGCGCCGGCTGTGCATGGAATGCCGCAAGCCTTTTGCCGCCAATGAAACGCAACTCGCTACCCTGGGATTGGCACCCACCATTAATGGCACGCTTTACTCCGCGCAAGGCTGCCCGGCATGCAATCGCTCGGGCTACAAGGGACGCACCGGCATTTATGAAATGCTGACGGTCGATGATGAATTGCGCCGGCTGATCCATGACCAAAGTTCCGAGCAAATCCTGCGTACGCACGTGATTTCACACGGCATGCGCACGTTGCGTGAAGACGGAATGCGCTGGGCCGGACAAGGCATCATCAGCCTCGAGGAAGTCGTGCGCGTCACGCGCGAGTAGCGGGCAGTGGCTTGATCGATGGAAGCATTCCAGTATCAGGCGCTCGATGCAACTGGCCGCATGGTGTCAGGGGTGGTGCAGGCTGACACGGCACGCCAGGCGCGTACGCAATTGCGCGCACGAGGTCTGCTGCCTTCAACAATCGGTCCGGTGCACGCGCGGGAGCGGGCGCGCCAGCACTGGGCGCGCGGCATCTCGGCTGCCGAACTGAGTCTCGTGACTCGCCAGATGGCGACGCTGCTCGGCTCCGGTCTCACCATGGAGCAGTCACTGAACGCGCTGATCGAAGCGGCGACCGAACCGGTGACACGCGAAGTGCTCACAGGCGTGAAAACCGAGGTCACCGCGGGCCTGTCGTTAGCCAACGCTTTGGGTGCCTACGAAAAAAGCTTTCCCGACTTCTACCGCGCGCTCGTGCACGGGGGCGAAGAATCAGGTGCACTGCCGATCGTACTGCAGCACCTGGCGGACTATCTGGACTCCCGCCAGGCGATGAAACAGAAAACCGGGTTGGCGCTGCTGTATCCGATTCTCGTGACCATCGTGGCGCTTTCCATCGTCACCGGGCTGCTGGTGTATGTCGTACCGCAGGTGGTGCAGGTGTTTCAGCAATCGCGCCAGAATCTTCCGCTGCTGACGCGCGCGCTGATCGGTTTAAGTGACTTTCTGCGCAGTACCTGGCCCTATATCGCCGGCTTCGTCGTCACTGCTGCCCTGGGTGCGCGCTGGCTGCTGCGCCGGGATGCGGAACGGCGCCGCTGGCATGCCCTGCTGTTACGCCTGCCGTGGCTTGGGGCGCTGATTCGCGGTGTGAACACCTCGCGCTTCGCCAGCACGCTCGCGATACTGGTGGGTGGCGGCGTGCCGCTGCTCTCGGCACTCGCATCCGGCGCGCGCGTCATGACGAACATGGTCATGCAAGAAGCCGTGGAACGCACTATCGAACGGGTTCGCGAAGGTGCCGGCCTGGCGCGCGCGCTAGGTGAAACGCGTGCCTTCCCGCCTCTGCTCATCCATCTAATCGCGAGCGGCGAAGTCAGCGGCAAACTCGAACAGATGCTGGAACGCGCCGCGCACCTGGAATCGCAGGCACTCGAGCGTCGGCTGGCGGTATTCCTGACACTGCTCGAACCGGTCATGATCCTGGTCATGGGCGGCGTGGTTCTCATGATCGTGCTCGCTATCCTGCTTCCGATCATTGAAATAAACCAGCTGGTGCACTGACCGGCTGCTGCGCCGGATCGCCCTGGCGCGTTCCGTGCGCTATCGAACATACGGACGTTTTGCATTGAACTACGCTTCTACCGTCACCGGTCCACCCATGACTGCTACTCGACGGTAAGGCTTTCCATGTTGACACCAGACCTTCCCAGACGAAACCATCTGCTGGCCGCCCTCTCGGAAGACGATTACATCCGCCTGCTGCCACACCTCGAAGGCATCGAACTCACAAAGGGCCAGGTTGTGGCCGAGTCAGGCGTTAGCCAAGGCTACGTATACTTTCCCACGAGCAGCCTGTTTGCCCTGTTGTGGCCGATGGAAGATGGCGCGCAGATTCAGACCGGGCTGGTGGGCAACGAGGGTGTCGCAGGCATCGGGCTCTGCTTCGGCACGCTTGGCATTCCGGGACGTACGGTGGTGCAAAGCCGGGGCTATGCCTATCGCCTTGCGGCAGCGGTGCTCAAGGCTGAATTCGACCGGCGCGGCCTGCTACAGCACCTGCTGCTGCGTTTTACCCAAGTACTGCTCATCCAAATGGCACAGAGTGCAGTGTGCCGGGAGCATCATTCCATCGAGCAGCAGTTATGCCGTTGGCTGTTGCTGACCCTCGATGGCTCGCCATCAGACCCGCTTGCGCAGGCAAATGATTCCATTGCCGACATGCCGGACGGCCGCCGGGCCGGCATGACCGAGGCGGCCAACCAGCTGAAAGCGGGAGAGGTCCTCCAATATCGTGACGGGAAAATAGCGCTCGACCGGCCAAAACTCGAGCTTCGTGTGTGTGACTGCTATTCGATCGGCAAAGTTGAGTTGGACGGCTTGTTTCCGCGCAAGCCCGTCTCGGCACATCAGCCTGCGTGAGCGTGGCCTTCCCACACCTTGGCCATGCCGTCCGACCCGCACATCGCTGCCCATCCCATCCCGGAGCAAAGCGGGGCAGCGGAACGGCGCGCGTTCATTGCGAACAACTTGCTGAGCGCTCTTCCGCGTAAAGATTACCGGCGCATGTTGACTGGCCTTGAGCCAGTGAACCTCTCCTTTGGCGAGGTGCTGTACCAGCCGGGAGAGGCGATCAGTCATGTCTACTTCCCTGGCATTGCGCTTGTATCACTGATGACACTCGTGGATGGCCGTCTCACGCTGGAAGTAGGCGTTGTCGGGTGCGAAGGCATGGTTGGTTTGCCTGTCGCGCTCGGCATTGGCGTATCACCGTTTCGGGCGCTGGTGCAGGGAGCCGGCGGAGCCTTGCGCATGAAATCAAATTACTTCGTCAAAGAGCTGCGCCAAAGTATCGCTCTGCAGCGCGCGCTCCAGCGCTACACGCATGCGTTAATGGCCCAATTTGCCCAGACCGCCGCATGCAACCGGTTCCACGTAGTCGAGGAACGCCTCGCACGCTGGTTACTGATGACACGCGACCGGGTTCAGTCCACCCATTTCAGGCTGACGCAGGAGTTTCTTTCCCACATGCTTGGCGTACGGCGCGTTGGTGTTACCAAAGCGGCCGGACACTTGCAGCAGCGCAGACTGATCGAGTACAGCCGCGGAAATATACGGATCGTGGATCAAGCCGGCCTTGAGGCGGCCTGCTGTTCGTGCTATCAGGCGAGCCGGCAATGGCGCTCCCAATCGTCGTAACCCGATCGGCGTGCCGTTTTCAACGTTTCAACGACGTGATCAATGCATCCACGCGCCAAGCGGAATGCTCAAGTAGAATCCGAAGGCATCGATCTCGTTATAGTTGGCAATCTTGGGGAAGTAAGTTCCGTTCAGTTTGATGCGTCCGAGATCCCAGGTTACCAGCGGAATCATGCCGACAAACGTCGTGCCGCGATTGTAGGTTGCACTGTTGACGGCAGCCACGGCGCCGCCGATCTTCCAATTCCCGAACTTGAATTGATAGCCCAATCCGGCAAATTTTGCCCAGTTGCTGCCTGAATCCTCATATGCGCCCGCCTCCACAAAAGTAATGCCTCGCGCGGTCTCATGCAGCTGGTAATGAAGAGCGAGGCCCGGATTGACCTGGTTATCCAGATTTTTTTCGTGAACCGTTTGACGGTCGGGATGATACGAGAGTCCGTATACGTTGATATCCAGTGCGCGTAGATTGAACCAGGAATCAGTGTCCTTGGAAGTCGAAAACCCGGGCATCTCGCTCGCCGGGTCGCCTTCATCGGCGCTCGCAACGTCGCCGGTAGAAATTACAAGAAATAAAACTGCGCGGACCAGCCGCTTCCGATCGGCGATATCCAATATTCCCCCTGCTTGCCGAGCATCTCCGCACCCATGCGACGGATACAATTCCGCGAAGACTGCTCAGTTGTTTACTTGATAATCTGTGAGCGCGCGCAGCTTACGCGTGCCGCCCTGCAAGCACAACGCGCAATTTTCGTCAGTGCGGTGCCGCACATTTGGACGAAAAAAGTAACTACTGGAAAACCGGGAAAAGAAGAATTGCAAACCAGCCGAACACGCGCTGGATGCTCATTGTGGCGACGTTCGCCTGCGCGGAACCGCGTTGAGGTATACGGGTATCAGTCTACCCGCTGCCGGTTTACGTCACTTGCGAGAGGAGGTGCTCTGTACAGATTTGCGCAAGAAATTCCGCTCGAACAACGCGAGCGAAGCATCCGCGTCGTCCAGCTCTGTGGCCACCACAGCGGGTGCGCCGTGCATCGCGAGGAATGCCCGAGAAATGTGCTGACTATCGGCGTAAAGCACGGCGACCTCGCGAGCGCCGGTGCATGAACCACTTGCAGCGCTTGCTCCAGAATGCCACTGCACCAATTGTGCAATGTCCTGTGCCACAGAATCTGCTGGGTCTGAATCGTCAGCCAGTGCATTGCATGCAGTCCCCACGGCGCACCACATCGCCAGGCCGGTCGCTAGCAGCGTTTGGGTGGTTGGTATGGCTAGCATGGTTTTCGTGTACCCCGCCACCTCATGCATCGACGGCCGGCCGGGCACCGTTTTGCCATCCTTTTCATATGCACGCGGGGCACGCAAATTCGTGTTTGCCGTGACGATTACGCTTCGATTGTATTGCCGCAGCTGACGACCCTTGCAGGCGTCGGACGCAACATGCGCAACCAACCGGTTCTCTGGCCGGCGTAGCGTCGGGAGGGCATCGCGTCTTTGTATTTGCCGTTCGTGTACGCCCTCGCTGCAGCAATAGTCGCAGCGTAGATTTGTCGATCCAGCGATCCGCCGGCTACTACTGCTTGCATGGTTGAAGCCCTTGACCGTTCCCGCATTGCTTCCATGATCCAGGCATCGACAGTCGTATCAGAAAGGCCGCCGAACGAGCGCTTCAGCGCGGCTGGGGCCCAGGTGAAAAGTGCGGTCCGGATCGCTGGCTTGCCGTCCGTTGTTCCTTTGCGCTTGACGTTGTCCTGCGACCGGCATTCCGTATTTGCGGCGATCGGATTAACTACGGAGCCGCTGTTTTCCGCGACCACAGCGAGCTGGGCGACTGACGCAACAGGTTGGTCTTTGGCGACTGCGCCCGCGCTGAGCGCGCCAAGCGTAAAAACTGCAAGCCACTTCAGTCGTCCGGCATAGCGCGCGAATCTGTTCATTTGCTCGCCCTCCCAGGCATTGGCAATTTGGCGAAGGACATGTGCCCGTCATGCAGACTGCACTGTGACCTGGCACTTTTCTGTGCGCCAACGCACACAGCGCCGTTAATTGCCGGCTTGGGAGTTGCCGCGTGGCTCTATCGGCCCCCATCACAAAACCCGGATGTCATATTGATGCAACGTAGCCATACGCATGGATGAGAAGATTTTCGCGAGCCGGAAGCAGACCGCTGCTGTCCACCCCATGGAGCATGGCATTATCGAGGCAAATCAAAACCGAATGTAATCATGAGAGCCGCGGTGCCCAGGAAAACAAGCTGGGTGTTGAAAGAACGATACTGGTAACCGACTGCGGGAATGATTGCCAGCCCCACACCGTGATGATTGAAAGGCACCTTGTCTGCATTTTCGCCGCGGTAGCCATACATGAGACCGCCACTTACGTTCGCGAAAGCGCCCTGTTCGTTGTCTGCAGCGAACCAGCGCTTGCCGACATAAACATAGGCGCTGTCCTGGTAAAAGGAATTCCTGAAGTATGTAGCCCCGTATTCCAGCCAGGATCCGGCCGGCTCCCACTCCAGGCCGATCATTCGGGGCTCATCGTTATGCACGCCGTGGTGGACGTGGTACACATAGGGACTGATCTGCAGCGTCAGTCGGCTCTTGTCGGGCGCGAACTGAAAATCGCCAGCCGGCCCGCTTTGCAACGATTGGAGGACCGAATCCTGCGCCAGGCCTGCTGGTGCGCACGCTAGCAAGAAAAATCCGATCAGCCATATGGGAATGCGTAACAAAAAAACCAGCATCTGTGCAGAGATGGAAAGGAAATAAGGGACTCTAAAACGCCTCCCCAATAGCCCATGCAATCGGAGGCGCGCTCACATGCAGCGTCGCATCTACACGCGGTATTGCTTAGTGCACGGTTGCGCCGTTCCTTTCGCCGACTGCTCGCGCCAACTGCTCCGCATCGACAGGCTTGACCAGATGAAGATCGAAGCCCGCTTCTTTGGACTTGGCTTTGTCTTCCTCCTGGCCCCAACCCGTGATTGCAATGATCCGCAATGGCCCTTGCTCTTTTAACGCTTGTAGTCGCCGCGCCACCTCGTAACCGCTGACGCCGGGCATGCCGATGTCAAGCAACACGACATCGGGACGAAAAGCAATGGCCATCTTGATAGCCTCGTCTCCACTGTAGACGACACAGGTTTGGTGTCCAAGCGACTGCAGCAGCAGCCCCAGCGAAACGGCCGCGTCCTCGTTGTCGTCGACTACCAGGATGCGGCGAGGTGCGGTGGCGGAAGAAGTCTCCTTGGCAAAGGCCCGTCTGTTCTCATCACTTGCGGCGGACCGTGTAGCGTCCAGCGGCGCGCGCAATGTGAAGACGCTACCTTTGTTTGCGCCTTCGCTGTGCGCGATCAGCGAACCGCCATGCAGTTCCGCGAGCCGTCGTGCCAGCGCAAGGCCCACACCCAGCCCGCTGCCGACCCGCTGCAAAGGTGAACGGCCTTGCACGAACATATCAAAAATGCGGTCGATCATCTCGGGCTCTATACCCTGCCCGTTATCACTAACGTCCACGACCACCCAGCTGTCTTGCGCTCGCGCCTTCACGGTAATCCTCCCACCTTGGGCGGTATACCGAGCTGCGTTGTTCAGCAGGTTAGTGAGAATCTGCGTCAAACGGTGAATGTCTCCGGAGACCGGCAGCGGGCCAGGCAAGACATCAACCTCAAGCTGGTGGTGCGCACCCGTGATTGAAGGTGTCGCTGTTTCGATGGCCCGATTGATCACTTCCACCATGTCCAGGCTTTTCCGCTCGATCTCGAGCTTGCCTCGGCTCACACGCGATATATCCATCAAATCTTCTACGATATGGGCCAGGTGCGCGCTCTGCCGGTCGATCATCTGGCGCATGCTCTCGTTAGTCGGATCGGTGATCGGGTTTTTCCCCATCACGTTCACCGCAAAGCGAATCGGCGCAAGCGGGTTTCGTAACTCATGTGCCAGCATCCCGAGGAACTCGTTTACATGCTGCGAGGCTTTTTCCAGATCACGCAAATGCCGTCGTTCCGTCAGGTCTTGTGTGACCTTGGCGAATCCAATCAGGCGGCTCCCGGTGTCATACAGAGCGGTTATCACAACCCTCGCCCAGAAAAGCTCACCATTTTTCCGGACGCGCCAGCCTTCATCCTCTGCGCGGCCGGTTCGGCGCGCGAGAGCGAGTTCCTCCCATGGCTTTCCCGACTCCAGATCCTTTGCAATATAAAAGCGGGAGAAGTGCTTGCCGAGGATTTCTTCGCGACTGTAGCCTTTGATGCGTTCCGCACCCGCGTTCCAGCTGGTGACCATGCCCTGGGGATCGATCAGGAATATCGCATAGTCCGTTACGCCTTCGATGAGCAACCTGAACCGCTCTTCGCTTTGGCGCAGTGCTTCTTCTTGTTTCTTTCGCTCGCTCAGGTCCCGTGTGACCTTGGAAAATCCGAGCAGCTTGCCATTTTCATCGCGTAACGCGGTAATGACGACACTCGCCCAAAATCGCGAGCCATCCTTGCGGAGTCGCCAGCCCTCGTCCTCCAATCTTCCCTCCCGGGATGCGATTCTGAGCTCCTCTGCCGGCCAGCCGCTGTCGATCGCCTCGCGCGTATAGAAAACGGAAAAATGGCGCCCGATGATTTCCTCTGGGGCGTAGCCTTTGATGCGCTGAGCACCGCGGTTCCATGTCGCTACCATACCCGCGGCGTCAAGCGCGAATAACGCATAATCCACCGTCTGTTCAGCCATCATTTGATAGATGGCGGGGCTTATCGCGGTATTGTTGTTCTCAGCCATGCCTAAACTTGGTTATTGTTTGTTTTTTTGTCGCCAACACTCGTAGGCGGGGAATCTACGCCCCACCGTGGGAGCACGCAATATTGTTGTAATGGAACGGTGTTCAAATCTGTAGCCACTCCACTCGCCGCGGCCTTCAGTTGTTTCACTGAGGACAGCGCATATACCAGGCGGTCGAATGGGCTTAGAAGCAGCAGATTTCGTTTTGTTCAGCGTAAACGCCGTTTGCTATCAGCCAGGAGTCAGATTCAAGCCGATACGTCAGACGGGAATCACGGGCTACTCGACTTCCCCAATTGTCGAACCAGCGCGCAACTGTTTCGTCGCGCCGGGCTTCGCAAAACGCGCAATTCTAGCCCGGCAAGCTTGGTCCATCAACCGGGCCTTCCATGCTTCGCAAGTGTTGCGAATGACGAACAAGGCGGGTCCGCGGAATACCGCCCAGGCTTTTGCACACAGAGCACGTGCTTGCAATACCAGTGTCACATGGGCGTGATTGAATGCGCGCCATCATGGCACAGAGACTGACGTTCTGAGTTTCGGCACTCCGCCCGCACCAGGCGTACAGCGGTATCGTTCGATCTGGATCTCTGATATCCATTTGGGAACTCCCGGCTGCCAGGCCGAATACCTGCTCGATTTTCTACGGCACCACGAATCGGACCAACTGTATCTTGTCGGCGATATCATCGACGGCTGGCAGCTGAAGCGCGGCTGGTATTGGCCGCAGGCGCACAACGACGTCGTCCAGAAAGTTTTGCGCAAAGCGCGCCGCGGCACAAAAGTCACCTACATCGCCGGTAACCACGACGAAGTCCTGCGTCAGTTCCTCGGCCTGGCATTCGGTGACATTGAAATATGCGATGAAGCCGTCCACACCATGGCCGACGGCCGCAAATTTCTGGTCGTACACGGCGATCTCTACGATGCGGTGGTCCAGCAAGCCAAGTGGCTGGCGTTGCTTGGCGATCAACTCTACGTGCTGATCCTGAAATTGAACCATTGGTTCAACCGTGCTCGTGCGCGGCTCGACCTGGGTTATTGGTCGCTTTCGCAATACCTGAAGCACAAGGCCAAAAATGCGGTGAATTTCATGACGGCGTTCGAAGACGCCGTAGCCCGGGAAGCGCGCCAGCGCGGTTTTCACGGCGTGATTTGCGGACACATCCACAAAGCGCAGATCAAGAGCATCGACGGCATCCTCTACTGCAACGACGGCGACTGGGTAGAAAGCCTGTCCGCGCTGGTAGAAACCTACGAGGGCGAACTAAAAATTGTCCAGTGGCAGCGCCTGCACCGGACCGCACCTTCCAATTCGATCATCGAACGACAAGAGGAGTACATCGAGGCATGAAGGCAATGATCATCACAGACGCATGGTCTCCACAAGTGAACGGCGTGGTCACTACACTCGGTAAAACTGGTGAAGGCTTGAAGCGACTCGGTCACGAGGTGAGGTTCGTGACTCCGCAGCTGTTCAAATCCATTCCGTGCCCCACCTACCCGGAAATCCGCCTTAGCCTCATGCCTTATGGCGGCGTCGCCCGGCAGATTATGGAATTTTCTCCTGATGCCATCCATATCGCCACGGAAGGTCCGCTTGGCATGGCTGCGCGCCGCTACTGTCTAAAGAACGGCATGCCGTTCACTTCGGCATTTCACACGCGCTTTGCAGAGTATGTGCATGCACGGATACGCGTCCCGGTCGACCTGACGTACCGGTGGCTGCGCAATTTTCATGCACCTTCGCAGGCACTCATGGTTCCGACTCCAAGCGTTCAGCGTGAATTGCGGTCGCGTGGATTCAACAATACCGTCGCATGGACGCGCGGCGTGGACACCGTAACGTTTTCTCCCGGCGCGCGCGATGGCCTCGCGGGACGGCGTCCAATTTTCCTTTATGTCGGCCGTGTCGCAGTGGAAAAAAACGTCGAAGCCTTTCTGAAACTGAACTTGCCAGGCAGCAAATGGGTGGTGGGCGAAGGACCGATGCGAGCCCATCTGGAGCGCAAGTATCCCGATGTCTACTTTGCGGGTATCAAGACGCCCGCGGAATTGGCGAGAATCTATCGCGCGGCCGATGTTTTTGTATTTCCCAGCCTGACCGACACGTTCGGACTCGTCCTGCTGGAAGCCCTGGCGTGCGGAACGCCGGTGGCGGCTTTCCCGGTGCTGGGGCCGATCGACGTAATTGGTGACAGCGGTGCGGGGGTGATCCACGATGATCTGCGCGTCGCCTGCATGCAGGCCTTGGAAATCTCGCGGGAAAAGGCGCGCGCCTACGCGGAGCGATTTTCCTGGCAGATCTCCGTTGAGCAGTTTGTCCGGCATCTTGTGCCGGTGAAACTGCTGTCAGCCGCATAGCGGTGACCGAAACTCATGGTTGTTTTTTTTTCTTCGAACCGCCCGTCACCGGTGCAAGCAGCTTTTCCGGAACCTCGAGCGTTCTGGTAAAAACGCCGGTAAGTTCCGACGTGATGGCACTAGGACCGAGCGGAACGACTAGCGGATCACGAATGTCTCCGCTGACACCAACCGGAAGCGTGGTCAACAAGCCTCCAAAGATATAGCCCACAATCGGAATCTTGCGCATGATGCGGTCAACCCGGCTGAAGGGTGCCACCAGCACGGTGAGCTTGGACTGCCGATCCAGCAAGCTGACCGACCCGGTGGCGGCGAGGCCAAGTGCATCGCTGTCCAGCGCTCCCTCGTCGATGAAGATCTTTCCGCCCTCGATACGTGCGCGTGTCACCAGCTTGCGGTAAGTGAAACCTTCACTGTCGAAGCGCGGTCCGTCCTTGCCAAACAGGCTGGTGACGGCCTTTACCGAAAGAATATTGCCGATCAGGCCGAATTTCATGATACGACCGTTACGTGCCTCGGCGTGCACGTTGCCCTTCAGATTCCGCAGCAAATCTTCGCGCTTGCCGCTGGTCGTCAGGTCAACTTGAGCGTCGAACGTGCCAGTAATCAGTACACGCTCGTCGCTCAAACAACGCATGGTTTCTCCGAGCTCCTGGTTGGCTGCGCGAATGCGAGCTGAAGCCGTGACTTGTTGCGGCGAAACCTCCACCGTCAGCGGAAGCGAAATACCGCACGAGATTGCTTCATCCACGTTGATCCCCGCACGGTTTTCTTCCAGTGTCATGGCCGCGGACAAGGGTTCAATACGATGCTTCTGGTATTGAATAAATCCGGAACGTATTTTGATTTGCCCAACCACCGGCAGCGGCCACAGCGTCGGAAAAAATTCTCCCTTCTGGGCGGCCGGAGGTTCGGGTGTTTTTGCCTCTGGCCCCTGCTCTGCAGTCTCCTTTTGCGGCAGCAGTGCATCCAGCACAATGCCAGCCGAATCAATTTGTGCATCGATAACGGCACCGTGTTCTCCCCGTTTCACGTCGCCGCTGATATTGATCAGTTGCTGCGCCCAGTTCACTGCTGCTTGCCGGATATGCAGGGTGGCCCCGTCTGCGTCCAGTGCGAGCTGCTCAATTACCACCGGCTGCGCGAGCAGGCCGGTCAGATCAAGTCCCTGTGCGCCGAGATGACCTTCCGCACGCGCGCGTCCCTGGCGCGCCAAGTCCAGGGTGAAGCGCATGTCGCCCTGTATCACACCGGGATACTGCCCCTGCTCATTGAACAACGACGCAACGCTGTCGGCGCTCAGCAAGCCGGAGAAGGAAGCTTGCAACAGGCGCTCCTTGAGCTCGAACGAGAGCGTCGCGTTGCTCAGTGCATCCTTTATGTGAACGCGTCGCACCGCGAGCGCATCGGGTTGCCACGAAAGCTCCACTGCTACGCTGCGCTCGCCTTCCATTTGCAACGCCACCTTCGCATCCAATGCGCGCTGCGGACCCCAGGTCACCTGGGCTGTCGGAAATCGCAACGGGGTTTTCGGCAGCAGGCGCTGCGGTGCTCCGGTGCGCGTCCACACCCACCCCATCGACTGCTGTCCAATCGAACCGCCGGAAGCGCTCGCAGTCGCCTGCAGTTGTTTGCCTTGATAATTCGCGATCGTCGCGGCGAGCGTAGCTTTAGCGTCCAGCAATGAGACGTCGAGATGATCAATCTTGATGTTCTTCGGATCGACGCGAACGGTTCCGCCCATAATGCTCACTGGCCCCGGTAGGCCGTCGTACGTCGCAGTGATCTGTTTGGGCTCGATGGTTAGGTCATATCTAAGCTCTGCGGGCCGTTTTACACTGCCAGTCAGATTGTGCAGCGTAACTGCAGACGTTCCTGATACCGTCGTCAGTTCTCGCAGTGGTGCGGCCTCTGCGTCTTGCGATCGCAGCCAGGGATACAATTCCGCCAGTGCAAGCGTGAGATGCGCGGTTGCGCCCAGCAGCCGCGGCTCCGTTGCCAGTTCAATCCGGGCCGCTGCGTCGTCTACGGTCGAGCTGCCAATTGCGCCGCGCAGCCGGGAAACGGTAATCTGTCTGGGCGATGCGGATACATGGAGCGATTGCAGCGCGACCGGCCAGGGAATTTGCGCGAGTCGGGCCTGCGCATCTGATCTAGCGATCTCGAGGGTCGCGTTCCAGTCGCCGCTTGCGCTGGCAGCTTGTGCGGTCCCACTGATTCTTCCAGACACGGATTGCAGATCGTTTAGCGCCGCACGCTGATCTTGCGTCAGCAGCTTGCGGGCGAGCGTCACGGCTTGCGCAACCTGGACGTCAAAGGCCACTTGCGCGGTCAGGGCGCCGTCTTTCAGGGCATAACTAATCGCACCGTCGGTGACTTTGCTGGCACCGAGTTCGGCGGTTAGCGACTTCACCCGCAAAGTGTTATCCGCAATCTCGTACCGGGCCGAAATGCCGGAAGCAAGCTGATCGATCACAGGCAACATCACGGCCGCGCCTGCAAGCGTGCAGTTTCCTTGCAGTTGCTGCGTGCTGGTCAACGCTGCCCAGGTATCCGCTTGCGTACTCAAATTAAGCTGCGTTATTTCACCAGCCCGGATACGCCGCGCATGAGCATCAACTAGGGGGTCATCGCCAGCCAGCGCAAGGACGGCGTCGCGCAACACGGTTGCCTGGAGCGTCGGAACATCGAGACTGATCCGAGGGTGCTGTCCCTCTGCGTCGACGGTTAAGGCGGCACGGGCGGAGGGCACCAGTGCGCCAACTTGCAACTCGGTCACATCGATGCGCGTATCCTTTGTGCCCGCAATGACCTTGACGTTGATATGCACCGAGCCAATGTCGAGTGGCCGTTGCCTATGCATGACGCGCAGCGCCGGCGCATCGGCATCGATATCAGCCTCGATCGAAGTCTTCGCATCGCTGCGTGCCGCTATGCGCAAATCGGCGCTCTCCAGCGCGACCCGTGCGCTAGCGTCCGCCCCTCCCAGGTAATCCAGCCACGCCTGTGGCTTGAGTCCCGCCACATCGAGCTTTGCATGCCCCGACAAGTCGGCGAATTCCACGCGCGCAGTCAAACTCAGCTTGCTCCAGAAATTGCTCGCCGCCGCTACCTCGAGATCGAAACCCTTGTAGCCGGTGCGCGCGCGCAGCGATAAATCGCGAAGCTCGGTCTGCGGCAGGCTGCCGACCCGCAAAACAATGGTGCCGGCTTCGATGGTCCAGATGCTGTCCGGAGCAAACTTGCGGACTATCCCCACGAGTGGCTCCACGGCGGCGCGATACATGCTGATCGGGTCTGGCGGCGGGGCGGACGTCTTTTTGTCTTTGGCGCTGGAGTTCGGGAGTGCCAGGTCCAGCTCCAGCTCCAGCCCTGGATGGTTGAGCGTCACCGAGCCAATCTCAATGCGGCCGCGCAGCAGGGATGACAAACGCACGAAGGCCTCTGCATTTTCCAGGGCGAGTTTGACCTTGCCAGGAACATTGGCGTGTACCCCGCGCAGCACGGCACGTGGCCTGGGCAGCAGCCTCACGTACAGGACATCCCAGGTGATCTGGCCGCCAGCCGCCTCGGAAACTTTTTGCTCCAGCTGGTCGTGCAGTGAAGGCAAGGAGAGCAATAGCGGAGCGCTGAGCAGGATCGCTGCCAACAGCACCAGGACTATTGCTCCCGCAATCAGGATACGACGCAGCACAGTACGGACGCGCATATTGATGCCGGATCTGATCAGGATTCAGCCGGGACTGCAGTTCGCGGCGTGCGGGACGGCGGCTTAGATGCAAACGGTCATAGCCGCCGTGCGTGCTACTGCTTAATCATGTGCATCGCCAACCCTTCGGTATACTCAACGGTAACGGTGTCGCCGACTTCAATGTCGCCGTAAGCCTTGACCTCTTCGCCAACTTGCACATCGAATGGGCCGCCTTCCGGTCCGCGCAGCGTGACTGAACGACTATCGCGATCCAGCGCCTCTACCACCGCGTTGACCTGGTGCACGCTGACCATGGTGCCCCCGGGAGTGTCTCCTTTGGCGGCGAGCTCGACCGTGCTGCCTGTGTTCGAACTGGCAACGCCGCTGCCTTTGCGCAGCGACAGCGCAACGGATCTCACGTACTGAACCTTGAAGCGCGAGCCGGGCACGACCTGATCCAGGTTCTGCGCTCGCTCCGGGACGTTAATCATGGTCAAGTGCCCTTTTTCTCCACGCACCGTGACGGTACGTGCTTCCCGGTCCACATCAACCACTGTGACGATCGTCTCCGTGGAGTCGGCCACGACCACACCTGCTTTTTGTTCCGCACCGGCTGGACTGATCATGCTCAGCCCGGAAATCAGTGCGGCGAAGACAACTATTTTTTTCATCTCAAATCCCCCTCTTGGTTATCGAACAGGCCGGCACGCCAGGGCGGCGCACCGAAACTAAAAACGATTTGTTCCGGGGCGCTATGCTCCCGGGCCTTGCAATGCAATGCGGCTTGCAATTTCGCGACGTGGTACCAATACCGTGGGCATTGGCTGAACCTCTTTAGCACAGGTTTGTTTATTTTGGTCGATGCTAACACTATACGGCTGCCATCTGTGTGCGCGTTCCCTCGGCATCGCGGCAAAAATCGCCGGTTTGACGCAGATCAAACCGGGCAGAGGAAGTGCCAATACACTAGGCTGCACATGGACAGTGGCAAATGCCCGACAATGCAGCCCTTGCTCTAACTTATATCCCGAGACCATTTTTCCGGGTTACCCATCGCCACGCGGCCCTGGTCCATCAGGTTTGTGGCGCTTTCACACGTTTGTGGAGTATTTTGCAGTGAACATATCCGACCGCCGGATTCGGGTGGCGAGTGCGAACGCAGTGAAGGGCTGGTCCGCTCTGGTCATTGCGTGGCCGGTCCTTTGGGGTTGCGCCCAGGCGCCGCCGCCCATGCCGGTACCCCAGGCACCCAAGGCCGTCGTCTCGTACGTCAATATTCCGATTGCGATTGAGCTCGATGCCATTGAGAAGGCGGCCGAGACGGCCCTGCAGCGCTCCATTGGGGTCCAGCCGTTCCAGCAAGCGCTCAATGGCGGGTCGAACGCTCCATCTTGTGGGGAAGACGTCGGCTACTCCATCGAGCGTGGTCCCATCGCCCTCTCCGGAGCGGGCACGGTGCTTACCACGACGCTCGACTTGAGTTATTGGCTGAAAGCCCGCAAGCAATTGCCTTGTCCCGGCGCAGCAATCAACGCCTGGTGCGGGACCGACGGAGAGCCCTTGCGGACCGCCCGGGTTGCCATCGACAGCGAGATCACCATCCTGCCCAACCTGGCGACGAGCGTGCATTCCAAATTGCAACGCGCGACCGCAGGTAACCCGTGCGTCATGCAACCCGTCGGCGTCGACATCACGGAATCACTCATGGTTGCCTTCGGTACGACATTGGGCCAGATATTGCCCGCACTGGATACACGCATGTCGGCTGAACTGGACCTGCGCACCCCAATCGAGGCGGCCTGGCAAAGGATGAGTGAACCGCGCGAGGTACGCCCGGCCGTGTGGCTGGTCTGGAATCCGGAGGCGCTTGGTATCGTGCCGGTAACCGTGCGCGACGGCGTACTGCGTACGGGTCTGCAGTTACGCGTAAGGCCAGTCATCGCGACAGGCGCAAAGGTTGCGAGCAATCCGAAGCCGCTTCCGCTTGCGTACGGCGCCACGCACGACGACAGCTTCAGATTGCAAATCCCGGTCGAGGTCGACGAATCATTCATCCAGGCCAATCTGGATAAGGCACTGAATATCGACCAGGGCGGGATGGAAGTCACAATCGGAAACTACAAGATCCGCATCACCAGCGCCGACATCACGGGCGAAGGCTCGCAGGTGCTCATCAAGGCACGCTTCAGCGGAGACTTCAGCGGGAGTTTCGATCTCGCGGGTACGCCTTATCTGAATCCCGAGACACAGGTACTCAACTTTCCGGACCTCGACTACACGCTGGATTCGGACCAGGTCCTGCTGCAGTCTGCGAGTTTCGTTGCACACAGCCAGATCCGCGACCGCCTGCGGGAGCAATACACCATTCCGCTAAGCGACCGTATTTCGCAGTTCAAGGAGCAGATCGACAGCCTCCTAAATCGCCGCAACGGTAACGTGCAGTTGCATGGCGGTGTTGACGACTTGAACTTGCTGGGCATCTCGAGGCCGGCTAACGGCTCAGTATTCACCGTGTATCTCGCCGCCCGCGGCAAAGTGACCGCCGAAATCCTTGCGCCGTGAAGATCCTGGACGCCGAAACCGTGCGACGCTCGGGCCTAGCAAGGGGAGAGTCCCACCGACCGGGTTCCAGCCAGCGAACCGCGGAAGGTACCGAAAGGTTCTCTAATTTGCAGAAGGAATGTAGGATCATGCGCTGACTATGAATATCGCGATCTCAATATGAAACGGTTGCTGGAATCCAGACACGCGCGCGCATTCCTGCAACGAGCCCCTGGTATTTT
>Ga0134122_10001445_pt1 | contig 17205 bp, 19 predicted proteins | sample KB302_FD_96461 | JGI IMG/M metagenome (GOLD analysis project Ga0134122, IMG submission 96461) | Terrestrial soil microbial communities without Nitrogen fertilizer from Kellogg Biological Station, Michigan, USA - KB3-0-2 | ecosystem: Environmental > Terrestrial > Soil > Unclassified ... | reverse complement strand
CTTTTCGATATTCGGCGCCGGGTCCCATCAGCGGCAGCGCGATACCGGGACCTGAGGTGAAAAGGAGAGCCGCGCCGGGACTGGGATTTCCCCGCACCTGAAATGGAATGTCGCCACGGTCCACGCCAAGACTCATCGTCGCCGCAACTCCGTAAAAAGCGAGCCGGCGCAAGTGATCGACGAGATTCGCTTGAGTGTAGGTCTCCTTCTCGGTGCGATTTGTTTTAACAATCGTGTATCCAGGATGGCTGTGGGCATCGATGACGGCGGGCATCACGGTCTTTCCAGTGAGATCCACATGAACCGCTCCGGCTGGGGCCTGCAATTGTCCCCGTTTCCCCACTCTGCTGATGCGGCTATTCTCCACAAGGAACGCGGAGTTTTCGATTGGAGCGCTGTCATCGCCGGTAATCAGCCGCGCGCCCTCGAACATAATCGCGCCTCCGGCATTTTGAGAGGCGGCTTGCTGCAATGCATACGTTAGAACCAGGAGGAGGCAACAGAGCGAGGCGGCCGCGAGACGCATAAAATCTCCCTGAATCTGCTTTCTGTGAAACCGTGCCGGGAGTATATCGCGTTCAAATCCCCTGGCAACATTTGCGGGCTCTGCAAAAGCCCACTCACTTCCGCGCATCCCTGCTGCGAACACCTTTGTAGGAAAGGATTCGTTCATCAGCCGTCAGAAAGATCAACTCGTCCATCCCGCGATTCATCTGCTTGACGGAATGAGGATATGCTTCCTATGCTTATTGAAATTCCACAAGGAGAACTCTGTGAGATATTGTCCGAAATCCGTTTACCGGTGTGTCGTCAATCTGGTGGTGCTCTCAATAATTGCCGCGGCGCCATTGATGGGGTCCCAGCTACCCCCTAATCCGGGTGACGCGCTTGTCGGCCTGGAAGCGGGCTTGCCACCGTCCCTGCTGAGGTCCGGTCCTCTTGGTGAGTTGATAATGGTTTACACACCTCGCAATCCGGACGAGCTTCAACGTCTGCTGAACCTGGCCCGTTCCGATCGGGATTCTGCGGAGAAAGATACTGCGGAAAGCCGCCGCCTCGCCGCTGCAGCTGACGGACGAGTGCGGATCGTAAATGAAGAGGTGCAGACGACTAAGACTCGGCTCAGCGTTGCCAAAAAGGCGAAAAACCAAAGCGATAGTACGACCCTCGCCGTCGAATTGAAGCGGCAGGAAGCCGAGATGAAATATATCGAGCGCGTGCGTGACACGAATAGGGCGGACGCCGCAGATCTCGATAGCCAGAACGTCGCCGCGTCTGCTCGTGTAAAGGCGTTGGAGCTTGAGGTCGATGTCGCCAGGAAATACAACGAGGTAATAGCGGCTGGTGCCGAGAGCTCACCAGTTATTGCCGGTTACCAGGAAGCCTTGAAACAGATGCTCTCCGCCCAGCAGGAAGCGGCAGATCGCGAAGCGGATGCCGCATCGAAGCAGAAAATTCTGGCGGTGCGCCGTCTCAAACAACTCGATGCTCTCTCCAAGCTAAAGCGATAGCCGCTTATTTTCAACGGAGCCCTGGGAAGCCTCGTGTCTATTGGCGTCCGTGATGAAATGCGTGTATTGTTTGGGACCATATCAAGTTCTGATCAGAACGAACAACTGGAGGAATGTTTATCATGAACGTCAAATTCGGACTGGCGTGCGCAGTTCTTCTAGCATGGGGGATGTTCCAGCCTGATTCGCTCAGAGCTCAGCAGCCAACCGTCCAGGAACGGAGCTTTGAAGCAGCAGTATCCGCCGGTTTCAGCGGAGGTGTGGGATCGGTGGACAAGTTCACCGACCTTGCGGCATTGATCGCCGATCTGCAGACATTGACCGGTGGCTCAGTGACATTCGATCCGGGTTCCAACTCGAAATGGAATCTTGGCGTTTCCGGCGGTTATCAAATCACGCCTGAATTTATGGCAATCGGCGAGATTGTGAAAACACGTATGGTAAACCCGACGCTCACATTAAGTTCCCTTCCAATCCCGTTGCAATTTAAGGCGGGCTTGCTAGAAACCACCGGAGGCATTCAATACCAGATTCCAATCAAGAATTTAAAGGTGACTCCGTTTGTGGCATTTGCCATCGGAGCCGCGCGTTCAAACGTTTCCTTGAAGGCTTCCCCTTTCAAAGTCCTGGACGTTAACTTTTCCAACTACCATTTCACCGAGAATTTCGGCGGTGGAGGGCGCCTCCATTTATCGAAGAGTTGGGGAGTACGGTCCGAGCTGAAGATCGTCCATATTCCCCACGAGACCTGGGTCCGCATCGCCGGAGGAATCTTCTATCAGTTCAGCAGGTAGTTGTTACAACCCGGCCTTGCCTGTGACCACCGCCGGTCCGCTGAAGTAGCCGCTGCGGGAGTGAATGGTATAGGCCGTCCCGGGCTTGCCAAACGGATCGGCCAGGCGCACTTCGATGCTGTGAAAGGCGCGGGTTGAAGAGCGGGTGGGGTTGATGCTCAGGGTGTAGCGCAGTTTCAATCGCGTGATCGCCGATGCCAGTGCCGCACGGAGTGCGTCCGCGGTAGTCGCGAAAATCTCACCCCCCGTTGCCCTGGCGATGCCGGGGACGGGATCGAAAACAGGCGTACGTTTTGGTAAAGGTGGTGCCGGGATTATGGGAATCAGCGGGGAAAATCGATTTGACGCAAAGCTTTGACCGATTTTCACGCTGTACACCACGGCGTCGGTTTCTGACGCGTGCTGAATTGCCTGGTCCATGCTGACGTACGAACGTCCTTCTTGATTGTCTGAAATGAGAATGACGGCGCGGCGCCGGTTCGGCGCTGTCTGTGCCAGATACCGAAGGGATTCATCGACCGCATCGACGATCGCGGTGCCGCCACTGGCGCGGATGGCACCAATGTGGTTGGCGACGCGCTGACGGTCTGTCGTCAATTCTTCCAACAGCTGCACATCTGCGGCAAACGAAATCAGGCAGACCTCATCCTCGCGTTTCAGTTGCTGTAGTGCCTCGAATGCGGCGTTCTGGATGCGGTCCATCAACGGGGCGACACTGCCGCTACGGTCGATGACCAGTGCAATGGCCAGAGGAAGTTCGTCGCGCGAAAAATCCTGGATCGGTTGCTCGACACCGTCCTCGAAAAGCCGGAAGTCTTCCTTTCTCAGGTTCGCCATCGGTTTGCCGGTGCGGTCGCGCACGACGGCATCGATCAGAACACGGTTCACGTCGAGGCTCACGGCGAACCCGCCCGAGGCTTCGACAGGCGCAGATGGTGGAGGAGATACGGAACTGTCCGGGGGTGCATCGAATTTCGGAACACTTGTCGGAACGATCGCCGTCGGAGCATTCAGGGGCGCCAACCCAACCGATGCGGAGTTTGCGGCAACAATGCGAACCGGCGTGAGCACGACTGGGGCAATTGTATTTGCGGAAAGGGTTGGTTGAGGCGGCGCCGGTGGAGACGGCATTCCGGCGAGCAACGCCGGTTCTGCGACATCTAACGGGCGTGTGATCCGCGTTTCAAAAATGGAGTCCCGCGGCAGATCGACATCCGATCCCTTCACGCTGGGATGCTTTGCGGACGTGGCCGCGGCGATACCAATCGCCGCGGCTGCGCCAATGCCCGCGCTCATGGAACTTCGACCGAGGAGTCCGCCCAGCATTCCGCCCGACAACATCGCACCTGTACCGGCCTGCAGCACACCATACTGAGCCGGCCGGATGGCAGTTTCAGCGTTCAACACGACGACCTCTGCATCGAGATGCAGTGCCGATCCATCCTTGAGAGGAATTTCGTCCAGACGAATGCGCACCTCGGCCTGCCGGGGCTTCCCATTCACGAATGCGGGCGTCACCTGAATGGCAGTGCCTTTCACCGGGGTCCCGCGCGGAATCGCGACCCGATCATTGGTCTTGATGTCGCCCCGAGTGCGAAAGAGAACGGCGTCGCCTTCTCGAGTGGCGCCCGAATTGATGGGAGTGTCGAGGTCGAGCGCGATCTTCGTGCCCTTGTCGAGACGCACGGGATGCGCCGATTGGGCAAACATTGGACGGCCGCTTTGTGCGATGCAGAAAGCCACAAGTGCGGCGGCGATGCGTTTCGTGGAATGACTCGTCATGGCGGACCTCCATTTGGGATGGATCACTTGTACTTTTAATGCCGCGGATACGCCATGAGCGCGGGATGAGTTTTGGATGAGTTGTGGTAACTTGCGCACTGACGAACAGAGAGGGCAAAGCAAATGAAGTCCAGGGCAATCATCATTCTCGCAATCGTTTCAGGAATCCTCCTATCGAACTGCAAGTCATCTCCGCCTGAAGAGACGCCTGCCTCGGCGCCTGCCAGGAAGAAAGTGGAAGTTGCGGAGATCGAATCTCCAGCAGCTGCCGGCAGTGCGGAGCCGAACCTCAGCACCGGTGCCGATGGCCGAATTTATCTGAGCTGGATCGAAACCGCGGATAACAAAACCAGCCTGAAATTTTCCTCGCTCGGGGACAATCACAGCTGGTCACCCGCCTCGGTTGTTGCTGAGGGGAAGGAATGGTTTGTGAATTCAGCGGATTTCCCTTCGCTCATTGCGTTACCGAACGGAACCCTCGCCGCACACTGGCTATCCGATAACAAGGAAGGAACGGAGGCGTACAACGTTAGCCTCACGTTTTCGCGCGATAACGGCAAGACCTGGTCCAAACCCATTGTTCCCCACCGCGATCGCAGTGCCAATCAGCACGGTTTTGCTTCGCTCGTCGCCGCAGGGCCGTCGCAGCTGGGAGCTGTCTGGCTGGATGGAAAAAAGATCAAGGATGAAACCGGCGATATGGCGTTGATTTACACGACGATTGATCTTGATGGCAAACTCGGGAAGGAAACCGTTCTCGACGGACGAGTGTGCGAGTGCTGTCAGACATCTGCGGCGGTCACACCGGAGGGTATCATTGTTGCTTATCGGGATCGCAGCGATCAGGAAATTCGAGACATCTCGACGACGCGGCTTGTGAAGGACAGCTGGACAGTGCCTGAACCTGTTTCCGTGGATAACTGGAAAATCGATGGCTGTCCGGTGAATGGACCAGCCGTCTCGACTTCAGGAAACAACGCTGCCGTCGCCTGGTTTACGGCTCCGAACGATGTTTCGACGGTCAACGTTTCTCTGTCCACGGATGGCGGGAAGACTTTCGGCGCTCCCATTCGTGTGGATGGCGGATCGCCTATTGGCAGAGTCGGCGTGACGGCGCTGGAATCGGGTGGTGCAATCGTGAGCTGGCTCGAAAAAGCGGAGAGCGGTACTCAGGTACGCCTTCGCCAGGTCGCTGCTACTGGTGTCTCTCCCGACGAAATTGTTCCGTCGGCCAGGACCAGTGCAAGCTTCTCAGGGGTTCCTCGAATCACGAGGACCGGAAACATGGTTGTCGTGGCGTGGACGGACAAAGAGACGCCGTCGAAGGTTCACACTGCGACGGTGAAACTGGAATAAGACCGTATTCACGTGAAAACGCATCTCAATGAATCCCCGCGTCTTCCAGCTTCTGAATCAGATCCCATGCGGGATTGCCGGGAACGTGAACGTCATCGATAATCCACATCCCCTGTTTCCGAACCACATCATAGACGGCGACACGATCCTGACCATCGACACGGAATCTCGCAATCACCCCGCCGCTGGCCGCTTCCAGTTTGACGTTTGATGGGACACCCGGCGAACCACCACACACGGGATCGATGGGCAGGAGAATGGATTTGGCAGCCGCCTTTGCGAGCTTGTCGCGAAGGTCGCTCGTCAGGGGAGCCCACGTATAAAGCGGCTCGGGCTTCGTAATTTCGCTGTAGCGTGAGTAGATTTCTTCCACTGGCGCCTTCATGGCTTTGGGATCGCCAAGCGTCTTCAGTGCGTCATCGATCACGTGGCGAAGATCCTGATCCCCGCTTCGGATTCCATCGACTTTCCAGGCTCCATCTTCGAGGACCATGTCGTATCCGACGGTGTCCATCCGGCCTAAGTTATCAAATCGGGCCAGAACATGCGCTTTGCCGGCCTCCGCAGGCCGATCCACTTCAATGCGGAGTTTTGTAATCGAGTAATCCTGCGCATTGGCGACGGGATCGAAATCGATGACTGGCTCGTTGAGGAGAAGGCTGTAATCAAAGCCGCGATCGATTGCCGCCTTGAAATTCTTCGAATAGACACCGGCCTTTTCCCATGTGGATTCCCCTCGTTCCGCCGCATGTGAGACATACGGCGCATAGAGGTCTTCAATCGTTTTTTCAGGTGGCGCTATAGAAGGGGCACACGCGGCAAGGTACAGGATCGGCGCGATGATCAACCCAATTCCGATGTGGATTTTTCTCGTTCCATGCATGAAATGCACCTTAGCATACGTTATGTCGCTTCGACCCATTCTCACACTTTTCACGCTGACGCTCCTGACTTCAAGTCTCCAGGTCGTTTCGACTCCCATCCAGGCGGCTGCCGTCCAATTCCCAAAATCCCAGACGACGAATGTGAGTCCGGACACTCACCTTGTGCTCACGTTCCCTCAGCCGCCCACTGTTGGCCGGGCGGGCGAGATCCGCGTGTACGATCAGGCCGGCGGCGCACTCGTCGACCGGCTCGACTTATCGATTCCTGCAGGACCGGCAGGACGGCCGGGGCGTGGTGCGGCGCCGGCTGGAACACCACCGACCGCCTATCAGAAGGCGATTATCGGAGGATTCACCGAGGGCTTCCATTTCTACCCCATCATCGTTCACGACCGCACCGTGACGATCACACTGCATCCCGGCGTCTTGAAGTATGGCCGGGGCTACTATGTCGAGATCGACCCCGGCGTCATCGGACTTAGCGGGACTGAAGGTTTTGCGGGATTCCACGGTCCGAAGGCATGGACCTTTCGCACACGTTCTGCACCACCGCCGGCGAACGCGATGCGCATCGTCGTGGCCGCTGACGGCTCGGGCGACTTCGCAACCGTACAGGGCGCTGTCGACTTCGTTCCCAACAATCCGCGCCGGCGGGTCACCATCTTCATCCGGTCCGGCCGGTACGAAGAGATTGTGTATTTCCGGAATAAGCATGACATCACTTTCCTCGGCGAGGATCGCGACGCTGTGGTGATCGGTTATGCCAATAACGAAAATTTCAACGGTCCGCCACAGGGCGTGGGTACCAACGAGCTTCCCGGGACATTTCCGTACCGTCGCGCGTCCTTCATGGCCGATGCTTCCACGGGAATTCATCTTGTGAACCTGACGTTGCGCAACTTCACGCCGCAGGGCGGCAGCCAGGCCGAAGCGTTGCTGCTGATGGGCGGGCGGAACATTGTCAGCCACGTTAGCGCATTCAGTTATCAGGACACCGTGCAGTTTAATGACTCGGTGTATGTCGCCGACAGTCTGATCGAGGGCGAAACCGACTTTCTTTGGGGAAGAGGTCCGGCGTTTTTCGAATGGACAACGCTGCGGGAGTTGTCGAATAGTCCCTACATGTGGGTGCGGAGCACGTCCGCCAGTCACGGGTTCGTCTTTGTCGCGTCTCGCTTCGAAACGACTGGTAGTACGGGAACTGGTCCGTTTCTCGCACGTAACACGGCACAGTATCCAAACAGCGAAATCGTCGTGATCGATTCGATGCTTGGTCGAATCAACCCCGCGGCATGGTCGCTGCCGGAGAATCCAGGCCAGATCCGCTACTGGGAGAGCGGCAGTATCGATCTGGAGACTGGACGGCCTGCGGATATCGGCCGCCGGCACCCTGCTTCACGTCAACTCGATCGCGATCGTGATGCCGCGGTCCTCTCCCGGTATCGCGATCCGGCCTTCGTTTTTGGTGGCTGGACCCCGGAGATGGCTCCGATCTTCATCGATTCGCCGAAGGCCTCCGCCGAAACGACTGGCGGCACGGTAGCTCTGACCGCGAAAATTGCGGCGATTCCAGCCGCTGCGATCGAGTGGCGGCATGACGGCAAAGTGGTCGTAGACGACGGCCGTGTGACAGGGGCGCGCACGAGCACGTTGACGATCTCGCGTTTCAGCCGCACGGACGCGGGCCGCTACTCGGCCGTGGCCAGCAACAGCGCCGGCCGCGCCGAGAGCGCCGCTGCAACCTTGACTCTTCGCTAAAAGCTTTGGGAAACGCTAAACTGGACGGGAATGATTGTTTACCCTGGTTCAGTAGAAGACTCCCACATGCTCATCCAGTTTTTCAGAAGGGAAGCGCCGAAACTTCGCATCCTGCGAAAGTTGATTGTTTCAAGCGACAGGACCCTTGTCCTGGACGTGAACCGGGATGGAATAGAATTTCCCGGCCTGAGCTTTAATTCTCCAGCGTTGGAAAGACTGCTTCAGGATCTTGGCGTTGTCTTCAGCCGCGATGCCCTTAACGTCGCGAATGCCACGCCGGGCAGCGTGAAAGAATTCGGATTAGGCGCCATCTGGACCTGGGGACACGACAGCGTGTAATCGGGGAATGAGGGGCTCCCCAATGTCCAATGTGCGCTGTCCAATGTACTTGTTTCGATGACCAAATCGGGGCCGAAATCGGGGCCGTGCTACTCGAACCCCGAAATTGCAGTTCCGAATTCGGGGTTCGAGTAGCACGGCCCCGATTTGGTCAGAAAACTATTTGGTCATCGAAACAAGTACATTGGACAGCGGACATCGGACAGCGCACATTGGACATTTTGAGGGGAGCATTCCCCCCCCGTTCTCTCATTTCCCATTTGTACCTCGGGGCCGCGGGGTTTATGATTGCGGCTCTTTTTGAACATCAGCGTGAAGGGGTGGTACTCATGAACGATTTCCTCGTAGCTCTGGAGCAGACGGGACTCGGAAAGTTTATTCACGAATCCGATTCGATTTGGGCATTCCCGTTTGTCCTCACGGTTCACACCTTCGGCTTGTGTTTCATTTTTGGGGCAAACACGATTGTCTCGATGCGGTTGCTTGGGGTGGCGTCAGTCCTTCCACTCAAGCCCCTGCGCCGGTTGTTCTTCTACATGTGGCTGGGGTTGATTCTGACGATCATTTCGGGTTTTGCGATGGCCATTGCCGCCGCAACCAAGCGGCTGTTCAATCCAATCCTGTTGGTCAAGCTGGTGATCATTGCCGTGGCCGTGCCGATCATGTGGCGGATGCAGAAGAAGATCTTCGACGATCCTCTGATCTCCGAAAATATCGTTCCTCCAGGGGCTAAGGCCATCGCCGCTTCGCAGATAGTCATGTGGTTGATCGTCATGACTGCAGGACGGCTGATCGCCTACTCCGCCACGATTTTCGGCGACGGCTACTGACCGGCTGAAAATCGTTACTTCTCCTGGCGGTCTGCGCTCCTGTCGATGAGATAAATTGCCAGTGCGACCATCGCGCCTACCACAACCGAAACGACCGTGACCCATACGATGATGGAATAGTCCGACATTGGTATCGTCCTTAGCTAAGAAACGGAAGTAATCGGCCGTAGATCACCACGGCGACGAGCAATCCGAAAGTGCACACCGCGGCCAGCTTGGATATTGCCGAGGCGTTCTCATTGCTGCCGGTCCGCCAGGGCTCGTCGAACAGCGTGAAGTAGAGGATGGGGATGCTAGCCAGAAGAATGCAGCCCATCTTGTTATGGAAGGCGTGTTTGCCCAGATAAATTCCGGGACTGGCGATGAAGAAGAGCATCCCAGTCGACACGTTGATTACAAAACCGATGATGCCCAACGGAAGAATACGATGGATTGCCGTAAACGGAATGCCTTTCGCTACTCCAAGCATCCGCATCAGCAGCAGCAGCGATACACCGAACAGCACAGACATCCCGAGGAAATGCAACGTCTCGGCAGCGGGCCACGTCCAGGAGTGCTCGCTCACAAATAATTCGATCGGTTCCTGCCATCCCATTTCCACGACCACTGCGGCATCGGCGCCCTCTCGAATTTCCGGATGACTGATCTTGCCGCCGAGGCTCCCGGTATAGAGGATGAGCCCGGCGGTCACCATAGCCGCCAACAACGTTACCCCTGTCGTTAGAGAACTCGCGCGGGAAAACCGCCGGAATTCCCACAACCCAAACCAGGAAAACATTCCCGTGATCGTCATTCCGATGAGCGTCAGCATCGCGGCGTTTTCGTGCACCTGGATCATCGGCAGCGAGACAGCGGGAAGTTTCCGCACCACGCGCTGTGCCTCAGCGCCACTGATGTATGTCGGCAGAACCGTCAATGCGATCACGACGAGGAATCCAAAGCTGAGTTTCTTCAGCGCGTCGTTCTTCATAAGAACGGCAACGACGAGAAACAGCATAGCTGCGATGCAGCCGAGAGAGGGGATGTGATTCAAAACAATGTGGACATGCGCCAGATTCATGAGTGCCTTTCGCTGAACACCTTAAAGAACGACCGGTGCATCTAACATCAGCACAAGGGGCGGCGTCAAGCGCATCCCAAAAGTGGGGGAAATGGCTTTGTCCATTGACACGCAGATTGAAGGCGCCCATTGGTACCTGTTCTGCTTCAAACCCGTTGTTGTGGACTGCAATTGCCGTGCACTGAAATGTTGTGGCAATATCTTCCGCCATGAAAACATTTCTAATCTCGTTGCTGGCCATCATGTTGCAAACGACGCCGTCTGCGAAAGGCGTTTGGGAAGGCACGATCGCGCTTCCCGGCCAGGAACTCGCATTCTCCACAACGCTCAACCAAACCACAAATTCGTGGACGGGAACTTTTGATATTCCAATGCAAGGCGCCAAGGGCGTTCCCGTGGACATGCTGACCGTTGCCGGTCCTTCTGTTTCATTCACCATTCCGGGGCCCGGACAGCCGACGATCAAACTGACCGTCTCCGCCGATGGCAAGACATTGTCCGGAACGCTCACTCAAGGCGGCGCAACGTTTCCCGTCAAACTCGCATGGAAGGGCGATGCAAAACCGGTTGCCGAACCCGAAATTGTGGACGGCGGAAAACTCGAAGGCATTTGGCAGGGCGCCTTACCTGTCGGTGGAGCGCAGATTCGAGTTGTTATACGTTTCGCGAAGGCGGCTTCCGGATCGATCAGTGGCTCCTTCAGCAGTCCGGATCAGGGGCCAGGTGAGATTCCGGTCAGCGGCATCGGCTTCAAGAACTTGACTCTCCAGTTCACGATTCCCGCCATTGGCGCAAGCTTTAACGGGACGATGAGCAGCGATGGTACGGCGATCAACGGAACTCTCACGCAGGGAATCTCCCAGCCGCTTGTTCTGAAGAAAACCGATCGCGTCGCAGGGCTCAATCGTCCACAGGAACCGAAGAAGCCATTTCCTTATGCAGAGGAAGAAATCCAGTACGCGAACGCCGCCGCCGGCATCCGCTTGGCGGGAACGCTCACTCGCCCACAGGGGCAGGCTCCGTTTCCCGCGGCGATTCTGATTAGTGGCTCAGGCGCACAGGATCGCGACGAAACCATTGTCGGCCACAAGCCGTTTCTGGTGTTGTCGGATCACCTGACACGCCAAGGTATCGCGGTGCTTCGCGTTGACGATCGCGGAGTCGGAAGATCCACTGGAAACCTCGCCACCGCCACGACTACGGATTTTGCCGGAGATGTAGCGGCGGCCATCCAGTTCCTGAAAGGCCGCAAGGAAATCGATGCCCGGCATATCGGGTTGATCGGACATAGTGAAGGCGGAGCGATTGCTCCCATTGTTGCGTCGCAGTCGGCCGATGTCGCATTCATTGTGCTGCTTGCCGGCCCGGGATTGCCTGGTGAAGACATCCTGTATGCGCAGGCCGCGCTCATTGCAAAGGCGTCTGGCGCGAGCGCTGCGGAGATCGCGGCGCAACGCGCGGTGCAACAAAGCTATTATGCGGTTTTGAAATCCGGTGAGGATTTGGCGAATCAGGAACGGAAACTGCGTGCGCTCGGAAATCCGGAACCTGCCGCCATCCTGTCGCCGTGGTTTCGTTTTTTCCTCACCTACGACCCGCGTCCGGCGCTTGCGAAAACGAAATGCCCGGTCCTTGCGCTCAACGGTGCGAAAGATCTTCAGGTGCCGCCGCAAGAGAATCTGGCGGCGATTGAATCTGCGCTGAAGTCCGGGGGAAATAAGGATTATAAGGTGGTTGAAATCCCAAACCTGAATCATCTCTTCCAAACCAGCGGAACAGGCTTACCCGGAGAATACGGGACGATAGACGAGACAATGTCACCCGTCGCGCTGAATTTGATTTCGGGCTGGATCATCCAGCATCGTTAGCACCATTTCTAGTACTACAGCAAAAACTGCGATATATAGGCGCACCATGATGAATCGAAGAGCATTTGTCGCTGCCTCGATGGCTGGTTATCTGGTGGTCCTGCTTTCGGACAGGCGCCGGCGCCACAGGCCCAGGTTTCTTCAACGCCGAGCCAGCGCGATTGGCCGAGGCAGGATCCGATTCAGTATCCGGATCCCGATATCATCGCGCTCGATAATCGCTTCCGCCGATACATTGTCGGCAACACCGTCATCCGCCGGCATCACTTTGGGACACTGTGGGCGGAAGGGCCCGCCTGGAATGGGGTGGGGCGTTACCTGGTGTGGAGTGACATACCGAACAATGTCCAGATGCGATGGATCGAAGACGACGGACGTGTCACGGTGTTTCGAAATCCATCCGGTTACAGCAATGGGAACACATTCGATTTCGAAGGCCGTCAACTGTCCTGCGAGCATGGCGGCCGGCGCGTGGTGCGCTACGAGCCGAACGGATCGATAACCGTCATCGCGGAAAAGTTTCAAGGCAAGCGATTGAATTCGCCGAATGACGTCGTGGTTCATCCCGATGGAAGCATCTGGTTCACGGATCCCAACTACGGCATCCGGGGAAACTATGAAGGATTCAAGGCGGATTCTGAACTTCCGACGGGTGTGTATCGCGTCGACGGCAAGACATTACAGATCGAAAAACTCACCGAGGAACTCAGCAGCCCGAACAGCGGCCCGAATGGGATTTGCTTCTCACCGGACTATAAGAAGGTCTACGTCGCCGACACCGGAGGTGGCCGTGAGATCAAAGTCTGGGATATCGACGGCAAGTCGATCCGCAATGGGAAGCGTTTCGTGCAAATCGATATTCCAGGAACAAATGCGCCTTCTGCTGCCGATGAAATTCGCTGCGATGCAGATGGCAATATCTGGGCAGGCGCACGTCCCGGTGTCCAGATCATCGCGCCCAACGGGGACCGAATCGGCATGATTCGTCTGCCGGAAACGTGTGCCAACGTTTGTTTCGGCGGCGCGAAGCGGAATCGATTGTTTATGACGGCCAGCGAATCGCTGTATTCGGTCTACGTCGAAACCACCGGCGCCCACATCGCTTAGGTTTCCCCTAATTCCGGCGAGATCGCAACACCTCGACGCGATGCTTCAGCCGGTCCATGCTACTTTCGTTTTGAGGAGATCTTAATGGTGCAACTGCCGCTGGATTTTTGCTCCCGGACGGCGTGCAGCGAGTCGGACTCCCGCACGCTGAACGTTGCCCGGCATTCGTACTGGGGGCCGCCCAATTGATTGCAGTTGCCGTCACAGCCCCGAACGTATCCACGAAGTTCATACAATCCCGGAGGCAAGCTAAACGTAACAGTGTCTCCGTCGCGGGTGCTTTGGCGAACGGTGTGGCCGAAATCCTTCACCAGTTTGCCGCCGAGCATCTTTTCCTCGACGATCTTTCCGTTCGAGTAGACCTGGAAGAACGAGATGCCGCCTTCGATCAATAAGGGACCTCGGCCCTTTTGCGTGATCACCAGCGTTCCGGTCGCCGAAGAGTTCTGCGTCGGTATCGACCTTCCCTGAGGAGGAGCGCCGAGCACCACAAGAAGTACAACGACAAGGATGCCTTGTGATTTCAATTGGGGATTTTCTCCAAGCCTGTGAATTCAGGGTTTCGGCGCCGCAGCTGGCGTTGCCGCAGGCGGCGTCGCGTACGCGGGCGCCCCTCCTCCCTGGGAGAGAACCTGCCCGGTCGGCAGGGTGATCGACATGAAGAGTCCTCCGGGTTCGCCGCTCTTCAAGGGATGAGCGACTACCTTGACCTTGTCGCCAGGCTTGACGGACGTGGCTTTCCAACCGTTGGGAACAAGAAGGGCGGGAGACGTCATCTCCAAATCCCATAGCTCCTTAGCACCTTTGCTGTTGATCGCTTCCAGCTGAATCCATGCATGAGGATTCGCCCACTTGAACTGTTTGACGATTCCTTCTACGGTGATCGACTTTGTACTATCCGCATTCGCCGAGGAGTGGTGCGCGTATGCGGAGCCCGCGAAAAACAGAGCAATCACCACCGAAACTGAGAGCAGCAAACGTTTCATGTTATTCCTCCTGGTAACCTCTACCGGACGTTTTACTTCGATTGTGTCGTTGGCATATGTTCGTTGAGATCGGGCAGGCACGACACTTCTGCAATGTCGCGCTCATCGACCCGTCTCCAGCGTTTCGTCATCTTCCATTCGCCTTCCCAGCTCTTCGGGTCGGACAATGTGTACTCAATCGACAACGTGGCCCCTCCGTCAATCAGTCGAACCCGTTCGACGATGTGCAGGGCGTCACTGCCTGGAATTCCCGAATCAATCCAGTGATGATCGGGGACGAAGTTCGTAGTATCGATCACGAGCGTATCATTTTCCCACCGTCCAATGGATTCGCCATTGAAACTGCGCACGGCAATATCCGGGTCCGTATGCGGGCGGCCGTCCAGGTAGATGATGCGGAGGCTGTTCATGAACTCGCTGATCATGTAGATCACGGTGGGCTCCTGAACCATGGCGATCGGCCACACCCGCGTCATGATGACGGGCAAGCCGGCGGGCCAGCACTGGCCAATGTCGTCGCGGTACGCTTTTCCTTCCGCCTGGGCTTTTCGCGCGGCGTCATAGTGAACCTGGGCTTCGGGTGTGAGCTTGAAGCCTGCGGGTGGCGAGAACCGGAAGCCGTTATCGGTGCCTCCGCCATGCAGCCACGTTCCCGTCAGATTGAACGGAGGCGCCGGACGGGGCTTGGCAATATTCGCCGGAGCCAGCGCCCCCAACGCTCCCTTTGGCTGGAACTGCGCCGACAGATTCGGCACGGCTGCGAAAAACAATGCGACTACGGTTACGGCAGCCCTTCGATTAATTCGTGACTCGCCCATTATGCCAACTCCTTTCAATTCCTTTTAGCGGTCGCGCAGCTTCAGCTGGATGGAGCCTTTATCATCCACGAACTCGCGGTTGTTGTCGCAGACGAACTCCACCATTTCGTAATTCGGCAAGCGTCGGTAAGCCAGCGTGTACGTGATCGGCTTCTCAAGCATGACGGGGTCCTGAATCGTGATCTGATCGTGCAGGACGTCGGGCGCGGCAAGCCGGATCCGCTCCGTGATTCGCATTTGATCGCTGTGAGGAACCTGTTGGTATTGTACCGATGGCTTAATCCCGATGGTGTCGACGACCAGGGTGTCTTCCTCCCAATGGCCCACGGAACGGCCGAAATATCCTGGGGGAACTTCGTCAATGTTGACCTGGGGCCGGTCCAGAAAAATCCGCCGCACCTGGGTGAACGCTTCCGCGACAATCGTGACCTGCTTCGGCGTCTGAACGATCTCGACGGGATAGACCGCGACGGACATCATGGACGGCATACCGCTGGGCAAACACAGCGAGCTTGCATTGGCCAGAGGTTCGCCACGGCTGTTGGCCGCGGTCTGGGCTGCACGCTGTGTTTCATAAGCTTTGGCGAACTCCGGCTTCAAAACCACCGGAGTTGCCGGAACCGGCGCGAGCTTTGGATCGGCGCCGCGCCCCGCGTTCCCATAGGGGCCCCAAGCCCCATTCAGATCCGGAGTCTTCGCCGACTGTGCTTGAGCGGCGACAGCCAACGAAACTGCGGAACAAAGCGCCAGAGTCATCACTCCCACCGCACGCCGCGTTTGAACAGATAAGCAATTCATAGAATTCTCCCGAAAGATGCTTCGGCTAGCGCGCCGGAGCTGGCTGCGCCGGGCCCCTGCCCGGGCCATTGCCGAGCACTCGTCCGTCCGGCAGCGTTACCTGGACCAGCAACCCGCCTGGCTTCTGGCTTTTCAGCGGGCTGACGACCACCGTCACCTTATCTCCAAACTTGATATCTTTATACTTCCAGCCACTTTGCTGAAGGATGCTGGGACTCCCCAACTCGATGGTCCAATGCTGGACTTTGCCGTCTTTGTCCGGAGAGTCGAGCTCAATGTATACGTGTGGATTGGTCCATTCGAATGCAGTGACCGAGCCACTCAGCGTGACCGACTTCGTCGTATCGAACAAGGCGAAGGAGTGGTGAGCCATCGCAATGTTCGCTCCACCCAGTATAACCGCCGCCAGAATGGCCAGGCAGCAGACCCTGGTCCGATGATTGGAAATCATAGGCAACACCTCCGTTGTTCAGAATCGATTCAAGCAAAATAGTTGCATTTACTTTGGCTGGCCGGCATCCGGAGCCTCCGGGTTCGACGAAGAGGCGAACAGCTTTCGGCCATCGGGTAAAGTGAGATCCCTGCCGTTCGCACGATTTGCACCGTCCTTGGACTGGTACCCCACGACCAGGACCTCGATACCGGCCGGAATGGATTTTTTATTCCAACCGCGTTTTACAAGAGCGTTGGGGGGACCGAGTTCGATCGCCCAGCTGACAACCTTCCCATCGGATCCTTTCACGTCGATGCTCAACCACGCATGGGGATTGATCCACTCCATCTTCGTGACGGTTCCCTTCAAATTGACCTGTTTGTTTCCGTCGAACTCCGCCGAAAACGCGTGATGCGCCCAGACGGGAACAGCAGCGGCCGCGAGACCAATGACGGCTGCGAGAACCAGCAGTTTCGTTCGCATCAGTTTCCCTTCCTACTTTGACGGTTTCTTTGCAGCCTCTTCGGCGCGGGCTACGGCCAGAATGTCGCGAAGGCCCCGATTACCTTCGTGGCACGAGTACTCCAGAATAGGTTGGCTGTCATCCATGGTCAAGGGCATCGAAAACGTCCACGGCTTGGTCCATGTCATCGGATCTTCCACAGTCACTGCCCACTTCACCGTGTTGGTTGCGGTGCGCCGGAAGCGTTCCGTCAGGCGGAGAGTGGCCCCGTTGGCATCCTGGAACGTGCCGTCGTCCCTGAAATTCGTCGTTTCGACGACGAGTGTGTCGCCTTCCCAGTGGCCTCTCGCGTCGCCCATGTAGGAGCGTATGGCTGGATTGGCGTGTGGACGGCCGTCGAGCGGAATGATTCGAGTTT
>Ga0134122_10001444_pt1 | contig 17206 bp, 24 predicted proteins | sample KB302_FD_96461 | JGI IMG/M metagenome (GOLD analysis project Ga0134122, IMG submission 96461) | Terrestrial soil microbial communities without Nitrogen fertilizer from Kellogg Biological Station, Michigan, USA - KB3-0-2 | ecosystem: Environmental > Terrestrial > Soil > Unclassified ... | reverse complement strand
TTATAGCAATTTAATGTTACAAGAGGGCAAATATGACTCAAATTCGCAGGATTAACTATAGTAATGATAAAAGGATTACGGCAATTAAAGCTCAACCCATTGATGGGTATGTTTGGGTAGCTTTTGCCAAAAATTCAGATGATGTTTGTATTTTGGAGAAACAATTTAAGTTTCAACTAAATCAAACTTTTTTCTCTATTGAAAAAGAAGTTAATGAAATTCTTTCTTTGGATTTAGATTCTTCAAATTTATATTTAGCTTATGATGATTCTGAATTGTTAGGAGAAATTCTTTCTTTATCTAATCCTATTTCTTTTACTACTGAAATTGAGATTCCTGGTGGAATTACTGAATCTCCTGTTGATGTTCATGTTAATGGAAGTGATTTATGGTTTTTAATTCCAGGCAATGATACAGGTTCAAATGCCAAATTACTTTTATATGATACTTTTGGTACTTTTCAATTAGAAATTGATTTAACAAGAACTGGTGAAGAAGTTTTGAATGCTTCTTCTTTTATTATAGATGAAAATAATGATATTTGGATAGTTACCAATACATCCCCATCTACAGTTGTTAGGGTTTTTGAAGTAACAGGTGGATATGATTGGACAATTACCGAAATAATTTAATAAAGGATATTATAATGGAAGATAAAATTATAAAAACTGAAGAAGAAAATAATATTATACACTTAAATTTGAAAAATGGTAATCGTGTACCTATTAAGGCAAAAACTATTTATACACATTATGAAAGCGGAAGAAAAGATTGTACGATTCAGTTACAAGAACCTATAGATATTAATGGAACACAAGAATTAATTTAAGAATGAAGTAAAACAGGAGATAATAAAATGGCTTCAGGTATATACAATAGATTAAAGTATAATTTAGCTAAAAAATTGGTTGATTTAAGTGGAGATACTATTAATGTTTTATTACTTGATAACTCTCATAGTTTTAATGCTGACCACAATGTAAAATCAGATATAAATGCAAATGAAATTTCTGGTACTGGTTATTCTACAGATGGTGCTGCTTTATCTGGTCAAACAGTTACTCAAGATGATACTAATGATTTGATGAAATTCGATGCAAATGACGTTTCGTGGACAACTGCAACTTTTTCAGCTTATCACGCAGTTTTAAATAATGTCACTGTTTCAAATAACCTGATTGGTTCTATTGATTTTGGCGGTGTTAAATCTGTTACGGGTGGAACATTTCTAATTCAATGGTCTACTAATGGTATCATTCGGTTAACGTAAATTATTATTTGACTATCTAAAGGAATTTTAAACAAATGGCAAATGCTAATTTTTCAGCAGCATTACAAAGTGGACAATTATGGGTTTGGGGTGTAGGTACTAATGGTGCTTTAGGTCAAAACACTACATTAGTTAACCGTTCCTCACCAGTTTCCGTAGTTGGAGCGCACTCTTTTGTTCAAATTTCTTTAGGAGCCGATAATGGAATTGGTCTTAAATCTGATGGTACAGCTTGGGCCTGGGGTAAAGGTGATTTAGGTAAACTAGGTGAAGGAACTGCCGCAGTTAACCGTTCTTCCCCTATTTCAGTAATTGGTAATCATTCCTTTATTTATGTATGCTCTGGAGAAGGTAATATGGTCGGCCTTAAAGCCGATGGAAGTGGATGGTGTTGGGGTGTAGGTTCAAATAGTCGTGTCGGTGATGCAGGTGCAGCAAATAGAAGTTCACCAGTAGCTCTTGTAAATCACACTTTTACAAAATTATTGTATGGTGAATTTCATGGTTTAGGTCTTAAATCTGATGGTACAATTTGGACATGGGGATTCGGTAATTCAGGTCGCTTAGGTAATAATGCAACTACAAATAATAATACACCTAGCCAGGTGGTTGGAAGTCATTCATTTGTTGACATTTTTCCAGGTGTCCATTCGTTAGCTTTAAAATCGGATGGCGCAGCCTGGGCTTGGGGTACAGGTACAAATGGTCAATTAGGACAAAACACATCTGCTGTTAATCGTTCCTCACCCGTTTCTGTTATCGGTAATCATTCCTTTATTCAATTATCGGCTGGTAATGCTCATTCCATAGGTCTTAAATCAGATGGTACTGCTTGGGCCTGGGGTGCAGGAACCACAGGAGAATTGGGCGAAGGTTCTGTTACAGTTGACCGTTCTTCTCCTATAAGTGTAGTCGGAGCGCATAGTTTTATTCAAATTTGGGCAGGAAATCAACATACATTAGGTCTTAAATCCAATGGTCAAGTTTGGACATGGGGTGTTGGCACATCTGGACAACTTGGTGAAGGTTCTACTGCTGTTTCTAGGTCAAGTCCTGTATTGGTTGTCGGTACTTTTACGTTTGATACCATACCTTCACAGTATCCTTCAAATGTTGTTAATATTACAGTTACACCTTCGGCTTTGGATATTGCAAGTTCTATTGTGGCTCCTACATTTGTAATTGATACAACGGTTACTCCTTCTATTTTGAGCATTACTTCATCCATTGAAACACCACAAGATATAAGCTCTGCTGCTATTGTTAATGTGTCGCCACTAGATATTGTTTCAAGTATTGAATCTCCTTCCTTTATCATTGGTGCAACTATTACGCCAGTACCTTTAGATATTGTAAGTTCTATTCAATCACCTATTATTCCACAGAGTATTATAGTTACACCTTCTGTTTTAGATATCACAAGTTCTATTTTAAGTCCAAATATTTCAACCATTTTAATTGCTGCGTATGGTTCAAGAATTCTATCAATTAATCCATTGATTTTTGTTACAAATACTTCTCCTGCTACTATTGTTAAAGTGGATACTACTGACCCTGAAAATTTAACATGGGAAGTTCAAGAAGTTTTTGGAATTGATTATTTACTGGATGCCAAAATTAATGAAAATACAGAATTTGTTTATATGGTTGGAGCCAATGGATTAGTATGTAAAATAGATATTAATGATTTAACCGATCAAACTATTATAGATTTATCAGATACCGATGATTTACAAAAAATTGATTTAAATGTTGAAGAAGGTCTTATTTATGTAGGTACTGAAAATAATGTAGGAGAAATGTATTTAATTGATGAACGAGAAACGGCAATTTTAAATTCTGATCTCGAAGTTATTTCAGAAGTCCATGAAATTTTAGATACTGATTTTAATTGTATTGAAGGATTTGTTATGAATTCTGATATTACAGTTTTAGGCACAGTAACTTCCATTATAAATTGTGATTTTAAATGTTTAACAGCTAGTGTAGATGATCTTGTGCCAATTAAATTAACAGATTTCGTTGTTTATATTGATAATGTTCAATTAAATGATGTTGATGTAGATTTATCGACAATTGAAATTTCACATACACAAGATGAAAAAAGTATAACTACTTTTAAATTAAATCGTAGACATGATAATATGAATAAAGACCTTTTAGGTAATACTCGAACCATTACAAGTCAAAATGTTGTAAAAGTTACCATAAGAGGAGTGCAAGAATTTGAAGGTAAGATTTCAAATATTGAATGTCAATATTCAAATACTGAAGGTGTATTTATTACAGCTACTTCAGAAGAACCTGAGAATGAATATGCAAATAAAACTTTACCTCTTCCTGATTTAGATGGAAGACTTCATCTTTTTGATGTATTGATTCAAAATCCTCAAATTTTTAATCCTTTTGTGGATGCAAATGATACAAATCCAGAAAAATATAAAGGAATTTTTCTTCCTTTAGGTAAGAAGGTTACTCAATCTGTTACACGTTATACTCAAATTGATACTACTGGTTCTTTTGCTGATAAAATTCAAAATGGTAAATTTAATGCTAGACAAAATTGGACTTATTTTTGGAGTCCAAAGGTTACCAATTTTAATCCTGAATTTAAATTAGGAAGTAATCGTACAATTACTTTTGCATATATTGGCACATCTTTATCACCTGTATCTTCTGATTTATGGAACTTAGAGAGAGCAAACCATAGATATCAAAGATTATTTGCAAATAAAGTCCAACGATTAGGTGATGGTAAAATTTATGTTTCTCAAATTGAGGAACTTAATATAGGTAATGCCTCTGCTATTTTTAGTACACTTGTTAGTAATGGTGATATTAATGGTAGTGGTGAAGTTCAAAATTCTTTTAAGAATAATGTTTTTGACCCTGAAGATTGGAATATTAATTTAACCATTTCTGTAAAAAGAGTTTTATTTTCTTTATTGGATAACTCTTTTGGTATTTATTTAGGAGATGCGCCTTATAAAGAAGTATCTGCGTCAAGAAATGATGTTTTAATTCCTAAATTCCGATGGGAAGATCACAATGATGGTCTTTATTCTGTTATTGATGAGGCTTATGATTTTAGAGAATTTTGTCAAATTATAGCTCAATTAGAATTAAAGAAATTAAAAAATATCAATGATGATATTTTACCTGATACTTCATGTACTATGTCTTTAGCTGTCGATGCTTATTATTATTGGGAACTAAAGTTATTAAATCGTATTAATGTTAATAATACTATAAATCCTGGCGAATTTTTTAATAATAATGGTTTCCCTTTAGCTATTAAACAAATTAAAATTACTGCTTCAGATAGAAAAGTTACTTTAACAACTGATAATGCAAAAACAGCTAAAGAATTGAAAGCCTTAGATAGACAATATCCTAATGAAGAAGAATATATTGATAAAGGTAGAAATATTTTCATCTTTCAAAAATCGGATATGGATACTAAGTTAAAGGTAGAATAATGTATAAAAGTTTTGATTCAACGCCTAATAAAATTAAGAAACTTTGGGATGAATCTTTAAAACAAGAGTCTCAAATTCCAGATGATAATATTATTATTTTTTCTGATAAATATTTAGAAAAAGCAATTCATCGTTTTATAATTATTCAAGATGAAGATATCAATTGGTCAGGTACTTATTATTTAGTGGATTTTCCAGAATGGGCTATACCTATGTTAAGACCTGTTGCTTTCTTTTCTTTAACAGGTGATGGTTTTGATGCAAACCTGGTGGATTTCTCAGGTGGTGCAGAAATTTCATTAACTTATTTAATTAATAAATTAGGAACTAATAGTTACGTTTTTAAATATGAAGCTAATACAGATGCAAGTTTCGATGGGCTTTTATTAGCCAATGTTTATTTATATTTTATAAATAATAGAAATTATGAATTAACAAATAAGGCTAAAAAATAATGACTCAATCATTTGGTAATAGACAAACTATAAGAAAAATATTTGATAGATTAAAAAATAATGAACGTCGTTTGAAAACTAATCATCAAACTTTTCTTAATCTTCATTTTGAAGAATTTGTTAAATCTCCAATTATTGATTTATATATATCAGATTGGAATACTATTCAAATAGCCCAAGCAAATCTTTCTACTCAATATCGTCCTATTGCTCAATTTACTAATACTGTTCCTGTATCTCATAAAGCAATCATTGAACCTCTATTAACAGATGAATTTTTATGTCCAGAAGAATGGCTTGGATTTATTAATGTTACTTTTGAAGTGAAGACTATTCCAGATACTTCAGTGATTGGCATTGATTCTTATAATAGAAAGACTTTTATTCAAAATCAACAAATACTGGTTGATGGTGATGAAATTTATAGTGGCATAGGAAGATCAAATAGATTTTTATATAATCAAACTCATATTGATTCTGGTGAAGTTCATTTAGAACATCTTAAACAAGCTTGGTTTGTTTCAAAAACTGATTTATCAGATTCAGGCCGAGTAACCAAAATTGTTATTCGTTATGATACTACATCTTCTGCCTCTCCTTGTGGGGCTAATAATGACTTTAAAGAATTAGTTATAGATTTAAATACTTTTCAATTACATGAAATTACTGCATTAACAAATAGCTCGGTTACTGGATATGGACTTAGAAGTCAACATACTTTTGTAAATCTACCGCCATGTACTGAACAAGTTACTACAATATCCGAAGGAGTAACGACTCAATCTTTTTCTGGTGTTACATCTGTAACAATTACGATTGAAAGAACAAATGGTTCAACCTTTAATGTTAGTGCAATAGCCCCTGTTAATCAAGATCAAGATGTTGATTATTGGTTATATTTTGGAGATTTAAAAACCCCTCCAAGAGTAGGATTTCAAACAGTAAGCGGTGATGAAAGATTATTAGCTGTGCCTCCTGATTCTTATAATATAGGAACAATTGAGGTTATACCCTTTGCTAAAGAAGTAAATACAACTACTTTAAATGTGTCCGATAATCGTCATGGATTTTTAAAAGTATCTAAATCAAATGATGAAATAGAACGCTGGAAATTACGATTTGGTGGTACAGCAGGTTTAGTTATTAGTGGTCTTCCTTTATTTGTTGGACAAGTAGATATTATAAGTGTAAATGAAAGAAAAAATACTTATACTAATCCTTATTCTCTTGGCCCCACACAGTCAGATGTGGATGTTTTAAAAGATTTTTATAGATTACCAGATCAAGATGTTCAATGGCGTATTAAATTAACTTTAAAAAATCCTTTGTATAATAAAATCTAATGGCTCAATTCGATACTAAAAGAAATAAATTACCTTATTGTTGGAATCTTCTTCAAAAGAATATAACTTCTTTGAATGCTGTTTTGCTTTTAAAATCCAATATATTAAGAGATGTTAATTTTGGAAAGTGCAAACCTTCTTCTGAAAATATCTTATTAGATTTATCTTCTGATTGGATAATTCCTAATCAATCAGGTGATGATTACTATTATAATTTTCAAATCGAATTTGAACAAATTGTTGAATCAGTTATTCCTTTTATCCAAGGACATTTTGTATATGTTATTGGTGATGAAAATTCTGAGATAATTCCAGAGGATACTATTATTGATGGATTTGAAACCAATGAAGTAGTGCAGATTTTTGATGTAGATATTACAAATATGAAGAGAGTATTATGGAATAAATCGTTTCATTATAATAGTTCATTTGCTCCCTTTTTTAAAGTTAAATTAATGGCGTATCTTTATAACCCAATTGTTTTAGATTAAATTTATCCCAATGATGAAGATTACAGTGGCGGTGGTGGCATAAGCCTTAATTCAGTCCACATAAGGCCGACACTTTCTCATTGGCCCCTGATTCTTAGTGAATTAGGACAAAATAACCCCTTTCTAGGCTTTTATGGCCCAGGAAGGGGTTTCTTTATTTATGTAGGGTTTGAGTCGTTTTAGGGGTAAGAAATCGAAATTTACGGTGTGGAAACGCAGGAAAGTAGGCTAATTTTGGGTTATTTGAACTTACCTTGGCTATCAAACCAATCAAGACCATGTTTCTCTCTGGCATAAGCAATTATGAAAAGATCGTGTATAGATTGGGTACTTAAGAAGCGGTTACAGCAAGCATTTGACATAGCGATACGAATATTACTTAAAATCTGAAGGTCAGATTTATTTGCATTCTTAGGCATTTCTCGGAATAATTGAAACAGTTCCTCAAGAGTTGGATACCATTTATTTTTAAATTCTTCTAAAGCATTACATTTTTTAATATATGAATTAGGATATTCCATTATATTTGATTATATTCTTTTAAAAGTTTCCAAAATTTTATGATTTCTTTAGCTTTAGGAGACTCTGGATATTTAAAAAAGTTTCTTATAAAAAATGAATCTCTTTTTAGAGACTGATTATCATATTCATCTAAATAGACTCGACACTGATTTTGATACAATTCCGTAAAACCAGGGGAATGTTTCATAAATAAATCAAACACATATTTCCAGTCATCCATATTATCCTTTTTTGGTATAAAAAGACCTATTACCAGTAAATCGACTTTCTGATAAAACATTTTTTATAAGAGGATTATTTGAATTCTTTATATGTTCGATATCATCTATAACTATCAATCCATTTTCTACGGTTCTTGGAAGAAAATATTCCAATTCTTTTGTAACTGTATTTTCATTATGTTCGCCATCTAAATAAACGTATCCAAATTTAGGTTGTAAAACTTGTTCATCTTTCCATAGTTCTATTTGTTCAAAAATCTTAATAAAATCAAAACTCGTTATTTTAAAATGTATATGGTCTAATTCATTATAAAAACAATAATCAGTAATATTTTTTAAGGCTTCTCTATATAGATTCTCACCATATAATCTTAAATTGGTTCTATCACTATTCACAAAAGGTTTTAAGCCATATGGGTCAATAGTTATCATTGTTCGGTTTATTTTACTATCATTAATGGCCTTTAAAGCTAATAAAGCAGAACCACCAGCCCTTGTGCCAATCTCAACAAACAAAGCATCAATAGGCAAATTAATCGAACAATTTAGTAACTCACTATAAAATTTATCAAACTCATTTGAGTGGTCTGATAGATTTCTGATTTCGTTTAAATCCATATTACCTTTTCTTGTTCCAAGGAATCCAGCCAAACCATCGAACAGCTTTGTAAATCATATATTTATTAAATTTATCAACTTTTAAAATTGTCATAGCTTCTTTAAAAATTTTATCACAGGTCTTTCTTTCAAACATTTTTGTATTGTAAAGATAATCGTGTAAAACAGCCGCCTGAGTATAAATACCATCAGGAGGAAGCCAAATCCAAAATACTCTAGGTATAGAAGCAAAATCTGTCAAAAATCCTTCAGGAACATAAATTACATTTGTACTATTTAATGCTCCAATATGATATTCAAATGCTCTGTACGTTCTCCATAATCTAGGAGCTAATTTTTCGACAACTAAATTATCTGTAAAGGAAGACATTTAACCCTTTTTATAAACCATCTCATATTTCTCAGGATGATTTAAACAATAAGTAACCATTGTTTGAGTAGTATTATCTCTATAATCTTTTTCACCAAACTTCTCACCAAAAACTTTATAAAACCAACGGGCTACCCTCAATGCAGATACTTCTTCATTAGGTCTTTTAATATATCGACCAAATAATTTAATACCTGTCAACCATGTTCCAAATTTACCAAAAAGATTAACATAACCCCAAGGCTGTCCAAGTTCTGAAGCACTAAGATGTTGTAATTCCCCTTCTTCCTCTGGTCGTATCATATTTTTTCTACGGAAAATAATTATTTTCTTTTGTTTTAATTCATCTACTAAATCATCAAACTGAACTACTTTTTGTTGTTCAATACTTCTGGACGAATTAAAAACCATTGCTGGATGATAATATTCTGATTGTTTAATTTTACCAGTAATTAATCTGAAAATATCTTGCCAAATTGTCGGAGAGCGCATTAAATACTTAACCACCTTCGGCCCCGTTTTATCTGAGTCCTCGAAAATAATGTCACCAGTTTTAGGAATATAATCCATTTTATGCCGCCTTATTTGTTAAAATTTTAGGATTCTCTAATAAGATACCCTTATACCAACCAAGCAAAATTAAATGATTCTTCCAACCCAATTCTTCTACGATTCTATGTTCTTCATACACAGGAAGTTCAGTTCTTTTAACTTTTTGTCTAATAAGATCAAGATGAATAATTTGTGTTACATCATTTCCTCTACCCATTACAAGAATATGTCCTTTTCTATGAACAGGATTTTGATCTCTTGAAAATTTGGTAGATTCAAGAATAATATGATTGTATTCTGAAAAACCTTCAAAGAAAAATTTCTTATTACCGATATTATAAATGAGTTTTTCAATTGGTTTCCCAGGGACAGTATTCCACTCCCCTTTGAAAACTTCACCTACAAATATTGTATTATCGTTAAAGAAAACTTGGAAATTAGGGTTCATATTCTATACCGCCACATAAAATTTTTATAAGAAACTTGTTTACCATTACATACTTCAGCTATAGAATTTCTTGATATTTTTAATCTTCTGGATGCTTCAATTATTGAATTAAAATAATTAATTATATTTCCATTTAAATCTAATTGAATAATTTGTTTATTATGCGCTCTTGCAGTATTTTCCGATTGTTCTATAAATCTACAATTATCCCTAGTATAATTTCCCTCATTATCTTCCCTATCTATGGAAGGTTTCTCCATTAAATAAGCTTTATCTCTAAACCATAAAAATTTTCCATCTTCATGGTTTAAATTAAATTCAATACCTTTACCACCATAATATTTATAATCTTTATCATTAGGATTATTACATCTTTTTCTGGCCGCACGAAATGAATCATACCAAGGATATAATTTTTTTCTAATTTTCCAATTAATTTGACCTTTTTTCTTTAATCTATCTTTATGTTTTTGATAATAATCTTGATTATACATATTATATTTGATATTCGATTTTTACCAACATTTTCCATTCGGTAAAGGTTAATAAAGTTATATCTTTAGACCAAAGACAATAATCCATATAACAAGTACATCTGCTTTCAGGATTCTTGTCACAGTATCCATAAAGATTGTTACAGACGTTTGTCCAACATGAGGGTTTATCGTCTTTATTCATTTGGTTTATTTTTATAACCAATCCATTTTTTCAGGTTATATTTTTCTTTTAATTTTTGTAAACTATGCTGCCAATTACCTTGACGTAATTTTGAATATTCTTTACCATCTTTTTTACTATTTTCACCTATATAAATTCCAGCGGAAGATTCAGAATATACCACTTTAAATCCATTTTGTTTAAATCGCCAGAAAAAATCTTCATGTTCTGCCATAAGAAGTTCTCTATCCCATCCTGTTTGCATTAAAGAAGATGTTTTAGCAATAAAGAAATTTTTTACAATATCACATTCCCAAAGATAATACGTTTCTCTATTTTCTGTATCGCATATTGTTGCCCATCTTGTTTCACGTATTTTAGTAATATATTCAATTTCAAAATGGGATTTTTCTATCAAATTTAATTTAGCTTCCCAAGGTATACGATTTTCTAATTTTAATCCTATTAAATCTACCGTACATCTTTCAAGAAATATAATTAAATCATTAATATTATTCATTGATTGATTAAATACAATAGAATCAGCACTTATAATACAATAAGGTATTTGTTGTTCATAAGCGGCTTGAACTCCTACATTCCTACAATAAGAGATACCACTATTAAATGGAACCCTAATAACCTCTATTTGACGATTCTCATATGTATGCGCTCTGGCACAAGCCGTTTCATAAAATATTCTTTTTTCTTCAGAATCATATTCAAAATTATTCTGATCTATAATAAATATTTTTGTTTTGTCCATATCCATATGCTCGATAATAGACTCAATACACTTCATCAAAAGATCATCTCGATAAATTGTAGGTATAATAATGGCTATTTCTGGTTTATACATAAAATTATTCCTATATAATAAAAAATAAATATTTGAAGACTTAACATCATTAATCTAAAATAAGATTCTTTATATTTTTTCTTCCACAGATGTAAGATCATCTTAAAGTCCTTTTAATAAATCATCATAATCAGCACAACAAAGGATTTCCCATCTTAAAAGCGGCCATTTTTTTACTGCATTAGAATAAAGTTTTCTATAAAGCCATTTATGATATGGTAATACTACAAAATTTAAAAGTCTAACAACTTTAGATAAACAATAAATATCAAAAGTCCATAACCATTGTGGATACCTAGAATAACAATGACCTGGATGTGTTATAGAATGCAATTGATACCATCCTAAAGAACAATAAATCCTTGCGGTTCCCCATTTTTCTTTATAATCACGTACACTAATTCTTCCCCATCTCTTTAAGTTAAGAGCAATGTATTCAATAGCCTCATTTAAACCCTTCCAATCAAAATCTTCTTCGTCCCATGTGTGCATTATTTTAAGTCCTTTAATTTATAAATATTCCATTCTGGTCTTGACCTAAATGTTCTTTGTAAATAACTGACCACAGGCACAGGTATATTAAATGAACGACCTTCAATTTTATTGTATTGTTTATAACGTAATGGAACCTCAGACAAGATTTTTATGTCGATTCCATCTTTGGTAAAAGAATTCGTTGTAAAATGATACTGATACCCATTTAAAGTTAATTTATCATAAACATCTTTAGGTAATTTTATTCCAAGATATAAAGGATTACTAAAAGAAATTCCTTTAACATATTCTAAACAAGTTTTATCCATCAAGAAAAAAGGTATATTATCATTCTCTAAGATATTTGAAAATTCAAAAAGTTTCTTTAATATATCTGAATCAGGTTCCTGAAATTGTTCTTTTTTATCAGGTAATTTATCTTTTTTAGGAGCCTTAAAAATTTCGATATCCCATTGTTTTCCATCAAGACCGACCAAAGAATCCACATTCCAAATTTCTTTATAATATTGCCAAAAAGTCTTATTACGTTTTCGATAAGCATCATAAAGAGGATTTTTTATATCAATATTCTGATTTGCTATAGGAATTGTAGTCCATACACATTTATAATCAGTTTTATATTTAATGGTTAAAAATGATGATAAATGTTCACAAAGTTTGAGTCTTTCATCGTAAATATTAATATTAAATAATTCTCTACGAGCTAAGAAACAATTCATCATCATATCACAATAATAGAATTCCTTACCTTCAATAAAAGGCCATGCTTTATTATAAAAAACTTTTCTATTCTTAATCTCTAAATTTACTTCATAATGATTTATTTCTCCATTAAATAATTCGGCCATACCCACCAAACCGATTTTAGGATTTGATTCCAATATTTGTTTTAACTTTCTTATATCTGTTTCAGGCAGGAATAAATTGTCTTCGTCCAAAATACATATATAAGGTTCTTTAGCCCTTTCAATAGCTGAATTTCTACATACTGAAATCCCTGCATCAAAACCACAATAAATAATTTCGTGACCCTGACCCTCCAACATAGAATAAAAAATCTCTTTACTCTTATTAAATACGCCTTGTTCTGCAATGTAAATTTTACAACCAGGATAATATTGAAATATACTTTTTACAAGATTGAATAATAACTTATCACGTAGGAAGTTAACAATAATTATGGCTACATCATTTTGTTTATGTGGTGCAATAACTTTAAAATCCTTGAAATCATTAGATTCAATAGGAAGTAAACTCTGAGTAACAACAGGCATTTCTGGTATATACATTATTGCATTTCCTCATAAAATAAATAACTTTTATTAGAACCTTTAAATTCAAAACCGATTTTTAATTCTAATTGACCAATACCAGGCTGAGTAAATCCACCCTTATTAATAATATTTTCGGGCGTTAATTCAATGATCTCTTGAGTTAAAGAATCATTCTTCTTAACTGGTAAATAAATTACAGGCAATGCTTCTGGAATATCCATTTCCTGTTCTTGACCATTTTTAAATAAAAATATAGCTTTCATTGTTTCTCCACAAAAAATACATAATTTTCCAACCAAGGTTTATCAGAGTAATAATATTCTCTTTCAAATGCTTGCATATAAGATACTTTTAAATTCTTTAATTTTCTTGCTACTTCTTCAATAGATTCTGTAATCATAATATCAGGATTATTATTCCAACTCTTTTTTATGGCCCGTAATATGATAACTGCTTCATTATTACAAACTTCATGTAAATTATAATATAAAGGAGAACAATCCAATGAAGCAGGAGCATCTACTACAATTATATCATATGTTGGAGCAATTGTCAAGACCTCTTGAAAAGAATCTCCATTACATATTTTTGCATGAGGGTACAAATTAAGTAGATTTTCACAATTATTACTGTTAATTTCCCAAATACTTAAGTCTTTTACTCTATGACCATAAAAGTTTAAATGTCCTCGTCCATTTCCTCCAAACATTTCTAAGACTTTTTTATCTTCCCAATCAGGAATCTCTTCTAAAATAAGCCTCAATATATCTCCACCATGACAATTCAATACCTTATGGGCATCAGGGCCATAATTAAAGAGAAGATCAATAGCTGAAAGATTAGGAATAAAGTCACCGTGAAGTTGTTTATAAACAGGATGAAAGAATTGTTGAAATTCTACATTAATATTTGCTTCTTTAAATTTATCTAATTCAAGATAATCTGCACCAGAGACACCGCTTAAATAAGTAGTGGCCCCACCTTTTTTACAGATTTCAACTAATAGGTCTGTGGCTTTTAATGAAGGGTCAATATCTAATTGTGAAGCAAGAATAACTTTTCCTTTATATCCAAATTCTTCAAGGAGCCAAGTTAATAATTCAATATTTAATTGTCCAAGTGTCTCAAAATTCTGTTCAATTGCATATTTAATTATACAAAAATAATCTTTTAAATAAGGTGCTTTAGCATAAGCTTGTTGAATAGAATTAAGATATTTTCTTTCCCATTTCTGACTATAATCAATCTTAACTTCATTTAATGGTTGGTTCATTTTTGCATTAGTGGAAACAGTAATCCATTGTGAACCATTCTGAGTTTTGATTTTATTACGGTGGTCAAAATAGTTATGGCGAAATCCGCTATTATCTAAAATAACAAAAACATCACTCTGAAGAATTTTCTCAAATACACCGCAATAAGATAAATGTTCTGGTTGGTGAATTGTAACTCGCATTAGATTATCATCCTTTGTCTTATAACACTGAAGCCCTCAGCATATTTAAAACCTGACTCAATACCTCTTAACCTTCCAAGACATTCTACAGACTCTAACCACTTATTACCATATTTTTTATACTGTGAAGTTTGTGCTTTTAAAGCTTTGATCTTTTTATCAAAAGTATTAGAAATATCAATATAGGCATTAATATGATAAAGATCAATACTTTTTGCAGGAAATACAGGTTCAAAAACAAATAAGTTGGGAACCCTTCTTGCCGCTGTAAATACTGCCCTGCCTGTGTTAGCATGATCTGAATGAGTATCAGAAGGTGAATGAGTATAAACCAATTCAATTTCAAACATTCTAAATATTTTATCCAATTTTTCAATAATTTCTGAATTATATGGTACTTCTTTTGTAGGATAATATAAATCTAAAAGAGTTGGTGTTACTTTCCCACACAAAATTTTTATAGAAGCGTCCCTTTCAGAAATAGCTTCATTTCTTGAACGATGTTGTTTACCATCTAAATCAAAATATTCAGATATAGAAGTATAAACAATTACTAAATCATCTGGATTTGTTTTGGAAATAATTCCAGAACAACTAAGTAACTCGTCATCTATATGGGCGCAAACTATAGCTGTTTTCATATATCAAATCCTTTAGTAATATTCTTAAACTCAAAATCTACATTTTGCTTAGTTAATTCTTTTAACATTTCTTGATTAAAATCATTAAAACTCTTTTTGATTCTGTATAAATAAAGTTCTAAATCTCTATTGGAACAATATTTTTCAAGAGAAATAACGGATGAATTCAATTTATCATAGATATCATTTAACTCTTTAATTTGTTTGGTAAAATCATCCATTATACACCTTTAATTTCCTTGATGCCCCATTTATTCATAAATCGGGCATTGAACTCAGGTCTTTTTCTAAAGGTGATATACTCATCTTTTCTTTCAGGATAATGGTCACCAATTAAATTTGTTTCAAAATAAACTTTCCATTTATCTTGATTCTTTAATCTTAAATAAAAATCTGTATGTTCTACGATTTTTTGCTCTTCATCCCATAGGATTGTATTAAAGACTTCTTTCCGAAATAAGGCAAAATTCAAGACAACATCACAATATCCATATTTAACTGGAAAATAATTTAAAACACCATCATTAAGTTCCAATTTATGAGAATAAAGTTGTCGTCTGTTTGTTTGATGATTATTTAATTGTCCACCAACCACTCCTACTGTTTTATCCTTTTTAAAAATTTCTAGATGCTTTTCCAAATTATTCTGAATTCTTATATCATCATCACATAAAAAAATATAAGGCTCTTTTATGAGTTTCACTAATTTATTTCGGGCATAAGATAACCCACAATCAAAAGGAAGATAAATAATTACGTGTCCTTCTTTTCTTAATTGTTTGTAATATTCTTCTTTTTCTAATGAGAAAAATCCCTGGTCTGTTATATATAATCTATAAGGAAATTTACGAAAGAACTGTATTGTTTGTTGACACATATCATCACGCATAAATGTAGAGAACATTACAGCAATATCAGTAGATAATTTCTTCTGAAATAAATCGGATGAATATAATGGTACAAAGTCTTTTTCATCTACCAAATAAGATTTATCAACATTTAAAATATTATGTCTTCCAAAGAATGCTTTTACAGGTGTCTTCCAATCACCATATTGAATTTCAAGTCTTTTATTTATATTATTAGGAACTGGAAAATCTACACCTAGAAATTTATATGTATTTAATGGAAAATATACTTCCTTTGGAAAACGGATTCTATATTTTAAAGTCCATTGATTATTATCATTTGGATTTTTATCATAATAATAATGATATAGAAACTTGGCATCATAATTTATGGTAAAGAAATCAAATTGAAATCCATTAATCTTAGTAGATAATTCTGTCGCCCATTCCTTTTTTACTTTCAAAAAGGGTCTTAATTTTGCATTCGATAAGATAAGTTTCTTAACCTTATCCATATCATGTTCCATAACACCTATATCAATGTCATCTTCAGGGTCAAGATAGTTATCTCTTACGGCCTTAAGTAAATTACCTGTCTCATAAACCCAAGTAATTTTATTATCATTTAATAATTGTCTAATATAAAGAAGGATTTCTTTTTGTGTCATGGTTCCTTAGAAAATATAAACGATTAATAGTTGAAATAAGTGAAATAACTGGTCTGCATAAACCAATCGACGGATTTCAAAGTCGAATAACGTATTATTGTTCATAATTTTACATTTTGTAAAATCAGCTATATAATGACCAAGGAGAAGAAATAAAAGCTTCCACATAAATACAGAAATACCCAGGAATTGTAAGGCTAATAAAATGAATCCTGTCCAAATCGTAACATGAGCAAACAAAAATAATGGCTCTTTACCTTTCATTTCGGCTAACCAACTCCCCTGAAGTGGAAAATCAGCTAAACAATGTGCAAATAATAAATAAAAGAAATCCATATTTACTCCTTAAAAGTTTCTTCAGCTTCTTGGATATCTGAAGGAAAATCACATTCCATTACTCTATATGCCGTAACATCAACCATCTGTAAATAGATATATGGTAATACCAAATTCAAAGCATGTTCAAACCATTGGTCTTTCTTGATTTCATCTAAACCTATATATAAATGGCCTATATAATTCTTAAATTTTCCTACCCC
>Ga0134122_10001443_pt1 | contig 17208 bp, 15 predicted proteins | sample KB302_FD_96461 | JGI IMG/M metagenome (GOLD analysis project Ga0134122, IMG submission 96461) | Terrestrial soil microbial communities without Nitrogen fertilizer from Kellogg Biological Station, Michigan, USA - KB3-0-2 | ecosystem: Environmental > Terrestrial > Soil > Unclassified ... | reverse complement strand
TGATCCAGGCCAAGATCGCGATAGGCTCGGGACAGCTCCTGGGTAAGGGCGTGGCCGGCGCAACGCAGAGCCGGCTCGCCTTCCTCCCGGAGCGCCACACAGATTTCATCTTCGCCGTATTCGCCGAGACGTGGGGGTTTGCCGGTTGCCTCGTCCTCCTCACCTGCTATGCGCTCCTTCTGCTCCGCGGCTTCGACATCGCGGCGTCGACGCGAGAGCCGGTGGGACGACTGGTCGCGCTGGGGGTCACCGCGCTGGTGGCCACCCAGGTGATCGTCAACGTGGGCATGGTGACCGGGCTGGTCCCCGTGGTCGGGATTCCGCTGCCGTTCATGAGTTACGGCGGCTCTTCCATGGTCGTCTCCATGATGGCCCTGGGACTCCTGCTCTCGGTTCGAATGCGGCAGTTCCAATGAGACGCTTCCTCGGTCGTCGTCGCGCGAGCGGCCCGGCCCGGACGTCGGGGGGATACTGCCGTGAGCAAGCGCATCGTCGTCAACGTCGGTCTGCTCGAAACGCGCGTCGCGGTCCAGGAGCGTAACCTCCTCACCGAGCTCTATCTCGAGCGGCATCGCCACCGGTCGATCGTGGGCAGCGTGTACAAGGGCACGGTCACGAACGTGCTGCCCGGCATGCAGGCCGCCTTCGTGGACATCGGGCTCAGCAAGGACGCCTTCCTCTACGCCGGGGACTACACGGCCAACCTCACCGCCGCCCCCGCCGCCATGCTGGCCGGCGCCGAGGACGACGCCGATCCCGACGCGGAGGGTGCCGAGGGGGAGGAAGGAGAGGAGCCCAAGCGCGAGGCCACCGGGCCCATCGAGGAGATGCTGAGCCGGAACCAGGAAGTCCTGGTGCAGGTCTCCAAAGAATCGCTGGGCACCAAGGGCGCGCGCGTCACGTCCTTCATCTCGATCCCCGGCCGCTACGTCGTGTACATGCCGCAGGCCAGGCACGTCGGCGTCTCGCGCCGCATCCGCGACGAGCGTGAGCGCGATCGCCTGCGGGCCGCGCTGCGCAGCCTGAAGCTGCCGCCCGGCGGTTTCATTCTGCGCACCAACGCCGAGGGTAAGGGCGAGGAGGAGTTCGCCCACGACGTCGAGTTCCTCTCCCGCCTGTGGTCGCAGATCCAGGCGCGCTTCGAGCAGGCCAAGTCCCCGGCCGCGTTGCACGAGGAGATGGACCTGACCTTCCGGGTGGTGCGCGACCTGTTCTCGCCCGAGGTGGACGAGTTCGTGGTGGACGATCGCGCCGCCTACGACAAGTGCGTGGGCTACGTCCAGGCGCTGGTCCCCGCGCTGGAGCAGCGCGTGCGGCTCTACACCGAGCGGGCGCCGATCTTCGACGCCTTCGGGATCGAGAAGGACATCGAGAAGGCGCTACGTCGGCGGGTGTGGCTCAAGTCGGGCGGCTACATCGTCATCGACCACACCGAGGCGCTGGTCTCCATCGACGTCAACACCGGCAAGTACGTGGGCAAGCGCGACTTCGAGCAGACGGTGCTCAAGATCAACCTGGAGGCGGCCACCGAGGTGGTACGCCAGATCCGGCTGCGCGACCTCGGCGGCATCATCATCATCGACTTCATCGACATGGAAGTCCTCGAGCATCGCGAGCAGGTCTACAAGGCGGTGAAGCGCGCGCTGGCCGAGGACAAGGCCCGCACCAACGTGCTGGAGATCTCCGAGCTCGGCCTGGTCGAGATGACGCGCAAGCGGGTCCGCCAGGATCTGCGCGCGCTGCTGACCCAGTCGTGCCCGACGTGTCGCGGCGGCGGCGTGGTGAAGTCGAACGAGACGCTGGCCACCGAGATCTACCGCGCGATCCAGGCCAAGGCCGCCGCCGAGGCGCCGGCCGCCGAGGGACGCGAGATCGTGGTGCGCGCGCATCCCGACGTGGCCGGCTACCTCGAAGCCGACGGCCGACCCGACCTCGAGCGCCTGCAGACCGGCCTGGAGGTGAAGATCACCGTCCAGTCCGCCTCCGGTCAGGCCCAGCGCGAGGAGTACGAGCTCCGCGTGCGCTGACGGCCGGACTCCGCTAGCATCGCGACGCGATGGCCAAGACGCCTCCGTCACGGGTCAGCACCAGCCGCATCCTGGCCGACCTGCGCCTGGCCGCCCGGAAGGGTGACCGCTCCGCGCTCACGCTGGCCGTCGAGCAGATGCGTACGCTGGCCCACTCCCCGCGCTACTGGGAGCGCTACCTCGGTCTGCTCCGCAATCCGCTGGCCCGGATGGTCGACATGCTGACGATCAAGCAGGGCGAGCGCATCGCGCACCAGAAGGGCTGGAAGCTTCCGCGGCCGGCGGCCCCGACCGCCGACGCCAAGTCGCGCCGCGGCGGGAAGAAGGCTCCGGCGCGGCGGCGGCGCGCGGATGGATCGCCGGCGGTGCAGCCCTCCCTCTTCGAGTGACCCGCGCGGTCGTCATCGTCAATCCGGCCTCGGGCGGCGGGCGCACCGAGGGGCTCTGGCGCGAGCTCCGCGACGACCTCCACCGCATCGGCCTGGTGTTCGACTGGGCGCCCACGACGGGGCGGAGCAACGCCATCGATCTCGCCCGCGCCGCCGCCGGCGCCGGCGCGCAGCTGATCGTCGCGGTCGGCGGCGACGGGACTCTCAACGAGGTGGTCAACGGCGCGACGCGGGAGACCGGCGAGAGCCCGGTGGTGGGCGCGGTGCTCACGGGCCGTGGCCGCGACGCCGCGCGAAATTTCGGCCTGTCCCTCGACATTCACGCCGCCGCCCGCGCGCTCGTGCACGGCGCCGACGCGCGCTTCGATCTCGTCCGGGGCGAGTGGGCCGACGGGACCCGGCGCTACGTCGTCACCGCGGCGGGCGCGGGCTTCGACGCCGCGGTGGCCCGGCGGTCGGTCATCGGCGGGCGGCGCGGCACGCTGCCCTACGTCAGCGCGATCCTCAAGTGCCTCGCCTCGCACGCGACCGTGGCGACCGAGATCGAGGCCGACGGTGCCGAGGCGTGGACGGGGCGGATCAGCACCGTGGTGGTGGCCAACGGCGCGTTCTACGGCGGCGGGATGATGATCGCGCCGGGCGCCGACGCCGCCGACGGCCATCTCGACCTGGTGGTGCTTGGAGACTTCGGGCGTCTGGAACTCCTGCGGTGGCTGCCGACGGTCTATCGGGGCACGCACCTGGCCTGCGCCAAGGTCGTGACTCGCCGCGCCCGCCGCGTGACGATCCGTCCGGCCTCCCCGTTACCCGTGCACGTGGACGGCGAGCCGGCCGGCGAGACACCGGTGACGTTCGAGATCCGGCCCGGCGCTCTGCGGCTGCGGCGCTGAGGGATCGCGCGGCGGGTTGACAGCGGACCGGCCCGGGGGCACGCTACCCCCTGGGGGTATAAGCGTGCTCAACGACGAGGCCAAGGCCAAGGCGCGCGGTCGGCTGCGACGGATCGAGGGGCAGGTGCAGGGCCTGCAGCGCATGATCGAGGGCGACGCCTACTGCGTGGACGTGCTGCTGCAGATCTCCGCGGTGCAGGGCGCGCTGGAGCAAGTCCAGAAGCTCCTGCTCGGCCGCCACATCGAGTCCTGCGTGGCCGACGCCCTGCGCACCGGCTCGCGCTCCGAGCGCCAGCAGAAGATCGAGGAGCTGCTCGAGGTGTTCTCCCGCTTCGGGGGCGCGTGATGGCCGAGCGGCTCACCCTGCCGGTCCGCGGCATGCACTGCGCGGCCTGTGTCGGCAAGGTCGAACGCGCACTCACCAAAGTCCCAGGCGTCGAGACGGCGTCGGTCAATCTCGCCACCGAGCGAGCCACCGTGACCTTCGACCCCGACCAGACCGCTGTGCCCGCGCTGCAGGCCGCGGTCGACGCGGCCGGCTACGAGCTCGCCGCGGCGCCGATCGAGGGTGGCGAGGCCGAGGACCGTGAGCGGGCCGACCGCGCCCGCGAGCAGGCGGCGCTGAAGTGGCGGGTGATGGTCGGCGTGCTGCTCTCCATCCCGATCGTGATCGGCGGCATGCCGGACGTGTTCACGTGGGCGCCGGCCTGGCTTCGCGATCCCCGCGTGCTCCTGGCCCTGACGGTCCCGGTGCAATTCTGGGTGGGCGCCGAGTTCCATCGCGGCTTCCTCGCCGACCTGCGGCGCCGCAGCGCCAGCATGGCCACCCTCGTCTCGCTGGGCACCAACGCCGCGTTCTTCTTCAGCGTGGCGGTGACCCTGTGGCCGCACGTCTTCCACGCGACCGGCGCCATGACCTACTACGAGACGGCGGCGGTGGTGATCACGCTCGTGGCGCTGGGGCGGTGGCTGGAGGCGCGTGCGCGCGGCCGCACGTCGGAGGCCATTCGCCGGCTCGTGAGCCTGGCCCCGCGCACCGCGCGCGTGCGACGCGGCAACGAGGACGTCGAGATTCCCACCGGGGACGTCCAGGTCGGCGACCTGGTTCGTATCCGTCCGGGCGAGCGAATTCCCGTCGACGGTGTGGTGATCGAGGGCGCATCAACGGTCGACGAGTCGATGCTCACCGGCGAGAGCCTGCCGGTGGACAAGGCCTCCGGGGCGACCGCGTTCGGAGGCACGGTGAACCGCACGGGGAGCTTCGTCTTCCGAGCCACGCGGGTGGGGCGCGAGACGACCCTGGCGCGGATCGTCAAGCTCGTGGAGGAGGCGCAGGGCTCGCGGGCGCCGATCCAGCGCCTGGCCGATCGCGTGGCCGCCGTGTTCGTCCCCGTGGTGCTGGTGATCGCCGCGCTGACGTTCGTCGGCTGGTGGCTGCTGGGGCCGGAGCCCGCGCTCCTGCACGCGCTCAGCAGCACGGTGGCCGTGCTGGTCATCGCCTGTCCGTGCGCCATGGGGCTGGCCACGCCGACAGCGATGATGGTCGCCACCGGCCGTGGCGCCGAGCACGGAGTGCTGATCCGTAGCGCGGCCGCCCTCGAGCGGCTGCGGGACGTCGACACCGTGGTGTTCGACAAGACCGGCACGCTCACGGTCGGGCGCCCGTCCGTGACCGACCTCGTGGTGGCGGCAGGCGACGCGACGGACGACGATCTCCTGTCGCTCGCCGCGGCGGTCGAGCAGGGCTCCGAGCACCCGATCGGTGAGGCCATCGTGCACCGCGCGAAGGATCGCGGCCTCGCGCTGCCGGCGGTCGGCTCGTTCGTGAGCGTGCCCGGGCAGGGAGTCGACGCGCTGGCGCCGGACGGCCGGGTACTGCTCGGCAATCGCCTGCTCATGGACGCGCGCGGGATCGACGTCGCCGCCCTGGCTCCGCGCGCGGAGGCGCTGGCCGCGGATGGCAAGACGGTGGTGTTCCTCGCCTTCGCCGGGCGCGCGCTCGGGCTCATCGCGGTGGCCGACGTCCTCAAGCCAGAGGCTCCGGCGGCGGTGCGCGCGCTGCGGGAGATGGGGCTCGCGGTCGTCATGCTGACCGGTGACCATCGTCGGACGGCCGCCGCCATCGCCGCGCAGGCCGGCATCGACCGCGTGCTGGCGGAAGTCCTCCCGGAGGCCAAGGCGCAGGAGATCGCTCGTCTCCAGGAGAAGAGCGCGGTGGTGGCGATGGTCGGCGACGGCATCAACGATGCACCCGCCCTGGCCCAGGCGGACGTCGGCATCGCGATGGGCTCGGGAACCGACGTGGCCATCGAGGCCGCCGACGTCACGCTGATGCGGGGCGATCTGCGGGGTGTGGTGGCGGCGGTGGAGCTGTCACGCCGCACCATCCGCATCGTGAAGGAGAACCTCGCGTGGGCATTCGGCTACAACGTGGTCCTGATTCCCGTCGCCGCCGGGCTGCTGTACCCGGTGGCCGGAATCCTATTGTCGCCGATCCTCGCCGGCGCGGCGATGGCGTTCTCGTCGGTGTCCGTGGTGACCAACAGTCTCAGACTCAAACGATGGAGGCCCAGTGATGGCCGTTGATCCCGTGTGCAAGATGACCGTCGATCCGCCCAAGGCCGCCGCGCAGTCGAGCTACAAGGGCGAGACGTATTACTTCTGTGCGGTGGGCTGCAAGCAGAAATTCGACCGCGAGCCCGACAAGTATCTGGCGGGCGCCAAGAGCGAGATGGGCCACTGATGCTCGCACCCGCGCTCCTGCAGGGCCGCGCCCGCTACGAGCGCGTGATGCACGGCTGGGTCGACAACCTGCACGAGGACGCGCTGACCCACACCGTGCGCCTGTCCGACGACGACCGCGGCCTCGAGGTCGCGGTCGTCGCCCTTCCCTCGCCGAGCTACGCCATTCACGAGGCGCGGCTCACGGCGCTGACCGGGGACGTGGCGCCGTCGGTCGCCGCCGGCTTCGCGGGCCTGGCCGGCGCCGCCCTCGTCGGCGGTCTGACGCGCCAGGTAGCCGGGCTCGTCGGCGAGGCGCCCGGCGGCGTCCTCGCCGTGGACGCGACGATCGAGGTCGGGCGCCTGGCCCGCCAGGTGGCGAAGATGCCGCGCGCCCAGGCCGAGCGAGCGGCCGCCGGTGATCCGCGAGAGTGCTGGCAGCTCGATACGACGGGCTGGGTCGAGCTGCCGAACTCCTGCTTCGCCTACAGTGAGGCCGGGCGCCGCCTGCTCGACACGCGCACGGTGGCGGCCCAGATGAACCCCGACCTCTACAGCCCGCGGCCAGGCCAGCGGCAGGTGTTCGAGCGGCGCAAGGTCGCCCGGCTCGAGCGGGTGGACAGCGGCCTGCTCCGCCTCTTCCATTCGATGCACGACAACGTGCACGGCTTCGAGATCACCTACGAGATCGACCTGGCCACCGGCAAGATCGTCCGCGCCGAGCACATCACCCCGCGCCTGCCGTACATGGGTATCTGCTCGGAGCCGCAGCGGCGGATCACGTCGCTCCTGGGCGAGACCGCTGATGCTGGACTGCGCAAGCGTATCCAGAGCTCGCTCGGTGGGGAAAGCGGCTGCGGCCAGTTGTACGACCTCACCGCCGACCTCCTGAAACTGCTCGCGTAGCGTCGCGCAGTGTGGTGGCGCCGGCTGGGGGCCGCATCGGCCCCGCGCACGCCCGCATGGCTCGCCTGTCGCCATAGCTCGTTCTGGCCACGGCTCGCTCGACCCCCCCAACCCCCCGGGGGGTTCGCGGCGACCAGTTGAATCGTGGACGGCTCGCTCGCCATGGCCAGAACGAGCAACGGCGACGACGGCTCGCCATGATGGCGCGCACGGGACCGATGCGGCCCCCAGCCAGCGCCACCACACTGCAGCCTCATCACTCGGTGGGTGGGCCCAGGGGCAGGCGGTAGCCGTTGACGGTGAAGTTGGGGACTGGTTGGAAGTTCAGCTCTGGGGCGGGCTGAAAGCCCATGCGCATGTACAACCTTAGGGCGGACTGCATGGCGGACATCGTGTGGAGTGTCAGGGCGTCGGATTTGGCTTCGCGGGCGCGGCGTACGCACTCTTGCATCAGGGCCAGGGCGACGCCTTTGCCGCGGGCGGAGGGGGCGACGGCGAGGAGGCGGACTTCCGGCCAGCGGCCCTGGCCGGGCGCGATGGTGGCCCCGGGCGGGGGAGCCGGGTAGAGCAGCACCGTCCCGACGATCGTGCCGTCGAGGTCGGCGACGAGCTGGGCGGCGGGGCGGGGGTTGGTGATCGTCGCCAGGATGTTCTCGCGGTACGCGTTCCAGAACGGGACCTGGGTGGCGTACTCCTGGTACGCGGCCAGCGTGACGTCGACGATTGCATCGCGGTCGGTCGGTCGAGCTTCGCGAAGCGTCAAGGGCATCGCCCGTGGCTCTCCCGGTTCAGTGCGGTCAGGCCCGTGGATCACCGGTACGTCCGGGCAGTCTAGCAACGCGGAGGCCAGCGGTCACGGCGGTATACTACGGGGCGCGATGCCGCTGCTGCCCGCTGGCAAGCTGCCACCCGACCTGTTGCAGGCGGTCCTCGACAAGCACGCGCGCCACGATCCTCGGGTCGTGGTGGGGCCGCGGGTGGGCGAGGACGCCGCCGTCATCGACCTCGGCGATCGCTATCTCGTGGCCACCGCCGATCCCATCACCTTCGCCACCGACGATCTGGGCTGGTACGCGCTGCACGTCAACGCCAACGACATCGCCGTGCGCGGCACCCGGCCGCGCTGGTTTCTGGCCACGCTGCTGCTGCCGGCCGGCGCCACCGACGAGGAGATGGTGCGCACGCTCTTCGGCCAGCTCACCGAGGCGTGCGAGGAGCTCGAGGTGTCTCTGGTCGGCGGCCACACGGAAGTCACGACGGGGATCGATCGCCCGATCGTCGCCGGCACGATGCTGGGCGAGGTCGCCAAGGACCGCCTGGTCACCACCGGCGGCGCCAAGGTGGGCGACGCCATCGTGCTGACCAAGGGAGTGCCGCTGGAAGGCGCGGCGCTGCTGGCGCGCGAGAAGGAAGCGGAGGCGCTGGCGCGAGGGGTGCGCCCGGCGATGATCCGCCGAGCCAAGGCATTCCTACGGACCCCGGGGATCAGCATCCTCCCCGAGGCCGAGATCGCCTGCGAGCTGGCCAGTGTCCACGCCATGCACGATCCCACCGAGGGCGGCGTCGCCACCGCGCTGCACGAGCTGGCCACCGCGGCGGGGGTGGGGCTGCGCATCGACCACGATCGCATCACGGTACTCCCCGAGGGCCGCGCGCTGTGCGAGGCCTTCGGCCTCGACCCGCTGGGGACGCTGGCCTCGGGGAGCCTGCTGATGACGCTCGGCGCCGCCGAGGCCGGCATCGTCATCCACGCGCTGGCCCGCGAGCAGATCGACAGCCACTTCATCGGCCAGGTCGTGCCGCGCGAGCAGGGCGTCATGCTCGTGGAGGGCACGCGCCAGTGGCCGCTGCCCACGTTCCCGCGCGACGAGATCGCGCGGCTCTTCGAGGAGGCCTGACCCTGCCCACGCTCGGGTACTCGCACCGCTCGCTCGCCTACGGACAGGACGGAATGGTGTCGTCCTGCCACCCGCTCGCCACGCTGGCCGGTCTCGAGACGCTGAAGGCCGGCGGCACCGCCGCCGACGCGGCGGTCGCGACCAACGCCGTGCTGGCCGTGACCCAGTCCAACAACTGCGGCCTCGGCGGCGATCTCTTCTGCCTCTATTACGAGGCGGCCACACGCCGCGTGCACTTCCTCAACGGCGCCGGGCGATCCGGCTCGCGCGCCACGCTCGACGAGCTGGCGCGGCGGGGGATGAAGGGCCTGCCCGTGATCGGCCCGGCCACCGTGAGCGTGCCGGGCGTCACGCGCGCGTGGGCGATGCTGCTCGAGCGATTCGGCTCGCGCCCGCTCCCGCAGCTGCTGGCGCCGGCCATCCACTACGCCGAGCGCGGATTCCCCATCACCTCGATCCTGAGCCAGGGCATCGCCGAGTACGCGCCGGGCAATCCCGACCCGGAGTGGCGGCGCGTGTTCTTCGCCGGCGGGCGTGCGCCGGCGCCGGGTGAGATGTTCGTGCAGCCCGACCTGGCCCGCACGCTCCGCGACCTCGCGACCCAGGGCCCCGATCTCTTCTATCGCGGCCGCGTAGCCCAGGTGATCGCCGACCGCATGGCGGCCGAAGGCTTCCTCACCACCGACGATCTGGCGCGGCATCAGGGCGAGTGGGGCGAGCCGATTGCCACGACGTACCGCGGCTTCACGGTGTACGAGACGCCGCCGCCGACACAGGGCATCACCGCGCTGATGGCGCTCAACATGCTCGAGGGCGTTCCCCTCGCCAAGCTGCCCCTGCACTCTCCCGAGCATCTGCATCTGCTGCTGGAGATCACCAAGCTCGCCTACGCCGACCGGGATCGCTGGATCGGCGATCCCGCCCAGGCGCACGTGCCGGTCGAGGCGCTGCTCGACAAAGCGTATGCCGCCGCGCGACTCAAGCTCTTCGATCCGCGCAAGGCGGGCGTCTACAGTCCCGGCGACCCCGACGGCGACACCACCGGCTTCGTCGTCGCCGACGGACAGGGCAACATCGTCAGCGTCATCCAGAGCCTGTTCAACGCGTTCGGCTCCGGCGTGGTCCCGCCCGGCACCGGGTTCTGCCTGCAGAACCGCGGCCGTCACTTCACGATGGACCCGTCGCATCCCAGCGCGCTGGCGCCGGGCAAGCGGCCGTTCCACACCCTGATGGCCTCGATCAGCACGCGCGACGACCGGCCGGTGATGGGCTTCGCCACCATGGGAGGCAACGGGCAGGCGATGTTTCACGTCCAGGTGCTGACCAACGTCTTCGACTACGGGCTCGACATCCAGGAGGCGATCGAGCGGCCACGGTTCCTCATCGGCGCGTTCCTGCCCGACGAGCCGGCCGACCTGATTCGCCTGGAGCGTCGGGTGCCGGCGCCGGTGTTCGCCGAGCTCGAGCGGCGAGGTCACGGCATCGAAGCGGCGCCCGAGCTCTACTACCGGGTCGGGCACGCGCACGGCGTGACCGTCAGCAGGGACGGCGTCTTCGCCGGCGGCGCCGACCCGCGCGGCGACGGCGTGGCGCTGGGCTTCTGATGCGCGCCGGCCTGGCCGCGCTCGTGGCCGTCGTGCTGCTGGCCGGGACGCTCCCGGCCACCGCCGCCGAGTGGGGAAATATCCGCCCCGGCATCAGCACCACCGCCAACGTCCGCGAGCTCTATGGGGCGCCGACCAAGACCAGCAAAGAGAAGGTCGACAACTTCGACACCGAGACCTGGATCTACGACGAGCCGAAGGCGCCGGCCGGGCTGAAGCGGCTCACGGTCGAGTACGGCCTGATGATCTCGGAGAAATATCAGCCCAACGTCGTCCGGGCGTTCCGCGTCGAGCCGCAGCCCGGCGGCTTCACGCGCCGGATCATCATTCTGGGCTGGGGCCCGCCCGACCGCGCGGGCCGTGACGGTGATACCGACGTCTTCGTGTACTACGAGGGGATGATCGTGTACTTCGACGAGTCCGGTCAGGACGCCAAGCTGGTCCTCTTCACGGTTGCCCAGCCGCGCGATCCGGCCGACGTGCCCGCGCCGCGGCGCTGACGAGGCCGCGTATCGGAATCGGCAGCCAGTCGGGCCGGTTGTTCGCCTCGTACACGACCTCGTAGGCCGCCTTCTCCACTTCCAGCACGGCCAGCGCGCGCGTGAGCGCCGTCGGGCTGCCCGGCAGAAACGGCGCGCCCGCGGCGGCGGCCCGGTACGCGTCGAAGAAGGCCGTGCGGGCCCGTTCCTCCCAGTCGGGGGCCGCGCCGGCGGTGGCCGCGGCGTAGCCGAGCGAGCGCAGCATGCCGGCGACGTCGCGCAGCGGCGTGTGCTTGGCGCGACGCTCGGCCAGCGGCCGGAGCGGCTCGCCCTCGAAGTCGATGATCGCCCAGTCCTCGCCCTCGCGGACCGCCAGCGTCTGGCCGAGGTGAAAATCACCGTGGTGCCGCAGCTTGACCAGGCCGCGCAGTCCGGCGAGTCCGGCAGCCTCGATCCGTGTCGGTACGCCGTCGGGGAGACGTCCCGCCAGCGCGCGGCCGGCGGCTTCGAGCTGCCGCTGAACACCTGCCGTCCAGGCGGTCACGTCGTCGTCCGTGATGGGCTCGGGCGCCATGGCCTCCGACGTGGGGTCCCCGGAGGCGAGCGCCTGATGCAGCTCGGCGGTGATGCGCCCCAGTCGCTCGAGCGCGCCGAGTGCGGCGTCTCCGGCGGCAAGCCGCCCGAGCAGGAAGGTCCAGCCGTCGTGCGCCCCTCGCACCAGCTCCTGCGCGACGGCCACCGCCCACTCGCCGGCGCCATCGTGGTAGGCGATGCTGCCGCAGAGCCGGGGCGTGTGGCGAAAGGCGGTGCGCTCCGTGAGAAACCGGGTGATCTCGATGTCGGGATTGCCGCCGGGGTGCAGGTGACGGAAGTGCTTGAGGATGAGTGCGTCGCCGAACACCACGGACGTGTTGCTCTGCTCGACGGTGAGCCGCCGCGGCGCGCCGCCGGTGGCGGCGACGTCGGCGAGCGCGGTGGTCGGCGTCCCTCGCAGCTCACCGTATGCTCCCGACGCGCGGCCGCCCGTCGTGATCAGCGCCAGCAGCGCGCGACAGAAGCCCGGGTCGTCGAGCGCGTCGACCACCGCCGCGCCGTCGCGGAGGGGCACCGCATAGCGATCGCTGCTGCCGTCGTCGAGCGCGACCCGAAGCAGCCACAGGGTGCCCTCGCCGAGCCGGATGCCATCCTCGACGGTGACGCCGACGACCCGTCGACTCTTGGCGGCGAACCACCGCTGTCCGGCGATCCACTGGGCCAGCACGTCGAGCGGCGCCGCCGGGCCCTGCATCAGATCGCCGACTCCTCGATGCCGTAGCGGGCGGGACCCCGCTGGCGCCCCTGCAGCTTCAGCCAGTAGTAGCCGTGCGGGCCGAGCGAGAGGAAGTACGGCTCGCGGCGGATCGTCGGGAAGCGCGTGTCCCCGAGCATCTCGACCGGCACCAGGCCCTCGTGCGCGGCCAGGTCCAGCTCGACCGGCTGCGAGCGGCCGGAGAGGTTGGCCACGATCAGCAGCGTGTCGTCCTGCCAGCGCCGCAGGTAGGCGATCACCGATTGATTGCGGGGACGGAGGAACTCGATCGATCCGCGCCCGAAGGCCATCGAGCGGCGGCGCGTGGCGATGAGCCGGCGCATGGTGTTGAGCAACGAGCCCGACTGGCTCTCCTGCGCGGCGACGTTCACGGCCTGGTAGCCGTAGACGGGATCGGCGATCACCGGCAGGTACAGCTGCGCGGCCTCGGCCGAGGAGAAGCCGGCGTTGCGGTCCGCCGACCACTGCATCGGCGTGCGCACGCCGTTGCGGTCGCCCAGGTGGACGTTGTCGCCCATGCCGATCTCGTCGCCGTAGTAGACGATGGGGCTGCCCGGCAGCGTGAGGAGCAGGCAGTTGAGCAGCTCGATCCGTCCCCGGTCGTTGTCGAGCAGCGGGGCCAGCCGCCGCCGGATCCCGAGGTTCAGCTTCGTCTGGGGATCGGAGGCGTAGGCGTAATACATGTAGTCGCGTTCCTCGTTGGTCACCATCTCGAGCGTCAGCTCGTCGTGGTTGCGGAGGAACAGGCACCACTGGCAGCTGGGGGGAATGGGCGGCGTGTGCGTGAAGATGTCGGTGATGGGCAGCCGGTCCCCGCGCCGGATGCCCATGTACAGCCGGGGCATCAGCGGGAAGTGAAACGCCATGTGGAACTCGTCGCCGTCGCCGAAGTAGGGGCGCACGTCCTCCGGCCACTGGTTGGCCTCGGCCAGCAGCACGCGGTCGCCGCCGTACTCGCGATCGATCACCTGGCGCAGCTCGCGCAGGATGGTGTGCGTCTCCGGCAGGTTCTCGCCGTTCGTGCCCTCGCGCTCGATCAGGTACGGCACGGCATCGCAGCGGAAGCCGTCCAGGCCGCGGTCCAGCCAGAAGCGCATCACGTCGAGCATCGCGCCGGTCACGGCGGGATTGTCGTAGTTGAGGTCCGGCTGGTGGCTGAAGAAGCGGTGCCAGTAGTACTGCTTGGCCACCGGATCCCACGCCCAGTTGGACTTCTCGGTGTCGGTGAAGATGATCCGCGCGTCCTGGTATCGCCGGTCGGTGTCGCTCCAGACGTAGTAGTCACGGAAGGGCGAGGCCGCGTCGGCGCGCGCGGCCTGGAACCACGGGTGCTGGTCGGAGGTGTGGTTCATCACCAGGTCGGCGATGACGCGCAGCCCGCGCTCGTGCGCAGCATCGAGGAACCGCTGGAAGTCCTCGACGTTGCCATACGAGGGGTGGATCCCGTAGAAGTCGCCGATATCGTACCCGTCGTCCCGCAACGGCGAGGGATACATCGGCAAGATCCACAAGCAGTTCACGCCCAGCTCCCGCACATAATCCAGCTTGGCGGTCAGCCCAGCGAAATCCCCGATCCCGTTTCCGTCACGATCGAAGAACGCCTTGACGTGCACCTCGTAGAACACCGCGTCCTTGTACCAATCCTTCACGGCGTGCTCTCTGCTCGATTGTCCCGATGAGACTCCGAGCCGGACGGTTGGCCGGAACGCGGTGGGGTGGGAGGGCGCGACGGGGCCACGGAGGTTCCGTTGGCCTCGATGGTGGACAGGGCGCGACTCATGGGATGTGCACGACCTCGAGCTTGAGGCGGTCCGGATCCTCGAAGAACGTGGCGTAGTAGCCGGGGCGGTACTCGGGGTAGTCGTGCGGGCCGCCGTAGAGCACGGCGATGGCGCGCGGCTTGAGGAATTCATCGTGGAAGCGGTCGACGTCGGCGCGGGCGCCCACCCGGAACGCGACGTGATTGAGCCCGGGGTTCTTGCGGTGCGGCCCGGTCGCCGCGCGCTCGGGCGGGGTCGCCACGATCCAGAAGTCCGTGGTGCCGTTGCTCATGCCGAGCAGATCGGGGGCGTCCATCACGACGCGGTACTCGAAGAACTCCAGCAGCGCGCGATAGAACGGCACCGAGACGGCCGCGTCGCGCACGTTGATCTGCAGGTGGTAGACGCTGGCCTTCACGTCGTCCCCGCGCCGGGGCGCCTCATCGTCGCAGGACGAAGATCTGCGCGACGTCGCGCGAGGGGTCGAGCTCCACGAAGCCGCGCGGTCCGCGCCACTCGTAGCTGACGTCGCTCAGCAGCTCGTGCATGCGGTAGGGCTGGTCGACGGCCAGGCCCAGCTCGTCGATCGGCACATCCACCATCCCGGCGTGGGTCCCGGCGGCGTCCAGGTTGACGGCCACGAACACCACGTCGTCGAGGGCCGGCGTCATCTTGCTGTACCAGACGATGTTCGGATCGTCGCTCCGGTGGAAGCGCAGGTTGCGATAGAGCTGCAGAGCCCGATGCTCGCGGCGGATCCGGTTGACGCGCGTGATCAAGCCGCCGAGGTTGCCGGGCGCGTTCCAGTCCCGCATCTTCAGCTCGTACTTCTCGGAGTTCAGGTACTCCTCGGAGCCCGCGGCGAACGGCGTGTTCTCGGCGAGCTCGTAGCCGCTGTAGATGCCGTACACCGAGGAGAGCGTGGCGGCCAGGACCAGCCGCATCCGGAAGGCCGGCCGCCCGCCGTGCTGCAGCGTCTCGTGCAGGATGTCCGGCGTGTTCGGCCACAGGTTGCCGCGGAAGTACTCGGCCACCGGTGGCTGGGTGATCTCCTCCAGGTATTCGGTCAGCCCGGCCTTGTCGTTGCGCCACGTGAAGTACGTGTAGGACTGGGTGAAACCGGCCTTGGCCAGGACCTTCATCATCTTGGGCCGCGTGAACGCCTCGGCCAGGAAGACGACCTCGGGGTGCCCGGTCTGCACCTCGCGGATCAGCCACTCCCAGAACCGCACCGGCTTGGTGTGCGGGTTGTCGACGCGGAAGTGCGTGACGCCGTGGCCGATCCAGAACTCCACCAGGCGTCGCATCTCGTCCCAGAGCGCCCGCGGGTCCTCGCCGTAGAAGTTCACCGGATAGACGTCCTGGTACTTCTTGGGCGGGTTCTCGGCGTACTTGATCGTCCCGTCGGGCCGGTGGAAGAACCACTCGGGGTGCTCGCGCACGTAGGGATGATCGGGCGAGCACTGGATGGCGAAGTCGAGCGCCACTTCCAGGTTCAGCGCGCGTGCTCGCGCCACGAACCGATCGAAGTCGGCCAGCGTGCCGAGATCGGGGTGCACGGCGTCGTGCCCACCCTCCGCCCCGCCGATGGCCCACGGGCTGCCGGGCTCGCCCGGCTGCGAGGTCAGCGAGTTGTTGCGGCCCTTGCGATGCGCGCGGCCGATGGGGTGGATGGGCGGCAGGTACACGACGTCGAAGCCCATGGCCGCCGCCCGCTCCAGCTGCCGCTCGGCGTCGCGGAACGTGCCGTGGCGGCCGGCGACGCCCGAGCGCGGGAAGAACTCGTACCACGCGGCGAATCGGGCGCGCTCGCGGTCCACCACCAGCTCGTACGACTCGCCCCAGGTGGCATCCGTGCGATCGAGATGACGGTCCATGGCGGTGGCGAGGGCGGCGTCCCGGACGAGCGCGACTGCCGCCGGCTGGTCGGGCGCCCGCTCGATGCGGGTCGCCCACGCGGTGAGCGCGGCGGCGTCCTCGCCGGTGGCGCGGCCGGCGGCCCCGCGCACCAGGGCCAGGCCTTCCTTCAGCTCGCTGGCCACGTCCTGGCCGGCGTCGACGCGCTTGACGAAGTCGGCCAGCCAGGAGTGGAAGGCATCGGCCACCGCCTCGATCGTGTAGAGGTAGCGCGTGCTGTCGGTGGGGGTGAAGCGTCCAGCCCAGCGGTCGTTGTCCACGAAGCGCATCGGGGCCTCGCGCCAGTCCGACTCGTCGGTGCGCCGATACTTGAGGAAGGCGCGGAGCACCTCGTGGCCTTCCTTGAAGATGTCGGCGGTGACCTCCAGCGGCATCCCGACCTCGCGCTTGACGGGATAGCGCCCGCCGTCCACCAGGGGCGCGACGTTCTCGATGACGACCGTGCGGCGGAGGTCCTTGGAGTCGAGCATGGTCTCGATTCTGACCGACTTATCTCCAGTGTTCCACGAGATACGGTTTCTGTCGCTCGAACGCTGCGCCGACGGCATCCAGCTGCCCCTGGCTGGCCGCCGCGCTGGCCGTGGCGGTGGCCAGCACGAAGGCGGCGGTGCGGCCGAGGTAGAGCGGCGTCAGCGACCGCAGCAGGTGATCTCTGTGCACGACCGAGTAGTGATGACCGAGGGCGAAGTCGTAGACCACCCGGGCCCACAGGTCGTCGGGAAAGGTCAGCCGGCCGGCCGTGTCGAGGGCCAGCACCTCGGCCAGGGTGTCGGGGGCCAGGATCAGCTCCCAGATGCCGGTCAGGTCGCGCGCGCCCAGCGCGAACGCCTCGCGCATGCCCTCCACGTCGACCGTCATCGGCTCGGTGCCGAGCGGGACGGCATCGCCGAAGCCGGGGATCGACTCGCTGCCCACCACCTCCAGCCACAGATCCTCGTGGCGCTGCATGAGCGTGAAGGCCGCGCCCACCGTCTGGGCGAGCATGGTCGGCAGGTCGGAGGTGCGGGTCCGCGAGCGCACCTGGTGCCGGCCCAGCCACGCCTCGGCCACCGCGAACCCGTCGGCGATCGCCGTGCCGGTGATCCACATGTCGCTGACGTCGCCGCCGGTCCACGACCACTTGGGATTGATCAGCAGGTGCTCGAGCAGGCGCGCCGAGAGCGCCTGCTGGCCGCCCAGCGGCTGGTGCAGGCGGCGCCCGTACAGCGCGCGCAGCAGGGGGCTGAGCAGCAGCCGCGAGATGGTGCCCTCGTAGCGGTGACGCGCGTAGACGGGCGCGACGAAGTCGGCCTTGCCGTCCAGCACCGG